>ERZ1048068.57-NODE-57-length-107498-cov-22.572825_pt1 | contig 107498 bp, 105 predicted proteins | sample MGYA00383098_ERZ1048068 | MGnify/ENA primary metagenome ERZ1048068 (study PRJEB29581, sample SAMEA5548368) | metagenome | biome: marine; feature: coastal; material: water | depth 1 m | study: Short-term variability in the microbial, nano- and picoplankton...
TTTCTTTATTCTCGGTTTTTAAATAGGAATCAATATACTGTTTATATTCATCATTTGAACCCATATTTCCATTTGTAATAATATTCTCTTCAATTTCTTTATAAAATAAATCAACGCGTCTAAACAATCCTGTTAAATATTTATCTTGTAGTTTGTGATAAAAATGTAAATAACCAACATATAACAGAATTTTTTCTTTGAAAATATTGTTTTCAAAATTTAAAGTTTGGATAAAGTTTTCTACATATAATCCACCCGATTCATTACTTTCAATTACTTTTTTCTCGTTTTGTAAATATTCTTTGTAAAGAAGATTCAGTAATTTTAATATATCTTGATGAAGTTCTAGTACATCATTTTGCGGATATTCATAAAATGGTTCAATTTCTTTATATGGTGTATATTTTTGTTGCTTACATACATAATCATCTATTTTGACAAGCGGAGACATTTCGGTAATAATAATGGAAAATAATTTGTAATAATCACCATACATACGGTTTTTTATCATAGAAATATATTTATCAATATTTTCCGTTTCCACTAACAATGTTTTATATTGAAAATAATAAGAATCCAAACAAAATAAAAATATTTTTTTTTTATTGTTTTGAACCATCTTATCATAATTATTCTTTAATTCTTTTAGTTTTCCCTGAACAACATATTGTTTCTCCAATATAGATACTAATAACTGAATATTGGTTTGAAAAGCACTTTTGAATGACTCCATATGAAATAGATGCATCGACGTCATAGTATATATTAACTGATGTTTATTGTTATTTCAAAAAAAATACCTTATGTTCCATTTGGGAGAACATAGAATATTTTCTTGTTTTTTATATTTTTGAGTATAGATTATATTTATAGTGGTAACATCGAATAGTTTTGAAATGAGTCACGTTCTAGATCAATATCGCGCATAAGTTCATCATAATCAAACTGAATCTGTTGTTTTTCAATATCATTATCGTAAAATGAAGGATACACTTTTTGTCTAGGTGCCATTTCACCTCTATCTGTAATAAAATCATAAATAGTTGGTAGAATAAGAGACAATTTTCGTGGAAGTTCTTTGCCGAATTCAAAAGAGAATGAAGAACTAATTTCATCCGAGTACCACTCGGGTTCACTATTGTTGTTGGTATTATCTACTTCATCGATTGTTTTTTGTACGGTATCGGGAATATGTAATTCAAAACCCCGCTCGAGTCTATCTTCAACTGACAAATGTGGTTTTAAATGTAAATGAACTAACTTTTGATCATAATCAAACATAACATGGGTAGTTTTATTGTAACTTATATTATTACGCATGTTGTTGCCTTGAATGCTATCGAATAAGTTGATTTTTACAAAAGCATAATTATGGTTTGCTGATTTTAATTCAGTATTTTTTTTAATTTTTTTATCATGTAACTCTATGGATACAACTTTACCAAAACCTTGCGATTCCAACACTGTTTCAATCTTATGTGACGGAACATAAGATTCAACGAAAGGGATAAATACGTTCATGATAGCAACGAGTATTCTATTATTAATAAATTTCTTTCAATCAGTCAAACGGAAAAAAAACATTCAATTTTATAGCAAAATACAGATTTAAATTGATTCTAAATCCTTAAACTTCCAATATTCGCATCCACCATTTGGCATAGGTCGTTTGATAATAAATGGTATTTTCTTTAATTCAAATTCCTTTTTCGCAATTAAATATCCATCCATTACTTCAGACCCAAGTTCTACCAGAGGTTTTGCACCCATATTTATTTGCTTGGCGCGCTCTCCTAAAATACGTGCGCGCTCATATTTTGTAATAAAAGGCACCGTTTTATGTAACGGATCAACAATAATTCCTTGTTCATTTCTAACAACTTGACATAATGTTTCAACTTCATCATTATTGTGTGTAACTAATTCGGGATGATAATTTTGAATAAGATCCTTTTTGTTAATTTGATTAAACTTTTGAAGATAATTATCATCTTCCTCGTCGGAATCATATTCCTCATCGTCTTCTTCATCTTCGGACATATTATATACGTCAATTTGTTCGTTTTCCATAAGTTCGTCGTTACTAACTAGACTTCCTTGTTCGTCTTCACTATCTTGTTCTTCGTCGGTATCCTCTTTTTCGGCAGATTCAGGAGGAGGCGGGGGGGGAGGTACAAAATCCTCATCGTCACTATCTCCGTACAATGAACTGCGAAGAGAATTTACTTCGTCATCACTATCAATTTCGTTAATTGGTAGATCTTCAACTTCTACTAGTTCTGCCATACTTAAATGATTATATATTCGTAAGATATTTCTAAATGGTTTCAAACAATAGAAATCAATTTTATAAAAAAACAAATATTCATTATATAAAACACAACACCCGATTATTTCTTATCGTCTGTTTTCCACGTGGTATCGCAGGTGGAACACATATAAATATATTTTAAGTTATTTTCATCGTAGCGAATGTACAAAATTTCCGGGGTTTGTTTTTCTTCAGTATTTGTTTTACAAGTTGCGTTTGGGCAATTAATATTATGAATACGAGGAAGGGTGGGATCTAATTTTGTATATTCATTCACAATATGATTGTATTTTTGTTCGCTCTTTTTAATATCATTTCTTAAAATACACGAATTCTCGTGTATATTAGAATGATCGACGTAACCACAGTTGCGACAATAATGAGTTAATTCGTTTGGATTTTTTTCATTGACCCCAATATAATACATGTTATCGCATTTGACGCAGAATTTCATTTCTAAATATAGTTATTGATGATATATAATTTTATGTTGTTTTTCAATCAATTTTATCAATAAATAGTTTTGTATATTCATTTACAATGCGATTTGAATTCTGCTCTTCGTTTTGTAGGTTAAATCCTAAAATACATGACCTCTTGTCTAGATTATAATCATGAGTAGAACGAAATTTTCGGCAATATTCAGTCGTTTTATTCATTGTTTTTTCATTCAATTCATGAGAAGAGTTATTTTTGCGTTTGATACAAATATTCATTTCTAAATATAATCATTAAAGAGATAGAATTTATGTCATTTTCAAACAATTTTAACAAGCATCTACGTAAAAATGACATAAAAAATAATATTATATTAATTATATTATGAATGTTGTTGAACGCCATAATACCGATATTGTCGAAATAAACACAATTTCCATCAATTCTGAAAGTCAGAATATGAGAGATATTTACAAATCATTATATCAATTATTTATCTCTATCCCAATTGTAACATATTCAATTTTGATATGTATTTTCAATTATGTTATTACTGTTATTAATATTATAGGTAGTAATCTTGGAACAATATATAAGATTCAACATATTCCTATGATCGTGGATCAAGAAGAACGTCTAAATCAACTAGACCGATTATAATATTTCGTTGAATGAATATAAATATTTTATGAGCATATATATGTTGTAGATATATTACACAAAATTGATTTATCAAAAGGAAATAAATATACTTGTATCATATATTATACAATGGAAATCAATACTTTAGACGGTGTGAATGAAAATATTGTCGTTCGCACTGAACAACCTGACAAAAAATATAAAAACTTGACTGAGTTTCTAAAGCAACACAGTAAAAAACCTGAAAATAGTCATGGTCCTTCACATACACGTATTGGCGATTCCAAACGAAACATTCATGGGGGGTCTTATTATATAGATGACAATGAGTGGAGTTCGTTTATGAAACTCTATTGGAAAGACATCGTATCAAAGAAAAAAACCGAATATTTTACCGAAAAACAAATGAGTGAGAACGCACCCATTGCTGTCGATCTTGACCTACATTTTGCGTATGATTTATCAGAACGTGTGTATGAGCAAGATCATTTGGACGATTTGGTTGATGTTTATTTAGCCGAACTCAATACAATTTTCAATTTTGACGAAAATAGTGCGTTTTCGATTTTCCTTTTCGAAAAGGACAATGTGAATCGGGTTCAAGATAAAAATATCACCAAAGATGGTATTCATATGATCATTGGGATTCAAATGGATCATAAAGGACAACAAATTTTGCGAGAACGTGTTCTGGATAAAATCAAGGACGCATGGGGTGATTTTCCAATCATTAACAATTGGACAGATGTATTCGATGATGGAATCACCAAAGGATATACAAATTGGCAATTGTATGGGTCATCAAAACCAAATCACGAGGCATATAAATTAACTCAAGTATATGATATAACTTATGACGCAGATGATGGAGAATTTATTAATAATCGTGGGCAACCGACCGATTATTTAAATGCGGAAAATTTCGAAAAACTCTCTGTGCGTTATAAAAATAACCCAGAATTCTTTTATAAAGAACAATTTCTTCAATTATTGGAATCGAAAGATACACAGCAACCAAATCGAAGGAAATCGCCAACTACCGTTCGTTATGATGAGATCTCTGGATCAAATAACATTTCTCGAATTAAAAATGCGGAAGAACTTGACAAACATTTACAGTATTTCTTAGATTCCATTGGTCCGTCCGATTATGTTTTGCGAGAAATCTATGAATATACTACCGTATTACCCGAAAGTTACTATGGTTCCGGTTCATACGCAAAATGGATTCGAGTTGGATGGGCATTAAAGAATACGTCCAATAAATTGCTAATTGTTTGGTTAGCATTCAGTGCCCGATCTTCTAATTTTGATTACAATACTATTCCCGATCTATGTGATACATGGGATACGTTTGACATCAAACGTGATTCGGGAGTAACAAAACGGTCCATTATTTATTGGGCAACGCAAGACAACAAAGAAGGTGCCGAAGTGATTCGTAAGAATACCGTAGGATATTATTTAGATATGACTATCAATGCTGTATCGGCAACATCAATTGCTAATCCGGCAAAAAATGCTAAGGGATCCACTGACTATGATATTGCGATTGTGTTACATCAAATGTATAAAGACGAATATGTATGTGCCGATGTGAAAAATGGTTCATGGTGGCGTTTTAAAAAGCATAGATGGAATGAAATCGATTGTGGAAGTACATTACGACGTTCTATTTCAACCGAATTGCGACAGCTCTATGAAGACAAGGTGACCGAACTCCAAAATTACTTGGTGACTTTGGATCCGGAAGACGATCAATACAAGCAAGTAAAAATGCGTATTGATATTGTATTAAAGATTGTACAGCGTTTGGGTCAGACAAGCGATAAGCGTAATATCATGCAAGAAGCTCGTGATTTGTTCTACGACGACGAATTCCTTAATCTACTTGATAGCAATCCTTATTTACTAGCGTGTAAAAATGGCGTAGTTGATTTCAATATGAAAGAGTTTCGCAAAGGTCGTCCTGAAGATTATTTGACAAAATGCACAAACATCAATTATTATCCTAGAACTAGTTCCAAACATAAGGAATCCATTCCTGAACTAGAAGATTTTATGAGAAAATTGTTCCCCAATCCAGAACTATGTTCTTATATGTGGAATCATTTGTCTGCGGTATTAATCGGTATGCCTTCACTAAATCAGGCGTTATACAACTATATTGGATTTGGACAGAATGGAAAATCCGTTTTGACCGATCTGATGACCCATACATTAGGAACATATAAGGCAACTTCTCCCATTTCTTTGATTACCCAGGGTCGTGGAAAAATTGGTGGGCTAGCCCCAGAGGTAGTTGGTTTAAAAGGTGCTCGCTACGTAGTGATGCAGGAACCTGAATCTACTGACATCATCCACGAAGGTCCGATGAAGGAGTTAGTAAGTGGCGTAGAACCAATTACCGCGCGAGCACCATATATGACAAAATCCCTCACATTTATTCCTCAGTTTGCTTTAGTGGTCTGTTGTAATCAGTTGATGCAAGTTCGTACGCAAGATCATGGTACATGGCGTCGTTTGAAAGTAGCAAATTTCCAATCTTTATTCACAGAAAATCCTAAAGATGATGATCAAGACCGCCCGTTTCAATACAAGATTGATCGAGACTTGATGAAAAAATTTCCTATTTGGCGTGAAACCTTTCTAGCAATGCTTGTTCAACTTGCTTTTGAAAACGAAGGACGAGTTGAGGATTGCGACACAGTATTGGAGGCAAGCAGTAAATACCGCGAAAGTCAGGATCATGTTGCTCAGTTTGTAGGTGAGCGTATCAAAAAACATACAGGAAAGAAGGTTCGTAAAGAGCAGATTTCCGAAGAGTTTAAGATGTGGTTTCTTACCAATTGTGGTAAAACCAAACAACCTAGTCCTAAATCTGTATATGAATATATGGACCGCATGTATGGTAAAAATCGCAATGGTACATGGATGGATGTGAAATTAACTTATCCGTCGGATCATGAGCAAACAAATACACCCGATTCTGATATAGAAATGGAAATTCCCGAGGCAGTATTTTAATAAAAGTATATTTACAAAATAAATGATATGAAAATAATATATTCAAATCATTTTTTATTTTAACTCGTATATCGAGAGATTGTGTAAAGATGGATATAGTGAAAAAATACCATCTATTAAAAACGCAAATAACAATGCTAATAATATCCAAGGTCGTAAAAATTGAATATTGTTTGATAAATAGACAACCGAAAAACAAAGGAGAAACCCTATACATGCCAACACATCTTTGATATATCCAAATGATAAAATCATTTTTTTATATGTTTATAAAATCGTCTTATAAAAAAAAGTCTCATACTCTTTGAAATATATTTGTGGTCATTTACCAACTCTCCATATGAAGGAGGTGGATATTGTGTAAAAACATTACGAATTACTGTGTCTAAATTATTCAATGAAAAAGAACGTTTCATAATTAAAGTATTCTTATACTATAATGACGGAAAAATTACAGGGATTTAAGTTTGGTTTCATTGATAATGCTATTGTTGCGTTTTTTGCTCTTTTAGGAATTGAATTAGAGAAATATTTTGAAGGGTTTGGTGCATATGGAGCATTGTATGGCGCGCTTTTCGGACATACTCTTTCGGACATGGTTGCTGGTTACACTGATTTTGGAACAAAAGTCGCCTTAAATATGGGATTAGGGTGTTTTTCAGTGGTTATATTGGTCACTATTTATCTATATATTATGTCGTTGCTATAATTGATTATTATTATTCAATAAATAATAATATTCATAATGTCGCCCCATGTAAATCAAGTTATGCAAATTCTGGGTTCCATTTTTTATAACCGTTACAAATATTTTGTATATGAATATTATTAACTTCTGATGACGTCATCATACTAGAGTGTTCAAAATCAATTATCCATACTTTTCCATCGCTATCTTCTATGAAATTATACCCAGTTAAATCCGGATATTCTATGTTATGTAATACAAGAGTACGTACTATTTTAATTACTTGGTCAAATATTTCATTCGGTATATCGGTCGCATCACCTCCGTAATAATCTGATATATTCATCGTTCCGATTTTCTTCATAACCATTGTTTTACTTTCTTCATTATATTCAATAATTTCTGGTACATTTACTATACCTAATTGATAGACATATTTTTGCATAAAATATTCTTTATGTGTTACTCCTTGTTTTACATAGTATGTATTCGGGTTTGCTAGATAATTTTCCATCATTGTTATACTATTTACATATACGTTTGAGTATAAATCAATTTTATACTACCTGATGCAAAATAGGTTCCATCCAATGTATATATGGAACGGGCAGGGAATTGCGAATGGGTTCGTTCGTCATGAATAAACATATAAATTGATCAATACTAGAAAGTCATGTAATTGATATTATAAATATAAAACACATTTTATATTTATTTTGTATTTTGATGCCTTACTTATACACATGTTTAAATACTCACCGGCATCTGACCCTTGTGATTTGAAATGTTCCATTTCAAATTGCCAAGGGTTTAAACAATTGGATAACTCCCTTGCATCAACATTCCACATTGTCCAGCACCCTTGTTATATTCATCCCCGCGTCCCAGTTTAATGTAGCCATTATATCCCCATGTAGTTCCCCATGAATTCTTCACCAAATAATAATCACTGCCATCTTCAGTTCCATACCCTACAACCAATACACCATGATCTAGTTGTGTTCCACACGATCCACTAAACACACCAGACTTATACAGTTGAAAATCCTTCTGATCTGCCTGAATCGCAATTGATACAGGTTGTTGATTGAGCGCACTCATCATATCATCATCTGAATTTGCCTTTACATCAACAAAACTGACAACATCACTGTTGCTCACTACAGAACAAGTTGTCTCGCAATTCCCGGCACTCTTGGATGTACCAGAAGTATAAGGATAATCTGTCTCTAAACAAAGACCTCCATTCTTCTCAATCCAAGTAAATGCGTTGTCCATTAGTCCCCCATTACAACCCATGTCCTTCCCGCCATTCTTGCGATTATCGCAAGAAACGAGTTGTTGCTCAGAAAATGATTTTAATTCTCCGTGAGCAACAAAATATGCCCCCTCTAATGCTCCCGTTGTAGAAAATGACCAGCATGATCCACATTGTCCCTGATTCTTTACAGGGGTTACGCCGCCCTTTTCAACCCAATTTACACTTGATGCTACACCCACAGTGATATGGTCATCCAAACATTGCTTCACGCAATCAACTGTTCCTAGTTTGTTTGATTTGTCGTAGTTCTTCACACAATGTGTCAAACACTTGACCTCATCTACCTTCTCTTTTAGATGTTCCATTCTAGATCCCAACATTCCCGAAAATCCCAAATATTGTGAAAATTCTTCACTATCTAAACCAGAAAACTGGTTATGTCCCAAAATATATGTGTTATTTTGACTGTTTGTATTTTTAATATGCTCGTCATTTACCAACCAGTTGGCAAAAATATGATCATGGTGTTCGTCATTTTCAATGCGAACTTTGAATTCACTTACCCACCCTTGAAACCGATCCTTTACGTCATACGCAGATGCTGACGCAAGAAACAAAGCAGTAGTCAAACTAGTTAGAAGTACAGTTGAAACCATATCACTATTCTATATTGCCATATATTTATTATATTGTTTTGCCTAAATATTATATTTATATACGAAATCGGGTTGATGACAAAAAATATAAGTCTTAATATAATATATTTAAAAACTACGAACGTTATATGTTATTAATGCAGTTTAATGATCAAACAGTCATGTCAATGGTAATTATACCACTAGTTATGACATTTTTTTCACAAATATTATCGAAAATAGAGCAGGTTAATTTTTATAGAATATTTGATATTTTTTCAGATTTCAATTATAAAAGTTTATTTTCTAAAGCCAACTGTGTTGTATTAAAAGGAGAGCGAATACGAAATATTTGTGAATATTCAGGAGAGATTAGTGTAACTGAATCATTTACAAATAGTTTTAAAGCGCTTTGGCAACATCTAATGCGATTAAATCATATTGATCAACATATACACGAAGTTACGGAATTAAATACATCATCTAGTTCTCGCATTAAAAAATCAAATGATACATTTTATTATATTTCTCAACAACGTTGTTATATAATTGATAAGGACCTAGAAATATACGGAAAAACATATATCAATTCTGAAACTCATGAAAAAAAACGGTCATCGTCGTTGTCGTCAAGTGAATATATTATTATTGATGTGTTTTCATATAAAGCAAATACGGTTGAAATTAAACAGTTTTTAAACCAATTAACCAATCAATATGTAGAAACTATTCGTACAGAGCGTGAAAACAAACAGTTTGTTTATAGTATTAATCAATTAGAAGGTGAAGATTATTATTCTGATTGTTGGAAAGAAGATGAATTTAATACTACACGATCTTTTGACAATATGTTTTTTGACAACAAGGAAAATGTCCTTTCCAAATTGAAGTTTTTTCTAGAAAATAAAGAATGGTACTATAAAAAAGGTATTCCCTATAATCTTGGCATAGGTCTTCATGGTCCCCCAGGGACCGGTAAAACATCACTAATCAAATGTATTGCTCATCTTACAAAACGTCACATTATTACTTTACCAATGAAATTATTCAAAACACGGAAACAATTATACCAATTTTTCTACGAAACCACATATAATCGTAAAAATGAAGAGGATTCTATTAGTTTTGATAAGAAAATTCTTGTCATTGAAGACATTGATTGTATGGGTAATATTGTCTTAAAACGCGAATTTCATACCAAACAGGGTTCTGTAAAATCACATTTCAAACTAAAACCCAAACAAATGGAAAATAATGAAAATGATGATACTACTGAAAATGATGACACTACTGAAAAAGTTAAATCGATAATTGTTGAGCAGGACCCAATTACCTTAGATGATGTATTAAATATGTGGGACGGTATTCGTGAAACACCTGGACGTATTTTGATTATTACTAGTAATCATTACAACAAATTGGATCCTGCGCTAACCCGTCCAGGACGTATTGATATTGAATTAGAAATGTCTAAACTATCTCGTAAAACACTAAGTGATATATATAACCATTTGTATGGAAAAAAACTACCAACAAAGGAATTATTGAAAATTGAAGAACATAAATGGACCCCCGCGGAAATTGTAAATATTTATTTGCAACACAAAGAAAATTCTAAAAAATTCATTCAGGCAATTATACCATAAAATTGATGGTTTTTTTTGGGTTCATATGAGTGTAAAAAGTATGAACTATGAGTTTCAATAATATAAAAATGGGTGATTCCCATGTAGAATCGTATTTATTCCATCGAAATAGCGACGGTGTAGATATTTGTTCCAATTGTGATGAAAAAAGAAAAATCGTTACGTGTAATAAATGCGGTGATGCAATATGCCAAAATCAACAATGTTCGCAATTATTCCCCCATTACCATAACACCATTTACGCAATTTGTAACATGTGCTCTGACAATATTAGTCGAAAATTCAAGCTTGTTACAGCTGAAAAAATAATGGTAGATAAAATGGTAATGGTAAATATGATTGATAAAGATAAACTTCGTCTTCTAAAACGTAAAATAAAAATAATGCAAGCCAGAAAAAGAAAAACAGACACTTATTAAATGAGATAAATCATCGTGTAAGCGTCGTTGTTTTCAAGATTATGGTAATAATCTTTTTTTGTATTCATAATAAGAAAGTCGTTCTTCTTATAAAAAGAAATAGCCCGTTTATTGGTTGTTTGAACATACAAAGTAATGTTTTCCTCTGGAAATGTTTTTTTTACTAAATCTATCATTTTCGAACCAACAGACTTTCCTCTATAGGATTGATATATTGCGATTGACATAATATGAATGTTTTTTTCTTCTTCGTTTAGTTTTGTAATAATAAAACCTACAAATGATTCGTTATGGCGAATTTTAAATATTTTGTATTGTGTATCTTCCAACATAGTACGAATATCGTTTTCGGTATAAGACAGTGGCAAACTTTCATTGCCACATTTTTCAATATTTACAATATCATTTTGATTTGCCAATTCAAATAACATATAGTATATGTTATTCGTTCATTTTTTTATACCAGTGAAATTGTATATAATTATAGTAATGTCATTTCGGAGCATTTTTCATTAGAAAATGATAAAACTGGACGCTGAGTAAAACCTCGACCCGTTAAATTTCTCACAACACTTTGGATATTGGTTGCCATGGAAGAGTGGTAGTCTAATTTTAAAAACTCATTTGTTAGTGCCCCTTGGAATTCTTTGTCAATATTATCATAATAATCAGCACTAGTTTGATCATCACGACATCCACTTATTTTGACAATCGTACATAATTCACTCGTATCGTAATTATATTCGCGTTTTATTGCCATACCATTTTCTAAAGTATAAGGTAAATTCATATTAGATCCCGAATTACAACAATCCATTAACACAAATAGTTTTGTATCTTTGTGTAATTTTCGAACAAAATTCTCTTGTAACCACACATCACTAATAAGACCACACTCTTGATAATCACTAGGACAAATTACTTCACTACGATTGTCTTCTTCGAAAAAGGAATATTGTGATGTTCCATGTCCGGAATAACTAAACCAGATCTCCGAACCCGGAAATTCATTACTATGATACACCAAATAACCCAATTCTATCATAATGTTTTCGTACGTTGCGTTTTTATTTTCCAAGACGGTCAATTGTTTACTTGAAAAATGACAATCATTCTGTAAAAATTCGCATAAATTGTTCATATCATTAACACAACCATTTAAATCGTCATTTTTACTTTTATTCGAAATATAATTAATACCGATTAATAACCCAAATTTATTAGGTGACTTTGTAAATATACATTGTCTCTCAGGTTGCGTAATTGGTGTTTCAATGATTTCTTCAACCACATACGAAATATCCTCGTTTAATTCCTCGTGAAAATCAGTTTTATAGTGTCTCATGAAAATTGAAAAAAATGCTCCCATTATAACATAATACGTTATTATAATGAACACAAATATTTTTAGTAATATACAGATGGCAATCCATCTAAGAGTGAAAATGGCGGTTGTTCATTACCATGTTTTGGATAAGGTTGTCCTTTAATCAGATTCACAATAAAACTCAAGAAATTATATACTACTAATTCTAGTGATGTAATTAGGAAAGGATATAATACGAAAAATGCTCCGATCTGTGTTTTCTGTTTTGTTGTCAAATCTATGGTTTCATTTTTATAAAATACATAGAATATAGCAATCACGATCACGTAATAAATCAACCATAATATAAAATTCAATTGATTCCACCCCATAATATCTTGACTAATGAATTTAATGCGGGCGTTATCAGTTGAATATTTATCACGTTGTTTGGCACTTTCAACTTCCATCATTTGGTTTTGCCATTTCACCATTTCATATACCTGTTCTTTTGATTTTGTACTGTCATCAATAAATTCAGACCATGCAGTTCCCATTTATATAATATGACGATTTTAATTATATTTGGTCATTCGTTTCTCAATTCCTTGCGAAACAATGTTCTCTTGTTCCAATGTAAATTTTCTAGGTAAATATGCGCAATTTTTATGCGGTGCGTAAATTGGGTGTTCATTCATATCTATTGACATCGTAGTAAAACCGCATTTGGTTGAGGTGTCGAGAGGTTTGCCTAAAAGTGAGCTAGGATCCATATTACCCATTATATCATTCATATTGGGGATAGTTGGTTCGGTAGTCATACCTTTCAATGAACCCATAATACCACTCATTGAATTTTTTACATTGTTTCTTGTATGTGCTCGTAGTTCCTCTTCAGAAGCAGTCAATGGGTCAAATGGTGTTTCGTCATCTGAAGTATCTTCAGATACTGGAATTGGATAACCATATGTTGAATCAGTGTTCCAACCTTGCAATGTTCTACCCTCTATAAATTGAGGTGAAGTAGTTAATGTAGTAATACCATTTTGAGCATCAAAACCTTCTTTCACCTCACTTGGCGATGATCCGGGTGTTGCGTTTTCAGAGATCAGATTCGGATTATAATCGACATCAACACATTTTTTCAATGTACTATCATATTTGGTTTGGGGACCACAACATGAATCGGCAACACACATTCCAAGATCCGCAAATAAATTGTTATAATTTGCTACAGCAGGTGTGCTATCACCGACAGTTGTATCGGGAGGGGGCAAATCGAGTTGATCGAAATTAATTTGACTACGCGTTTGAATATTTATGTACAAATAAAAAGCAACAATTGTCCAAAAAGCAAAATTACCAATGTGAAGTAAAGCAAATATACTAAATGCGTTACCAGATTCTGTTTCACTAAATAGATACTTGTATAACACAATTAATAAAATATGAATAGTTATACAAAATATAAATACAAGTATAATTTTCGTCCATTCAGCATTGCGAAGACGGTTTGAATTTGTTAATAATACTTTACGACGCTCTTCCATTTCAGCTTGATCGATGAGTTCCTTCTTTTTTTTCAAGCGATTTTGCTCGGTTTCTACAATATCAATCATTTGATTCTGTTCAGTAAGCACATTATCGGCAGATGTATTTGCGTCTTTATAACTTTGTGTAACATCATTAACTTTATTTTGTAAATCCAGCATATATTTGGCAATAACTGGACCATTATTCACATCGGGATATGAGTTAGATAAATCTGTTAAATAATTTTGTTGTACCTGGAAAACACCAGATAAATCAAATGTTCCATTATTTTCCGACATATTTCTAATGTTATATATTAGAAACATATAAATCTTTTGTTTGAATACTGTTTCACAATATTATTCACGCGCAAGTATAATAGCAAGTACAATGAGGGTAGCACATGTAACTGTTCCTAAAGTATATAATAATTTTGTATTTAAATACAGTTGATTATGATCCATAATCTTTTTCTCCATTAAATGAGGAAGTCGTTTTTTTCTAAAATACAAATCGTCACCATCATAGTCGTATTTTTCTTTACTCTTTAATATTTCTTTTGTAGCTAAGTAATCGGGAATATCTTTATTTCGAAGTTTTTGAAAATTTTTGTTCATTGCTTTTGCCTTTTTTTCATAGACTCGTTCATTCGATAAGTTTGTTCGTACAGCATCTCCTGTGTCGGAGATGACATCTGTATATTTCGAAACAGGTTCTTTCGTTTCAAAATTTTCAATCCATGTTCCATCTTTATAATAAGTTGTATCTTTAAACAACAAGTCTGCTGAATCGTTTTTAAATTGAATATATTTTTCATCACCACAAATACCCATTTCTTCTATGGATTGTATTGGTTTTTTATCCAGATTATAGGATGAATATTCAAACGTATCGGAGTAATTCGATGTATTTTTGACAACAATTGATTCATTTGACGTAGAACCGATTTTGATACAATCTCTCTGTTCTGGGGTAACATTTAATTGATAATTTCTCATATATAATGACGAAGAATTCTCGTCAATGGGTCTATGTGTATTTTTTGGTGGAACACGATTAAAAGATGGTTCTTTCGTATTACTATTAATTACACACTTATCATTTCCTAATGATTTATATGTAAAATAATGCCCACATGAAGGATTTTTATTACATTGTTCTTTACATTGTAATGGATCGGCATCAATTGCTTCATTATAAAATCGAATATCTAAACTATCCTTGTTGGGATAAAATCCTTGGTATGTACTATACACGTCAGAATATGCTAACATTGAATTCTCATTCGTTACTTTCATTTCTTTCATTGGATACGAAATATTGTCATTTAATTTGGTATTAATTTGATATGTTTTTCCCATACGAGCATCGGAGTTTATTTTATAAATAGAGTATGCGAATGGATGTCCCTCCATTCCTTGAATCGTATATTGTATATTAATATCCGGAATTACACCATAAGATAATCTATTTTCATTATTGTAATCATATTCATTATTAAAACTGTTCGATAAAAATTGACGGAATCTACTATAAAAAATAAGCAAGTTACCATAATCTTTCACATAAAGTTCGTCGTCTTTAATATCTACTAACGATATACATTGAAACTCATCATTCGTAAAATCTTGTTCGTTTGACGATACATATGCATGATATAATACCAATGGTGGTGTAGGAGAATGGAAAAACACCTTATGTAAAGCAACATCACTATACGAACGTTGATCCTGTCCCGTTGTTAATTTTTGTACATTGACTTCAAAATCAACTGCGGATTGAACATTACCATAATAATAACATTGGATACGTATAGGAACATATTTGTTATACGAGAAAAATAAATCGTCACTTTCCGTTTTATTGTTATTTACAATACAATTATAATGTGTATATTCACATATTGCTTCGTCACCAAACCATACATAAAATGTACAATTCTCGCCAGTACAAGTAATCTTATATGAACCAATTTCTCCATAAAAAAGTCCATACCAATTTACTGTAACCAATTTATATGCCATTTTCCCTTTTTGATTATAAAGCAAGTCATTTGTTCCCGTTTTCAATGTAGTCAAATCCGAACTAATTCCTAAAACGGAATTGTCAGTACCGCGATCGTTATATTCTGTAGCAACTTTTAATGTATAATAATCTTGATCAATGTTAATATTTACTGGACCGTAATATACACCGACTGGCAATTCATCGTAATTAATAATAAAATTCAGTCCATTCTTTGCATTACTATGAAATTTTTCTTGTTCTTTTTTCTTGTATTTACTGAGACCTCGCGCTAAAGTCATTTTCCAACCATCTATCCCATTTTTAAATGCCATTGGTGACCAGGTTGATGCTCCAGATAAAATCTCATGACTATATCTCCCCATTAATGATGTAATAATACCATTTGGATTGAGATCAAAATGATAATAATCAAAATTTCCGTTTGGGTTCTCGCCTTGTTCCTTTTTTTTATCTTGTATATAATCTTTGTAATCATCTACAAATTTTGTTAATCTTTCATGTGTGAATATTTTATTCGAATCCATATAATAATCTATTTATATTAGATGGATATTAATTCTACAATCTATAAATCAAATATCAAAAAATATACTAAACAACACCCAAAAATCACGAGTAAAATATTTATCAAATTTACACTATCTAATCTTCTAAATGTTGGCGAAATAGCACTATTCGAATATTCTTGTAGAAATCGAAGACGATTATCGAGGTCTTTTCTCATTTTCAAAACGTTGTCGTAGTTTTCATCTAATTGTTCTTCATTTTCATTATATACCTGGACTGTTTTTCCGTTCTCTGTTGTTTGATTATCATACACTGTAGTCATTTCATCTAACGATGAATATAATTTTTTATATGCATTTTTCAAGTTGCTAAAATTATCACTACCGTTTAAATCACAAGGAGGATCCACTTTATCAGCAGTGTTTTCATTTTGGCATCGCATATAACGTGAATATTGAGTTTGAAAATCATTTAATTCATCAGATATCTCATTTTGCTTTTGAAATACATTTTCTGGTATTTCTAAACTAGCCGTTTCAGGCGATGGTGAATATTTTACAAACATATATATAAAATCCCTATTTATTATTATAATAGATAAATACTAAAGCACCTACAATCCCAACACTTAAATTGACAGTTTTTAATAGTCCATATTTATATTTCAAATGTAAATTTTCATAACTTGCTTCACTTGTTTGATGATTAAATCTACGTTCGTACATTTCATTTGCTAAATCCTTGTTTTTACATAATTCATATTGATAACATTTATCAGCAAAAACAGTACTTTCACAATCTAATAATTTGCTTTCGTTTTCTTCTTTTAATTCTTCGCATTTTTCATCTCCGGGTAAATCTTGACGATTTGTTGAATAATAAAAATTATATGGATTATAACTTAATTCATAACTGTATTGTTTTTCAAAAGACATCTATAACTTATAGATATATACTTTTTATACACAAATTCGATAATAGTCAGTTAATAGAGCAGTTACACTAGGTCGTTGAATATAACAAATTGTTCCAGGTCGTAATCCAACTACTAATGCCTGAGGATCAAATCGTGAAATCTCAGGTAATTGACGTTTATCACGTACTTGATATTTTTCTAAAAACTCGGTTTCTTCAGTTTCATTTAAAGGTCTCATCTTCGGAACCAGTGTATGTTTCAAAATATTGGATTGAAGACGATGAATATTGTGAATAATAACGAAAATACCATCATGATCGTATAAATATTTCATTCGTGTTAAAATCGCATCATTCGGTTCGTCGTCAATAATAACAATTAACGTGTCCTTCTTCGTAAGAACCTCTTCTAAAATAAATAGATCTTCAATAATATTATCAAGTGCCTCCTTTTTTATTTGTTTTGTACTCTGTTTCAACGCAAAATAGTACTTTACATATACTTTGTTTCCTTGATCATTCGATAATAACATATCTAATTGTGAATTAGACAACATTGAATCAATTTCATTCATTGTGAAATTTTCATAGTCTTCGATAGCATAACCATGTGAATCCAGTTGATCCAATAAAGTCTTTCGTGACTTGTAAATATTGATAATACGAGTACTAATACTTGACATTTTACTAAATATATCTGTATATGATATATTTAATTCATTTTTTTAAAATCAATTTTATTGATATTTATTATTGTCCTGCTTTCGTAATGACGATGTTGGAAAAATCTATATCCGAACTCTGGGGTTTTTTTGTGATAGATGGAGAATCTTTTACACTATCTTTCACTACGATACTCGGTTGGTCGGGAACATTTATAAAATCCTCTGTTATTGTTCTACCATTGGTGGGTGTAGCTTCGGTTGAATGGTCACTTCCATTACCATTAAAGAATTTGGGGGCGATTACAATTGATGGTTGTGATACTGGTTGAGACATGATTCCATTTGGTTGCTGAACAATAGGCGTATTTTCTATCATTGAAGTTGGTGGATGTTGAATATGTGCCTGATCTTCGGGATAAATATCAAAAGGTGTTACCACATTCATTGTGTCGTTATCATCGAGTCCGGTTCGATCGATTGCTGAAACAGTAATAAACTTGCCACCTACATGACTTACTTTCCATGGTCTAGTTGGATAATTATCTTTGCAATTTCTTAAACATACTCGCTCACCAACATTATATCTGGACCCACCTCCTTCCTGGGGTGAATTTCCAGGAGGCGGATAATCGGGAGAGTGTGGGATCCATCCAGGTGATTCAGGTGTGTTGAATTCTTCACTAGTATGTCCATCACTAGGTGATGATACTGAAGTTCCTGGTGGATATGGAGGAGTTCCTGGTGGATATGGAGGAGTTCCTGGTGGATATGGAGGAGTTCCTGGAGCATATAGAGGAGTTCCTGGAGCATATGGAGGAGTATTTGGATCATATAATGGACTGGTTGAATCATTTTGTGCTGCATCAAATTCTTTTCGTGTCATTACTCTGCCCAATAGTGCCGAATAAGGTGGGCTATTCGGATCATATACTTCATCTTTATCGTACGAAGTCGCAGTAGAACCATATTCAGGACTCATATCGGCATAATATGGACTATTTGGATTATATTTGGGTGATTCAGGAGTAAAATCATTATCATCGGGCGTGATTATACGATTGCGTTGTTTTTTACTCATAATTTCACGTATGGACTCTAATAAGTCGGTTGTATTCTTTTTACCCGTTAGTTGCGTAATGTTATCTGAATAAGACATATTCTCCATTTGATCAATATTGTCTTCTGTTATAATGCGCATTTGGATGTTCATTGTTTGAAGTTCTTGGATTAATAATTTAAAAGTATAGGGGACACAAATAATACTAAATGAACGACCAAATTTCGTAACATGTTCTAAACGTAGATCTTCGTTTTCTAATGATCCAATGTATTTTAATGGTCCATCCACCATTGGACTCATAAATAAATTTTTCGATGGATTATAAATAGAGATTAACCCACTGTGATTACAAATTGCCACGTAATATTTATCGCCCCTTTCCATCATCGATTCCCGCAAAAAATCACTAATTCCATGAGAAATAATCGTATCACGTTCCATTTCTCCTACACGTAACCCACCATCATTCGCACGACCTCCAACCGTTTGCTTTGTTAATTTTGTCCTTGGACCTGTTCCACGATAATTAATCTTATCTTTCACCATATGTTTCAGACGCATATAATACGTCGGACCCATGAAAATTTCACTTTCTAATTGCTCACCTGTCATACCGTTGTATAATAACTCGTTTCCATTAGAATGAAAACCCTGTTTGGTTAATATTTCTCCAAATACCCCGATCTTCGATCCTTTGTTGTTAAACGCAGTACAATCGCCAAATCCGCCTACCATAGCACATGCCTTTCCTGTTATACATTCGACCAATTGTCCAATGGTCATTCGTGAAGGAATCGCATGAGGATTAATAATAATATCCGGTTTTAACCCATCTTTTGTAAAAGGCATATCACGTTCGGGAACCACTAGACCGATCGTTCCCTTTTGTCCGGCACGCGATGCCATTTTATCGCCAATCGTTGGAATACGTTGTTCAATAATGCGAACCTTTGCCAACCGTTTTCCATCTTCATCATCCGTAATAAATACGCGATCGACTACACCTTTTTGTCCTTTTTTGGGAAATTTAGTTTCATCACTTATTGATGTTGGTGTATTTATTGCCATTTCACTGACAGGATATGTGGTAATAGAACTTCCAATAAGTGCCGTATTTTCGGACACAATGGTCCCTTCTCGAATTAATCCATTTTCGTCCAACTGACTATAATCAGATCCACTGCGCGTGTTTGTAATATTTGGGTCCTCTTGGACATTTTTGAATCGTTTTTCAGTACGACTATCCGGACCTGTAGATGTTTCTTCATGTCCTTCATAACAACTAATATACGATGTGCGGAATAATCCTCGTTGAATAGATGCTTCATTAATCAACATTGCGTCTTCTACATTGTATCCACTATAACACGCAATCGCAACAATCGCATTTTCACCATAGACATTTTCTTCCTTATTAATATGGTCCAAGAAACGAGATTTCACCAAGGGGGTTTGCCCATAATTTAATAGTACAGCCGTTTTATCCATACGCAATTGATAATTCGTATGGTAGAGCGAAGATGCTTGCTTACTTTGACCGCAGGAAAACGAATTACGTGTTGCTGGATTATTTTCAGGGAATATGATCATATTACACATCATACCGAACATAAGAGAATTATGTATTTCACAATGCGTATATTTTGAAACTCCGTTTGAATCCATGCTTTCCTCAAAACTTTCGGGAGTCAATGCTATTAATGTGTGTTCGCTTTCACTATTGTCAATATAGTCCAAGACTGCTTTGTCATGTAAAAAACGATCTAGTTTTGCGGGATTTGTTTCTGTTTCAATTCCTTCGTATAAATCATACAAACTATAAATATTCATTTCAGAAGGATTAAATGAAATGTGCTCTCGTTTTTTATTGAAACCGGTCGTCAATTCACTCCAAGAAAAGTCATTGTCTTGTAATCGTTTCAGCATTGTCTTGGACATATATGACAATTTATTCGTCAATTCGTCTTTGTAAAAAATAGGACGACTCAATCTTCCACCGTCGGTATAAACGAAAATAGTATTTAACCGAAAATCAAATGTAGCACTGGAATAAATCGGTAAAAGTGCGTTGCGTCTATAAAGTCGAAATGTCTTGATACATTCGATAGGTTGTTCTACTCCACCAACCAAAAATCCATTCACAATGACTTTACTTACATTGGCAAGTGTTCTTGGACTATATTCTTCAATAAGTTTCATTGCCCATTTTTCTCGCAACCAAGCAATCATAGGTTCTCGTGAAACACCGCGCGTAATATACGTGGAAATTGCCAGATGTTTATGTAATCCAATACTTCCGCCATCTGGTGTATCAATCGGATCAATAAATCCCCATTGCGAGTTATGTAACACTCTTGGACCCACCAATTTAGAACCACTGTCTAAGGGCAAATTTGTTTTACGCAAATGATTTAATGCCGAATTAAACGACAGGCGATTTAAATCTTGGACAACACCAATTCGTTTTGTGTGAGTGTGCGCACCCCAGTTTCCTTTGAATGCCTTTTTAAATCCTTTTTCCAATTCACGTTCGCGAAACACATCAATATAATTTTGTGTAATGAGTCCAAATAAATTAGATTCGTACATTTCTTGGTTATAGTACAACCGTTTCTCAAATTCTAAATGAATGTTACGTAATTGTATGGACCAATATTCACGGAATAAATCATACAAAAGCGATCCAACCAACTCAATACGTTTATATTTGAAATTATCACGATCAGTTGGCGTTTCCGTTCCATTATAAACAGACAGCAAACGATACACAATATCTCCAAGTCCGTACGCTTTTGCAATATAATTGGTTTCACCAATATGAGGCAAAAAATAATCACTCAAAATCTCGAGAGCATGTGATATCCCCTTTCCTTTTGTCAAAAGGGCAATGTATTTCAGTGCGTTTTGTTGTGTCATAATATTGGCACTATCATGAACACAAGGAATAAATAAGTCTATCATCGATTCATATTTATCCAAGTCCAAGAGACAATAGGAAATGATTTCCTTGTCTGAAATAATACCTAATGCGCGAAATACAATAAACAAGGGAACTGGCGCGCGAACATTAGGAATTTTCACCACGATTTGATGATTCGTATATTTCTTGGACGGAGTACATATTTTCACTGAAAATGTTCGAACAGGTTTCGACGCATTTTCCGAAACAGAACGCAATTCGGCAGAATACAAATATTTTTCATCATCTACCTTTTTAATATACAACATATTATCCGCAAATTTCTCCTGAGATACAATGGTTTTTTCTTTACCATCAATAATAAAATAACCACCCAAGTCATTTTTACATTCCCCCAAGTTGTACTTAGCATCGCGGGGCATACCGTTCAGAGCACAAAAATCGGATTGAACCATAATAGGGAACTTACCCAGAAATATTTTCTCTAAAGTATGAATCCGCGTTTGTGTATTGCCATGAATAGAGGATTCCGATGCTTCGCGAAGGTTTTGTGCGGCCTTAGTGGTCATTTCAAATTGAATTTTATCACTGTCTTTTTTCTTTTTCTTAGTTGCTTTTGGACTTGCTCCGCCATATTGTTTGTTTATTTCTTCTGTGTTATTTCCTCCTTCTTTCATTTCTTCTTGTTGATCTCCACCAACTGCTTGTGATAGATTTTCATTCTTGTCAAGACTATTCATTCCACCCTCTTTAATTAAATCAATAGAACCATCTGCCATTCCTCCCGAAATACTTTCTCCAATCACACTAGGCATTTCTCCTGGATTTAATTTATCTATAAATTCCACATCAATATCATAATGAATAGTCATGGAATAATTCATATTGCGTAATCGCGCCTCATTTGGAAACATATAATGTGGATTGTTTTCATCATGAATAACTGGTTTTCCAAAATATATCTTTGTTCCATCCTTACCGCCCATGTACATTTTACATTGCGACATATATTCATTTGTTTCGGGATCTAATTTTGAATATAGCACAACTGGGTTCTTCTCCTTAAAAATTTGATAAATACCATTTTTGTAGAAATCATTAAAAGAATCTATATGATGTCTCACTAAAGCTTGTGGATTATCTTCAAAATACGTATCAATTATATTCCATATTGTAGAATTGTCCATCTTATAAATAAAGTATATATATATTTATAAGACCTTTATCTCATTTTTTATTAAAGTTTCAATTGTTCATCAAATAACGGATATACATCTTTGTCATGTGTAATAATAAAAATACATTGCTTGTGTTGTTTAAATACGCGTATAATTTCTAACAGTTCCATTTTTAACTCTTTGTCCAATGCGTTTGTGGGTTCATCTAAAATGAGGATTTTGGAAGGGTTTGCCAAACCACTAATAATGTTGGCAATTTGACGTTGTCCGCCTGAGATTTTCTCACCGGAATATCCAGCAAGATCTTCTTCTAATTTCACATTTTGATACAATTCTTTAATTTTTGGATATTGTAATATTTGTTTGTAATATTCTTTACATATATCTTCATCCTTGCATCCGTAAAGGATATTTTCCAGCACTGTTTTATCGAATAATCGAGAATTTTGATTAATATAAGTAATATGTGTTCTTAAATAGTCGGGATCAATATGTTCAATATTTTTATTATCAATTAAAATTTTTCCACTATCAACTTTGTATAATTTCAAGAGAAGCTTCGTAAATGTACTTTTTCCTTTACCAGATTGTCCTGTTATACCAATAATTTTATGATTGTTTGTTTCCACTTTAATATTTGAACGATCGAATATAAGATCTGAATTGGCATTATATGAAAAAGATACATCGACCAATTCCACCTTTTCGAGTGGTAAATCAATCTTATTATAATTCTTACTTAATAAATGTAATTTATTTTCAATGGGTTTGAACCAATCGACAATTGCTTCTAATCGCCCCATTTGTTCAATCGCATCACTAATTAAACTTGCGCTTGCGTTCATACGTTCTTTAAATACCATTAACAATGTAAATAACGCAACGAATTGAATAACATCAAGTTTCTTTTCAAAAAACAAGTGAATTGAATAACCTACACATACAAACATTGTTACAATAGTAATCAATTCAATACCGAACTTTGTGGTAGATACACTGTAATAATAATTACGATGTGAATCAATCGTCACCTGTTTTTCTTTGTCAAATGCGATTGTTTCATATTCTATTTGACCACGAGACACAATTTTATCAACGTTATTTAAATTTTCTACTAAGTGTTGCTCAATTAACAACGAATTGTTTTCATAATCAATATTGCGCTCGCGTAAAATGGGCCACACATAATAAATCAATAAGCACCATAAAATATTACCAATTAAGAAAATAATACCGATTTCTATATTTTGGTATAGGAAGTAGATAACGCTCACGAAAACAAACATAATATAGGGAAGCGTATAATTCAATGCGTCCCCAATGGAATAATAACACGTTTCGGCTAAACGATTTATTGGCGTATTTAATTTAGTAAAATTAATATTGCTTAAGTTTTCGTTATTGGTTTTTAATGTAATTTTAATCAAATTAAATCGCAACCATTGTTTTAAATTCGTCATAATAACATCCTGAACCAATTTATATCCATAGACAAAGAGTGCCATCCAAACACGCGCGGAAACGAAATATTTGAAATTTAAAACAGTATCTGTCATAGAATTCTGTTGTACTGCGTTGATTAAAGTAGAATTGAAATAGGTAATTACGTTCGTCGTCAAAATGCTTCCGATCAAACTCAATATTATCAACAAAATTACTTCAACATAATATTCTTCTAAAAATTCATCAACCAAATATTTTACAATTTCCATATGATAAAAATAACAAATATATAGTATGTTTTTATTTTATCGCATTTCAAAAAATATATAGTTTTAATATATAATGGAAAAACAAGGTGTTGCTGCTCTCTTTACTCCTCTTGATCGCAAATATTGCGACTGGTTCTACTATCTTGCTGTGATTGCTTTTATCTTCATGGTTCTTACACTTCTCGGTCTTGTTGCCGGATTATTTAGCAAAAAAGGACTTAGATCTGAAGTTGTAGGTGGTGCTGTATATGCTGCTCTTATGTATGCTGTATTCTATTTTCAGAACCGTCTTCTTTATGGCATGTGTGTGAAATAAATATTTAGCAAATAATGCGTTATAGAAATATCATACAATTCTATTTATAATACAAAATGGATACTTTGTATTATAGTAATTATTGTAAGCACAGCCAACGTGTGTTACATTTTATTGTCAAAGGCAATTTGTCTGACAAACTTAATTTTTTGTGTATTGACAAACGCGAGAAAGATGTCAATAATAATCAGACATATATTCTCTTGGAAAATGGTAAAAAGGTGGTAATGCCTCCGAATATTCAAAGTGTTCCCGCACTTCTTCTGGTAAAACATGGATATCGTGTTCTTTTAGGCGATGATATTATTCAACATTTTCAAGGCGCAGCCAATTTAGAAACAAAGAAAAAAATGATGAATCAGCATATAGAACCAGTTGGAACATCACTTGGATCAGGATATGTTTCATCCGAACAATACACATCTTTTCATTTGACACCTGATGAATTAAGTGCAAAAGGCAATGGTGGGCGACGTCAATTATACAATTATGTATCCGCAAATGAAGAAATTATTAGTATTCAAACACCACCTGACACATACCAAGCAGATAAAATAGATCAAGATGTTACAGTTGATAAATTACAACAAACACGGATGGACGAAATTCAAACAAAACCGAATTATGCTATATAAACGATGCGGGTTTAATTTACAATTGCTCCACAATGACCAACAACGCCCGTATCTCCTTGCGGACCTTCATCACCTTTCTGTCCATTCTTTCCAAGTTGTCCTGGAACTCCAATATTTCCGATTGGATTGTTTATGTGTAAAATGTGATTAAAATCGTCTTTTTTTTCTATTGTCACATTAAATTTATCGGGATATTTATCGTCGGGTTGTTTTTGTTTCACGTCTATAGATAAAATTTCAGATTGTTTTTTTTTATACAAAATATTGCGAATATTACTCAAATTCTCTTGTAATTCTAATAATTTAGCATTCTTTTGGTTCAAATATACACTATCTACTAAATTGGATTGAGGATCCACTATATCATTTCGATTCGTTAAAGGTTCTATTTCTCTATGATTTAATAAATAGAATATGATAAAAAATATGAATACACTACAAAAAAATAAAATATATTGCGTCATTGTTTTTGTATATAATAAACCTACAAAAACAATTACTTATTATAATTGAAATAATCGGGTACAATAGGGTTTCCACTTATACCCACATCACCTCTTATGCCATCTATACCTGGAATACCTTGTATTCCGTTTGCACCCGATTCTCCCGTATCTCCCTGTTCTCCAGTTGGTAAAATTATTTCTAAATATTGAACTGGTAATTCTCCAATCGGTACGTTCCTTTTCTTTACACTCACAGTGCCCGTAATACCAGGAGGCGCTTCTCTTACATTTTCAGGTTTCAATTCTAATAATTGTGGAACATTCTTTAATTTCTCCTTTAAACTATCCAACTTATCCGTTAAAGTTTCAATCTGATTCGTTGAATTCGCATACCATTCTTCGATCATAGCACTGATTACCTTATCATTATCTGATGTAATTGGGCGCTCTGGAGTACATGGTTTTCTAAGTGCCTCTTCCTCCTTTTCTTGCCACTCGTTGAACATTTCAACCCATTTTTTACATGAATCATTTGCGGTATTTAATACGGTTCGATTTGTATTCATCGTGTTTCCAGGAATATTATTTGATACATCAGTCCATAATTGCATAAGTTTATCACTCCCATATTTATATACCTGAGACTGTTCGTATGCTTTACTGCAATTTTCGATTGCACTATTGTAATCACTTGTAACGCATTGAGGAACACCGTTATTATCAACACTAATAGATGTATTCGAGTAACTACACTTGTTATATTGTTTGGGTATATTTCTATTATATTGGTTTATTCTATTTTCAATATCCTTTTTACGCATAGACGCGTAGTTACTATTATAAGATGACCGACTATCCATAGGGTTCCAATCATACATAGTTGTAATAGTACGATTTCGGTTATTTGCTAAGTTGTATTGCGGAAAATCCTTTGTATTCTTAATAGAATTCATTACGCTTTTATTCGCATCTGTCATATTGGTTGTTTCTATCCATTTTTTTTGAGTATCTAATTTTTGTTGTGTTCCACATTTGACCATTCCATTTTGGTCCAATAATGTATATGGATTTCCACAATTATTATAAACTTGTTTCGGTATATCATTCCTGATTCGTTGGACCTCATTTATTAAACTTCGTAATTGCGATAATGCGTTATTATTTACATTTACGTCCCAATAATACTGAGTACCAAGGGAGACACACCTACTTCTCCAACCAAAAAACCAATATCTTTTTCTATGCCTACAATAATTATATGAACCTTTATTTGCACTAATTAAGTAACTCGGTCTGTTTCTCGAAATAAAATTTACGCGATTTAACCACCTATTGTATATATTTGAAGGTATATAGGACCTAGCTGCCTTTAATTCTTTTACACACTTCGTACAATTTTGTAGCAAAGTTAATCGATATCTACCCGAGTAGCTATTATTATTCCTATATGTAGTGCTTAAATCGGTCCAATTACAACTCCAATCTCTACCACCGCAATTATGTCTTCCCATATTATATTCGTATATACAAGCATATGATATTATTTCGTTGAATTTCCTCTAATACCGTAATAACCCGGAATACCAGGGGTTCCTTGAACCTCGTTATATGGTCCTTGAATTCCTTGTGATCCTTGCTCACCTTGAATTCCTTGAATACCCTTTCTTGCTGGCCATAAATGAAAGTCGAGTACCACATTTTCAACAGTTCCGCTAACGTCTATATAAGGTATCTGACCGGGTTGTAAATCAAATTTTATTTCGGGGTTTGCTGAAAAAGAAATATTCAATCGCGCCTCTAAAGCTTCGATTTGTTCTTCTAAAATACTTATCTTTTTGGTTTGATCTGCCATTTTTTGTTGTATTTTTGTTAATTTGTCTGATACTTTTGATGGTAAGATCGGTGGCGGACATGTTAGATTTTTAATACGTTGTATTTGACTTGCTGGCATTTTATCGGGCGGTTTTAATTGTCCTATGGTTGGCATATTATGTGTTATAAAATAAGACATGATAATTATTTGGGACATGGTCCAAACGGTCCGGGCATTCCTTGCTTACCCGTTTCTCCTTTTTTACCAGGCGGTCCTTTGTCACCTTCTTCTCCTTCTGTTCCTGTAACACCCGGTAAAGGAGGAGGGAATTCAAATGATAATTGTATGTTACTTGGAAAACTTCCACCAATTATAAGATTAGGTTTGCTATTTGGATTTGTACTTGTTACAACACTCGCAGTATTAAGTGTGAAATTTTTGTAATTATATTCTATGTTATTATATTGTCGGATCAAAAGATCTATTTGATTATCTAAAAAATTGTAATTAATTTTATTATCTGTCAAATACACTCTTTTGTTAAATATTTCGTTGTTTTTCTGATTATTCTCTTTATTTAATGCTAAATCCTTTTTTTCTAATGCGTTCGGGTCCGTTACATCCACCACACTAGATACTAATGATTCAACTTGCTTCGATTTTACTAAATATATGGATATAATAATAAACAGTGTAATGAAAAAATAAATGTACATTGATATAAATAATTATGCGATTAAAACCTAAGATAAAAATCTTGTTTAACATTTGTCACAATCTTTCCCCCATGGACCTTGTTGTCCTTGTTTTCCAGGTTTTCCTGTATCTCCTATAATACCCGATTCTCCTTTTTGACCTTGTATTCCTGGAGGTCCCTGTTTCCCTCTTGGTAATATAGCATTTATTGTCCAAATACTAGAAGGAGTATTCTGATTCGTAATTGGATCAAGGGTCATTTGCGTCTGTGTATTAATATCTATATTCACGTCTTCTAAATTCTCTGTTTGACTAACTCTTCCAATTTGAATATCTTCTATTTTTCTCGGTAATACTGCGTTTATTTCGTCAATTAATTTTTGACAATTGTTTATTTTTGTATCAATATTTTCCAAATTTCGATCACTACTAATCGAGTTTATTTTACCCGTGGTGTCTTTATTATCATTATATGCATCCCGTTCATTTACTTGTGGCGCGGAAGGTCCTTTCTTTGCGAAGAACGCTGGTTCATATAAAGGAAAAATGGATAAGCGATTCACATAAACAAATACGATCAAAATTACGACTAAAAGAACAATATACGCAATCTTTTTATTTGAAATCATTATATATAATAATACAATAATATATATAAAAATACTTCTCATATATATTTATTCACTATGCCCGACAAATCAACTTTGTTAAAAACATTCAATGCGCAATTTTTTTCCTTTCTAGATGATATTAAGACCATTTATCCCGAAAACAAGGAAATTGCGAAAGGAAAGAAGTCTTTTGAAATGGTAAAAATGGCAAGTCCTTCCATCATTATCAAAATATGGTATAGTCATGTATATCAACACTACAAAAGTGAAATTGATAGTGGAAATGTGGATTTTTTCATTGATAAAGATTATAGTGGTGATTTAGCAGAAGTTTCGAATGCGGATGAAGTCATTCGTATTATTGAAGTAATTAAAGAACCGATTCGCATGATGGACGAGAAAAACAAGGAACACACATGTAAATATTTACAAGTATTGAGTAAATTATCCGAGTTGTATAATGCGTGTTAATATATTATTTGTAAATGTTCTATTTATATATATGACAGATCGAAATCCACACACTGTGTTTATTGTCCCCTATCGTAATAGGGAAGAAAATAAAAAACAATTTGAAGAATATTTATCCAGCGTGAAAACATATAATAAATGGGATGATGATAGTGTAAAAGTGTTTTATATTCACCAAAAAGATGATCGTCCATTCAATCGTGGCGGTATAAAAAACATTGGGTTTTTCATAATAAGACGCATGTATCCAGAAACATACAAAAATATGACATTTGTATTTCATGACATCGATTCTATACCCGAATCTCCCGAATTAATTCCTTATACAACTATTCAGAGTGAAATTGCGCACTATTATGGTTATAAGTTCTCCCTTGGAGGAATGTTTTCGATTAAAGGAGACGATTTTGAAAAATCAAATGGATTCCCTAATTTATGGGGATGGGGATACGAAGATACCATATTACAGGATCGAGTTCTACAATGTGGATTCACAATAAATCGTTCTACCTTCTTCGATATACGTGATGAAAAAATATTACGCCCATTTGACGGATATTCCCGTCTTATGTCCAAAAGAGAAAATACAATGTACAAACTAGAAAAATCCTCTATAGACAATATGAATGATATTACACAAATACGGTACGAAATGGATGAAAATATTGTTCATGTGTTATATTTTCGCACAAAACGGGATTACGACCTGTCTGAATTTATCAATGTCAATGTATCTGGACCAAATAGACAAGTATTAAAATCTCAAAAAACATCTTTCCGTCGTAATTGGACATTCTAAGTTGATCTTTACAAAGAACTCTTTGTAAAGAACATGCCTTCTGCGCGAATTGAACGCGCGACCTTCAGTTTACAAGACTGATGCTCTACCACTAAGCTAAAAAGGCGTATGTGTATCTATGATACATATATCACGGATATTTAAATTGCCGATTTTCTACGACATGAACATAAAATATACAATAATTCTCCTGGTGGTTTATTCATCATATATTGATATACCGTTTGTTTTGTAATCTTTCTTTTGTCTGTTTTTAAAGATGGAATATACAACTCTCTATGAATATCATCTACATAAGGATTGTATTTATCATTAATTTTCCCATGTAATGCGTTTTTCCAAACATATTTTACTAAATAAGCGCTATGCAATTCTTCAATATAATCATGAAACAATCCTTGAAACTTTCGAAAAGTTTTCCTAAATTGTGGGAAAAATACTAAATATTCATTAACTAAATCTCTTTTATGAAGACATAGATAATACAAACCCAATCTAGGTGAAATTTTGTTCAATTCTTTTGACTGGATATAATGCGGATTCATTATTTTTGTTCTTTCTCCACTTTCTATATGCAGTACCATATATCCGGATATATTTTCATTGCGTTGAGAAGTGGATTGTTGTTCTTTCGAAATTTCCTCCCACTTATCTATTTTTTTTTGACTTGGAAATAGAATAGTAGTATTTTGTAGAAAATGCCATTGTTGATAAATCATTGGTGGTATATGAATTGCACGTCGAGTATTCTGTGTAATATCATACACCGCAACTAAATATAACAATGACTGTTTAATCGGATACAATATTACATTTTCTGGGTGCAATAATACAAACTGGTAACTATAATTTTTTGGAAAATCTTTTATTACAGACATATTTTGTAAATCACTAACACTGTCATAACCCAAACCCTCTTTAAACATCTCCATTAACGTTTTATTGGTTTTTGTTTGATAATTTTGTAATTTTTGACTCCCACCTATATGACTTTTTGATGAAATTTCCCATATTTTTCGCCTTTTGTCATAAAATAAATGTACCATTGTCCCGTCTATATATTCATTTACATATATGCTTCCATTACAGTCATGCTTCTCGCAAAATTTTTCAGAATCGGTTGTTTTCCCCGGACCTATCGATAATAAATTATGTTGCGGATAAGAAAAGAGAACAGATCTACAATTTTTTATGCTCTGTTTTTCATCAAAACATACATAATCGTTGTCGTAGTTCCATATTTCGTATCCATAATTATTTATTGTTTGTATTTTCCTATTTATTTTAGATGATACCACGAGAGGTATTGAGCATTCTGGATAAATAGACATTGTATAGTTACGATCTATAATATTTATATTCTTTCATTAACATAATCCATCATTTCCCATTGAAATATTTAAATAATTTAAATGATCCGTTGTACTTGTACATTTCGTGGGAGCACATGAATTTGAACAGAATGGATCTTCATTAGATTCGTCATGACATATTGTATATTGACTATTGTTTTCATTATACCAAACTTCGTTATATATATGTTGATATTTCAAAAATTCTTCAGGGACATGTGGAACAATATCATTGTGATGAGTCACCCTTTTTGAGTATAAATTGAAAGAATAAAAGTAATTGGAAAAATAGGCGTTTCCGACACGTGGAGATCCAAATGTAATGATGGAATTAATATCGTAATCATAATCATTGTATTTTAGGTCAAACGCAAATATTGTAGATAACGCACCTCCAAGTGAATGACCTGTAATAAGAAGTTGTTTAGTACTGTATTTACTTGTCATCAAAGACAATGTTGTCATAATTTCGGATTTTAAATTGTCGTACAAATGATAAAAACCCTTGTCAATCGATATTTCTTTGTCGGCATACGGTTGTATTTGTGAAATTTGAATATTTGATATCCAATTTTGTATATTCGAAGATCCTCTGAACCCAACGAATATACATTCATAATCATTGTTATAACCAAACAATACTAGTTCGCTATTTTTTTCGATCTTTGTTTCATAAATATTTTGCGATGAACATGTTTGACAATCCCATGTATCTATTTTAGATAAACAATAAGATGACTGAGAAATATTTAACGCAGTTTCTATCAAATGTTCATTGTAAGACGCATGTATCTTTGAAAGACATAATAATACAAAAGTTACAAATATTCGCATATTGTGATATATGAGTATAACTGAATCTTCTAAGTGGTTATTTACAAATCAAATTTTATGAAAGGAATACATTATTTAGTAAATCTAATGTTCCCTTTTCAAATGAAATTTGTATAGTTATTATATAATGTCATCTACAGAAACAAATAGTATGTTGGAAAACGATGAAAATAATGAAAATAATGAAAATAATGAAACCATGGATTATAAAGGACCTTGTCATTTAGAACTAGGCGACGTCATTGAAATTACCGCACCAAATAACCAATTATACGACAAACAAACATTCTATATCTTGTATATTGATGAAGAGAAGATGAGTGTAACAAATGTCCAAGATCAATCCATTAGCGATATTAAACTTGATATGAATCAAAATATTCGCGACGAAAGTATTCTTGAAATATCGTTATTGGGTCGCAGTGAAGAAAAGGGGTATGCTAAACAACATATGTTGTTACCAAATACGTGGGTAGATATTCGGTTTGGAGGAGAAGTTCCTACGATTATTACGGGCGAAATCACTAATTTAGAAGAAGATATGATTGAAATTACTACTTATCCCGATTTGGATGTCATTTATATCGATTTCCAATACAAAGGTATTCCAAAAGATATTCCCATCGAGCAAATATTGATTCGCACTAAACCCGTTTCACTTGATAAGATCGAGTCATTGATCAATATCAAGGAAACTATTCCAAATGATACCGATTTTGATATTCATCAAATGGAAATAGACCCCAAAGCCTCCCTTGAATATCAACCTTCAGGTGAGATGTTGATTCAATTACCCGAGTCAATCGAAGGAGATAAAACATTAAAGCAAGAACTAAACAGTATTTATAATTCAGCAAATGAAATTGTATATGGCGAAGACTTAGGAGAACTAGTACAAGAAATAGAATTGTCGGAAGAACAAAAAAGGTACGGAATTGAAACGCAAACCAACGATATGTTGAATGTTCTTCTCTCGCAAGTCCCAAATAAAGATAGAAGTGATCGTGTAAAAAATAATATTCATTTGCTAATTCAACGCTTTCGCGAATTACGTAATAAGTTCTCTAAATTTGACGAACATGGTAATTTATATGATGTGAAATTGCACGGTATTGGTTACAAACCATTGTCTGAGCACATTTTTAATTTGGATCAAAAGTTGAAATGGATATTGCCTGTAGTATCATTAAAACGAAAGGTATATATGTCAAACAATCAGTTATTCGAAGATATTCGTGAATATAAAAACACGGATGTTATTACAAAGGATGCCTCTTTACAGGAGGATTATTTGAAAAATAGATTACAAACTGGCAATGAAAGTCCTTATGTCAAATATAACCAAGAAAATAATGAATCTTATATTCCGTATGATTCACCATCAAATGACATTTCAAGTCTTGTACATTCAAAGGAAATTCAAACATCATTAGAAAGTATTGTTCAAAACTTGGACAATTTTTATAGTACAGTTATTGGAAATGACAAGAACAATGTTCAATATATGCGAAAACAATACGTTATTCAGAAATATAATTTGGGAAATCACTATTTGGAACCAAAAATGTCTAAAACGGGTCGAAAAGTGTTTGTTCGTAATCAAATGACACCGAACGAAACCATGAATATTCGATCTATGATGATGTTGCCCAAACCCGTATTTTATTATTCAAATGTCGATCTACCCGGATCTTCCATCTTACAAAAAGCTCAATATTCGCATAATTTCTTCTATTTGTATCGCTTTTTTAATAAGAAGTTGAATATTAACAATCACATAATAAACGATTTTGAAAAGGAAATGGACAAAGATATATGGGAAAATGCTTTAAATGGTTCATTTGAGAACGATGCACAGCATTTTTTATTGGACGAGTCGTTGGAAAATCGCCCCGAGCGATTTCAAAAATTTTCACAAACTATAGTTCCTGATACACAAAATATCGTGCGATTAATGGATAAATTTTACGACAAAACGCAGTTTTCGACTATGTTATCTGTACAACGATTTGTCAAAAAACTGGAACCATTTTTGGTATATAGTGAGGATTTGAATTACAGTCAATTCAATGCGATTCGGTATTTCATAAAAGAACAACGCAAAGAGTTTTTGGTGAAAATTTCGAATAAGAAAGATGAATTTACAAAATACAAAGACTCACTTCGCAATTATAACGAATATTTATTGCCTCATGTTATGGAAAAACTCCTAGAAGAAAAACCCGATATGTTTTCACTTGTTAGCGAATATTATCAATTAAAAACCAACGCAAAGGATCCCATTAAATACAATTCTTTTGAATGGTTGTCAAAAATGTACAAGTTAGATAATTCGGTGTTATTAAATGACATGCTCACACTATATATGAACTCACTTATTAGTCCCGAGTCACTAATGGATTCACTACAAATTGACGAACGAGATGACATGTCCAATATTGAAAAAATAAAAGCAGATGATTGTGCTCGTCGTATTATGGCAAAAAAATACACTTCCATGAAAGATTTACAAAAAGATAATGGTGAAACCGATGTATTTTACGACAAAGAGTTCGATGACAGTCCATATGATTTACTAGATAAATACAAAGAAGAGAAAAAGAAGTTTAATAACGAAGAATTTCAAGAATTTTTGGAAGAAGTCCTTGTACAAAAACACGAGTATCCATCGAAAATGGCATATGAAGTAGCTGAAAATTTGGTAAGTGGTAAAAAAATGGTACGAGATGGTGAATATGCTCTCTTGGAAATTGTCCCGAAATTACCAGAAACAACCGAAATATCTGATCTAACTCAATTAGAAAAAGAAGAATTGATGAAAGAATCTGAAGTACTCAAGAAAACTGCCTATTATAAACGTATGAACAATCATTGGGTTCATGATGAAACTGTAGATGAAGAAGCATTTATTAATAACAATACATTATTCTGTAATATGAGTAAAATATGTTTCAAAGATCGCAAAACAAACGTTTGCGATGATTTATCGGGAACTGCAACATCCATGAAATTAAATCAAAAGAAAAAGATATTAGATGAATTCGACAAACGTTTTGCTGAATCATCTGAACAAATTCAAGAAAAAACGAAGGAAAAAGTGGAACGTTCCATGAAACATCTAAAACAATTGAACCGTCTTCATGAAGTTCAAGCATACAAATATAATATTATAGCTCACGAAATGGGGAAATATTTGAAAGAAACCACCCGTATTAAGTCTCCCAACGCAGAACAATTAGAAAATATTTTAGGTCAAGATGATTTTGTGAAAAGACAACATGACATTGTTCAATTTTCCGATCAATTTTGTCGCGATCCAATGGTAGATGAATTGGGTGATAGTAAATACTGGTTGTATTGTACTGAAACAAACGTGAAATTACTTCCAGCATCCTTATTTCAATTAGCTCGTGCGTTTGTATCAAATGAGGATTATTCTGTAAAATTAAATGAACTTATACGTAGTCAAGGGATCATTGATGGGGATTCTATTTATGATAAAGAAACCAACTGTTTATTACAAAAAATAGATTTTGTCGATGAAAGTAATTATGATGAACATGGGTTTAAACTTGTTTCTAGTGAAATTATAGAAAAAGATGCGTTGGAAGTCACTGTGAGTGCTTTACAGAAAAAACGTAAAATGAAAGATCGCGTATTCGAAAATACCGAAAGTGAAATGGTATTCAAAATTATTCGTTCGCTTTGTAGTCATATTGGTATTTCGTCAGATGGAATTGAAGATGAATGCCTACGTATATCTTTGGAACTAATAAATGATACAACAAACATAAAAAGCGAAAGAATTTACAAATTGGATGCAAAAGAGGCGTTGAATAAAAGTCCTCCTAAAAAAATGCCCCCTTACGAAATTTATCGTAATAAAATGATTATATTAATTACGGCGTCAGTATTGTTGATTTCAATTCAAACCCAAACACCTCCCTTTAAAACACAGAAAACCTTTCCTGGGTGTGTTCAATCTTTTCGAGGATTTCCCGATAATGGCGGTGCGATTGAGGATACAAGTGGTTTAGATTACATTGTTTGTATATTAGGAACCATCAAAATGAAGAGTACAAAACCATGGAATTCGATCAAACCACTTCCTCATGATATATTGAAGCAAAATATGATCCAAGTTATCAAACAAGCTTTACTAACACGCAATGATACAATTGATGCTTATATGAAAAAAGATGAATATTTGTTGGAACATCCTGATCTAGACATTCCCAAAGAATCTTCTATTCAAAAATGGACTCATTTTTTACCACCAGTTATACCGTTCGAAATCGCAAAAAACCTCAAGGGGTTACCAAGTGATTACAAAAATGAATTAGAAGAAATGCAGAAAACTGGTAATAATAAGCAACGTACTCAAATTGCCATGTTCAAAACCAAGATTGCTCATTTTACTCTGGCAATTATGGAAAATATTAACCAAATTGTTCGTTCGAAAGGTTTGTTACTCAAAACCGCGTCCAATATATTTTTCACAGAGAATGCTTGTTGTAACGATAAAAAAACGAACACGTGTTTAGGATATTTTGAAGACAATAACAAAGAACTTATGGTCTATAATCGGATGATTCGCGGTTGGGAACAAATCGTCAATGAAGTAAAACGTCGAACAATCGCACCTTTTTTATTTGATCCAAGAAAAAGCGGTTTGTCTTACGATATGGGATTACAGCAGGATCATTTTGAGAAAAATGTCTATATGGCATTCATTCGTTACTGTAATCTAGATAGTCAAAAACCGATTCCTATGGAAATGAGGGGTCTTTTCTCAGAAAAATTTTCCGATTATAATCCGAGGGCATCTCTCATGGATAAAATCAATTTTTTAAAAGAAAATGGAAAGAAATTTTCAAATCAAAATTTGTTACAGTTAATGGACATTGTTAATAACCGCAATTTAATAAACACAACCACTTCCAAGAAACAAAAGGGGTCTGTTATCTCTGCAATCCAAGATCTATTCCAATATGTCCAAGAAAAAAACGAAGATGATGACGATATTGCTTTATGTAGTAAATTCCGCGAATTAGTGAGTGGGGTATTAAATAAATATAATCCAAAATCAATGGTTGCCGAAGATAGTGACGAAACATATAAACTAAATAATTGGTTATCTCATGCAAATACTAATTTATTAGAACGTATTGTTGAATTTATTGGCAACCATGCCAAATTACCTCGTTCAAAGAAAAGAAAATTAGAAGAGCAATTGGCAAATATTCATATATGGAATATGGATGAAACATATGAACATGGGAAAAATATGTCACAGAAAGACGAAACAACCATGTATAATGTAACGCATTTTATACGTGAATCTGTTTTCTCTATTGCTCGCGTGTATCCCGAAATCATTAAAAACAATCATGATCACAGTACGAAAGTACATAAACATTGGAATTTTGTGAATTTTCACGAAAGTGATATTTCCAAATTTATTCACGATTCTTACCAAGGATTAAACGGATTTAAATCGGATCGATCCTTAAACCATGTATTACAACATGTCCAAGAAGAACTCGTTCATTTAAGCACATTTTTGAATTTAATTCCGGCATTTTTACCGATCCATGTGAAGGCAAAAGATGATCAACCACCCTTGTCGTATTATTCGTTATTTACAAAACGTACTTTGTATATGATTTATAGTTACGTGTATTATTCAACATTGTATGAATATATCAAAGCATCTAGCAATGAGGAATTACTACATGTCGATTTTGTTATGAATAAACAAACACGTCGAGAAAATATTCAAAATGATCGATCGAATGCCCTTATTGGAACATCAAACGAAGAAGATCTAAACGATATCCAAGAACAATATAACGATGATTTAGAAGAAGTACAAATTATTGCGGGGGAACGCGAACAATTACATGTTCGTATTGGAGAATTGTTATTAACTATGATTAATATGGACATGAATAACAAGAAGACGGTTGATTTAAAATACAGCGACATTGAGAAACGAATTACGCGTTCAAAGTTAAACGAAAAGAGAATGATTACTGACTTTTTGAAAAATATGGACGACGATGAACGTCGTGTAGAAGATACCAAGAAAATATTAAAACTCGGTCGTTGGAATGTGGGGTTGAAAAAAGGGTTGGTTGATTATGATAAAGAACGTTATGTAGAAGAACGCAATCAATTGTTTGATCAAATGGCCAATCAAGGAAACGTGGATATAGATGATAGTGTTATTCAATTATCAGTTCAAGAATTAGACGAACAAGACCAACATGAGGTGGATGAATTTTATGACGAAGAGGCGAACGACATACGTAATTATATGGGTGATGATGCGGATGGTGCTTACTATGAAGAAGATATAGACAATGAATTTAGAGAAAACTAAGTAAATATGTTATAAAATTTTGTAAATCATGTATATACAAAATTTTATGTTTGAAAAATCCACTATAAGATTATATAAAACAAATTACGCAATCGCACTATTTTTAATTTTATTTACTGCATTTCATAGGTGGAAACCCAGTTTTGCTTACGGAAAAGATGGAGAATTCCGTCAATTTGGTATTGGATACAGAAATAAAACAGTTATTCCAATTTGGACAGTATCGATTGGTTTGGCTATTTTTTCCTATTTAGCAATTTTATTTTATTTGAAAGTATAATTACATCGTTTTCATTGTCACACTAATCAAACTTACCAATAAACTAATAATACTTGTTAAATAAAACCATGTAAAGTTACCAACTAAACGTTTCATTTTGACTAAACTTAATAGTTTTGTCAATTGTCCTTCATTTTCAAAAACAGGATAGAAGTCAAAGGGAAAATCAATACCGGGTGCTGACTTTTCTTGTTTTCCACAATCTTTTTTAAAAAAATCAATAAACGGTTCAATGTTTTTTTCATCAAATAGAGTTAATAAGAAATTCTGGTTGAAAATAGTAGGATCTGACGATTCGCGTAATTTTCCAAATAGAGAACTTTTGAAAATTTCGTTTATGAAATCACTATACCCAAGTGTTCCTATCACCCAAATTCCGAGCGAATTTTCGAATATAGTAATTAAATCCGGATTTATTGCTAAAATCACCACTGTGATTAATAAAATTAAAAAGGCGGCAAATGTCGTACCAGCAATGGACGTTACCTTCCCCTTTGAAATTTTGTCTATTTTTGCTTCCACGTCATCTTGAACTGCCATGCGATAATACAAGAGTGTTGTAAGAAAGGCAATTATATATGCACCCAAAAAAATCAACATTGAATTTCCAATACCACCGGATGAATCATATACTACGCTAAACCATAGTCCAAAAGGCACACTAAATGCTATACATATTAAAAATAATGTCAATATATCATTTGGTTTCGTTTTTGTTTTTTCCTCATTATGACTATGATCTTCAGACATCTATATACATAAACGAAAGATATTGTAAAATCAGGTTTTCTGTAAAATAGGTTGTTACTGTATTTTTTTTTTCAACGTAATCATATAATGGATTATCCAAAATTAATTGAAGGAAACTTCATACATCATTTACAAACAAATCTAAAATCGTGTCATGAAACTCGAACAAATACATATTCTATTTTTTTAAATGTGGGTGTTTTAGTATTTTTGTTTTTGGTTGTGGGAATATTTCTATATTATCGATTTAAGGGAAAACCCAGTGCTTATGAAGTTCAACAAAAAATGTACAAAGATCAACAATATGTATTAGACAGAATTCGTTTTTATCAGGCACAACAAAAAAATCTCATGACGTCACCAATAGGAAATTTATAATATTTCTTTATTTTATAATCTATTATAAAATGAATACTTCTAATTTAAGAGAACAAGTACTTGAAGAAAATAATGGTCAAACAATCTTTATCGGTTTATTGAATCAATTAAACAGTGTGGATGTCCAAGAAATTCGTATTTCCGAAGTATTATCCGGAGACATCGATTTTTCCATTTTACAAGACAGGGGGTTTAAAAATGTGAAATCAATCATTGTGGAAAAAGAAGGGCAAATTACTAATTTATTGAATATTCCCGAAACCGTTGAAAAAGTAGAATGTACGAATCAATTACTCGTTGAATTAAAAGGATTGCCTGTTGCTTTGGAAGATCTTTCTCTTGATCATAATAATATTACTAAATTTGATTGTGGATCCCTTCCTAAATTAAAAACGTTGAATTTGTCAAACAACGAACTAATTGATTTGAAAAATTTACCAGAAACGTTGGAAAAATTGGAATGTGAAAACAATCAACTCAGGGAACTCAATTTAGCCAATTGTCCAAGATTGCAGGAAATCATCTGTTCGAATAATCCCATTTTAGTATTACAAAACGTTCCACCCTCAGTGAGTAAATTGGAAATGGAAAATAATCCATTTATACAAATAGAAGAGACGACAGGTGAAGAAGGGGCAAAAAAACTGAAAAAGAAACTTGATTATTTGGAAAGTATAAACAAATATTTTAAATTAAAAACGGATTACGAAACCAAGTTTCGCAAATTAAAGCGTCAGGCATATGACAAGGGTGTATCCAAGAAAGATTCTCAGCGTCGCACACAAAGTGTTCGTGGTTCGTGCATTCATTGCAAGCGTAATGTCAATACTATATTTAAAATTGTCGATAATCGATATATTGCTGTATGTGGGGACATGACAAAACCGTGCGATCTCAATATTAAATTATTCAAGGGTGAGTTTTATGATTTTCATGAGATTTTGACCATTTATTCAGGAGAACTCCAAGACGAAAAGCAGAAAATGATTGTTTCCAAAATGGATTCTATTTTTAAATATATTTCAGACCAAAATGCGACGAAACAATTCGAAGATAATATGAAAAACTATCAGGAATCAAGTACTTCGTACAAAGATGTAGAATCTGATTATAACAATATATTTGATAATATTGAAAATAAACAACAAATTTTTCGAAAGAAGGATCAAATTTTTCAGATAATGGAGTCGTTACATATGTTGAAAGAAGAATATGAAAAAACAGGTAATCGCAAATTATTAACTTCTATGGTGGAACTCTATAACCGTGATTTAGAACCAGCATTTAGTAATTTGCGCATGTTAAAATATAGTCATAATTACGTTGATATTGATGATAGTGGAGTCGGTATTCCAATTACTTCGTTAAAACAAATCGAAATTTGTCCGCATAAGAAGGATTATATATACGGCGAACCACCAAAAGTGGAAAGTTTTATTTGTGACAATATATAAAAGTGTGCTATTATTTTATAGAATGGTAAAAAATAAGAATAAAAGTAGAAAAATAAAAGGTAGTCGTAAATATTATAGAGGAGGAGAATCAAATAAATTCACTAACGACATAAGTGTAACACCACAGAATATTGTTCAAGAAAGAATAGACAAATATGAAACGTCCCATTCTAAGCAACCTGAAATTGAACATGATACGAATGTTGAAACTGAGTTTCAATTCACACGGCACGTATTAAGTTGCAATAATATATCACAAGGAAAGGGGTATAGCATTGGAAAAGATTTTGAACCCGGTGCAACTGTATACGGCATCTTTGAAACAATCAACTATGCTGAAAAAGAAAATCAAAAACGCTATTTTAATTATAATCATGTATATGTATCGAATTTGTACAGAACATGGATTACTGCTGTGTTGCTATATGGAACGAATTTAAAGCAAAATGATACATTAAATTTATATGTGAGTCCTCATTTAAAAGAATTTCACAAAACTACCAGCGGATTTTCTATGAAACGTGGTAATTTTCCAAAAGAAATTCATCATATGGGGGCAAAATTTTTAAAATTTTTAAACACGTTAAAAGAATATTCTACTGATCAAAAAGCGTCCGATGTTTCAAAAGATTGGTTTGAAAACTTGCCAAACAAAATAATCCTACATTTACCTCCAGATAATGAAGAGGAACAAAAAGTTACCTATCAAAAAAATGGCGATGGTGAATATACCTCTAGAGATTTTTGTAATGTAGGAGACACTGCTGGACCAAATAGTGGCGAAGGATTTACTACTATAGGAGATTTACAAGACTTTATGGATTGGTATAATTCATCGGACAACTATCATACAAGTCATGAACAACAAAATAAGGTACATGTTATTACGCATTCTCATATTATGCGTGGTTATTTGACTCGTTTCCAAATAAAGGAAGGTAACAAACAATTCTCATTTGATTTAGACACACTTAAAAAAGATGAAAGGATTCAACCAATTCACGATTCAAATAGTTGGCATTTTGTTACTACAAAAGATAAAACGAATAGTTTGGAATACGAAAATATAGACAATGCAATAAAAAAATTTGATTTACAAGAAGGTGTGCAAATAGAGAAAACAAAAGCAGAAGAATTAGAAAATGCATTTAAAACACAGTCCTTATGTGGAAAACAGGGAAGTGTTCATCCATCACAAATGTGTCCAATGAAAGATGATAGAAAAACACGGAAAATACGGCATTCTAAAGAAAAAAAAAATGTCAAAAAAATAGGTCGTATAAGTCGTAAGCAACACAAATAAATAATTGATTTCTTCATACAATTATTTATTTTCTTCTACTCAAAGCCGCATAAGCAACCATAATTGTTAAAATGGTGGCCCAGTAATAGAACGATTTTTTAATAAAATCCATTTGGGTATTGTAATTATATCCATTCAAATATGCCCAACCCATTTTGTAGAGAATATAAATGATTACCGTAGATGCTAAAATATTTCCAAATACACCTAGATCAAAATCTCCTAATAATTGTTTGAGTTTGTGCGATGTATTTCCTGCTATTTTTGTTGTGTTTTGTAACCCTTTTCCAATATTATTAGTTACCATTTGCTGTGCTTTGTTTGCTGTTTCCATTTATTATATGTAGCGATTTTATATTTCTGTAAAATGACTGCTGTTCTTTATAGACCATGCATGAATGATAGAACTATCTTGTTGAATCGGAAAATAAATACAACTATAATTCTTCTTAAGATTTTCTAATAATTGTTCTTTTTCTTCCTCTTTTGTCAATACAATATCCTCTTCTTCGTCCTCTTCCTCTTCGTCCTCCTCATCTTTTTCTTCCTCGTCATCGTCATTATCTTCATCTTCCTCATCTTTTTCTTCCTCGTCATCATCTTCTTCTTCGTTCTCTTCTTCTTCGTCCTCCTCGTCATCATCTTCTTCTTCTTCATCTTTTTCTTCTTCTCTGTCATCATCCTCTTCTGACGTATTTTTCGTCATTTCACGAGTATAATCAACAATAGATGGAATGACTGATCCTAATGTAAAAGATTCACTGTCATCAAAGAAGTCCAATGGTTTCATCAAATAGAGAGGATCTTCTAAAAATCCAATGTAACGTTTTAAAGTGGTTGCATTTGATTCATCAATCGGTTCGCAGGAAAAAATAAAACTATTTCCAAGAATTGGATGCTCAATACGATCATCAATAATTGACATTGTATCATCATCTTCACTTTGAATATTTTGATAATTTCCGTTTTCGTAAGTACATCTATATAAAACAGTTGGAAATTCAACCCTATTTCCCCATTTATTTTTGATATGTATTAGACTAGGATACTCGTAAAATAACTGATATACATGAGGTGCGATTGTTCGATTCAGAATAGAATGTTGATTGACAATTTCATCCATTACACCAAAAAGTCCCTTTTTTAGTTGAAAATTATCAATATTCATGAATACATAAATAGAGTCTTCTTGGACTTTATGTTGTATGAAACCTTGGTATTGTGGAAAAGAAGGAGTAGGTTCGTCATTATTTCCTTCTAAAGGTTCTATAAATTTTAATAGGTGCTTCATACATTCGTTTTGAAAAAACACCTGTTTGGTAGTGTTTTCATCGTCATTGCTGGATGGAATATTGGTAGAACATTGAAATGAGAAGAATGGAAATTCATGTCTGTCGCCTTCTTGGACAAGTAAATATTGAACATAGGGGATTTTGTCTGAGACTTGTACCTGATACCCGCAAATATAAACAGAATACTTTTTCAATATATTGGTTTCGTTATCACATAAATCAAAAATTGTACTAAGATCTTCTTTATTTTCATCTAAATAACTGTAATGTTCTTCTTGGTCATCTTCATTTGAATCGTCGTCGCTTTCTGTATCACTATAGCGGTTATTTATTGTATAATCGTCTTCTTGGACACGTTTTACAATAATGGAACTATCTCGATCTTTAAAAAAATCGTTTGTAATTTGATTCACCAAATATTGCGATTGAATATATTGTTCTGACATTGTACTATAAATAGTAAATAGTTTTTATTATGAATGTTATAACAAAGTAGTTCTGAGAAATATTTTTCCGAAACGATATAAAGTTGTGATGGTAATATAAGTTACAAGCAAAACAACTCTACCCGTTTTACTTTCTATTCACATGATCGATACTGAAAAACTTAATGCCGAATATGAACAGATGAATGATACTTCATTTACACAGGTTGATTCGGCACAACCAGACTATTGGCGCGAAACAGAATTAAACGATGATGTTTCGTGTGACGACAGTGAGTCTGTTTCATCGCAGATAAGCAAATCCAAACAAACAAAAATCAAGACGCGTTTTAGTGAATTAAACAAAAACGACAGGGGATTTTTCAAACTAAAACTTGGTCGTAAAAACGCGAGTGTTACTGGATTTAGCACCTCTTATTTTACAGGTGCTACAATTCGCAATGCATCAACTGGATTTTTTGAGAGTGATTATATGGGAAAACCGGTGTATAAGGTCGGCAGTGAAGACGAAGATCTATTTTTCAGAGTTTCTCTCGCAGTAAATGGTATGGGAAGTGACCCGCGCAAACTGTTCTATGACAATCCCGAACAGTTCGAACGCCATTTTCGTACAACTGTTTCAAATGAAACGAAGAGAAACTGGGCTGACAAATATGATATCGCACTCAAACGGGATCAACGCAAGAGGCAGGTTGCCGAACAACCGCAATATACTACTGTAAATTAATCGCCTATTATCAATGAATATTTTTGAATATTTATTGATTTATTCATCGTCTATTGATTCTAAACCATAATCATTGATGTCATATTCTACATCGATTTCATCCCCTTCTCCTATAAAGTGCCAATAACCGTATTTCTCCCACAATCTTAACGTATCTTTAATACGATGTATTAAATAATCAAAATCGATTTTACCCTGTGTAGGTAAAATCCTTTCATTTTCGTCGTTCCAATGTTCGTCTTCCATTGGTTTTCTAAAGAAAAGATCATTTTTTAGTTCTTTTAAGAAAGGTTTTTGCTTTAGTAACCAATCATACATCCCAATAATTTGCATCTGTTTTTCAACTGGATCATTATCTAATTCGAAATCGAAGAAGAACATCAGTGTATAACTTTGACACAACGAATCATTTTCATCACGTTCTTGGTCTTGGTATTTCATCCCTTCTGTATTCACACTATCAATATATTTTTTATTTTTTACATCGTATAGCACATGATGATTGTCGTCGGTATCTTCTACTTTCACCTTGTCTATTTTATCATCGTAATATGATGCGTCGGCACGAAGAACACTGTTATTTTCGTTTGCTTCCACCCATTCATCAGATGGATCTTGATAGCGGTGAAAAGCAACCAGTCCAAATCGGAGATTCTTATTGTGTGGTTGATTTCCAAATAGTTTATAGAGAATTGCGCGAACACTACGATCCCCGAAAATTTGATTAATATACGTTACAAAGAAATGACTAAATTCATCTAACTTGTCACGACTCATTTTCGTTTTTGATATTTTACCTCCACTTCTTCGTACTTTTCTTGTTCCACCACATTTTTTAATATTTTTACGACTTGTCATTATAATAAGAAGATATTTTCTTTTTATTCGCCTTTCAAATGTTTACTTATTTTTTTGATCACTTTGTATCCCCAGAAAAAGTTCAATATATTGATCATGACCATAAATAAAGCAAGTACTTTCTCGTTATTCATAACCGGTTCATATAAATTGGCATTGTGATAAAACCAATATCCACAAATATAGGGAAAGATCATATTTCGATACACCAGAAAACTCGCACCAAAGAAATATTTGACAATCGGGTGTGTGCGAATAGTGGATAAAAATATACTACTTGTTTCGAGCAACAAACCCGGATACACCCAATGAAGAACATTGTTATATAATCCCCAAGACGTTGCCCCTATGAAAAAAAATCCATGAAATACAAAATCAAAAGATTGTTTATCTTTAATCGCGTGATATAGATCAAAATAACCATACGCACAAGAAATCATAGGAACATAGTTATATAATGGCAAAAGGTCACTACTATTATATTCGGTTATATGAAACATTTTTTCGGGTTCGTTATACAATAAATAATTGGATGCTGAAGAAACAATTATATGATGAACGAATGATACAGGTTTCCAATCAAGATGGGAACTATAATATTCCAAATAAGTCATAGAAAGGAATGAACCTACAAAGACACATGCTTTTAAATACATAATACTAGTACTATCAAAAAGTTTTTAAATCATAATAAAGATATGATTTAAACAAATACAATGAACATTTTACTTTCCTTATTTTATTTGACTATGAATATTGCCAAGAAAAATGTACTTCCTCAAGACCCTTTCACTGTGGAATCTAGTCACCGAGATTTTGCAAAAGGATATGATATGCGTAGTCATCAATATAACGAACCATCACTTGAAAGACTCATTGATTTACATGAAAAACATAATTTACTATTGAAATTATCTAGTGAGGAAACGCCTTTTTTAGAAAAGGAAACATTGGCAAAAGACTATCTAGAGGGTCAAACAACGATGGTACCAAATTTATTAGCAGGGGATTTAAGGAAAGATTGGGATTTTGAAATATAATTATAACTTATATGAGTTGGTATTACGTGGGTCAATCATTAGGATATATTACTGCTGGCATTAATTTTATATTGTATTTACCTCAAGTAATTCACGTGTATCAGTTGAAAGATACAACATCATTAAATAGTCATTTTTTAATTTTACAAATGGCAAGTTGTGTGACAACATTTGGATATGGTGCGGTGTTAAATGAATATCCTCTCATGATTTCAAGTACATCTATTTTTATATCAGCAGCTAGTTTAGGTTATGCCAAATGGATCTTATATAAACCTTTAAGTGAAACAGGATATACAGTAGTAAATGAAGTAACACCCCTACAACCCGAAGATTTTAAAAAAACATGCATAAATGTGTAACTCAAATAAAATATATGAATATTTTATATGACTTCCAATAATTTTTCATGCATAGTGTTTGATACTGAAACCACCGATAAAATTAATTATGTAGAAGATGAAAGTGGAAAAAAAAAGGCAATTATGCCTCGTGTCATTCAATTAGGTTATATTTATTATGATACGTCAGATCCATCAAAAACAAAAATATTTGACAAATTGATTGATATTGATGATTCGATTGAAATTAGTGAAGGAGCAGCAAAAGTCCATGGCATTAGTAAAACGAAAATTCAACAGGCAAGTCCTGGAAAAAAACTTACCATGGAAGAAGCACTGAAAGAATTTCTAGATGATATTGAAAAATGCGATCATGTAGTTGCACATAACGTGGAGTTCGATAAAAATGTATTACTTCATGAATTAGAACAATTAAAAAATGAAGATTTGAAAACACGTGGTTTAGCACTTTTCAGCACATTTTCAGAAGAAAACAAATGGACATGTACGATGAGAGACAACATTCAAGTATGTAAATTACAATCGGAAAAACAACGTAATCTCGACAAATATTTATTATCGAAGGGAGAAGCACCGAAAAATTATTATAAATTTCCAAAGTTATCAGAAACATACAAGCACTATTTTGGTTATGAACCGAACGAAGAAGCATTACACGACGCAATTATGGATGTTGTGTTATGCTTACGTGTTTTTATAAGATATATAAGTGGAAAAGATATATGTGGTCAAAACAATCACATAACAGATTATATTAAAAAACTGACACCAATTGGTTATGATTTCGATAGTAATTGTCCAAAAAAAGAACATATTAGTCCAGTTATATCCAAAGGTGGAAAATCGAAAAAACGGAGAACCAACAAGAAAAGAAAAACGAAGCACAAACCAAAAAAATACCGCAAAACAAAGAGTAAGCGCTAATCAAACTCATATGTTATTTGGATTTTTTCATGTAACATAGTTTCATCAATTGTTTTGTAATTGATCAATAACTCTGAAATACTCTCTAATTGACTCTTATTTGCATGTAATATGCGCAACATAGATGACAATGATTGATCGATTATCGATTCAATCTCTTTATCAATACGTTTTTTGGTGTAATCAGACATTTTTGTTTGAAATCGACGCTGATCATCCGAATCATATAATCCCACTTTTTCACCTAATCCGTAACTGGTTATATAGTTGCGCGCCAATTCGTGTGCCTGCTTCAAATCATTGGATGCGCCAGTTGTCACATTCAAATCATCGATATCAGGAAATACCAAATGATCGACGGTTTGATCCTTGGTTTGTGTTTTATACAAAAACATTTCGGCAGCGCGACCTCCCAAACAAACAATAATGTTGGCCAGCATATACCGTTTTGTAGGAAATTGAACTACTTCTTCTTTTGGTGTAAATAATGTGTAACCACCTGCTCCACTATTATTAGCATTGATAGTTACACGCCTGACATCAAAAATATCTTTGAAAAACAATGCTCCAATAGTATGTCCTGCTTCATGATAAGCAACCATCTTAATATTTTCTTTGGGTCGTCTATCCGTTTGCTTAGGCAGTCCAATTGTGGTTTTTTCAAACGCATCTACAAAACACTTTTCATTAATATGAGGCAATTTATAACGAACAGATAATATACACGCTTCATTTACCAAATTTGCCAAATCCGCACCTGAAAAACCACTGGTCAGTTCATAGATAGAGTCCAGTTTTAAATTCTTGTCAATCTCTTTGTCTTCCATATGAACGTCTAATATCTGTTTTCGACCTTCTTTGTCGGGTAATCCAACCGTAATTTTTCGGTCGAATCGTCCTTTTCGAGTAAGTGCCGAATCTAACATATCGGCACGATTCGTTGCTCCCATGACAATAATGCCATCGTTTGTATCGAAACCGTCCATATTGGTTAATAATTGATTGATGGTTTGGTCTTGCTCACTATTGCTTTCAAAACCACTTGTACGGGAACGTCCAACAGCATCAATTTCGTCAATAAATACAATGCATGGTTTGTTTGCCTTTGCTTGATCGAATAATTTGCGCACTCTAGACGCACCCACACCAACATACATTTCAATGAACTGTGATCCATTTGCGTATATAAAACTAACACCTGCCTCGTTTGATGTGGCTTTTGCCAACATTGTTTTGCCGGTTCCAGGTGGTCCCTCCAAAAGGACGCCTGATGGAATTTTCGCACCCGCTTCTTGAAACTTTTTCGGATGTTTTAGAAAATCGACGACTTCCTGTAATTCAAACTTTGCTTCGTCACAACCAGCAACCTCACTGAATGTGATTTTTTCATCTTCGTTCTCGGTTTCATACATTTGTTCAATCCTCAATGTACGAACAATCCACAAAATTTTCATAATTGTACGAACAATATACAAAATGCTTATATAGAGAATTATTTTTGAAAATAACCGCGAGAACCATATTGACCATGTTGGACGTGGATAATAGTCTTCCACATAAAAATCTATATAATTATTTTGAAATTGGTGTATAATTTCCTTGGATAGTTCAGGTGTGGTTTTGATTAAGTGCATGTTTTGTAGAGAAATGCCTCCCGATGAATCACGATCAACAACAATCATTCGATTATCGTGCAAATATACCACACCGCAATATACATTTTTTTTAATTTGCGATTGTAAATATGGATAATTCCATTCGTCTTTTATTATTGGTTCATACGTATTTTCCAAAATGTCATTTATAGCAACATTACATCGTGTATTTTCTATTTTCCAACCAGATGTAAAAGATATTACACCCAGCAAACATAGCAATAAAAACATATTATTGATAGTATTAATCAAAATCTTTATATGTTTATCGTGTTTAATCATTTAGGCATCATAATGGTTTTTTTTTATAACAATTATGTAGTATAATGAGCAATACAAACACTGGAAATGGTATAACTAACCCACTAGACGGATTAAAACGACTTTTTAGCATTGATCTATCGAAATATATCAAACATAATAACACATTGAACACTTTAATTTCTACAGGCAAATATGACGTACCTTATGCGTTTATGGGTTTAGTCACGATTGCGGTTGGTTCTTTTACCTATGTTACATATATGGATTATTCAACATCTCCCCCTGAAATAGAAAATGAAGAAATAGAAGAACCATTTGATGAGGAAGAAGGAACAATGTTAGGAAGTTTAATAGAAAACATAGAAGAGAATGTACAAGAAAATTCCGGAGAAAATGTGGAGGAGAAGATCGAAGAAAGCGCGCAAGAAAACGCAGAAGAAAACGCAGAAGAAAACGCACAAGAAAGCGTGGAAGAAAACATGGAAGAAAATACTAGAGAAGATTCCGGAGAAAACGCGGAAGAGAAGGTCGAAGAAATTTCGGAAGAAAAAGTCCAAGAAAATGTTGTTACAGAAGACAAAAAAGGTGGAAAAACCAGAGTAAAAAAATCGAAATCAAAAAGGCGGTCTAGAAAGAAAAAATAAAATTGAACTTTGCCAATTTATATTATGGAAACAAGCATAACATGAATCAATTAATAGATAGTTTCGAATCATTCGAAACTCAACTAAAAACATATATATTAACACATAATTGTCAATATGTATATATTTCGTTGGGCAGTAAATATAACGAGTCAGAAGTAGATTTTCATTATCCAAAAAAATATACTTACACTAACTCTATGTACCAAATGATACCTACTTTTGTGCGGAATATATCATGTGAAAAAAACGTTCTTGTCGTTGTAATCGATGATTTTCATGACGATATCTTATTATCTCACAATAACAAACAGTTATTGAATATAATTGACGAATTTAAAAACATAGACATTATCATGCTAGATTTCTTAATCACTCTACAAAATCTCCCCCTGCTGTTGGGTAAAATAATGGATTGCGTTTCACCTACAATTTGTCCAGAAAGGTGTATGATATGTAATTTCATCTGTTTTAAACGTCCGAATCACCAAGATATTCAGTTAGAAGATAAGTTACCCCCCCTTATTTATAACACATTAAAGAATATACATGGCGGAATATACAAAAAACGTTATTATCAATGGTTTGGTTACAAATATTATACATATCATCATGTATATAATTATGAAACATATCATATGTTGTATATGTTTCATATAAAATCGTTGTTCTATTTATTTGAACACGTTATAAAAGACCCTCTAGATGATTATAATAAAGAAAATCTCGATATATTTATGGAACAAAAGACACAACATTCTGAAAAATGGATTCAGTTTAAAGAACACACTCTTTGTCTTCTATGAAAATTTATCCAATGTTTAATTGATGATTGTAATTAGTACGTAAATAATCAGCACATCGTAAGAAGAAATCGTTGGTTGTTTTTAGATCACTTCCGCTAGTCATGTCATCGGGAAAATAATGATCATTTTCTGGATAATATGCCAAAATAGTGGGTACTCCATTCACAACCCGTTTTTTTTTGAAAAATCCATACAAATCAATATTGTCATCAATATCAATTAATGCGATTTGAACTTGTTCAGGCATTTGATTTAACCATGATATCACCAGCGGTTCTATTTTTTTACATGGACCACACCACGTTGCTCCGAGTTTGATGAGAATCAATCCTGGATTCACCTGTAGTAGATCAGACAATGCTTGTGCGTTCGCAATTTTCGTAATAATAGGCATAATATATATATAACTAAGTCTTATTTATATATATTAGTAAAACGAATTATTTACATCCTTGAAATAATTTCATTAGAGCATGAAGAATACCCTTTCTCTTTTTATCAGTAGTTTGAACTTCTAATAGACGAATACTAGTATCTACAATATCGAAGAGACAATTCAATAATTTTAATTGATCGTCATGAATAGGAATTAATTTCTCATGAATGGCTAAATGAAACACTGTTTTTAAAACGGTACCACATAGTTCCATATCGATTGATAGTTCAGACGATTTCAAAATTTCATATAGACGAACAACAAGTACCATTAATTGTGGTACGTCGTTAGCATCGATTTTATCATCGCGAACAATGTCTTTCAATAATTTCTCAACATCGTCGAAAAACAAATCGTCGGATAATAATTCGTATAATATTTTCTTCACCTTACCGTCAATAACAATACCTTGGTCGGGTACATCCTCTTTTGATAATAAAAATGCCACTACAGAAGACAATGATTTTACATCTTTTACTAATTCACTATCTTCATGAACCGAACTACTTTTTTCGGATTGCGAGTTTTCTAATTCTTTTTGTTCATGATCAATTAATTTATCGGATTCATGAACCTCATTTAATAAACGATTTGATTCAGTCATCACCTGTTCTTTGTGCTCTTGAAAAGTTTCAATAATATCATTGTGTTTTTCCAATGATTCTTCTGTTAAATCCGGAGGTAATGGAGGTAGATCTGCTGTATCTACATTATGGGGTGATTCAGTGGGAACCGGTGGCAAGAACTCTTCGTGTTCGCTCATTATATGTAATATAAATATATTTATTTTATTAAAAAAATAAAAAAGAGTGTTTAGTTAAATAGATTACAAGACAATTTTTGATTTAATTTACTGCTACTGCTACTGGTTTCTCCTCAATCTCCCCAGGTTCATTTTCGCGCTTGATCGTGTTACATAGACGATCTCCTTGATTGTTCAATCCAAGTTCCTTCCACTTCTCCATCTTGTCATTTAGATTTTGATAAGAATTGAACATGGCAATATATCCAGAATGAATTTGCGTATTCAAATTACGCAACTTAAAGATTTCCTGCTCCAATGTATTGGCATACTCCGCATTTACATTAGAGATATCATGCGCCTTCTCCTCGCGCTCTTGTCTCTCAAGTTCTTGTTCCATGAACTCAATTTCTTCTTCGGTGAAATCGGGTTCTACATACTCACCATTGTTACTAGACCCGTCGTATTGACGTTTTGAATTCAAAAGAACCCAAAATACATGCTCACTTCGTCCATATGACAACTTAGCAGTAACATTCTTACTAATACAGTCGTGAATGTTCAATGCCAAATCGGATTGGTAAAGAGCATCAAAGAATACGTATGCCTTGTTTTGGCGAGGACCATTCTTTGATGCCTGTTGAACAAGTTCAACGTGTTTGACGCGTCCGATATTCATGCGATGAAATGTTTCGGAAATCATGGGTACCGTGATATTGGCATAGACACTGGGAATGTAAAGAGAGAATGCTGACATGTTGAAAACTGTTACTTCAAATTAATGTATTGATACTGCTACCTAAACCTCAAAAAAGACAATCAATTTTATGTTCTATTTGGGTATTCTTCCTCGTATATTTCCTTTACATTACTTTCAGTGAAATATTTACAAATGCAATATCTAAAACATGGACTCCCTACATGGATATAAATATATGAATTTATCAAACGTTGTGTTCTATGTTTCGATATAACCAAATGAATATCCCGTTTGGTTAAAATAACCCGTTCCCGTTTGGATATAAATGGAGTAATAAGTGTATAATAATAATATTCGTTCATATGATTATTATATTGCTAGAATGTTTTTTCAAATCATTAGAATTCACAATTTAACTCGAAAACATCTCCTTCCATTTTCTTATTGGCTAAAGCATATTCCGAATTGGTACGTTCAAAAAAATTGACTTTCGACTCGACACTAATCAATTCCATAAAATCAAAAGGATTTTTAGAATTATATATTTTATCGTAACCTAATTGAACACACAGGCGATCGGCAACGAATTCAATATATTGCGTCATTAAATTTGCGTTCATACCGATCATGCGACACGGAATTGCCTCACAAATAAACTCTTTTTCAATTTCAACCGCCTCTTTAAGAATCTCATGAATGCGTTTTTTTGGCAACTTTGATTGTAATTTTTTATATAATAAAATAGCAAATTCTGTGTGTAATGCCTCGTCGCGAGAAATTAATTCGTTCGAAAAAGTGAGTCCAGGCATAATCCCGCGTTTTTTAATCCAATAAATGGATGCGAAAGAAGAAGAGAAAAAAATGCCTTCAATCGCAGCAAACGCAACAAGACGAGCTCCAAAAGAGGATCGTTTGTCTTCAATCCACTTTTTGGCCCAATCTGCCTTCTTCATAATACATGGAAAATTGCTGGTTGCATGAAAAAGTCGGTCTTTTTCGAGACTGTCTTTAATATAAGTATCAATAAGCAAACTGTACATTTCAGAATGGATGTTTTCCATGGCAATTTGAAACCCGTAAAAACTGCGCGCTTCGGCAATTTGTACATCCCCCATAAATCTTAAAGCTAGATTTTCCAAAACAATTCCATCTGACGCAGCAAAGAATGCCAAAACCATAGAAATAAACTTCTTCTCGTCGGGTTTTAAATTTTCCCAATCCGTTAAATCTTTAGAAAGATCGACTTCCTCTGCTCGCCAAAAACAATCGACTTGTTTTTTGTATAAATTCCAAACATCATTGTATTGCAGTGGAAACATGACATATCTATCATCACTTGCCTCGAGAATGGGTTCGATTGATTTAACTGAAGTCATTTATCTCTAAATAATATACTGATGATATATTTATGTTCTTTGAAGAAAGTTTTTCATGGGAGTCGGAAAATCAAAGATTTTTACGAAAATAAAACCTAAAGATTATTTATGATCATGGAATTCGTAACAAAAAATAGAGTCATTATTGCGATATTATTAACTATTATATTTAGTATATTGTGTTGTCGTTCAAAAATTATAAAATACACCATGGAAGGATTCGATGAGCAAATAAAACTTCGATTATATGTCATTAACATGGAAAAGGACAAAGAACGTTATCAAAAATTATTGAAATATTACAATTATTCTGATTTAACTGCTCTTTCGTTACATCGTTATAACGCAGTTATTGGAAAAACAGTTCCTCCTGAAAAATGGTTGTCGAATGACGCATTGAGTGAGTTAAAATCAATTGAAAAAAATGGTTTTCGAACGCATCATCATAGTCTTACACGCGGAGGATTAGGTTGTTTTTTGAGTCATTATAATTTAGCCAAACAATTATTACAAGACAGCAGTGTAGATGCGTATTTGATTTTCGAAGACGACACCACCATGTTATCAAGTACTTATGATCAAATTCTAAAGTCAATGCGCGATGCACCTTCTGATTGGGACATGTTATTATTTTATACAATTCGTGCTGTAGGACGTAGCAAAAATGAAACGTTCAATAAATTAAAATCTTTTTGGGGTATGAACTGCTACATTTTAAAAAAATCCGGTGCGAAGAAATTTGTCGATGAAGTAAATAAAACGCGCATAGACGGACAAGTTGATTGTTATTTATCGCGTATGATTCAACAGAAGAAAATGAATATTTATTCCACCAAAACTCATTTTGTATCCTCGAATTCAAAAGATACGAATATTCAGACTTTGTTAAAACCCCAACAAAATGTCGATCCGTATGATTATAAAGGGTATCGTGTATAAACTGAAAATAAAGTATGACATTACATTAAGGTGATTTTATGTCATATCAACATGCGCAATCTACTATGTATTCACTTCCAAATGATTTTGATTGGAAAAAATATTTAGAAATAAATGACGACGTATCTAAAATACATAAAGATGAAAAAAGCGCAACGAACCATTATTTACAAGACGGAATAAAACAAAAACGATTATATAAAACCATTCATTTACCAGAAGGGTTTGATTGGGAAATATATTTAGGTTTAAATCCCGATGTATATAGTGTTTGTAAGTCAAAACCATCAGCAATTATGCATTTCGAAAAACATGGTTATTCGGAAAAACGTAAATATATGTTGAATCAGGTCAAAATAGACGACAACTTTCACTGGAAAAAATATTTGCTGAAAAATCCTTCATTACAACCTAAAATTCGCAATAAAATCGAGGCGATTTCGCATTATTACAAAATAGGAAAAGATAAGGATTTGTCGTATGAATATGACATTATAGAAACATCTACACTTGATTCGGTAGAAACACGAGAATTACCAAATGATTTCAACTGGCAGGTATATTGTGAATTAAATCCAGATGTAAAAGCAAGTTATAATAATGAATCGAGTGTTATACAACACTATTTAAGTGACGGAATAAAACAAAATCGGTTGTATAAAGTTCCAAACGACGAAATACCTGACGATTTTGATTGGAAAACATATTTGGAATTAAACACCGATGTCAAACAAATCTATCCAAATGAATCGTTGGCAAAATTACATTATTATATTACAGGAAAAAATGAAAAGCGTTCTTACCGATTTTATCACATTCCTTCAAATTTCGACTGGAAATTATATTTGGATTTGAATACTACTATTACAGGAGGGTATAGGATAAATGAATATACCGCAAAATTACACTATGACTTGTTCGGACATGTTCAACAATTACCATATCAAACGGTTTTCCAGCATATTCCAGATGATTTTGATTGGAAAATGTACAAAACGTTGAATAAAGATATTGACCATATTTGTACAAATGAAGTTACTACAAAATGCCATTATAATGAATATGGCGTATATCAAGCGCGAAAATATAAAGATACCGGAAAAAAAGATGGATCAAATACGATGAATAAAGAATATCAACAACATCCCTTTCTATTTCATAAATATTTACTGGGGATTTCAAAAAAAATAGATAGCATTCCTTACAAGAAAGTCTCTATGCCACCATACAAAGAACATTATTTCTTAATTGCCCATTTACATTGTTATAATATTGATCAATTTTATGAGTTTTATCATCCATATTTAGATGCGATTAAACAACAATGTGGATTGTTGGTCGTAACATTTAGTATTGGAAATACGAGTATAATCAAACAAGACGCATCGATTTCTTTTTTACAGTGTGAAAATGTAGGAATGGACATAGGTGGAAAATATGTTTGCTGTTTTTTTCTTAAAGAACACGATATTTTCTACGACTCAATTTTGTTTTTACACTCCAAAACAGATCCATTAGTTAGAAAACTATATTGGGAACCACTCGTTCATCATTTGTCTAAAATTAAGCAGAGTCTTTCAAACGAATCCATTGGTATATATGTACCTCCGTTGGTATATATGGGTGATTATGCGTGTATTATTTACAAAGATCATTTTATTGAACCGCAAAATATTACATGTAAATGGAATTTCGGTAATTCATTATATATGAACGATATTGATCGGTATTCTAAATTTGATTCGAAAAATTATATGTTTCCCGAAGGAAATTGCTTTGTATGTAAGAAAAAAATAGCGAATGAATTATATGGAAATTACAAGGATTACTATTTATTAAACAGCAACAAAACGTTTGATGCCGTTTGGGTGAAATCGTTTTACGACGGGAAATTATCAAAACCAATCGGCAATACGGTTGAAGATATTTTCCATTTTTTTAAAAATTATCATCTGCGTCCGCCATTGCATCCAAATAATATTGCGTGGGGTGCAGGTCATAAAGGTCATTCAGATAACATGTATGAACATATCTTTGAGCGTATGGTCTTTAAAGTCACACAAAAATTGGGGTACAAAATAAAGGTTATGCCCCATAGTGATGAACCGGGATTTATACGAAATCTAGAAATTTTTAATAATAAAATTAATGAATTAATGTTATAAACTATATAAAGGGGTTTGCCTGTTATATAGTGGGTGTAACCTTCTGAATTAAAATGGTTTATTTTAGTTCTTTGTCCGGGTTTAGCTCAGTTGGCAGAGCAATTGACTGTAGTGGTTTCAACAAATATCGATAGGTCACCTGTTCGAATCAGGTAATCCGGAATTTATACCCATTTTTTTATGGTTATAAATTATAATGGCAACAAAAAGAGTGCGTTGTAAAAATGGAACTCGTAAGAACAAAAAGACTGGAAATTGTGAAAGTGTTTTAGATAAAACCTGTTCTATATGTTTAGACAGAATCGTATCTGGGAACGTCACTACGAAATGTAAGCATAAATTTCATAAGAAATGTTTGATTGGATGGTGTAAAAGTCAATCCCATTTGACTGCCCCTCCTTGCCCTATTTGTAGAAGAAATATCAAGGATACTTGTAAAAAAATAATGCCATTTGACAGTCATGAAGTGTTTCGTTTTATTCCCAGTTATGGGGAGATTACCGATATACGAAAAGAACAAATCGAAACCATTATGAAACACAAAGACTTTGATGTAAATGTGAAACAATACCTTCAATACAGTAATCGTACAGTTACTTTTACTGTACTTGAGTCTTTATTAGCAACCAGGAATAGTGCTGATCTAGTTGAATATTTGTTGAAGCAACCAGGAATTGAAATCAAAGATGAGGTTGTATCGAGACTCATATCATCACGATCTGACAATATATTAAAAATATTTAAAAAATACAAGAAAATTCCCAAGTCCTTGAAAAATTTAATCTAAACTTTGGATTTCACTTATATTTATACCCATTTTTTTATGGTTATAAATTATAATGGCAAATAAGAAAAATAGTACGCGTAGAAAGGGTGGGAGTATAAAACGTTCTACATCAAAAAATAGAAGTAAAAGTCCTGGAAGTAGTATAAAAAGTCGTGGATTTTTTCAAAGTCCTACACCCGAATCATTGAAAAATAGATGTCCTATATGTTTAGAAACAATTAGTTCAAATCATATTAAAACAAAATGTGGTCATAATTTTCACAAAGAGTGTTTGATTGATTGGTGTGAAAATCAAAAAAAGAATACGAATACAAAATGCCCTATGTGTAAAAGAGACATTCAAGAAACATGTGACAAAATTCTCCCATTTGACAGCACAAAAATTTTTAACTATACCAATATTGCTGGAGCAGATAAAAAAAGACGATCCGAATCCATCGCAAAAGTTGCGGAATTTGTAAATAACCCAGAATTTGATGTAAATGTAGTAAATCCTAAAAACGATATATCTATCTTAGAAGATTTAACAATATACGCAAATGCGTTTTACAGTTCTATTGAAAAACTCTTGGACAATAAAGATATAAAAATTGATGAACACCTTATAGCTTTAATCCAAAGAGAATATTATCATGATGATAAAATTAAAAAATTGTTTAAAACCAATAAACAAGCAAAAAAAATGTTGAAGGAATTTACTTAATTTCACATGGAGTGCTCCATTCAATAAGAAATTATACTATTTTTTTTGTAATGAAACATTTCAAAATCTTTATGATATACATCATTTATTAACTTAATTACTTTAAGTGAATATGACTCAATAGTAAATTTTGGTATAAAATTTGCTTTATTGGAATGTATGTTTATTTTCACATGTAAATTATATTTTTCCATTAATTTATTAAATTCTCTGTGTAAATTTTCAAAATGAATGATATGAATTTTTGCGTTTTTATCTATATACTTATATTGCTCGGTATAATGGTCACCATGTTCTGATCTTTTCAAAATCCTATCTTTAATATAATTGTTACACCTTTTGACATTTAAAACGCCGATTTTTATATATGTTCATTAAAAAGATAAAAAGATTATTTTCTCTAAAAATATATTATTTATATACATTATATATTGATGACTGACTTTATATTCTATCATATACCAAAATGCGGAGGCACATCATTAAGAAATATATTATATACATATTTTAATAATATATATAAAAAAAATACTATTTTTATTCCGGAACGTAGTGGAGATATTACTTTAAATTATATTCCTTGTAAAATTGAAAAAATTAAAGAAAATCCTAATTTTGATTTCCCTAATATTAAAATTATTTTATCACATATTCGTTATAATAATTTTCCTGATTTAGATAAAAATTGCATTTTTAAATTTACTTGTATCCGAAAACCAATAGATAGGATAATTTCTCATTATTATTTTTTTAATTTTCCTAAAACAAATATACATCTTATTGATTTAAATCAAACTGGAATTCATAAATTTTGTTCTGTAATTGGTAATGCAATGAGTAATTTTTTAGGAATTAGCGATAATTATACAATTGAAGAAATAGACGAACGATTAAAAGAATTTAATTATATTGCAATTTTAGAAAATTTAGATAGTGATATTTTAATCTTAAATGAATTATTAAATGATAAATTTTCTATAAAAGAAGTTTTAACTAATAAAATTTTAAATAAAAACGAAAAAAATGTATATAAAAATAATGAAATGTTATATAATTTAATTAAACCGTATTGTAATTTAGATAATTTAGTATATAATAGAATAATTATACTAAAAAATAAGAATATAATAAAATAATTATTTTTTACACCTTTTGAAATTTTTATATTCGTTTTTTTGCTTCATATACCCCCATATTTACAATAAAATTCAGATAAAATACGTTCATATGGATTTCGAACAACAACAAACCAATCATAATTTTTTTAGATCCTCATTTTTCCTTTGAAAACATTCATGCCACCAACCATATTCCTTGTGAAATCGACCCCACTCTATATTATTGTTTTTACCAATGTCTTCAATTGTTGTACCCGCACATTTCGTAATATGTATAAATTTCAATTCTTTCATATACATTATATTTTATATATTTTTTACATATTTATTACACCATTATGCTATAATAAATATTTTATATTTTGGATTTGACATACATTTTACCGAAATTGTAAAAATGAACCAAATTATTGAAATAATACACGAGTTTTCCGCCGCCCTTGTAGTAATTATTTTGATAAATACTTTGACCATTTCCAATATAACCTATTTGCCCTTTATCTTGGAATACAAATTCGTCCTTTTTAGGAAATTTTTGATTGAACTGTTTTGCCAAATATGTTCCTTGTTGATACGCAACTTGCGCAGTTGGTGGATTGCCACTAAACGCACAATCGCCAATAGCAAACAAGTTTTTCTGTCCTTGAATATGTAAAAATTTATCAACAGGTATGCCGCGATTGTTTTCTAATTGTAATTGATCATTTACTTTTTTGCTTAATTCACTCATTTTGATTCCTCCGCACCAAATTGCCATGTCAAACTGTAAAGAGGGTTTGTCTTTTATATCCAAAGATTGTTTGTCTATTTTTTGAACCAAACTTTGAAAATACATGGACACGCTTTCTTTTTCCCATGATTTCACCACTTTTTCAGACAATGTTTTGTCAAACGTATTTACTGGTCTATCGAGAGCATCGATTCCCATAATTTTGAATTTATTCATATCAATTAAAGAACCAATTAATTCAGTTCCAGCAAGACCGCAACCAATGACAGCAATCACCGAATCTTTTGGTAATGCTAGCAATTTTGATTTAATTTGGTTACTGTCTTCCAATGTTTTTAGATAATGAGTGTTTTCTTGGACGCCCGGGATATTAAATGTATTGACTTCCGCGCCATGAGAAAATACAAGAAAGTCGTACTTCTTTTCTTGGACTGTTTGTTTTTGAAAATCCACACTTTCTATTTTATCATGAACAAACTCCAAAGATTGTTTTAATTGATCCACTCGAATAGTCAGATCGCGATCGTTTTTCACATTTTGTGCTAACAAAGGTGTATATAAAAAATGATCATGTTTTGAAAATAGTGCTACATCATATTGCGTTGTATCAATATGTTGAATGAACCCTAAAGATCCCCAACCGTAACCAACAAGTATAATTTTGTCCTTTTTCATTGTATTTTTATATAATATAGGAAGAAATTATGAAATATGGCACATCGGGTTTTCGGACGCATCACAGTAAAATAGAAGAAATTGCTGTTCAAATTGGAACTGCGATGGCATTACTAACATGTTATAAAAGACAATCGTTCGGTATTATGATTACAGCATCTCACAATCATCATGAGGATAATGGTGTAAAAATTATGGATCATCATGGAAATATGGTTTCCGAAGAGATAGAAAAGTATTTAGAAAACTTCGTCAATAATATGTACAAAGATCATCCTAGTCAGTCAGTGCCCTTTCGTCCGGCAACACTGGTCGAAGATTATGATGTCCAATTACTAAAAGAGCATCAAATACAATTGGTGATCGGATACGATTCACGAGAAAGCAGTCCCAATATAGCCAAACTGATTGAAAAAGGCATATTACGATCAAATTTACGATTTCCTGTGCACATTTTATCGCATGTAACAACACCCGAATTACATTACATATTTGCGAACCAAGACGTAAATTATACAACTTATTTACAACAATGTTCAGACAAAATTCATTATCCATGTGTTGTCGATTGTGCCAATGGAATTGGGTCCAAGAAACTAATCGAAGTAAAAAACGACTGTATTTCTCTCATTAATTATTCTTGGACCTCTACTAAACTACTCAATCATGAATGTAGTTCTGATTTTGTATGTTCTAATAAAAAATTGCCACGTGAGAGCGCGAAATATTTCACCAGTTCGTTGCGAGCATCTCTCGATGGTGATGCTGACAGAATTGTCTTTTACTTCTTACAACAAAACAAATTAAATATATTAAATGGTGACTATATTGCTGCTCTTGTATTAACCTATTTGTCCAAGAAACTGACCAATCAATCCGAAAAACTCACTGTAGGATATATTTATACTGGTTATACTAATCAAGGATGTGTTGATTATGTAAAATCTCTCCAGTTTCCAAAAAACATCGAATTATCTTGTCTATGTACTGCTACTGGAGTGAAACATTTACATCATGAAGCCGAAAAAATGGATATAGGCATTTATTTTGAACAAAATGGTCATGGAAATGTCATGTTTCAAAAGTCGGTTCCAGAAATCCAAGACTTACAATCCATGTTTCACCCCAATATTGGGGATGGAATATTGGATTTGTATGCCACATTGTTTATGTTACAAGAACTCAAAATGGACCCAACAGACTGGTACAACTTATTCGAATCCAATTTTTGCTTATTAACAAAACAAAGTGTCCAAGACAAAGATGTATTCAAAAGTTCGCACGACGAATTGACGTTAATAGAACCTGTTTTTATTCAGCATTATATTGATTCATTATGTAATGAAGATGTTCGCGCCTTTGTTCGCGCCTCTGGAACGGAAAATGTGGTTCGTCTTTATGTAGAAGGCGAAAATGCTGAAAAAGTCAAACAAATCCATCGCAAACTTTCTCTTTTTATAGAAAGACACATGAATCCGATAAAATTCCAAGTAAAGGACGAACAATTTATTATTCGCAACATTGATGAAACAGATATTAGTCGAAAATATTACGAACTTCTTGGACAATTAACACAAGTGGATCCAAAAATGATGAATCGCGAGAAAACAACGGAGTTCTTGGACTCTTTAGATCAACATCATTGTATTTTTGTTGTGGAACAAGAAAGTACCAAAGAAATCGTGGCATCAGGAACATTGTTCATTGAAAAGAAATTAATTCGCAATTATGGAAAAGTTGGACATATAGAAGATATCGTGGTTCATGAAAAGATGAGAGGATACGGGTTAGGCAAAAAAATGATCGAACATGTAAGCGAAGAGTCCAAGAAAATGGGATGCTATAAAACGATTCTAGATTGTTCGGATGAAAATGTGGTATTTTACGAAAAATGTGGATACAAACGAAAAGGTGCTCAAATGGCCAAGTATTTTTAACTATAATAGTTGTTGTTGTAGAAAATTGAATTTTTCCTAAGTATTCATATTATTTAGGAAAAATGAAAAACGATCGCCCTATACGTGTTTTATGGTGGAAATACCAATTATTGATTATTAAACGTAATGAATATAAGAGTCAAAACACGCAATGGTCTATGGAAGAAATATGTGCGTGGAACCAAAAGACAGAATCTTTGGTGCAAGAACGGTCCAAGAAAATAAAAGAATTGCGAAAATCACTCTAATGTAGAAAAAATATCATATTCGATTTTGCTTGATAAAATAATCGGCGTTTTTTGATGCAATTTTTCAGGATAAGGAATGTCCAATATATTCGTGGTTCCATCTGTAGCAATACCACCTGCGGTTTCGAATATATGAGCAAACGGGTATCCCTCATATAACAAACGTATTTTTCCAGAAAGATTACTCTCATTTGCGGGATAAGCAAAAAATCCACCTTTAATGAGGGTACGATGTCCATCGGCAACCATACTTCCTACCCAACGTGCATTGTATTTGTGTTCAATCATTTTTTCAATAAAAGGTTGGAATCTTTTATCACACCATTTATGTTTGTGCGCTTCATTTAGCGAAAAGATGGTTCCTTTTTCTTGGACTTTCATATTTTCATGAATTTTTGAAAAACCTTTTTTGGCTGAAAATAACTTCGAAAACCATCCAGACGAATGGATGTATTGATACATGGAAACAATTCCATCGCATGCCAATACATATTGAGTACAACCACCATACAAACAATATCCAGACATGATAATGTTGCGACCATTTTCGATATTTCCGTCTTCATCATATTGATACACTGCGAAAATGGTGCCTGTGGTAATATTGACATCTACATTGGATGAACCATCTAATGGGTCGTAGCACACTAGATAAGGAGCAGTCACATGGGACGTTTCGTACAGTTCGTCTTCTTCTTCTGACCCAATGGTTCTTACCATGGAACAGTGTTCTAAGTTATGTTTTAAAATATTATTCGATACCACATCCAACTCTTTTACGTCATCCCCTGAAACATTATTTTCGTTCAATAAACCCCCTAAATCCAAAGAATTTTGATTTCGAACCAATTTCGAAATTTCTTTGAAACTTTTTTCCAGTGCGAAAAGCAATGTTTCCATACTATGGTATTAGTGTATAATTTATAGAATACAAAATAACCAATGCTCTTTGGATCAAACAAAATTGAAAGAAGATGAAATAAAAGGAACATAACAAACCATGTTTTGTTATATTCTCATTTTGCTATTTACTTGCACGTACGCTTATAATACGCAATTTACTGTGAAACAGATTCCATTGAAATTTCTGAAAAAAGCAACCCCTGAAAAAGTATATGATGTGGAAGGGCATCCGTCTTACACTATTCCTAATTGGGTTTTCAAACGTGTTTTCAAACACAACAAACCAAACAAATATAAGTCTTGAACAATTACAAACTTATTATTTTAGTTTAGCTTCCAATTCTTCCAATTGTTCTTTTGTATTGACGCCCACTAATTCCACACTTTTATGTTTAGGTAATTCAATGGCGTCAATGGCGGCCTGATCATCGCGCAATATAATTTCAAAAATATCTGTTAAATAATATTCTTGTTGAGCATTTTGGTTATTTAATTTCGGCAAATGATCGCATAATAGTCCCACTTCAAACGCATATACACCCGCATTGATCATTTGTATATTTTTTTGATCTTCATTACAGTCTTTTTGTTCGACAATTTTAATAAATTGATTGGCACTATTGGTGACAATACGCCCATATCCAGTTGGGTCATCGTATTTGGTGGTCAATAACGTGACAGGGTCTTTTGTAATCAATGACCGCATGGAATCTTCTTTTAGTAAAGGGACATCACCGGATAATATCAAGACTTTATCGTTGCGATCTAGATTTGTAAATTCGGGTAAAGCACATTGAACAGCATGTCCAGTTCCTTGCGCCTCCATTTGTTTTACAAAAACAATATTGTCTAGACTCATGTATTCACTTAATGTTTCGCGAATAATAGGTTCGTATTTTCCAACAACAATGTAAATATTGGTAGGCTCAAGACATTTCGCAGTTTCAATCACTCGAACTAACATGGGTTTACCTAAGAGTTTATGAAGGACTTTAGGTAGGGTGGATTGCATACGCTTTCCTAAACCGCCGGCTAAAATAAGTACATGTAAGTTGCTTTTCGTTGCCATTATATATACTGATTCTACTATAATTTTATTATGGATTTTACTTTATTGCGAAAAAAAACGGAAAAAACAGTTATCAAAGATCCTTATTTATTTTTTGATTATGAATTCTATAAAAAGACATACAATGATTTAGAAGAACATGGTATCATAACAAAAGAACAATGTTTAACACACTATTTGACATATGGTAAGAAAGAAGGTCGATCATGTTGTGAAAATGAGATGACAATTAATCACGAAAAATATTCGAAACGAGCATTGAATGAAAATAGCAAATTTCCGATTGTATTACCAAATAAATTACATATTTTAATGCGTACAAGCAATCGTCCTATTTATTTTCAAAAAGCAATAGAAAGCATACTAGAGCAAACGTATTTGAACTACGATGTTACTATTTGTTATGATAAAAAAGAAAGTTTATCTTATTTGGAACCGTATAAACATCACGAAAAAATACAATATTTCCATGTAGAAGAAACGTGTGAAGACAAATACAAATTCAATTTGTATTGTAACGAATTAATGAGGAAAATAAACGATGGATATATTTTATTTTTAGATGATGATAATATTTATTTAGGAAATCGATGTTTTGAAATTATTAATTATCATTTACGTGATAATAATATGATTATATGGAAATTTTTACGACCGGATAAAATAGTGTATCCATCCAATGAACATAGTTTAAAATTAGGTGAAATTGACACATCCATGGTATGTTTTCATCATCGTTTACAAGAAAAATCTTCATGGGGATCAAAACAATATGGTGATTATTCTTTTTACAAACCGCTTTTTGAAGACGAACATGTAAAAAAAGAACTTGTAAATCATATAATGACTGCTACACAGTTTAATAATAAAATTGGCAACTATGGTGAAATAGAAGAAATAAAAGTCGAAACAAAGACCCACTAAAACGTTACATGGAGACTATTCTTGAAATGACATATTTTGTGTTGTGTCATTGCAAATATTAGTTACATAAAAAACATTGTAAAAATTTCATTTATATAATTATAATATAATGTGTGGAATATGTGGTTTTATTGGAAGTGAGAATGCTTACCAAAAAATAATGGATAGTTTATACCAGTTACAAAATCGTGGGTATGATTCTGCTGGCATTTGTGTGTTTGAAAAGAACAAACTCAAAACGCATAAACATGCTTCCTCAAACAATTCGAGTGCTTTAGATAAATTAAAAGAATATTCTTGTGAAGGAAATGTTGGTATTGGACATACACGTTGGGCAACACATGGAGCAAAAACCGATATTAATTCACATCCTCATATGTCTCATAATAATAAATTTTCGTTAGTTCACAACGGTATTATTGAAAATTTCCAAGAAATCAAAACCTTTTTGGCAGGAAAAGGCATTATTAATAAATCACAAACGGATACAGAAGTGGTAGTGAATTTACTAGCCTATCATTTTGAAGAGGTTCAAAATGTATATGAAGCGCTTAAAAAAACAACCGAACAATTGAAAGGAACATGGGGTCTAGGTATTGTTTACGTCAATGAACCAAATAAAATCTATTGTACGCGACATGGGAGTCCATTGCTAGCGGGTATTGAAGAAAATATGGCAATGATTACAAGTGAGCAAAGTGGATTTTGTAATTTATTTCAAAAGTACATTGTATTGAACAATCACGATATTTGCGTACTTAGTTATGAAGACGACAAAGTAACTATTGAGACCAAAGACAATTATGAAACAAAAGAAGCGCTTGAAAATAATAATGCTTTAACTCCTGATCCTTATCCTCATTGGACAATAAAAGAAATCAATGAGCAATTTGATGCTTCATTACGTGCTGTCAGTTTGGGAGGAAGATTAATTTCTGATGGTGAAGTGAAAATGGGCGGATTATATGAAAAAGAGAAAGAATTAAAAGAAATCGATAATTTGATATTATTGGGTTGTGGAACATCATATCATGCGGGTATGGTAGGTGTCAATTTTTTCAAAGAACTTGCTGAAATGAACAGTGTACAATTGTTCGACGGTGCGGAGTTTTCTGTTAAAGATATTCCAAAAATTGGAAAAACAGCATTGATCTTTTTGTCACAATCTGGTGAAACCAAAGATTTACATCGTTGTATCAGTATTGCTCAAGAAAATGAACTATTTATGATAGGTGTAGTCAATGTTGTGGACTCGTTAATTGCTCGAGAAGTACATTGTGGTTGTTATTTGAACGCTGGTCGAGAAGTAGCAGTTGCCAGCACAAAAGCGTTTACATCACAAATAGTGATTTTGTCAATGATGGCAATTTGGTTTGCGCAAGTAAAATCCAAACATTCTTTAAAACGTAAAAAAATTATTCAAGATTTACGCAATTTACATATGAATATTAAAGAGACAATTCAGAAATGTGAACCTATTGTTCAATCAATGATTCCTCTATTTGAAAACCGTTCTTCATGTTTTTTGTTAGGTAAAGGACAAGGTGAAAGTATTGCTCGTGAAGGTGCATTGAAAATAAAGGAAATATCTTATATTCATGCTGAAGGATATAGTACAAGTAGTTTAAAACATGGACCATTTGCTCTTTTAGATGAAGATTTCCCGGTTGTTTTGGTTGCTCCCGAAGATGAATTTTATAGTAAATCGATGAACGCGTATGAAGAAATTAAATCCCGCCATGCGAAAATCATCTTAATCACCGATAAACAAGATGAAACAAAAGAAAACGCGATTATTATTCCTTATAATAAAACTTATCGATATATGTTGTCGATTATTCCTATTCAATTGATGTCCTACGAACTTTCATTATCAAAAGGATTAAATCCTGATATGCCTCGTAATCTGGCAAAAGTAGTCACTGTGGAATAAATGAAAAAATCTCATAATATAACAAATGGACAAACATTTGTTATTTTATATCATGTCGTTTTTACAACAATGTAACAATTGTCAAATTTATAGTGAAAAGACTTCACATATATGCGTATTATGTAATAGTAAATATTGTAATCAATGTAAAGATTTTTTATATAAGATTCATGGTTTCTATGAAAATAATTATTGCCAAGAATGTTACAACTACGCAGTATTTTCATAAATAATAAAAGAAAACAATATGAAAAAATATGGTTAATATTAACAATATTTCTGTAAAAAACTATATATTTTCAGACTATATATGGTAGGTATTTTCAAATCAGTACAAAACCAAATTAAAAACGCGATTAGAATTGGCAAAATGAACTCCAATTTTGAAAAGCATATATTACAACCGAAAAACAAAATCTTGTTTTCGGTTCCTGTAACTATGGACAACAAGGTAGAAATGTTTGAAGGATATCGCATTCAGCACAACAATTGGTTGGGTCCATATAAAGGTGGTCTTCGCTTTCATCCGGATGTAAATATGGACGAAGTAAGTGCTTTAGCAACATGGATGACCATGAAGTGTGCTCTACAAGACATTCCATATGGTGGTGGAAAGGGGGGTCTAACCATTAAACCCCAGGATTATACTGAAAAAGAATTGGAATTGATTTCCCGTGCGTTTTCAAAACAATTATGTGAATTTATTGGAGAAGATAAAGACATTCCGGCACCTGATGTGGGAACAACTTCCCAAATCATGGATTGGATGACTGATGAATATAACAATAACAATAAATTGAAACGCGAGCAAGGTGTATTTACAGGAAAATCGATTGAATATGGTGGTTCGGAAGGTCGCGAAGAAGCAACTGGACGCGGTGTTGCCATGACAGTGAAAGAATGGGCAAAGCAAGAGAATATCGATTTAAAAGGGAAAACGTTCACAGTCCAAGGGTTTGGTAACGTGGGTAAATACGCCGCATTAACATTGGAATCATTTGGTATGAAAATGATTGCTGTTGGCGACAGTGGTGGATATGTACATCACGAAGAAGGGATTGATATCAACGATATATTAAATCATATTTCCACAGAAGGATCGATCAAAGGATTTTGGGGACCCACTTGTGGTTATGCTAAATGTGAAACCATAAATATTGACGACTTTTATGCTTTGAAGGCAGATGTGATTATTCCGGCAGCATTAGAATCACAAATTACTGCTGAGCGCGCCGAAAAGATCGATTGTCAATTGATCGTGGAGGGTGCTAATGGTCCAACAACTAGCGAAGCAGACCTTATATTAAAAGAAAAAGGAATACGTGTGATCCCGGATATTTTAGCCAATTCAGGGGGTGTATTGGTGAGTTATTATGAATGGTTACAAAACAAGCAATCTATGAAGTGGGAAAAGCAAGATGTATTGGACAAATTGGATTATAAAATGAGAGATTGTTACAATAAAATTGACGAACTGTCCAAGAAATACAATTGTACAATGCGCGAAGCAAGTTTTGTATATTCATTACAATCATTGGAAAAAATCTATGTTAAAACGAATAAGTAAATATATCATAAAAATGTAAAAATTATTATCATAAAACAACGCAGATTTTTACAAAAAAGTTTCGGTGGTCATAGTATATGAACACTATACAAACCGAAAACAAACTCGGCGAAAGTGCTTTATGGAATATTATGAATCAAACTTTATATTGGGTTGATATTGATGGTTATAAAATCAAACATTATCATGATGAAACGGGTATAATAGAACACAAGATGGATAAGAAACCAACATGTTTAGCACTTATTGATGAAAGCAAAATGATGGTTGCTTTACAAGACGGCATTGGCATTTATGATTACCGTATGAACTCATATCATTATTTGTCTAAAATTGATGATTCCAATGTACGCCTAAATGATGGAAAGTGTTCGAAAAATGGTGTTTTGTATATTGGATCCATGTGTAAAAACGACCCCAAACAACCCATTGGTTCTATTTATAAATACCAAAACCAATGTTTGGAAGAAGTCATACCTTCGATCGGAATTTCCAATGGTATTGCGTTCAATAGTGAAAACCAAATGTATTATGCGGATTCTTATAAGAAAACCATTTTTAACGAATATTCTGTGCCACTACACACTTATAAAAATTGTTGTCCGGATGGCGCCACATTTGACGAAAATGATCAGTATTATAGTTGTTTATGGGAAGGATATGGTATTGATGTCTTTCATGAACAAAAAAAAGTGGATCATATTGACCTTCCGTGTAAATATACAACATGTTGCTGTTTTGGTGGAGAACATATGAACAAGTTGTTCGTAAGTTCTGCTTATCATAATAGCAAAGACAATGGAAAAATATATGTGTTAAACAGTGATAAAAAAGGCGTTGAAGAACCTATATTTACATACTAAATTATGTGCTTATTCAGTAGATAATTTAACACATGCGCCACCATCAATAAGTAAGTTGGCTCCATTAATAAAACGTCCATTATTATCGTCCGCAACAAACAAAACAAAATTGGCAATTTCATCAGGTTGTCCTACTTTTCCTAGCAAATGAGATTTTCCTAATGATTCAACCAATTCATCGGATGTTCCATTTCCAGCGTGACCGCGTTTTAAACCATCACGTAACATAGATGTATCTACCGCACCTGGGCAAATACAATTCACGCGAATACCAAATTGTCCCAATTCAATTGCTAAATTGCGTGTTAATCCTGCAAGAGCTGATTTTGTAGTGGCGTAAGCAGCAATTTCATTCGAGGTAACGACACTATGTACAGAACCAATTGTAATAATATTTCCTTTGGATTCTTTCAACATAGACAAACCGTGTTTTACAAACAAATAGACGTTTTTCACATTACAGTCAAATGTTTTTGACCATTCGTCATCTTCCATTTCCCAAACTGGTTTACATATTTGAAGAGCAGCATTATTGACAATACAATCTAATTTACCATATTTTTCTTGGACAATGTCCATAATTTCTTTTGCTGAATTAGGAGAAGTCAAATCTTTCGAAATATAAGTGTCAATGGAAGGATGATGAAAATCATTCGATCGCGCAACACCTACTACTGTCCATTTCTGTTTATGAAATTTTTTACATATTTCCAAACCAATACCACGAGATGCTCCAGTAACTAACACAACACGATCTTTTGAAACTTTATTTAGCACCAATTCTTTATGTAGTGTTTCGGCAAGTATAAAATCAGTTTCTGTATCAATATCGCTAGATTCAATATCATCCATGACAAACATGAATGGTTTGTAACCAATACGGTGATGTTTTTCAAACAATACTTCACGTTTAAAAATATACAAACAGGAATTTTCTTCATATAATGGTTCTAAATCTTGCGTAGGTAGCAATTCATTGGGATTATGATTTAGAGCGTTCACTTTTTCATTTTCCATTGTATATAATCGGGTTTGTAGTTGTTTTACCGTGAAAAGACTATCGTAACCATGTTTTTCTTTTTCTACGAATTGTGCAATACATTGATCAACCGTTTCTAACGTTAATAATGGATTAGTTACATGTGTTTGTAAAATGATTTCATGATCTAAATTCAAGTCTTGGATGACATTTTCTAATAATACATTGGTGGGTGTATTGCCATCCCATAAATGTTCCGGGCGATCATAGACAATAATTCGCTCATCATGATACTCTTTTAGAATTTCTTTTACAGTATCACTATTTGTATCAATGACAATAGTATCCAAAGATTTGGATTGAACAATGGTGCTTAATACGATTTTCATTAGAGGTTCGCCATTAAAATCGCGGTAATTTTTACCAGGAACGCGACTAGAAGAGTGTTTGATTGGTATAATAATACACTTTCTCATTATATAAAATGTATATATTAATATAATTATAAAAATATTCATAAATAGTGAAATTGTATGTGTTTTTTTTAATATAAAGATAAATTACAATGAAGTATCATTTCGGAGAATTGCATCTCGATGGTTGGGAGAAGAAAGATATCATACCCAAACATCGTTCGAATTATAAACTATATGACAATGACAAAATAAAATATATATTTGTCTTGACAGGAGGACTCCAAGAAGACGGCGAACCCCATAATTTTGTGAAGGAGCGTTTAAATAAAGCAATTGAAATGTATAACGAAATAATCGAATATCAACCATGTAAAATTATTGTTATGGGTGGTGGAACATATCATAAACCGCCTATATTAAATGAATCGAATTATGTCATTCATGAATCGAGTTCTTGCGCATTATATTTGACACAATATGGAAATATAGAATCCAAAAATATATATCGTGAATGGTCGTCGTATGATACAATTGCCAATGGATATTACGCCTATTTAAATTACATTCAACCATTAGACATAAAAGATTTCACATTAATTACCTCAGAATTTCATATGTCACGTGCAAAAGTTATTTTTGATTATTTTAACTCTATTTTATTTCAAGACCAATTAAACATTCATTTTATAGAAACGCCCAATAATGAAATGGAAGAAGGTGTATTAAAAGAAAGGTGTGAGCGAGAACATAAAAGTAAATTGAACTTCCAAAAAAATATTGTCCAAGAAAAACGAACTATATCAGATTTTACAAAATGGTTTTATGAAGAACATGGTGCTTACAAATCTATCATTTATTACCAAAAAAATGACACGATTAACAAGTCTTATTAGTTTTTTTGTATTATATATTGTCTTAAAATAATATATAATGTTTAAAATCTTATTAACATGTCCTCCTATGCTGAAACAATTTGATCGTTATAAACAAATCGCATTAGACAACGGTTTAGATATATTTTGTGCTCCTGTTACACAAATTATGACTGAAGAAGAACTAATTGAATTGGTACCTCAATATGACGGTTGGATTATTGGCGATGATCCCGCTACACGGAAAGTATTTGAAGCCGGCATAAAAGGAAACTTAAAAGCTGCTGTAAAATGGGGTGTGGGTGTTGATAATGTGGATTTTGAAGCATGTAAAGACCTGAATATTCCTATTACCAATATACCCGGCGTTTTTGGTGAAGAAGTATCCGATGTGGGTATGGGATTCCTTCTTGGACTTTCTAGAAAATTATTTGAAATCGATGTAGGTGTGAAAAAAGGTCAATGGAACAAACCTTGCGGAACATCTTTAACAGGGAAGAAAGTATGTTTAATTGGGTTTGGTGATATTGGAAGAAGTAGTGCTCGAAAACTACTTGCTTTCAACTTAGATGTACATGTGTCTGATCCCGGTTTTAAACAATTAGAAAATGGAACCATTGAATGTGTGTATAATCCGGAACTCAAAGTAGACAAAGGATTACATAAAGCGCATATTACAACAATCGATGAAGCGTCTAAAGACTGTGATTATATATTTGTTACATGTGCATTAACAAAACACACACATCATTTAATCAATAAAAAAGTGATTCTAAATGCGAAAAAAGGTGTTCGTATTATTAATGTAGCGCGCGGACCGGTTGTGTGTGAAAAAGACGTAGTAGAATTATTAGAAAGCAGTTTTATTGATAGTGTGGCATTCGATGTATTTGAAGTAGAACCTCTTGGACCTGAAAATCCTTTACGCAAATTTCCTCAAAATATATTTGGAACACACAATGGTTCCAATACGATTGAAGGAGTTGATAAAACAAGTCATATTGCGATTGAAACAATGACAAACTATTTAACTGGAAAAAAGGGAAATGAAGAGTCTAAAAAAGAAACTGTCAAACCATCTATTTCGAAAATTTCACCCAAATTGATATCTATATTGGTTCCAGGTTTATTCTTTTTGGCAGGTTTTATGAGTAAATATTTTAGTAATAGTGGATAATCATGTTATATTTGATGATTTATTTTTTGAATATTTTTGTCATTCAATATTTTATAAAATGACAAAAGTTTTAATTTTCACAGACAGTCGCGGAGAACATAAAGCAACATTTAAAGATCAACCTATATTTACAGAAAAAATAAGTGTAATGTTACAAGACAAAGGTGTCGTAGTAGATAAAATGTGTTGCCCATTTTCTTGGACATCTACACTAGATTTTATCGAAATTATTGAAAAAAAAATTATTGATCTTGACTCTTACGATAAAATAATATTATTTACAGGTGTAGTAGAATTTTCCCCTCGTCCATTATCAAATTTTGAAAAATGTTATCAACCTGAAAATTTTTCAGAAATCACATTTGAACGTTTAGTTGATGTGAAACGAACAAAAGGAAGAATCATTAACAACAAACAAGATTTCATGACACAATTTATTTCACCTAAACTATTACAACAACATTTAGACAGTACACATCATGTATATTACGACGGTGAAGATACACGAAGTTTAATTTCTTTAGATATAAATAAACAAGTGATTATACCTTATTTAAAAAAATTAGATTCGAAATTAATATATATTAATTCAAATTCAATTGTACCAAACTGGGAGGGGAATTATATATTAAAAAATAAACTAGGTAGACCAAAAAATATTCATATTATAAGTGATTATTCAAAACAAATGCTAAATCAGTTTACACATATAATAGATTTATTAGAATGGACTGATGAAGAAATTAAAACATATACTGTCGATAATATGCACTTATCATATGAGGGTTCAGAATGGATTTTTAATAAATTAATTGAAATACTACAATTAATTGAAATACTACAATGATAATTATTTTGGTATAAAATATTTACTAATTATTTTGGTATAAAATATTTACTAATTATTTTGGTATAAAATATTTACTAATTATTTTATATAATGTATGATAAATCTAAAAATATCATTATAATTTGCTGCGATAAAACATATTATACATCATTATTGCTATTATTAAATTCATTAATTGATTATAACAGAGATGAATTAATTATGTTGTTTGATATAGGTTTAACTAAGGAACAAGTATCTTTTCTAAGAAAATTGCGCATTAATATTATAATTAATAATTTACTCCCGCATTTAAAAGAAATCGATAATAAACTAAAAATAGAAAATTGTTATTCGAATATAAATACTTATGGTTTTAAATCATATATATTACGTAATTTTGATAATTTTATTCCAGATAAATACAAACATTATGAATTAAACGTTTTATACTTAGATTCAGGATTTTACATAACACAATCTTTAGAAAAAATATTTGAAATTATTCATAATCAACACATTTTTGTGACAGACCATAGTGATTGCCCAAACAGGGTTATTTTTAAAGAAGATGAATGTTATGAATACGAAATTAGTTTATCAAACCAATTACCTCCTTCTGTCTATAATTACTGTCAAACAACTAAATATATTAATTTAACAAAGGAATCATTAAAAAAACAATATATAAAAGCAGGATTAATTGGTTATAAATATAAAGGTAAATATCAATTTATAATTAATGAAAATTTTAAATGTTTTCATGAAAGTAATATATGGAATATAGAAAGAGAACCAGATGCTAGAAAATATGATTATTATAATAAATTATTCAATGATAATGATCCATTGTTAAAATGGACAGGAACTCATAGATATGATCAAACAATATTATCTGCATTAGTAAATAGTTACAATATAACTAGTAAAGCAAAAGATTATGGTTATGTAATTGGGCAATTACAAAATATTTATTCATTAATGTTTAATATTATCAATTTTATTATTAATAACCAAATATTATTACACGAATTTAGTTTGGAAAAAGAACTCAACTTATTTACATATTCATTAAAAGAAGTAAAATGTCAACAATATTTCTTATCTATAGAAGATCAAAATGTACAAAGAAAAATATTTTCAAAAAATGATATATTATGGAAACATATTCAATTATTACCGATGGATCATAATAAATACAAGACACAAATAAAAAATTTGTATCATTATTTATTGACTATCTTTATTGATAAAGCTAAAATGTATAATACATGCTCATTTAAAATAAATATTGAAAAAATATTACTTATTAAAAACAAAACGTTTGTATTACATCGAGGAACGAGTTTGATAAATCATTCGATCTTAAATAAAATTAACTATAATAATAAAAAGTTGTTTATTTTAGGAAATGGACCATCATTGTCGAAAATTATGAATGATCCAAATAAATTACAAGTAATCCGCAATAATCATTCTTTTGGTTTAAATGCTGCGTATAGAGCATACGAAAGATATAATTTCTTTCCAACATACTTTGGTTGTTTTGACTATATAGTTAATAATTCACACAAAACACACTTTGAAAATTTAGTATTGTCAAATAATCCGATTGAACAATTTTTCTTTATTGGTGATAAAACACAGAAACAAAATATTTATTCTGAAAATGTTCAAAAAAATAGTAAGTTTACAACATTAAAGTTTGTTGAACGCAGTCCAGAAGAAAAAAACGTGAATAATATATTAGCATATGATTTTGAAAATTTTACCGATATGCTTACATCCGGAACAAATAGTGTCCAAGTAGGAATTTTAAAGGGGTACAAAGAAATTATTTTATTAGGATGTGATTGTAATTATACCGAAGTTATTGAAAAGGCAGAAGTTGTAAATAATGCTGGAAAAATTGTTATGACAGATAAACCTATAACTAACCCGAATTATTGGTTTGATGATTATCAGATAAAAGGAGACGAATTTAATATACCCAATACATATGGTTGTCAATTACCAGCATGGAATCGTTTATATTCTACGATGAAAGAGTTAAATATTAATGTTAAAATTGTTAATGTAAACGATAATTCAGCAATACAATGTTTTGAGAAACAAACAATAGACGATTTTTTTAATAATAATTGAATTATTTCAACATAATTGTAATTATATAAAGTTACAATTATCAAAACGGTAATTTTTTTAGTGTTGCGTATTTATAAATATTACTCTTTTGTTTAAATAGCACTAAATTTCCATTTGTCTCTTTGTGAAAGGATTCTATTAATGGTAAGAATTGAGTAATATGTTCGCAATGTTCATGAATTGAATTTTTATTATTTGAATCATGAAAACAATTATAATATTTTGTATTATACTTTAATATTGTTTTAGATATTATTTTCTGTTTTGGTTGGTCATGGTATAAATGAAACAATTTATAATCATATATATACGTTTTTGTTTCATGATGTAATAAATGTATATCCATAAAACGATCTTCAAATCCATAACCATTTATTTCATTAAATCCGCCAATTAATTCTAATATATATTTTTTTATTAAAACAATTCCTCCTGATACGGAAAAACACTTTTTATTTAAATTGTCATTTATATTCGATATAAAATTACTATAATTATCATCATTTATAGTTGTTTTTAACCATTCTTGTTTTTGTTCAGGTGTTGTATAAATAATATTCTTATAAGGTTTCACAACATCATATCCTTCTACTGTTTTATTATATATATTAGTTAATATATCATGGGGGACATATATATCAATATCTGAAAATACTATATTATCACTCCATGACAAATACTTATATAAATTGCGACAATATCCAAGATTAAAATAACAGGAATGCGTTTTGTCAACAAAAATGTAATTACAATTTAAATTTATGATTTTTTTATCCAATGCTTTCATATTTTCAATATTTGTCGTTTTTAACGAATCTAAATGTTGAATATTTATTTGATATTTATCATTTATAATAGAAAATGTAGATGCTATATTATTCCAATTTTCAAAATGACTTTTAGTAAATCCATTTATTGATAATGGATAATTTATAGATATTTCATATTTTTCTTTGTTTGTTGTGTATAAGACAATATTATCATAATTCGATATATATGTCATTTCATTCCCATTTAAGTATATATAAAATAGTTTATTCTTTTTCCATATGGTAATTATCATATTTTCTATATCATTATGCTCATATTCAAATACAATGATATTTTCAAATAAAAATTGTATATTACAACCAGAATATAATGTCAATTTATAATATAGTTTATCCATATATATTATTTGAATATATTTAAATATACCAATAATATATTATGAGTATTGACACATCAAAAACATTATTCATTATGGGAAATGGTCCATCGTTGGGTGAAATAATGAATAATCCTAAAAAATTACAAGTATTGCGTGACAACCATACATTTGGATTAAACGCAGCATATCGTGCGTATGAAAAATACAAGTTTTATCCAACTTATTTTGGTTGTTTTGATTATGTAGTGAATGAAAGTCATAAAGAAGCATTCGAAAATATTGTATTAGAAGACAATTCCATTCAACAATTTTTTTTCATAGGAAACCCTGTAAAAAAACAAACATTCTTTAAAAAAGAAGTATATGAACATGATAAATTTACACAGTTTTCGTTTCGCCATATACATGTGCATGAATATAATGGAATTTCATCGTCATTTGACGAATATTATAATCCCGGATCGTCTGGTGCAAACGCTGTTCAAATTGGTATTATGTTAGGTTATAAAAAAATTGTACTTCTGGGGTGTGATTGTAATTATGTAGAAGAAGTCGATGGAGTTGAACATTATGACGAAAAAAGGCACAATCGCATCATGTTAACAAAAAATATTGAACATAACCCCAATTATTGGTTTGACAATTATCAACAAAAAGGTGATAAGTTTAATTTACCAGGTACAGATAAATTTCAAATGGGATCATGGGAAAATATCCATAAATATTGCCCAGATGATGTACAAATATACAATGGTTCCAGCATATCTAAGATACCTTTTTTTGAAAAAATAGATGTATAAAATTATAAAAAAAGACTATTGATAATAATTGTAAAAATATCATTATTATCATTATATATATGGAAACCATATTGTTGAAATATCCGAACTTACATAAACTATACAACAGTTATCCTATACATAAACTATCCAAACATCTTCATACTATAAATGTCCAAGAAAAACTCGACTTTGTTCATGAAATGAACGAACTTTCCGTGAAAAACTACGAAGATATATTTCGAGGAAAAAATGTTGCTATTATTGGACCATCGCCATCTATTTACAACGAAGAAAATGGAGACTACATTGAAGAAAATTATGACTTGATTGTTCGTATTAATAAACAATGGCGTCACGATCAGGATTTAAACAAATATATTGGAAAACGTACAGACATTTTATACAATTGTATGAATCCAAGCGAAGAATGTGGTGGTATAATGAATATAAAACATGCAAAAGAACAAAATTTAAATTTAATTATAGATCCCATTATGTTTGGTCATCATATGTCAAATACACGTGATCATATTTTTCACGGTATAAAACGAGTAAATTTTTACGTAATATTTCATTTAAATAATCAAAACAATATCCCTTTTGGTATGATAAATATGGATAAATATATAAAATGGGACAACCAAGCCAATACTCGTATTAATACGGGACTCTTAGCAATTTTAGACGTTTTATCTAGTGATGCCAAGGAGGTTTATATAAAAGGATTTACTTTCTTTAAAGATGGTTATATTAGTAATTATCGAAATAAAATTGCCGGGAAAGAAACCAATGAAGAAAACAGTAGTGAATTAGTGCTTTCTTACATGAATAAATATTCTATTCATGATCAAGAAAAACAATGGAAATTCTTTAAAAAATTTATTCAAGACGAACATATACAACGGAAAATAAAGATGGACGAATCATTAACACAAATAATGGCATTGTCGTCTTATTCATAAATAAATGACAAATGTTTTAATGTAGGACATAACATATGATATTTGTTTATATTTTCAAATAGTTTTAAATTGCCATTGTGTATTCGATGAAATTCCTCAATTTTACTCAACATATCTGTATTATGGCAACACTGATCATGTAAATCATAGTCTTTACCGTAAAGTAAACAATTGTAATATGTTTTGTTATATTCAATACATATTTGTTTTTTGTTACGTTTGTTTGATCGATGATATAAATGAAAGAGTTTATAATTTAATTTGAATATTTTTATATTTGGTAGATTCAATAAATGAACATCCATCATTCGGTCTTCGTATCCGTAGCCATTTAATTCATTATATCCGCCAACTGTTTCCAAAATATGTTTTTTTATTAACACTATACCCCCGGACAAAGAAAAGAACGACTGTTTTTGTACGAGGTTCTCGACAAAACGTTCATAACTTTCATCATTAAATGAATAATTATTGATCCAATCATTTTTTTCCTCTATTGTGGTGTAAATTAATTGATTGTTATATGGTTTTACTACATCGTACCCTTGACGCGTTTTTAGATATATTTCTTGAAAGACTATATTGGGAACAATAATATCAATATCCGAAAACAATATATTGTCTGACCATGAAACATATTTGTATAAATTTCGACAATATCCCAAATTGAAGAGGGTTTTAGGATGACTTTTGACAAATATGTAATTACATGGATATTCCAATATATCTTGATCAAGATGTTCTATTATTTCTAAATCTTGGATTAGTGGATCTACATGTTGAATATTTATTTGATATGTCGAATGAACATCTTGAAACATGGTCAATAAATATTTCCAATTGGTGTAATTCTCTTCTGAAAAATTGCATAATGAAAGTGGATAATTAATAGATAAATTGTAATAAGAACAATTGCTAGAGGTCAATTTAATATCATCGTAATTATTAATTTTTAGGACGAATTCATGATTTATACATAATTCGTAGTTATTGCCATGCTTCCATATAGTGAAAATACAACTATTTGCGTTTCGTATAATATGATTGATTGAAACTACGGAATTGCTGTATTTTATCATACATTGTTCTAGACCATTTCGTAATAATTGAATCATACAACCATCATATAAAGTTAATTTGTAATACAATTTTTTACTTAATACTCCGCGCGTTTTCCATTGTTTTTCATTTTTAACTACCGAATATTGATAATTTGGTTTTTGTAATATTATTTGTTTCAATTGTTCCATAAAATCTTGATTATCAAGTTTTTGACATAATTCTTTTAATTGTTTTGTATTTTCTCGTTCTTTTTTCTTTGGTTCATTGAATTCACATATACACATATAGGTCGGTTGTTCTATATATCCTATCTGATTTTCATTAAAATGATAAAAAGACCGAATATAATAATCAAATAAAGATGCATATTCTTTCTTTTCGTCAAATAATCCGATGATCTGGATGGCTTCTTTTGACCACATAGTATTACATAAACCATGATAATTACATATAAAATCATTCACATCTTTATAACGGAAAATAGGTTTCTTACTTTCTTTTCTTTGATGATAATTTCCATAGGAGAACATTTTTTGTTCATTCACTAATTTATTTAGAAAATCGGGATAATATTTATCACAATCATTCAAGATTGCCAAATAACGATAATCGTGTTGTAAAAAAAAACGAATACCTATATTATAACTCTTTCCTTGATTCCACTTTTCATTTTCTTGGAAAATGATGTTTCTATTAATATCATATTTCTTTTTTATTTTCACATAGTCATTTTTTAAATATGGGTTATCGCATAAAATAAGCAAATTCCAATTCGATATAGTTTGACCAAAGAACATTTGTATTCGATTATCAACCATATTATAATTATTTTCCATATACATTATTATCAATAACTCATTTTTCATGAGAATATATATTTTAATTATATTTATTACAAAACAAATGAAATCATCGTATTATTGGACTGTAGATAACTTGCTTATATTTATTCACTTTATTCTCGTAGTGATGTATTAAATTACTTTGCGATAAAAATAAATCAAAATTACTCATCATATTCTCTTTATAATAATGTAATTCTTCTTTATAATTTGCGTTATCAATATAAATAACAACGAATTATCTTTATTATAAATAACTAAACATTCTTCTATTTTATGTGTGTTTCCCATTTGACAATTCTAAACAAGCAAAACTGTCAAACAAGTTATTTCAATTCAACCTACAATATTGTCTATTTTTGTACCAGGTTTGTTATTATTAACTGGATTTATTAGTAGATATTTTACAAAACAAATAACAAATGAATAATAATAAACAATTGATTAAATATAATCGTTATTTTATTATATTGTATTAAAATATAATGAAACTTCTGTTGTTTGATGTAGATGGAACATTAACTGTTCCAAGAAAACGTGTAGAACCAGAAATGTTGGAAATGTTAAAAGAATTGAAACAAAAGGAAAATGTTCAATTAGGATTTGTTGGCGGATCCAATTTAGAAAAACAAATGGAACAACTTGGAGAAGAGAATTTTGATTTATTTTATTGGCGTTTTTCCGAAAATGGACTTCTAGGATACAAAGACAATGTTTGTATTCACGAAGAAAGTTTCGTAAAAACCTTAGGCGAAACTCATTTTCAAAAATTCATCAATATTACATTAAGTGTCTTGTCCACAATTGAATGTCCAGTAAAACGCGGGACCTTTATTGAATTTCGTAACGGTATGCTGAATATTTCACCAATTGGTCGTGCATGTAATCAAGAAGAACGTGAAGAATTTGAAAAGTTTGATAAACTACATCATTATCGCGAAGAAATGATCCGGAAAATACAAAACCAATGGGAAGTTTATATTTATGAAAAAAATTTGAAAGAACTACCTAAAATCAAATATTCCATTGGAGGACAAATTAGTGTGGACGTTTTTCCTGAAGGGTGGGACAAAACATATTGTTTACAGTTTGTCCAAGACTATTATGATGAAATTCACTTTTTTGGTGATAAAACACATGAAGGAGGAAATGATTTCGAAATATACAATGATCCAAGAGTCATAGGACATCATGTGACCAAATACCAAGATACAATGGAAATATTACGATCAATGTAAAATAATAATATGAAAATTATTATATTATGGAAGAATTATTAAAAAATATCCAACAATAAATTTTATATATAACGAAATACCTGTAGAAGAACGAAAACCATATATTGAGCAAACAAATAAAACAGAAAAAATAAAATTTGTGAATGAAATGAATGCTAAAAGTATATGTTACGAAGACTTTTATAAAGATAAGAAAATAGCAATTATAGGTCCATCCCCTTCCATATATAATGAAGAGAATGGAGATTTCATTGAAGAAAAATATGATATAATTGTTCGTATAAATAAGCAATGGAAACATGATCCAAGTTTAGATAAATATATTGGAAAAAGAACTGATGTAATATACAATTGTTTGGATTATAGTGAAGAATGTGGTGGTACAATAGATACAGAATATTTGAAAAATAATAACGTTAAAATGATCGTGGATCCAATTCAATATTTATACGACAATAAAAAACAACGCGATTTTTTATGTTTTCGGGTACATATAGACTTAATATGTACACTTATTTTCATTTAAATAATAAAAATATAATACCTTTTGGTATGATACACCCAACGAAATATTATATATGGGACAAATATGCTGATACACGTATTAATACTGGTCTATTAGCAATTATTGATATTTTACATTGCGATATTAAAGAATTATACGTAAAAGGGTTTACCTTTTTTAAAGATGGATATGTGAAAGATTATCGTTCGAGTATTCATGATGTTACATTTACTGAAGATGAAAGCACAAAACATGTAATAAAGCGTTTGGCACAAGGACGTAATCATGACCAAAAAAACAATGGAAGTTTTTTAAAATATTATTACAACATGAAGCAATGTGTAAGAAAATAAAAATGGATCAGGCACTAGAATCAATAATGAATTTAGAGAATTTTGAAAGTAGTTATAATTTCCGACCTCATGTCCATTAAAAAATACAATATTTACCTACTATATAGATGAATATTGTCCTCTTATGTGGTGGCAGTGGAACGCGTTTATGGCCTTTATCAAGGAAAAAAATGCCTAAACAATTCTTATCACTTGTGAACGAAAAAACCATGTTTCAAAACACGATTTTGAGATTCCAAACAACCAATCTAGACATTCATAAATACGTAATCATTTGTAACAAAGAGCACGAATTTATTGTCCAAGAACAAATCAATGATTTACAATTAAAACATGAATTTCAAATTATTACTGAACCTATTGGTCGCGATTCAGCACCTGCCGTATGTATGGCATCTTTAGTAGATGATGAAAACATTGTTTCGTTAATTGTTCCATGTGATCATATTTTCGATGATGAAAAATTATGTAGTTTAATTGAAAATGCATCACATCATTGTAATAATTCAGTAATTACTTTTGGCATTCAACCATCTTATCCTGAAACCGGATATGGTTATATTCAAACCAATGATAAAAACGAAACACTTGGTTTTAAAGAAAAACCTGACAAAGAAACTGCTAAAACTTATGTACAAGAGGGATCTTATTTATGGAACGCGGGTTTATTTATGTTTCAAAACAAAACTATGGTTCAGTGTTTTGAACAATATGCTCCTTCTATTTTGAAAACATGTAAAGAAACTTTAGGAAAAAGTCCTCTTTCAAAAAATGTAATTTCATTAAACAAGGAACTATTTGAAACATGTGATGCTATATCGGTTGATTATGCTATTATGGAACCATTAACATCAAATGGTAATAGTATTAATTGTTATACTTTTAAATATGACGGTAAATGGTCTGATATTGGTTCATTCAAAACATTACATGATGAATGTGAGCAAAATGAAGACAATAATACATTGAAAGGTTCTATTATTACCGAAAATACTGAAAACTGTTATATTGAAAGTGATTGCGCAACAGTAGCAACATTAGGAATCAAAGATCTTATTATTGTAAATCAGCGCGATGCTTTATTGATTGCTCACAAAGACCAATGTCAAGACGTGAAAAAATTAATTGCGAAAATTCCTGAAGAAGAAGAAGATTTGAAAATTGTTCATTCTAAAGCATATCGACCATGGGGATGGTATATTAATGTAGAAGGAAATGATCATTCTGGATTCAAAGTAAAACGCATTGGTGTATATCCTGGAAAACGTTTATCATTACAAAGTCACAATAGGCGCAGTGAACATTGGGTGATTGTCAAAGGAAAGGCGCGCGTTCAATTGAATGACCAATTTATTGATATGAGTCCCAATGAACATGTATATATTCCGGTAAAAGCGTTACATCGTATGGAGAATATTGGAACAGAAATGGTGGAATTTGTAGAAACGCAAATAGGTGATTATCTAGGTGAAGATGACATTGTGCGGTATGAAGATGATTTTGGTCGCACTTAAATTGTTAAATAAAGACATTTTTTGGATTAATAATCAGTTTGAAAATAATGTTTTGAAATCATGAGCAATTATATTTTTGTATATTATCTAATAACAACATTTATTAGATAATGAACATAATACCGAATGATGTATTTGAAAATTATATTTATAAAAATGAAAATTGTATTTTAGTTCAAGACCCAAAACACAATTCCGAAGCATTTCATTATACAATATGGTATATTAAAGAGCATATTAAAGATATATATTCAATAACACCTGAGGTTATGAAATTATTGAAAGAATTTATTGAAGAAATAAAACAATTAGAACTGTTTAAAAATGAAAAAATGTATTTTACATATCCACCAAACATAAATAGTTTACATTTACATATATTGCCATATGATTATATATCACATAGACCGTTAAACGAATTATTTTTATTTGAAAATATTCATAATATCTATCAATTGTAAATTAATATATAGCAATTTACAATTTTACTTACTCTAATAACTTAATATCATGTTTTACCATTTTATCTACTAGCATTTTGAAATTTACTTTGGGTTCCCAATTTAAAACTTCACGTGTTTCTTTAGAACAACCATATAATAAATCAACTTCAGCAGGTCTGTAATATTTTTCACTTATAGTCAATATTATTTTTCCATCAACTAATAATTTTTCCTCTAAGTCATTACCAGTTTCTACCCATTCATAATTCAATTCAGCACTTTCACACGCAAGTTCAATAAATTCTTTTACAGTATGTGTTTCGTTTGAACTTAATACATATTCACGTGGGGTTTCCATATTTAACATTAACCAAACAGCTTCAACGAAATCTTCTGAATCACTCCAATCACGTTTAGCATATATATTTCCTAATTCGAATGGTGTGACAACATCGCCATTTTCTAACTCTTTTTTTATGCGCGCAATATTGCTAGTAATTTTTCTTGTAACAAATTCCTTCCCTCTTCGAATACCTTCATGATTAAATAATATACAATGGATTGCGAATAAATTATAACTTTCCCTGTATACTTTTGTTAAATGTCTCGCAGCACATTTACTAGCTCCATAAGGACTTCTTGGTTTACAAGGATGCTTAATATCTTGAGGTACATATTCAACATCGCCAAATTCTTCACTTGAACCTGCTGAATAAAAACGACATGATGGCACATACTCACGAATAGCTTCTAATAGATACATAACCGATAAAGTATTGGTAGTAAATGTTTGAATAGGAGAATTCCACGATTCTCCTACAAAACTCTGGGCAGCAAAATTAATCACATAATCTGGTTGTATTTGTTTTACATTATTAAAAATAGACTGTTGATCCGTAATATCTAAATTAATGAATTTAAATCGCTCGTCTTTTATGTCTTTAATATTATCGTGATTTGTGACAGAAAGTCTTCTAATCGCACCGTAAATTTGAATATCACTAACATTCTTTAATAAGAAACGAACCATATTAGATCCATCTTGTCCAGAAACGCCTGTAATGATTACTTTTTTCATTATATATTCAGTTGTTATTTTTGAAAATACAAAAAATATAATCTACTTATTTCTCAAATGATTATTAATATAGTTATTTAAATTTACGCAGGTTTTCAATACCATTTGAGATGAATGATTATATATATGATGAAACAATTGACTAATTGTAGATGATTTGTTAATTATCTCTAAATTAATATTTAAATACGGATATGAAGGAGTAAATTGAGAAGTCCAACCAAAATCAATTAAAAATATTTTACCATCTTTTACAGTAAAATTGTCCATTTTAATATCATTATGATATATTTGCTCGTGTTTCAATATTAAATAAATGTTAGTTATTTGTTCCTTCCAATTTTGTGGTAAATTCGAAATATTCAATGCGTCACCACAATCTGTTAAAATTAATGAATTGTCATTTTTTTCAATAATTTTTGGTGTAATATCATATTGTTCTAATAGTTCTAAATATTTTACTTCATTTAAGAAATGAACTTTATTATTTACACTAAACGGGTTTAAATCATCGTATGTTTTTTCCTCAAATCTGTTATAATTTTTTTTATAAACAGATATATCATATTTTTCAATTAACGCACCGCCTGAATCAATTGATTTTTTTGAAAAAATATTCAATAATGAAAACATTTATTACTTATATAATAAATATTTTTTTATTTTATACATAAATTATGAAAATTAGTTACGACATCTTCCCAATTGAATTTGTTTTTTTGTATTTTTGAATTTTCAATACACTCATTATATAGTTCTATATTATTATATAAATTGGTAATTAATTTGCTACATGAGTCATCATGATTAAAACTAAATTTTTTATTGCCAATAACATCAATTAAAGATGTACAATAAGAAACGATTACGGGTTTATTATGTTTCATCGATTCAATGGGGGGTATGCCAAAACCTTCATAATAAGATGGCGTAATAAATAACCATGCGTTTTCATGTAAAATATGTTTGTCTGTTTCTGTCAAATAACCAGTAATTATAATATTTGAATTTTTTTTTATTTGAGATAATTGGTTTACAGAAAACAACACCTCAGGATGATATGTGCCCAATACTAATAAAAGATCATTTTTAATATTTTCATTCAATTTCGAATATTGATCATACAAGAATGATATACCTTTGTTTTTACCAGGACCTGTTTGACAAAAAATATATTTTTTATTTATATTAAATTTTTTCAAGACTTCTTTTTGATCTTTATCACTGTATATTATATCATGATTTAAAACACCAGTACCTATTGTAACAATATTATCTAATTCATTTTTACAATCATTTGTAGTAAACTCACTTATGCTTAACAATTTATCATATAATTTTAAATAATTTAAATCTCGAGAGTAGTTATTCCAAGCATGGGGATTATTTTTCCATGCATTGTTTCTAAAATCCATTTTTAATGGTATTAAATCATATAATATAGAATATTTTTTTATATTTTTATGTAACAATATTGGGTTGATATTTAATGGTAATGCTAGAGGAGACATGTTAAGAAAAATAGCTGGTTGTTCATCATTAATGATTTTTTCTATGTTATTAGTGGTATGATCAACATTAATAATCTTGTTTATTTTTAAATGTCGTATTTTTTCTTCTACTTTGTTTGGACACAATAATATTATAAAATATTCATCATGATATAATTTTTGGAAATAAGTAAGAAAATGTATTGAATATTGTCCAATCCCTCTTACATCTAACAAACTATTAGCATTGATTATTAATTTAATTTTTTTCTTATAAGTTATAGTTCTAAAAAAATCGCATAAACATGTATTTAATGCTATGTGTATATAACTAATTTCTTCAGGTTTCAAAACAGTGAATGTACGAACATAATAATTATGTAATGCTACACCATAATTACTATTGTCAAAATTACCAATACGTTGAATTGCGTCTTTTGACCACATTGTGTTACATAAATAACTATAATGTTTTTCTAAATCATTACTATTTTTATAAATAATAGAAGGATTTGTTCCAGGAGTTTTTTCATGATAATTTCCATAAACAAAATGGTTGTTTTTTTCTAATAAAAATTTCAAAAAATTGGGATAATATTTGTCATGGTTATTCATTAAACATAAATGACTATAAGAATTATCTAAAAAGAAACGTACCATATGGTTCAATGATTGTTTATGAATACATTTTTGAAAAAATAAATTTTTATTCTTATTATATTTTAATTGAAGATCATCAAATTTATTATATAATGGTTGATCAGTACAAATAATCAATAAATTCCAATTACTTATAGTTTGACTAAACAAGTTTGTCATTATTCTTTCTAGTAAGTGAAAGTCCTTTTCAATAATAATACAGCATAATATTGACATGATATATATTATCTCAATATTCTTTTTTACAAAAAATATATAAATCTGTATCAATTCCATAATCGTTTAATTTATCAAAAAGATTAAAACTATAATACGGTAATTTTACTTCATGAATTCCACCTATCATTAATAGATTAAGTTTATTATTATCGATTCCTAATATTTTTCTATAATATAATCTTTCTATTTCAGTTAATTTATGAAAAATATTTAAATTAAAGTTTGGATATTCAATACAAAAAATTTCTTTTACATTATAAGTGTTCAGTATAACATCCTTAATATTTTGATTATGAACTATAACTTTATTATTAGAATTATTTAAAATGTCATGAAAGCATCTATATTTATTATCTATATTATTTCCCTTTTCCCTTAAATGTGTTGTGTGTATTGGTTCTAAATTATTTAGATTCCATTTATTGGTTATGTATAACTCATATAAAGTTTCATCGTGGATTAAAAATGTACCACCATAGTTTTGTCCATACTTTATCATTTTATTATGAAAAGTACTATTACCAATAACCCAAATAATTTCATCATATTTATCTTTATTATTTTGAATATCATCTATTTTCTCAATTAAATTTTATTTACATATTTCTAAATCACTGCGAAACATTACAACTGGTTTAACCTTAGTAGCAAGAATAATTTTTCCTTTTTTTTCTCTTATGTTTCGACATAATGATGGCCATTCTAACATTAAATTTTTTTCATTTTTATTTGTAAAGTTTACTTCATTAAATATGTTTGTTTCAATCAAAGAACAACTTCCAAAACCTGTATTTAATTCAATTGTATCATTATTATCAAAATCTAAAACATAGTCATCGGGTAATTTTACGCTTTGTAAAGTTCTCGTTTCTATACACATTTGACATAATTTATTTAAACAAGTATTGCTTGTTTCAAAATATGTTTCTCCTTTCATTGAAGAAAATGCTAAAGTGTCATAATGATGATAAGGATAGGAACGTGGGTCTGACAAAATACCATTCGATACAACCATTTTTATATCATTTTTCATATATGAAATAAGTTGCTCTATTATATTTATTTCAAAAAATACATCGTCGTCTATATAAAACACATAATCAGAATTTAATTTTCCACATAGTTGTTTAAATTGATTTCTCATATTACGAACATGTGCACCTCTTTCAAGTGAAATTCCAGAATATTTTTTTAAATTTTTAATATCTTGAGAGAATACAGTCGTTTTTCCTTTGACACTATTTTTAAATTTTTTCATTTTTTCTTTTGTATCATCAGTTGAGTTATTTTCGTATAAATAATATTCCAATTCATATCTATTTTTGTATGTTTCTTCAATCAAAGGATATTTTTTTATCATAAAATCAATGTAAGAAGAAGAGTTTCTTAAACAATATAATACAGTGATTTTTTGTTTTTTCATATAAGGTGTAGTTCTAAAAAAATCGCATAAACATGTATTTAATGCTATGTGTATATAACTAATTTCTTCAGGTTTCAAAACAGTGAATGTACGAACATAATAATTATGTAATGCTACACCATAATTACTATTGTCAAAATTACCAATACGTTGAATTGCGTCTTTTGACCACATTGTGTTACATAAATAACTATAATGTTTTTCTAAATCATTACTATTTTTATAAATAATAGAAGGATTTGTTCCAGGAGTTTTTTCATGATAATTTCCATAAACAAAATGGTTGTTTTTTTCTAATAAAAATTTCAAAAAATTGGGATAATATTTGTCATGGTTATTCATTAAACATAAATGACTATAAGAATTATCTAAAAAGAAACGTACCATATGGTTCAATGATTGTTTATGAATACATTTTTGAAAAAATAAATTTTTATTCTTATTATATTTTAATTGAAGATCATCAAATTTATTATATAATGGTTGATCAGTACAAATAATCAATAAATTCCAATTACTTATAGTTTGACTAAACAAGTTTGTCATTATTCTTTCTAGTAAGTGAAAGTCCTTTTCAATAATAATACAGCATAATATTGACATGATATATATATTATCTCAATATTCTTTTTTACATGATTTTATTTCTTTATATGAAGTAAATAATGTTGTAACTCTAAAAGAACACAAACGACCTCTCTAGGTAGATTCACAATCGCTAGTGGTATGTATGCTGTTTAAATACTGAGTGAAAGACAATCCTAGACACCGACTCCTTATGGGAAGCTTTTGGTTCCCAACAAATAATCATTGTAAATTTCATTTATAACTTTAGTAAAATTATTTCTAGAATTGATTAAATTAAAGCGTTCATTAACATTTTGTTGTTTATCTATATATTTTGAATAAGTTTCATAATTTATTTTACTTTCTAAATATGTTGCAATATTAGAAATATTTTTATTTATATCTACATATATAGCACTAGATTCTAATATTTCATTAAATGAAATTTTATCTGTGACAATATTAATACAACCTACACTACTAGCTTCTATTGAATTTAGTCCAAATCCTTCATCTTTAGATAAAAATAAATTAAATCGACTATTATTATATATATTGATCATTTCTTCATCATTTAAACTTGAAAAAAAAGTAACATTAGAATTCACTTCTTTTTTAAAACTTGTTATTTTATCTACTAATGCTGGTTGTCGAGAAGTAATCAAAGCAATTTTATATTTTTTTGATAATAATCTAATTAAATCTAAATATAAATCTTCATTTTTTCTTTTTGCGTGTTGAGCAAAAATTACAAGATCATATAATCTTTCTTCGTATTTTTTATTTAAAATATTTGAAGTGATTTTATGTAAGCGATTTGGTAAATTATATAAATAAATATTATTTAAATTTATATTTGGATAGTTTTTCGAAACTTCTTTAAGTTTATTTATTTGATAATTAGTGGTAAATAGTAAATAATCATCATGTTTTATTGAATTTAAAATGCTATGTATGTTTAAATATTGCTGCGTTCCTACGGGTTCATTGTCTCTAACATCACTATTGTATAAATAAATTATATCTTGTATAAAAATAATTCTACAATTATTTGAAATTTCATCTTCAAATTTTTCATAAGTAGAAAAATATATGTCAGAAGTTAAATCATTTCCCTTTTTGACTGATACTGAATAATTGAAATAATTATTATCAACACAATTATCTATCATATAATTACATATTGTATTAATACCGGAAAATTTTAAATTTGGATATTCTCTTCTTTTAAATCCAAAACAAATGGTTTTTTTGTTTATTGATTTTTCATCCATATATATATATATATATATATATATATATAATAATAATAATATTTGTATTTTTATTATTATTATATTAATTATTTTGTACGCGATAAAAGTTCAATTTCCTTTTCAAAAGTGCTCTTCGGAATACATTCTATTTTTGATATTTCACTACAGTTTACTAATCTTACTTTATGGTAATCTGATATTTTTTTTACAATTTTCCATGCGTTCATATGGTTTGTATTTCCACCTGGAATAGTATATATATCTCCTTCTTGTTGATAATTATCAAACCAATAATTTTCATTTTTTTCAGGAGTTTTCGTTATTGTTAATTCTTCAATTTTTTCATTTGTTACTTTTGATTCTTTAATAAATTCTATATAATTACAATCACATCCCAATAGTATTATATTTTTATAACCCATTATAATAGCCATACTTACAGCAGCAGCACCTGTACTTGGAATATTATAAAAATTTTCAAATGTAGAAGTTTGTACTTTTTTTATGTGATTTTCGTCAGTATAATCCCTCCTCGGACCAATAAAATTAATTTTTTGATATGTTTCTTGTTCAGTATCTTCTTCTGTAAATGGAGGTTTTGGATCGAGTTGAATTTGATTTAAAAAAAACATTTTTTAATAGGAGAATTATGTATTAATCTTTTAAATTCTATTAAATGAGTTTTTATTAATTTTGGATCACAGCAACCAAAATATGTTGGATAGAAATCTAATTCGTCATATTTTCTATAAGCCGCATTAAATCCAAATGTATGATACTGTTTTATAAAATTTAAATTATCATCATTAAGCATTACATCTGCTAGAGATGGTCCATTTCCTAAAATAAAGATTGTATTTTCCTTATTCATATATATATATATATATATATATAATAATTATACAATTTTTTTAACAAATATTAAATACTTATTAGAACCCTAAACGAATAAATTGTTTAAAACCAAGAAATGATGATATTTGAATTATATTTTCCAAAGAACTATTTGTTATTAATAATCCTTTTGTAATATTAATATTTGTAAAATTGTATTTCAATAAATTATGATTTATATATTTGAATTGAACATGTTCAAACGCTAGTTTTATCCATAATTCATAATCAAATACCATACTTTCTTCTAAATTAATTAAGCATTTTTCTATTTTTTCATTATTCGATTTCATATACAATGATGGTTGGCAAATACCAACGCGCGTTAATAAAGTATCAATCGGATTTGTTTCATGCTCTTTACACACATTCACATTTTTCGTTTCATTTTCTTTCACATAGATTCCTTTTCCATATAGTAATTCAGGATTATTCATCTTCCACATATGGTCCCTTACAATCTGTAATGTATGTTCATCATATAATTCATCGTCTGAATTTAACCATGACCAATAAGAAACATATTTAGATATGAATTTATAACCAATTTTTATAGCATCAACTATTTTACTTTTTTTTTTGTATAAATAAAGATTGAGGATTGTTATATTCAAAGAATTTATATAATAAATTGGGTTTTGAAAATGAATCAATTGTTATATGAATATAATTTTGATCATGTTGTTTTTTTATAGATGATAAATGAATGTTATATATATCTTCATTTTGATTAAACATAGGAGTTATAATACTTATAGTGTTGATATTATTAAACCACGTTGGTAAAGTATCAAATCCGATTGCGTTTACCGTCTTAAATGTATTATACACATCCGCCGTAAAAGGTATTTCTGTAATATTTCCAATTATTTGACATTTAAATAAATCTTTATTAATTAAAACAACTACTAACGACTGTGGAGTATATATAATAGCATCTTGGTCATTAAAAATTTCATTAGATTCATTATAATTTAAGAATAAAATATGTTCTCTGTGAAAAGGATTATGTTTTATTAAACGAAGATTTTTGGGAATCATAATATTTGAACGAAACAATTTGTAATTATTGCCTTTATTGTTTAGATTGCGCGTATTATCTTCATGTGATAAGTGAAAAAAATCATTATAAATATGAATTAATTTATTTTCATTTTTTAATATACGGTACGTAATATCTGTTTCTTCGTAACCCCAATTTTCAAAATCTTCATTAAAGTAATTAATTTGGTTAATAATATGTTTATTGTAAATCCATACATAACTATAAGGTTGCATTTTTTTTTATTATTCATTGCCTCACTTTCATATAACGAGCAACGAAATATGAGATTATTATGATGAAAATAATAAGACAATGTTTTTATTAGTGATGAAATATTATACGTTAAAAAATCACAATCATACATAGCAACATATTTGGTAGTTGCGTACTTTATTCCAATATTCAATAAATGACTACGATTAAATATATCATTATCATATTCACTAACTTGAATGTGTTTCAAATTTGTATGTTGAAATGTATTAAATTTATCAATAAATAAATCATGTCCTTTTTCTTCTACTAAAATAATATCTATTTGGTTATTGTAATTTTTACAAACGTTTACTAAATTAACCAAACAAATATTTGTTCTAATATTTCTATTTTTAATACATATAATAAATGTTAAAAGTTTTTCATTAATAATATTATTATATCGACTTATATTACATTCATTACTTCTTTTATTTGCATTATACAAAATATGATCTTCAATATGACGATAATTCGGTGAAAGAGACGATTCGTAATGTATATTGATAAATTGTTTTTTTTTCTACTAATTCATTACAATAAAAAGAACAATGGGAAACATAGTCATACACATTTTTTTGCATTAAACAAGTGTTCTTCAATGGAAAAAAACACTCCCATTTGAAAAAGTCTTGAAATGTACAACAATATCTGGAAGTAAACTGATATTTTTCCACATAGTTAAATGATTTTTCGTTCTTGGAACAGAATATTCCGTATGTTCATCGTAATAATTCGGTAAAAAATGATTTGGATCGGTTGAACCAGGTTTAGGTTTTAATACAATTCTCCGTGCCGGATCATTTTCGTTATATTGAATATCTACATTTAATTGATCACAATCTTCAATATAACTACAATCACACCCATATACATTGAAGTGTTTTAGATTAAAATTTTTATATAAATAATAAATCATGTAAGTAGAAACATCGCCAAAATACTTCATATTATCATTATTCTTATGTACTAAAACAACTTTTTCACGTGATGCGAATTCTTTAGTTTCATCACAATCTAATAATATAAACTGTTTTATAGGACTATCTAATAATTGTTTAATATGTGGTAAACAATTCAATAATACTGCTTTATCGATACAAAAGTAATAATTTGGATAATAATTATATTTTTCATAAATTATATAAGCGCGATTGGATGATGCACTATCTTCATTATTGTTAAATATATCCTTATGGTCAAATTCATTTAACGAGGGACCGTTTCCGACGATTTTCATTTATCTATGTATATATAAATGAAATGATAAAATATTTTAATCAATATATACATATGGAATATTACCAACGGTTTTTAGAATTTCTTTTGAAGAATTTGTAAAATTCCATTTTTTATGAATTTTATCACTATTTAAAATATATTCCCATTGTTTATAAAAATTATATTTGGTTTTAATTTTTGATTGAATGTATTTAATAAAGGGAAGTTGTTTTTGTGGAAACTTCAAAAAATTTTTTGATTTTTGATAATACAATTTCGGATCTTCACAACAAATATCTTCTAGTTCTATTCCAAATAAGTCAATAATACCCATATTATCACATATTCCAAAACGTCCACTTAAAAATACTGTGTAAAATCTATCTTGTATGCCATATTCTGCCTGCCATGATGGTGCGTGAATAATTGGACATAATTTGGATGTTTGTAACAATTCTACCATTTTATCATCACTTACCATTTTGTTACCAATACCTCCATATTGTTGAAAGTTATAGTCAGTTTTTTGTAACGGTTCGATATATTTTTCCCACGCATCCACATTACCCCGTCCGACGATTCCCCATTTACTTCCTACAAACGTAATATCATTAGTTAAATTTTCCATCATTGGTTTTGCGTTTTTTATTTGTTCCCAATTAAATGGTGTTCCGCCCCATGAAATCCAAAAAATGCGATCTTTTAATTTTTCACAAATACGTTTTTTTTCAGGAAATTCATCATAACGAGTTTTACAACCGAAACCGTAAATATTGATTCCACAATCATATAAATATTCGAATGTTCTGTAAATAGGCCAATTCCATGTTTTACACCATTCTTTAGGTTCATTTGTCCAATTTTCTTTCTCCATACCTTTTCCTAAACTAGTTAATTTCTGAAAAAGAATATCATTGGAATGAACTTTACCACTTTGAACCAACTCTAAACTTGTCGGTTCGTTCCATGTAATAAATACACGTTTCTCATCTTTTCGTTGAAGTTTATTTAAACTTGTCCATTCGCATTTATATCCAATAGTTTCATATACATCTTTGAAGCGATTCCATGGAAACCAATTTGTATGACGCTTTCCGTCTGATTTAACAGAGTTATAACCTAACAACGTAATTATATAATCATTTAATTCAGAATTCATGTTCAATTCTTCATTATCCATTATGATACTATATAATAAAAAATATTTATATCTTTTTATTATATTTAATAACGATTTAAAGTTGTCCCATTTTAAATCTTCAAGGGTGTAAAACAAATGAAATCATTGTCTTATTAGACTAATTTTATTATTCATTTTATTATAACTAAACATTACGAAATAATATTGATAATAACTGTGAAAAAATATCTTTATTATCAATATATATATATATATATATATATGGAAACCATATTGTTGAAATATCCAAACTTACATAAACTATATAACAGTTATCCTATACATAAACTATCCAAATATCTTCATATTATAGATGCCAAAGAAAAACTCGACTTTGTTCATGAAATGAACGAACTTTCCGTGAAAAACTACGAAGATATATTTCGAGGAAAAAAGGTTGCTATTATTGGACCATCACCATCTATTTACAACGAAGAAAATGGGGATTATATCGAAGAAAAATATGATTTGATTGTTCGTATTAATAAACAATGGCGTCACGATCAGGATTTAGACAAATATATTGGAAAACGTACAGACATTTTATACAATTGTATGGATCCAAGCGAAGAATGTGGAGGTATAATGGATATAACATATGTAAAAGAACAAAATTTAAATTTAATTATAGATCCGATTATGTTTGGTTATAAAATGTCAAATACACGTGATCGTATTTTTCGCGGTATGCAACGAGTAAATTTTTACGTAATATTTCATTTAAATAATCATGGTAGAATACCATTTGGAATGATCAATACAGAAAAATATATGATCTGGGACAAATCGGCAAATACGCGCATTAACACCGGACTATTAGCAATTTTAGACGTTTTATCTAGTGATGCTAAGGAAGTTTATATAAAAGGATTCACTTTCTTTAAAGATGGTTATATTAATAATTATCGAAATACAATTGGTGGAAAAAAAACCAATGAAGAAAACAGTAGTAAAATAGTATTGTCTTATATGAACAAATTTAAGATTCATGATCAAGAGAAACAATGGAAATTCTTTAAAAAATTTATTCAAGATGAACATATACAACGGAAAATAAAGATGGACGAATCATTAACACAAATAATGGCATTGTCGTCTTATTCGTAAATAAATGATAAATGATTTATACCTTCACGCATTACACCATTGTAAATTTTCAAGGGTATAATATAGCACATAACATGTGAGAATTGTTTGTATTTTTCGAATATAAAGAACCTATATTGCGAAAGGGAACGTGAACTATAAAATATTGAAAAAACATATAAACAGATATTTTTATACTCCTTTATAATTATGGTTTTAACTTCTCATGCTGTATTATATATTGCTGTAAATAAAGAAAATAATGAATTGCTAGAAAAATACACACTCCTTGCTAAAACACATAACAAACAAGTCTGTGATGATCCTTTTCCGAACTCAGGAGTCGATCTTTATTTTCCAGAACAAACAGTTCTTTCCACAGTAAATTCTCAATTTGTCTCCATGAAGATTCAATGTGAAATGCGTATTTTTGATCATGATTCAAAATCATGGAAACCAACGGGGTATTATTTGTATCCTCGATCGAGTATGTCTAAAACGCCTCTTATGTTAGCCAACCAAACAGGTATTATTGATAGTGGGTATCGTGGAAATATTATCGGAGCATTTCGTAATATTTCAGGAAGTCCTCAACCATTTGTAGTGGAAAAACATTCCCGTCTATTACAAATTTGTTCCCCCGACTTGCGTCCCATTATTATTCAACTCGTAGATGTCGATTTTTTCGAAACAACCCTTCGGAATGAAGGCGGATTTGGTTCCACCGGAAAATAAATAGTTATAAACAATATATTGTATGAATATATTGTCTATAGAATAAAACACACAATCGTCTATATAATGGCTTCTAATGATTTCTCACTTTCCTTTTGCGATTTCTGTTTTCTACGACGCTTTGGTATTTTGATAACAACTGGTGTAGTTGGTTTATTGAAAACAACGTTTGATACAATTTCGGTTTCTTCTATGTTTTCGTCTTGTTCTTCTTCTTGAGGTTCATCATGATTCTCTTGTGTTTCTTGAATTATTTCAATATCTTTTTCCGAAATATACAAAATTTCATCATATTTATTCAATTTATTTACATAATGATGTAATAAACTATTTCTAACTAAAAACAAATCAGTTGTACGAACAAAATTATCTTTATAATGCTGAATCATGTCTTTATAATGTTTGTTTTCAATATCTACAATGACAACCTTTTTATTTTGGATTATATCCTGATATGGAGAAATTGCCAATACTTTCTTCAAAATAACATCTTTGAGATTTTGTTTCGAATCTTTGAGATAAAAAGAAGTTGGATACATCAGCGAATTATCACGATTATAAACCATCAAAATATCGTTAATTTTTTTATGACGTCCTTTACACATTTCCAAACATGGAAAACTTTCCACCATATCTGTTGTACAAACAATAAATTCGTTATTATCCATAATGAAATCCAACGGACTAATTTGTTTCAAATATTTTGCTTTCATTACTCGCAAATGCATCGCACGCCATTTATCTTTGCGATAAGATTTATTATTGATAACATCTTGTGAATAATCTTCAGGCACCCATGTCAAGTCTTCTTCTTTACCATTCACATATTGGACACACGTTCCATAGGTCATATCCACATTTTGGTCATGTATAAATACATTCAAATAAGACAATACATATTTACCTGCCAACCAATCATCTCCATCCAACATAATACAAAATTCGTCATCATCGCACATATTATAAGCACTATATCGGTTGTATGCTTGTCCATATTTTACGTTATTTTGGATATAGGTAATTTTATCGCTGTATTTTTCTGTTAATTCTTGAAATTTGTCGTGAGTGGAATCAGTAGAACAATCGTTTATATAAATCATTCTCCAATGGGAGTAACTTTGATCTAGCATAGACGATATATTTTTTTCAATCCACGATTCATTATTATAACTCGGAACAATAAATACAAATTTATTCACTTCTTTGATGGGTTTCCAATAATTCATAATTTCAATTCTTCGCGTTTGGTAGAATAATTCCATATCTTTACGCATTCCATGGATAGAATCTACATCATCAATTCGTGGATATACAAGTTGTTCTCCACTTATTACCCCGGCATTTATTTCATTTTCCCATGTCATAATATTAAACCCATAATCTATGGTTGCGTTATTATTAATGAACCATTTGACACCTTTTGCTATAATATTTTTGCGAAAAGTTGAATTGCAAATATACCCAAATGTTCCATAAAATGGATGAAATGAACGATCACTAGGTATAGAGAACGTTATATTGGTAGAATCATTTCGCAGTAAATCATTTATTTCTGCGTTGTAATTGTTGTAACCAATATATAACAAATCATAGTTATTCATTACACACTTAACCGGTTTTAGCATATAAGGAAATGATTTATGAAAACACACGTCATCTTCACAAATAATGACATAATCTAATCCCATATTTTCAATATCTTTGAATAGTTCAATCGTAGATTTGATTAAACCGACTGCTCCAATTGAATTAATAATCTTACACTTCGTTGGACTTTTATAAAAGGTTGTTTTGTTTTTACCTCGTCCATATTGACGTTGATATCGTTCATATTCGCTTTTCACTTGATGGTCATGTTTGTCAAATCCTCGATAAATATGATATTTTTGAGAACTTATTTTTTTTAATTGATGTTTCATCTCTATTTTTTTGTCAATTCGCTCACCTAAATTAATAATAAACATAGGCATATTTTTTAAGGAATCATTTGTCATTTTTTTCTTGGTTTCTATGGATTCCTCCTTTTCTTCTTTGTCCTTTTTTTCAACAAGTGTTTGTAGATGATTCGATGACGAATTGGTTAATCTAGGTTTGTTACCAACGCGCCCTTCGTCTTTTCCAAAGCATAACCAATGGATAACGGTTTGACTTTGTGTTTTTAAACCACCTTCTACTAAATCGGTGTAGCGAGTTAAATAATCTTTCCATTGTAATTCTTCTAAAGAAGATTGTAATATTTCTTTCCATTGGGTGTTTGTGTCTTGGTCCTTAAAAATAGTTATTTCTTCTTTTACACTTATTTTTTCCACCATATTTGTATGATTTTTAAAATCTTCCACTTCATTTACCAATCGTTTTTCGTCTATACCATGATGAATCCAATGATTGTATAATTCTATTTCATTAAAGTCCTGTAAATCAGGATTTAATTTAGCATATGATTCATATTCAAATTGTTCGAACGCTTCTTGAGAGTGTTTTTTTCCTGCACAACGATTCTCTATTTTTCCTAATTCAATCCAATGTTTATAAGCATTTAATTCATTATGCTCACCTTGAATATCGGGATAAGTGTTGTAATATTTTTCCCAATCAAATTGATTCATATAGACAACATTCATGTCTAAAGATTCCTGGATACATTCGACAAATGTTACATTGTTATTTTTTTTTTCACTATTCCAAAATTCGAGTAACGACAACGAATGATTATTTTCTTCCTTTTCCATATTATATTATAGTTAAATATTTTTTTCACGTTTTTAACAAAAAAAGATATATATCCAATATATATCACTTCATTTATGGAAAATAAAGATTATAATGTATACAATAATTTGGATATTCATTTTGTAAATTATGGTGAATTATATAAAACTCCAAGAGAAATGGACATGAATAGTAAAGAATTGATCGGAGACTATGCCGATGCTTTGATAAAAGGGTCGTCCGATGTATATAAAAATTCACCTGAAATGATCGGAAATCGTTATTTTATAGATACACAAACACAATGTTTAGACAAGAATGATAATAGTCAAGTTCATAATCGTTCTGTTTTAGTTGATAATATCAACGCAAGTGCTATGTCAAAAGCAAAGGATGGCAACAAGGGTCTCATTTATTCTTTACTTGCTTCTATGAAATCCATTAATAGTGGCGCAATGTTTGATTCGTCAAATGGCGAACCCATATCACATACAAAATATTCTTCTACCGGATATTTACATAATATCGAAAAAAAACCGATGCCATATTGCACAAATGTAAGCGTTTATACTGACGACAAAAAGGAACGTGATATATCTGGATGGATTACAGAAGAAGACCGTGAAACAATTGATCCCTTAGCTATACGCGAAGGGATGACAACCAATTCGCGTATGGAAGGGATGACCGCAATGATGCCTACTATGGTAATATCAGGTGATCAAACAGGTGATGAATTTATGGGGGCGGCCCAACAACAACAAATTGTTCTGGATGAACAAGCAAAAGCAACTGCGGATGTAGTCCAGGAAGAAGCACAGAAAGCAAGTGAATCCGCACAAAATGCTGTTAAAAAAAGTCAAGATGCCGCATCTGCTCATGGAACAAGTGCCGCAAATAATATGCGTAATACAGTACAAAGTAATATATCTGAACAACAAAAGAGGTCTGATAACGCGAAAGCAGCCGGTCTTGAAATACAACTCAAAAAAGACACTTTGAAATATCTGGACGATAATAAAAATCTCAGTATTTATGACATATTGAAACAATTACTCAATACAACGTTTCAATGCGGGGAAGATGAAAATAATTATCGTAGAGTCCCCTATAAATGTGTTGAAGAAATATGGAAGAAACATCAAATACCTGATCAAGGAAGTAGCGACGCAAAACGAAACGATTTATGTAAGGGAGAACAAGAAAAATTAGACAAACCCATTTCCCCTAAAAAGTTCTTTGACGCATTTATTCAGTTAATTAAGACCAATCAAAACAATACACAGAAGTTAAATACACTTCCAAGCATTCCATCAAAGCAAATTTGTATTATAGTGGAAAAGAAAGTTTACAATTTGTTCTCGGCGTTTATTAAACCAAAAATAGAAAAGATACCTACGAATATTGACGGAAAAGATTACAAAACTATGGAAACATTGTTAAATAACGCATTTCGTTATGATGTAGCCAAAACAATTGTTCGTTATAATGATATCAGTGTATATGGTCATTGTAAAACTGTTCGAGAAAACGGAAATAACGACAAATCTGATGATTGCTGTAGTTGCGAAAATTTCACAGATCGTTTTTTAGAATGCCCTAAACAAAGTGTTCGTGTGAAATGGTTAGACTTTGGTGCTTGGATTTATATGTTCGTATTGTTTCTTGTTCTATTTTATATTTTATTCCGTGTTCTAGTTAAAACGTTTCGTTTGGAATAATTCATCTTTCTAGTGTATCTACGTTCAGTAATGTAAATATTCAATGTTTAGAACATTAAATATTTTTTATTTACACCTTTGAATATTTAAAGATTGACGCGTTTGTAAATCTCTAATGCTGACAGAGCACCTAAAATTTGAACGGTACATAGAGGAACTATTTCACTGGGAGCAATTTTTCCGGCAGCCGCAAGGGTAATCGTCACAGCCGGATTCACGGTAATAATATCATAACGAAATCCCAGAAGTAATATTAATGCCAATGATGCGCCAATCGCAATTGGATTTCCAGTGGCAATCACTACGTAGGCAAAAAATAAAGTTGCTATAAATTCGGCTAAATACAAATACATTGGTTATACATTATAATGGGAAATAAATCGTGTAAAAATCTTTAATAGAATCATGAATCATCTTTTTATTTTATGTTTGTAGTTGCTTTTATTCGTCGAATGTATGCCGACGATGAATTATCTGAATTTTGCCCTAATTGTTGATCTTTGGGTATATTACCGAGTGTTGTAAATGCCATAGACTGTAATCTGGTTCTTGTGATTGAACTTGTCGAAATTTTTGTCCTCGATGGTTTTTGGACTGTATCTCTTACTTCAACTTTTCTTGTTGCTGTTCCTGTACTATTTGTACTACTATATGTGATTGTATATATTCCTACTTTATTTGTATCTACTGTTCCAGTAGTTGTAATCGTTTCTCCATTATTGGAGGTTGCTCCTTGATCAATATATGTTGCACCTAATTGATTTATAATATAAGGATTATCACCATTAATCGTAATAATAGGTATTGCGTTTTGACTTATATAGAGACTGCCTAACAATATTGTTCTATCTTCGTATTGAATTATGTCACCCCTTTTTTTTAAAGTTTCTGTTCCGTCTTGTAATACAACACGAAACCATGTCTCATTTGTTTTTGTAATTTTGATAGTTCCGACTGTTACTACTTGTTTAATAGATGTAACTAGATAAATTGTTTTCTGTTCATCTAGTTCATCGTCTGTAAAAGTATTTTTCGTTGATGCATCATACAAATATATAGGGGTATTGATAGGTTCGTTATTATTTATACCAGGGAGAATTGCGTTTTGTTCTAATACAACTACTCCGTTGTTATCTGATGCTTCTAATAATTTTTTTACACTATTAGTCGTATATGTTAATTGTTTGCTTTGTGTATCACCGACTATCTCTTGATCTGTTAAATCATCATTTGAAATAGTTGTCACTATTTCTGTGTTTTCCTGATAAACATATACAGTTTTCTTTAGAATACTCTTATTATCAGCATTATCAGTTGCTGTGATTGTATAAATATATGATTGTTTTATTTGGTAGTTTGCTTGTTGTTTCAAAGATACGTATCCATTTTGATCTATTTCAACACTATTGCCATCATCACTATCACTTATTAACCACTCTACATATTCATTCGTGGAAACATTTCCTAAATCTGTATCTCCGTTAATTACAGAAGATACCAAATTGGAAGTAATTATAGGTGCGGTTGTATCTACTACATTCACTGTTCTGGTTGCTGTTCCTGTATTACTATGAGAATCAGTAGCACTATATGTTACTATATAGGAACCTAGAGTAGATATATCTACACCCGAGACACTACCGGATATAGCTTCGCCTGTACCTGTACTAAATATATACATACCCGTATTGTTTTCTTTGTACGCGGTACCAATATTGAAAGGATGACCATTATTATTATTCCGGATAAATGTATAAGTTTTTCCTCTATATAATGTTATAGACGAACTCGTATTTAACGCACTTCCATTGGGTGTTGTACTGAATATATAATAAGGTGAAGAAAACGCATCTGTATTCGGTCGTACATAATACGTTTTATCTGTTTCTGTTATGGAATCATCTAAAACAATTGTACCCATCATAGTTGAGTGACTTGTGCAGAAGTACGTTAGTGTTTTCAAATCTGGATTCAATGGTATAGTAAATATTAACTGTTCATTTATGCCGACTAATGATGATATAGATATATCACTATCTACTACTCCACTAGCTGTAACAGTTTCACCACCATCAGCACTTGCTCCCGCATCAGTATAAGTGGCACCTAATTCAACAGTTGCTGGGTTGTCTCCTGTAACAGTTATAACAGGTGCTGTTGTATCTACTACATTCACTGTTCTTGTAGCTGTTCCTGTATTAGTACCATCAGTAGCACTATATGTTACTATATAGGTTCCTATTGTACTTGTATCTACAGTGCTACTACTTGTAACATCTTCTCCACCATCAGCACTTGCTCCCGCATCAGTATAAGTGGATCCCTTTTCTACTGTTGCTGGGTTGTCTCCTGTAACACTTATAACAGGTGCTGTTGTATCTACTACATTCACTGTTCTTGTTGCTGTTACTGTATTGGTACCATCAGTAGCACTATATGTTAC
>ERZ1048068.58-NODE-58-length-107081-cov-6.265870_pt1 | contig 107081 bp, 97 predicted proteins | sample MGYA00383098_ERZ1048068 | MGnify/ENA primary metagenome ERZ1048068 (study PRJEB29581, sample SAMEA5548368) | metagenome | biome: marine; feature: coastal; material: water | depth 1 m | study: Short-term variability in the microbial, nano- and picoplankton dynamics...
GTGAAGTGCACATCGAAGGATCGAAAGAATTTCCCGAAACTTTGAGTTTAAATTGTGGTGAAAGCGGGCTAGGTTCTCGCCTGATGACGAGCATGTGTATCGTTCATTCTGGCGAATTTTTTATCAATGGAGAAGGGTCTTTGTTGGATCGACCTTTTGAATTTTTCACAGATACTTTTGAGAGTAAAATCCCATTAATCGAGGACAAAAAAGGAAAACTACCCTTAAAGATTCAGGGTGGTTTCGTAGGAGGTGAATTGACGGTGAGTGGCAAACAAAGTTCACAGTACATTTCTGGTTTGTTGATGGCTTTGCCACTGTCGAAAAATGAATCGGTTTTGCACGTCGAAGAATTGAACAGCACGCCTTATGTCGAAATGACTTTGAAAACACTCCGTCATTTTGGGATAATAATCGAAAATCAGGGATTGAAAAAATTCGTCATTCCAGGAAATCAAGAGTATAGAGCTGAAGAATATACCATTGAACGAGATTGGAGCTCAGCTGCTTTTTGGTTGGTGGCATCTGCTTTAGGCAAAGATATTTGGCTGAAAGATTTATCCATGAGCAGTTTACAAGCCGACAAGTCGATTTTGGATGTTTTCTTAAGTGCAAATTGCTCTGTCCAGTTCGAAGATAATATGCTTCGCATCGATGGAAAAAACCGAAATGCTTTTGAATGTGATTTGACTCAAGCACCAGATTTATTTCCAGCACTGGCCGCTTTTGCTGCTCTGACAGAGGGTCAGTCGAAATTGGTTGGTCTGCACCGCTTGACGGATAAAGAAAGTGATAGAGGAAAAACGATACAATCGGAATTTGAGAAAATTGGTGTAAAAGTTGACTTGGATTATGAAAATGATGTGTTGATTTGTCAGGGCTCTAAATCCATAAAAGGAGGGAAGGCTTCTTCGTGTAACGATCACAGAATTGCTATGTGTTTGGGGATTTTAGGTCTGTTTTCGGAATCTAAAATTGAAGTTGAAAATTCGGATGCGGTGATGAAAAGTTATCCTGTATTTTGGGAGGAATTGAAGAAACTATGAGTTCTTAAAAAGGAAAATTAGATAAGGCACTACTAGCAATAAATACAATAGAATTCCTTCCGGCGCGTTTTGTTTTTGTGTGCTATATCTATTCTTAAATAAGGAAAGGCTATATATGAACATGGCACCATAATAACTGGAGACAATGTCCAAGAGTATAGTAATTAGATCAAAAAATTATTCATTAGTTTTCGAAAAAAATAGAATGAACCATGACCAGATTAGCAACAAAATGAAGCGGCAGGCTATTATTAATTTGACGTAAGGGATTTAGTTCCACCACTTCATTGCGTCATATACTTATCCAGCAGCCCATTCGTCGTAGTCTAAATTTTCTTCCATCCCAATTTGTTTTCATAAAAGTCATTGGAAATCGTCAAATTTGACACCCCTAATCCAAGAATTGTGAGTCTTTACTCCATTCCAAATGTGTTTTCATAAATTTAATTATTCTTGAAGGATTCTTGTAACCTTTCGACAGTTATTCGTTTAAGAAATTAAAAAACATTCTATCTATGAAAACAATTTTTATTATTGCATTTGGCGGGGTCTTTACATTGGCTTTATTGTCATTCAATCAGAAGATTTCCGGGAATAATTACAAAGGATTCAACGATGGTTATACTTTCGTGCCTTCGGGGAAATTAGAATTAAACGGTGAATCAAAATCAATCAATGCTTTCATCATGTTGAAAGGTGAAATCACTAATTTTCAATGGATGGAATTTCTTTCTGATTTAAGAGCGAATGGCGATACTGAAAAATTAGCGATTTGCATAGTCGATTCTAATAAGTGGAACACCTCAAACTCATTCAATAATAAATACGTAGATTTTTATCACTCTCATCCGGCGTACAGAGATTTTCCTGTTGTGAATATTTCTAAGGAAGCAGCGATGTTGTATTGCGATTGGTTATCGGATCATTTCATGCCGAATCTAGAAGAAGGAGCAAAGAGGTTGAAATTCCGACTTGCAACTCATGATGAATGGATATACGCAGCAAAAGGTGGTTTAACCTTGGGTGCATACAGTTGGGGCGGACCCTATTTGACAAACAAAGAAGGAAGTCAATTGGCTAACTATGTCCGATATGGCGCCGAAAATATTTCGCGAGATTCGACAGGGAAATTGGTTGTGGTGAGAAATGATACTCGTGGATTTGCACCTACAGATTTTAATGATGTGACCGCTCCTTCACATTCATACTGGCCAAATGGTTATGGATTGTACAACATGAATGGCAACGTAGCCGAGATGGTCGCAGATAAAAATATCGTTGTCGGTGGTTCGTGGAAAGATCCAGGCTATGATGTACGAAACGAAAGTTTCAAACCCTACGAAGGAGCAGCTCCGAATGTTGGATTTCGCGTAATCGCAACTGCACAAGGAAGTGATGTACCCTGGATGAAAATGAAGAAGAAAAAGAAGTAAAAGTCAGATTATTCTATCGAATAATTTTATGGATGATTACATATTGTCCTGTTCTACTGGCAACCTTTTCTTCCTTGTTTTCTTGACAATTGTCCCACTCGCCATCTTTGTATTCTATTTCAATTTCGAGGGTTTTAATAAATGATTTTTGAGCGGAAAGCGCTTTTTCAACCTCTTTTCGCGTCACTTTACTCTCACAAAATTTGATGAAATAGTCTTGTACAGATCGTTCTATATATAAATCCGTCCTTTCTTGGACTTCTCCTTTTATGACCATCGGTTTTTCTACGATTGGAACGGATATGATGTAGGTTCCATTTTCTTCATTCTTTTTATCCGCAGTTTTGTTTCGTACAACCGTTTCATTTGTTCCACATGCTATTAAAATGGAGCAAGAAACGAATAGCAAAACAAGTCGGTGAAAGTTCATATCAGTGAGATTTTCGTTAGGAATAAAAATAAGCATTATTTGAGGATAGATGGAACAAAGAAAATTCCTTATTTTCGACAAAAAACAGTTCAGATGACCTTACAAGATACCATTTCAGCAGTAGAAAAGTTTCATACAGCCTTCAAAATTGGGAACAATTATTCACCAACAGTTGAGTTGTCACCTGCGGAAATTGCACTTCGTCATAGATTGATGTCTGAAGAGAATGAGGAGTATCTTGAAGCGGCTCTTGAAGGTGACATCGTAGAAGTTGCCGATGCATTGGGTGACATGCTGTATATTCTTTGTGGAACGATTTTAAAACACGGGTTGCAGCACAAAATCGAAGAAGTGTTCCAAGAAATTCAACGCTCCAACATGAGTAAACTTGACGCTAACGGCGATCCCATTTATCGTGAAGATGGAAAAGTGATGAAATCCGATCAGTACTTCGTACCAAATATTGCAAGTATCCTCGAAAAGTAAATAGGATATGAAATAAAGCCACTAATGCACGAATAATCGCGAATGTTTGACAAATTTCATTCGTGCTCATTGGTGCATTCGTGGCAAGAAAAACAACCGATATACCCCATCAATTCGTGAAAATTCGTGAAATTCGTGGCAAACAAATCAATGAATAAATTCAATCTCCGCGAATACGGCATTCTCATTAACGACAAAAATGAAGTTTTGCTATCCAGTGAACTACGTTACGGTAAATCCATGATTAAATTCCCCGGTGGTGGATTGGAATTTGGTGAAGGATTAGTGGATTGCCTTAAACGAGAGTTTCAAGAAGAATGTGGAGTTGATGTGGAAGTGGGGGAACTTTTTTATGTAAATGACTTTGTGCAAGTTTCGGCTTTCCATTCTGATCAACAATTGATTAGTTTTTATTTCAAAGTGAGTTTTCCGAATCCCGAAATTTTAGAAACGGTTTCACTCGATTATGAGCATAAAACGGATGGAGAAAAATTGGTTTGGCGAAAATTGGGTGAATTGAGTCAGGAGGATATGACTTTTCCGATTGATAAAATTGTTGCAGAGAAACTAAACAAGCTTCAGTAGTTTTATTTGGTGAATGATCAAAAAAATAGGTTTTATTACTCTCCACGCAAGAACTCTCCACTCAAAAAACTACATCTTCATTTTCACAAACCCAATTGGCATATGCTCACAAAGTGTCTCTAATTTTTTGTCGTACTCTTTCGCGCCAATTATCACTTGACATTTCGGTAAACTATCACCAATTCTCGTCAAATGCGCCAAGTTTTGTCCTTTCAGAGATAGATTTACATCATCAATTACAAACATTTTCAGCATGTTCAAATTCAATCCACTTTGGATGTATATATTGTAAATACGATTGGCCGTTCCAATTACGATCTCCGTTCCGTCAAAAATATTGTTCCGTTGTTGTACTTGGTGACCTTTGTCATGTGCCAAATCGATCGTTAAATCCATGTGTTTTGCCCACACCCGCATTTCTTCAGCGCGCGCAATTACTTCGTTATCATTGGCGCAAATCATGATTACTCGTGGCGAACCTTCTTGCGGCACGGGCACTTTGAAAATACTTGCCATTATCATCAAAGTGGAAAAACCTTTTTGACCTTCGTTGAGTATAATCAGGTTTTTTCCTTCGCGAATTTTACGAAACAATTCCTCTTGTGCTGGAAGAAAATCTTCGAAACCAGCAAGGGTCAAATTTTCTACAAGTGTTTCAGGTAATTTTTTAAATGCCATTTTTTATTTTTTTTATTGGAGTCAAGACATAAGGACTAAAAGACTCAGTACTGACGAACTACTTATAGTCCATTAGTCTTGCGTCTATAATCCAAAACCTACTTCAATTTCTCATTATTCTTATGTCGATCCGCATCGCGATTCGTTTTCTTCTCTAGGTTCTTTTTCAATGCTTCTTCCAAATCTACTCCTGTCTGGTTCGCCAAACAAATCAGTACGAAAAGCACATCCGCCATTTCATCACCTAAATCTTTGTTCTTATCCGATTCTTTTTCGCTCTGTTCACCATACCGACGAGCAATAATTCGTGCCACTTCGCCAACTTCCTCCGTCAACATCGCCATATTGGTCAACTCGTTGAAATAACGAACACCGACCTCCATAATCCACTTGTCGACTATATTTTGCGCTTCTTTTATTTCCATTCTCTGACTATTGTCTATTGACGTTGACTGGTGACCTTTTTAAATTCGCATCTGTCAATGTTAAAGGTTAAAAGTCAAAGTCTATTATTATTCTTTATTTTTCGAATCTAATGTTATTGTCACCGGTCCATCATTTATCAATCGAACTTTCATATCTGCTCCAAAGATCCCACTGTGTACTTTTCTTGGAATCTGAAGTTCCGCCTTCTTCAGAAAATCTTCGTACAAGGGAATAGCAATTTCTGGTCGAGCTGCTTTGATGAAACTCGGTCGTTTACCTTTTTTGGTTGAGGCGTGCAAAGTAAATTGACTGATCACCAAAAATTCTCCATTTTGATCCAACAAACTTTCGTTCATTTTTCCATCTGCATCAGAGAAAATTCGCATCTGCAATATCTTTGAAAGCATCCAATCGATGTCATCCCCATTATCCTCCGTTTCAATTCCAAGTAAAATTAATAGACCCGAATTTATTTTACCATTTATTTTTCCGCTTATTTCAACAGAAGCTTCCGAAACTCTTTGAATTACAGCTCTCATCCGTAAATGTTCTTTCGGTAATTCTCGCTTGCATCTTCGTGCAACATGGTCCAATAACTTTCATAGCGACTTTCGGCAATTTCGCCATTTTCAACTGCTTCTTTCACTGCGCATTTTGGCTCGTTGATGTGCTGACAATTATTGAACTTGCAATTCTCCATTCGCTCGCGCATTTCTGGAAAATAATGTCCGATGTGTTCTTTTTCTATATCGATAATTCCAAAAGCTCTAATCCCTGGCGTGTCTACTATAAATCCACCTGAAGATAATGGAAACATTTCGGCAAAAGTCGTTGTGTGTTGACCTTGGGCATGCGCTTTGGATATTTCTCCAATTCGTGCAGAAAGATCCGTGTCGATTGCATTGATTAATGAACTTTTTCCAACACCAGAGTGTCCACCAATCATTACTTGTTTGCCTTTTATTTCAGCTTTCAGAAAATTGACGGAAGCTTCATCAAACGTCGAAATTTTGTGACAAGGATATCCAATAGCTTCGAATTTTTCAATGATTTCATCAATTTTAACCAAATCCTTTTCGTTGTACTGATCCATTTTGTTGAACAATAAACTACACGGAATTCGAAATGATTCGGCTGAAACTAAAAAACGATCGATGAAGGCTAAGTGTGTGTTTGGCGAGTGAATCGTAACCATCAAATAAGCTCGATCGACATTCGCCGCCAAAATCTGCATTTGTTTACTCAGGTTTGTCGATTTCCGAACGATGTAATTTCTTCTCGGTTCCACATCTACAATTACACCGCGATTTTCATCATCTCGTTCAGGTGAAAGTATCACTTCATCTCCGACTGCCACAGGATTTGTCGTTTTCAAACCAGACATGCGAATCTTACCGCGAAGTCTACAAACGATCATTTCTCCGTCCTGCTCAAGCACGTTGTACCATTTTCCGGTCGATTTTAAAACTTTTCCTTTGGTAATCATTGGCGGCAAAGATAGTTAATTCCAGGAAGCTGTTGGCTTTTAGCTATTGGCTATTGGCAAAAGAATAGTTAAAAGCCAAAGGCCAATAGCTAAAAGCCAACAGCCAAAGATGAAAGTTTTAGACCTTATTCAAAGTGAAATTTCATTATCTTCGCCCTTCAAAACAACCCAAATGTCAATAGAGGTAAAAAACCTGACCAGATACTACGGTGAACAATCTGCTGTAAACGAAATAAGTTTCGAAGTGAAAAAAGGAGAAATAGTTGGTTTCTTAGGTCCAAATGGTGCCGGTAAATCAACAACGATGAAAATCATTACGGGTTTCATTCCTTCTACTTCGGGTGACGTGAAAGTATGTGGTTTGCCAGTAAGTGTTGATTCTTTGGATACTCGAAAATTGATTGGTTATCTCCCAGAAAACAATCCTTTGTATACGGACATGTATGTGAAGGAATATTTGACTTTTGTCGCGAATATTTACAAAATTAAAAATGTAAAAGAGCGCGTTGCGGAAATGATCAAAGCGGTTGGGCTGGACATAGAACAAAACAAAAAGATTGGTGCTCTTTCAAAAGGATATCGTCAACGGGTTGGTTTAGCGCAAGCGATTATCCACGATCCCGAAGTTCTTATTTTAGATGAGCCAACTTCTGGTTTAGATCCCAATCAATTGGTTGAAATACGCGAGTTGATTCGGAAAATTGGTAAAGAAAAAACGGTAATGCTTTCCACGCATATTATGCAAGAAGTGGAGGCAATTTGTGATCGAGTGGTGATCATTAACCGAGGAGAAATTGTTGCCGATGGTAAACCAAACGAACTTCAATTGGAGAAAAATGTAGTAACCGTTTATGCTGAATTTGAAGGTGAAGTACCAAAAAATAAATTGAAAGCCATCAGCCAAGTTCGAAAAGTAGAGAAAGTTGGAGATGGTTGGTTGTTTGAAGGAACTGCAGATGCCGATTTGAGAAAACGTATCGCGCAATTCGCCCAAGAACAAAAATTACTCGTATTGACACTCCGAGTAGAAGAAAAACGATTAGAAGAAGTATTTAAAGATTTGACTACGAAGAAGTAGATATTTAGGACCCAAGACGATAGGACTTAGGACGGAAAGACTTTATATAATCTCGCGTCAGTCCGGAGTCTTTTCGTCCATCCGTCTTGACTCAAAAATAAAAAATAAAAAATGCCCAAAAATTTTATCGCCGAAATGCAATGGAGAGGAATGATTCACGATATCATGCCTGGAACGGAAGATGCGCTCAACAAGCAAGTTCGATCTGGTTATATTGGTTTTGATCCAACTGCAGATTCACTTCATGTCGGGCATCTGGTACAAATTATGACGCTCGTTCATTTTCAAAGAGCAGGTCACAAGCCGTTTGCTTTGGTTGGCGGAGCAACGGGTATGGTGGGTGACCCATCTGGGAAATCGAGCGAGAGAAATTTATTGGATGGTGATACTTTGAACCATAATGTGGAATGTGTGAAAGATCAACTTTCTCGTTTTCTTGATTTTAATTCGAGTGAAACGGGTGCCGAAATGGTGAACAATTATGATTGGTTCAAAGAAATGAACTTTTTGGATTTCATTCGCGACGTTGGAAAACACATCACCGTGAATTACATGATGGCGAAAGATTCTGTAAAAAAACGACTAGAAACAGGACTTTCATTTACAGAGTTTTCTTATCAATTGGTCCAAGGTTACGATTTCTACTATTTGAATAAACACAAAGATTGTATTGTGCAATTAGGAGGTTCTGATCAATGGGGAAATATCGTTACAGGTACAGAATTGATTCGTCGCAAAAGTGGAAATGAAGCGTATGCTGTGACAACACCTTTGATTAAAAAAGCGGACGGAACAAAATTCGGAAAAACTGCTTCAGGTGCTGTTTGGTTGGATGAAAATAGAACTACTCCATATGAGTTTTACCAGTTTTGGTTGAATTCTAGCGATGCTGATGCTGAAAACTATATAAAGATTTTCACGCTCTTAGAAAAAGAAGTAATCGATAAAATAATTACAGAACATCAAGCAGAACTGCACTTGCGCAAATTGCAAACTGCCGTCGCTGAAGATATTACGATTCGCGTTCACGGACAAGAAAAACTGGATACGGCTATTGCTGCAAGTCAAATCCTATTCGGTAAATCTTCTGCAGACGATTTACGCAAGCTTACTGAAAAAGACTTCTTCGCTATTTTTGATGGAGTGCCAACAGCCGAAGTAAGTCGTGCTGATGTGGATGCTGGAATGAACTTGATGGATGCTTTTGTTGGGAAAACAGATTTTTTACCGTCCAACGGAGAGGTAAAACGAGGGCTGAAAGAGAATTCCATTTCTGTTAACAAAGAGAAAGTAAACGGAGACTTTTCGATTACGAAAGAAACCTTGATCAACGATAAATATGTTCTTCTCGGAAAAGGAAAAAAGAACAATTATATACTAGTTGTGAAATGATTTTTTGTTTCCTCCCTTAGGGAGGGATTAAGGTGGGTGTCGCCGAATAATTATTATTCTAACTGAATTCCTAATACTCCACCCCAAACAAAAACAACCCTTGTCCAGGTGCCGACATACTAGCCTCCTGTCTGTCCATTTTACTCAGAATAACTTTCATTTCTGAAGGTTCTTTTTTGCCGTATCCGATTTCCAAAAGCGTTCCGACAGTTGCTCGTACCATATTTCGTAGGAAACGATCGGCCGAAATCTCGAAATAGTAATTTGATGCATCAACTTTGACCCATTTGGCAGTTGTAACATCGCAAATATTCGTTTTTACATCTGTATGCAATTTCGAAAGCGAGGTAAAATCTTGTTTGCCCAAAATATATTGACACGCTTCATTCATTTTATCGATGTCAATTTCAGATCGAATAAAAACACTTCTATCCAGAATAAAGGGGTCTTTCTCCGTATGAATGAAATAGCGATACGTGCGTTTTGTTGCGCCGAATCGGGCATGCCAATCTGCAGAAACTTCTTTGATGCCTTGTATAACGATATCGTCTCCAACCATGCTGTTGAGCTTGTAATGAAGGATCTTAATATCCGTTTCGTTAGGAACGTCAACATGAAAAAAATACTCGCTAGCGTGAACGCCGGCATCGGTTCTTCCACATCCGACAATTCCATGTTCTTTTTGGCCCATAAGTCTAAAAAAACATTCTTCAATTGTACTTTGGACAGTCACTCCATTCGGCTGTTTTTGCCAACCGTGAAAGTTCGTTCCTCGATACGCTATTTTCACTGATAATCGTTTCACGAAGCAAAACTAAGGAATAAATCTTATTTTTATTTTTCACATTGAGGAGTCAATCAACTACGTTGACATTGTCACCGGATTTCACAGGGCTAAACGAAACGAATAAATTGAATTTTAGCTGGTTTCCGAATCCAACGAGTGATTTTCTAAATGTAGAGGTAGATGAGTTGTACTTAGGTGAAACACTTTATTTTTATTCCACTGATGGACGATTGATTAAAACGGTTGTTTTATCGGAAGCTAAATTGTCAATTGATGTGAAAGATTTGACCAACGGATTTTACGTTGGTCGTTTGGCAAATGAAACGAACGTTGTCTTTAGATGGATAAAGAACTAATTCTCATTTGAATTCTCAATGGAACCTTCAACAGTCGCGTTAATCGAATTGTTGGAGGTTTTTTTTTACTCTTTAGTTTTATCCGATTTTAAATATCCCATATCATACATGGCGATGGTAGCCGCAACTATTGTTACCACTGGTGCCATGGAGGCCAACAACCACATGAAAAGATGAAGGAAGAAATCTGAAATGGATGCGTCAACACTTTCTTGTGTAGCGAAATCAAATAAAATCGAAAGGTCGACTGGCATTAAAATAAGAGCTGAATAAACACCGCCAATAACTACCGCTAGTCCACGGTGTTTTCGGATGAAAATGATACTCTCGTCAATGTCTAATTTGCGGCGTTCGTTCACGTAATCGAGAAAACTAAATCCATAATAGAAGAAACCTATCAAAAATGTTAAATAAAAAATTGGTGCTGATTGGGCATCTTTCCATCCTAAAATACTCACGATAAAAATGATGAGAAAAAAGGTGTATTCCCACATCAAATTTCGCACAACGATTCTAAAACTTCTTTGAATGTCATGCCACAACTGCTTCGCATTGAAAGGATAGATTTTACCCGTTAATTTCTTCTCTGTTTTTTGAGAGAGGAAAGAAAGCATCGGTGAAAGAATTACCACGACCATATATTTTGCAAACTTCATGAGTAAAATAGCAATGGTCAACTCTACCAAAACACGCAACGAAGCCCAAACTATATCGTTTATCGTATCCATCGGGAAGGTAACTTGTCGATTACTGATCAAATCTCCAACGTAATAAATTCCCAACATCAGAAGTGCAGGAGGAAGGAAAAACCAATACAAATGATTCTGGAAAATAAATTGAAACGCCTTTCTAAACGCTTTCAATCCCGACCAAAACTGCTGTAAATAAAGCATGGGCAAAAGTAAGAACAAAAACTGCAATATAAGTGAAAGAGGGAAAAGTGTTAAAGTCGAAAGTGAAGAGCGTCGAGGTTTGCAAATCATTTCCAAAACTCCGCACTCAGGTACTTTTCACTCTTCACTAAAAAACTTTCCACCAAAAACACTATCTTTGCGCTTTCTTTTTTCTTTCCAATTGAAGCTAAAAGATTGATAATCAATAAATACGAAAACATGATACTGAATTCTCTAACAGCCATTTCACCCATTGACGGAAGATACCATGCCAAAACATCGGAACTTCGTCCGTATTTCTCAGAATTTGCTTTAATAAAGTATCGCGTTATCGTTGAGATTAAATATTTAATGGCACTTGCCGAAGAAGGAATCGCTGGAATGGATGATTTTCCAAAGGAGAAATTCACCAATTTACATGCTATTATTTCTAATTTTTCAGAAGAAGATGCAACATGGATCAAGGACACAGAGAAAGTGACCAACCATGATGTGAAAGCGGTTGAGTATTTTGTTAAGGATAAAATGCGCGAACTGGGCTTAGAAAAGTATCTTGAATTTGTTCATTTTGGCCTTACATCACAAGACATCAATAACACAAGTATTCCACTTTCGTTGAAAGAAGCGGTGAACGAACAATATTTACCTCTTTTTGATTCCATGTTGAATCAATTAAAAACGTATCAAGAAGTTTGGAAGAACATTCCGCTTTTGGCAAGAACGCACGGTCAGCCTGCTTCACCAACTCGCTTAGGGAAAGAAATACAAGTTTTCGTTGAACGTTTGGAAGTGCAAGTAGAGCAATTGAAAAACATGCCATATTCTTCAAAATTCGGAGGAGCAACGGGGAATTTCAATGCACATCATATTGCTTATCCTAATCACAACTGGAAGGCTTTTGCAAACAAATTTGTCAACGAAACTTTGGGTTTAAATCGTTCGCAAACAACTACACAAATTGATCATTACGACAATTTAGCTGCACTTTTTGATTGTTTGAGACGAATTAATACCATTATTCTGGATTTGGACCGAGATATGTGGACTTATATTTCTATGGATTATTTCAAACAAAAATTGAAAGAGGGTGAAATTGGTTCGAGCGCAATGCCACACAAAGTAAATCCAATCGATTTTGAAAATTCAGAAGGAAATATTGGAATTGCAAATGCTTTGTTTGAGCACCTATCGTCAAAACTTCCAGTTTCTCGTTTGCAAAGAGATTTAACGGATTCGACTGTCTTGAGAACAATAGGGATGCCTTTTGCGCATACTTTTATTGCCATGAAATCGACTTTAAATGGTTTGAATAAACTGTTGTTGAATGAAGCGGCAATTTCGGCTGATTTAGAAAATAATTGGGCAGTTGTTGCCGAAGCGATTCAAACCATCTTAAGAAGTATAGGTTTCGAAAAACCATACGAAGCTTTGAAAGGTTTGACTCGAAAGAACGAAGCGGTGACCAAAGAATCAGTTCACGTATTTATCGAATCATTGGCTGTTTCAGATGAGGTAAAAGGAAGATTGAAAACAATCACGCCTCAGAATTATACAGGAATTTAATTTTTCGAGAAGGACAGAGGTCCGATTTACTTGTCGGCAGACAGAGCGCAGTTGATTTCGAGGTCTGAGCGCTTGCCTATAAGCTAGAAAGGGAGTCGAGACCGTCTATTTAACTATAGCTTTCTTCAAAGCCTCTTTTTCCTCGGCATTAAGCGATGCTTTTTTTTCTTTGGCTTTCAAGCAGCACAACAATCTATGTAAGACTTTGCTGTCCTTTTCATACGCGCCGCAATTCTTGCAAATAAATAAATGGAATCGCATTTTCATCGCCTCCACAAAATTTAACTTTTGCCAGAAAGATTTTTCCACGCTTGTATGAGTTTCCTCGCACATTAAACTATGGCCATTTTCACAATCCTTACTCACGATAAATACTTTTTATCCATACATCCGCGCAATCGTGCTTTTGCTCTGTGCACGATTACCCAGAAATTAGACGAGGTTATTGAAAACTCCTTACTTATTTCTTTACCATTTTTTTCATCGTAGTATTTGGCATGTAAGATTTTTCGCCATTGATCAGGTAAGTGGTCCATACACATGTCCATAATCGACCGACTTTCAGCTTCTTCTGCTAGTTCAGCCGGATTTTTAGGGTTTTGGTGCATAACAGTATCATTTATTTCATCCGATATTTCGTCTGAAGGTATGCACCCATTGTTGCGTTTGTCTTTTCTCCAATAATCAATAATCTTGCGATTTAGAATAGTCGTCATCCAGGTCCGCAAGGAACTTCTGCCTTCAAATTGGTCGATTTTCTCTAGCGTTGTTGGCAAAGTTTCCTGCAACAGATCAATGGAAATATTCAGATTCTTCAATTTAGACATGGCAAATTGAAAAAGATAATCACCGTGATTTTCTACTAAGTTTTCGGTGGAGTTTAATACTTGTGTTTCTTCTGAAATAGTCTGATAAACGCTTAAACCTATTTTTTGGTTTCACTTATTCCGTATTTATTTTTGAATCGCTTTACCCAAGTATACAAAATGAGCAACGCTGAAACAAAAGTAAAAGAACGTCCAAAGAAATCACCGTATTTGGAATAGATTGTCAATTCTTTGTTCCTATTTAGGGTTCCAACTATGGTTGATGGCACCCACCAGGCCGTTTTTTGAATAATATCCCCTCGTTGATTGATGATGGCACTCGAACCTGTATTGGCACTTCGTGCTACAGCTCGCCTGTTTTCAACTGCTCTTAGTCGTGCGAATGCCAAGTGTTGTTTGTAACCTGGCGTATCCTTCCACCAACCATCATTCGTAATAATGGCAATATATTCAGCTCCTTTTCTTACTTGTTCTGCAACGAATTCACCATAAACGGATTCATAACAAACAACAGGTGCAAACCACCCATTCTTACCTTTGAAAATCATAGGTTCTTCAGAAACTCCTAGCGAACCCGAAGCGCCATCTAAATTAATTGCCCATTTGTCGAGGAAAGGTAAATAAGAGATAAATGGAACTTTTTCAACACCCAATACCAATTTGGATTTATGAACAAATTCATTCTCTCCATTCGGACGCATTATATAGGAAGTGTTGTAGCTCTCCCAATATCCAGGACGGTTGCTAAAAGCACGTGAAGCACTCGAGTTTTTTTTGTCGAATATTTTGCTCGTTGAAGCGCCTAAAAGGAAATCGCAATTCCATTTTTGAACTGCAGAATCTAATGAGTTGTAAAAAGAGTATGCCCCAATTTGATCCTCATAAAACTCATAACTTAAGGTTGTTTCTGGTGCAAGCACAAGATCAGTCTTTTCTGTTATTTTTCCTTTTGTTAATGCCAGGGTTTTGTCAATTTGACCTTGCAATGGCGACGTAAATTTTTCCGTGTACGGATCTATATTCGGTTGAATAATGACTACGTTTTCTGGATTCGATTTCTCAGAATAACTGAAGTATTGCAACAAAGAAATACTAGTTGGAACAGCAAGAAATAAAATCATAACGAGCAACAAAGCTTGCTGACTTTTTATCGCCTGACCTTTCAAGTATTTGTTTTTGAGTAATTTAAAAACAAAAAGGTTGATGATTAATATCCAGATAGTTCCACCTAAGATTCCGGAGAAATTATACCATTGTACGAGCCAAGGAACGCGCGCAAAAGTGTTTCCTAAATTCAGCCACGGCCAAGAAACTTCCCAATGAAAATGCAAATATTCGAATGCTACCCAAAACAAGATTAAACTAATGTATCCTTCTTTAGGACCGATGTGTTTTTTTGCTAAATGATAAAAATAAAAGACAAACGCCATTAAGAATGAGTTGGCTAAAACAGCCATGACGGCACCGCCGAAACTTGCGAAGTAAATCCACCATGTAGTTATCAGATTATATAAAAAAAAGGCAATAAATGCTTGCATCCAGACTTTCTCAGATTGATAGTTTTTTCTTGAAATATAATCCTCTAAAAGCAACAAAGGCACCCAAGCTACGAAACTCAGTATGAACAAGCTGCCGGTAAAAGGGAAGGAAATACCCATTAACGTTCCTGTCAATACGCTGAGTCCGAAACGTTGAGTTTTGCTAAGGTTTTTCATAAAAAGTAAAAGTATAAAAAAACACCAAGCGAAAACTTGGTGTTTTAATTATGTTTGAAGAAACTTGAAATTAGATTGTAATTATCGCTTCCTTTTTACCGTATTTCAACTTAGCTTTGTTATCGCAATCGCCAGAACCATAATCCAACATCGCTTCTTCTTTAATGGAAGGTGCAGAGATTGTGAAAATTGCACCTTTAATCCAACGACATTCCATTTGAATTTTCAAAGGCTCAGTAATTTTCATGGTGTATTCAACTTCTTTTGTGTTCACCCCATTTGCAGAACCAGTATACGTGTATTCGTCATCTTGAATGTAAGGTGTGTTCTTACCGGAAACATATGTTCTTACGAAATTGCCGTTCCATTTAAAGGTTCCTCTATCTTCTGGTATAGTAACGGTTGCAGCTTAGTTTATTTTTGAAGTATTCAGATTTGTCAATGTAATTGATCTTGATCCATCAATCTGGTTGTCATTAACAAAATAATTTCTCGTTGATGTTTTGATAGTGCTACCAAAATTTACAAATCCAGTCGGAGCAGAAACTGTTAATATTCCATGTCTTCTTTTTCCATCTGCACAAACACAATCACTTGTGCCATAATCAATAATTATTCCTTTTGAAACTCCAGTTGTGTCATGCGTTATGGCCGCTCAGGTTGCAGCAAATGAAGTGTAAGAACCATGAATTGCTTCTGCAGTCATAATACCAATATCGTTCATAGATGTTTGTGCTGTTGAACTTTGTTTTGCAATTTCAGCAGAATCGTTTTTGTCCTGATTTTTTCGACAAGAAACGGCTAAAACAGAGACCGTAATAAACAAAAAATAATCAATTGAAAATAAAATCGTTTCATAATAATTTAAATTATTAGTAAATACTCTATTATAGTACAAGTAGGTTAATTATCTTACAGAACGTAATGAATTACGAATTTATCTGAAATGGTGTAAAGGTTTGATTGTCCGTTGGATGTGGAAATTCCAAAGCTAATTTGACCTTGATTGTTTTCCGTAGGAATGAGATTTCCGTCCTTGCGAAATAAACTTATTCGATTAGCCATTCCATCCAACACTCCCAGAACGGAACCTTTGCCTGTTTTTTCATATCGCTTTATGCAATCCACAGAATTTATATTCATTTTAATGGTTCTTAGAATTTTGCCAGTTTCAGAATAATGAAAGACTTTGTCTCCGTCTTTAATGTAAAAACTGTTATCATCGATTTTGTCAGGTCGCATCCAGTTGATTTGTGAATGCTGCGCCAAAACAGTTTTTATACCTCGTTGATTGTATTTTATAAGTTGGTTGTTTTCAGTAGAATAAAATACTATTTCGTTTTGTAACACTGCGGTAATTGCGCCGATTGGTAATGGGAAGGTGCGTAGTAATTTCTTTTTCTCCGCTTCAATCATAGCGAAATCACCGTCGCCTTGAAAACCGAAAAACAACCTTTTTTGTGATACCCAAGCAATAGGAGGAGAGGTAAGATTACTTACTTCTACTTTTCCGGTTTGTACTATTTCACCAGCGTCATTTATCCAAAAATAATTTCCCGCGTTGCTTGTAGCAAGAAAATTCGTTTTTCCTTTCCATGTAAATGTGGTGATTCGTTTGCTAATGCCTTCTGAAATATTTAAGGGAAATCCTTTCACGTACTTTCCACTGGTCGTCAATACATGGACCTTAGTTAAACCAGTAATCAAGAATTCAGTGTTTTTACTATTTATCCACTGCATCTCTCCTTTTGTATCTTCTTTGAGATTGATTTCAAAATGTTTTTTATTCCTAGTGATTCCATATAAAGTGTTCGCATCGGAAACCGCAAATGCAATATCATTAGAAGGGTGAGTCAGCAATAATTTTCCAATACCGTTCATGGCAAAACCTACCGTGCTTGATTCCATAGATCTTGTTGGCTCAACCATTTTAGCCGCTTTAACTTCTACTGTCATGGAACTGCCATTATAGGTAGTTACGGCAACTTTTTTCTCACTGGTCCATTCCCTGAAACAAACTGTTTTTGGTGTTTCATTGTATATTTTATCTGTTTTCTTTTTATTCAATGAAAGCATTTGACCTAATTCTAAACTAGCTTCCAAATCCAACAACGCATCCTCGTTTTCAGCAAATAAAACATAGTCCTCAAAAACGTGCATGTAGAAACCAGATTTTGGATTATTTGGAAAGTTCTTTGTAATCGATAAGTCTTTGTAATGTCGATTGCTGTTATCCTGCACATCTTTGTAATTGTCTATATACAGGCTAGGTTCTTTTCCTTTTGCTAAATCCATTAAAAGAAATGGGTGGTTCTTATATTCAAATATTACCATCCCCATATTTGCCCATTTATTCGCTATGCTTTCCTGAAACGTTGGATCATTACGAATGGTATAATTTCTTTCCTGAAATTGATAACTCGTTATGAAATCTGGGATTCTATTAGCAAACATTTCCCGATCGTTGATACTTTTGTAACTAGACGTTTTATGAACGGCTCGGCTATAAGTTGAAATCACGCCTTCGTTCTGATAATAGTCGGTTACAGTGGGTGTTTCGTTTGTGAACTGAACGATAGAACAAGCACTTTTTTTGTCAAAAGTATACCACTTTTCGTTGGTGTTGTTCGTTGTTTCGGAGGCAATGTATACTTCCATTACACCCTTATTTCTCTCAATTGTAAACTCTTTCCATAAAAACTTTTTGGAGGTAACTTCGATTATATCATGGCCTTTGAAAAGCTCTTTGATTCGTTCGTTATTGATGGGTTCCGTTTTTTCAATCACAACATGAGCTTTTCGTTCCGAAATAATCATCCGTTCGTTCTTGCTTTGATTGGATTTTAAAATAGAAACTAACTCTGACAATCTTGGTTGAACATAGAAATCAACGTAGGTCAATTCAATTTCAGAGGCACGATTGATAATAAGTACACGACCATCCTCTTGCCCAAAAAGTCGTTCAGGATTTTCGTTGCCTGAAAAATTGATTAATTCTTGACCAGCGAAAAAGATCCATATCAAGGAAGCAATGGTCAAGATTAAAAAAAGGAAATTCCGAATCATGGAGGACTGCTGATTATATCTAACAAAAATAAAGTATTGTCGGGCCTCTTTTGTTTGGTCTGAAAGAAAGTCTCAACAACGGTTTGTTTAATCAAATTGCAATTCGGTTTGAACCCCAGGAAGAAGTTGAAAGGTCATTCGATGATACTCATTACTGCCATGTCTGGAAATTGCCTCACGATGTTGTTTGGTTGGGTATCCTTTATTTTTGTGCCAAAGATATTCTGGAAACTTTTTATCTAGTTCACGCATTATTTCATCTCTATTTTCTTTGGCTAATATGGAGGCCGCTGCAATACTTTGGTATTTTCCATCTCCTTTGATGACCAAAGTGTGTTGGATATCTTTGTAGGAATGAAACCTATTTCCATCTACTAAAATGTGGTCAAAATTACTTTTAATTTGGTCGAGAGCCTTGTGCATAGCTGAAAAACTGGCATTCAAAATGTTTATTTCGTCTATTTCTGCAGGCGAACAGATTCCAACCGCCCAGGCGAGTGATTTTTCTTCGATTTCCAGCCGTAATAGTTGACGTGTTTTTGTTGTAATTTTTTTAGAATCATTTAGACCTATTATTGGATTATTAGGATCGAGAATAACAGCAGCAGCGACAACTGGTCCTGCCAAACAACCGCGCCCTGCTTCATCGCAACCGACTTCCAATTTGTCTTCGAACATAAAGGAGAGAAGTTTCGAAACAGGTTTGTTTTTTTTGTTTGACATAAAAAAAGAATGATCTAGGTGTAAAGTTAATGTTTACCTTTTTGAAAGCAATTCAAGCGATTTGTTTTAACTTTTGAAAGTTGGTTAGCTTTTTGTACTTTGGTATTCAGTTAAAAACACAAAACCATGAATATTAAAACTATCTTTTCAATACTGACAATCTGTTTCGCCTTTGCCTCCGTAACTTCGGCGCAAGATAAATTTGCCAAAGCCATTAGCCAAGATGAATTTGTGACCTCACATGAAAAAGGGTTATTCACCTTTGAACTCCCAGAAGATATAACAGCAAAAGACGTTGAGTTAAGTGCAGAATTTTATACTATTTACTTTACTGTTGTTTTCAATAAAGAAACACATCTTGTAAATATAAAGTTGCAAGACAGTGAAGACCGCGCTGTGCACGTGATGGGTAGATTGTTTATATCATTAGGAATTAGAGAAATTCGGTACATGGAGAAGAAGTATACCATAGACGAGTTTTACGCTACTTACTTAAAAGATGGTAAAAAGGGGTAATAACACCCGAAAAACCATAGATTTTTCCGACTTTTGTAAAAAAAAATACAATGAAAAATTATGTGTTTGGCTTTTTAGCCGTGGCAATGCTTGTTAGTTCGTGCTTTGATCCATCGAAAAAAGAAGTAGTAGGTTATTCAGAATATGGACCCCATTCTGTTGATATCGCCAAAGCAATTCCGATTGATGTAATGGTGGCTGATTTCAAAGTGAATGCAAGTGTCCGTAAAGCGTATACTGTAACAGCTGAAATTGAAGAAGTTTGTGCGAAAGCTGGATGTTGGATTAACATCAAACAAAAAAGCGGTGCTGAAATGATGGTTCGATTCAAAGATCACTTTACTATTCCAACAGATACAAAACTTGGAACTCAAGCTTTTCTTCATGGAGATTTGTTTGTGGATACTATTTCAGTAGACATGTTACGTCACTTCGCTGAAGATGCAGGTAAAACTCAAGAAGAAATTGAAAAAATTACAGAAGCTAAAATCAATATGGGTTTTGAAGCAGATGGAATTAAATTTTTACCTGCGAAGAAAAAATAATATCATTTAAATAAAAAACAAAGGGGCGAAAAATTTTTCGCCCCTTTGTTTTTAAAACCGTCCGTTTAATTTGGTCGATCTTGTTTGATTAATAACAATATTCATTTGCCTCGATTATTTTTCCTGCAATCAAATGACGCAATTCTTTCGGATTGATTTCATTCGTTTTCGTGAATCGTTTCACACCCATTAACATCATTTTTCTCTCATCACCTTCAGCGAATGAATAAATTGCATCTTTCGCATGTTTCGCAATTTTATCTGAAAGATCGAAAAACAATGTTTTTACCATGGCAATTTGTGGAGCCAATTCTTCTTCAGATTTATTGATTAAGGCCTTTTGAACACGTAACAAGGTGCTTTCGGCTACATACGTATCTATTGCAATATCAGAAATACTCATTAGTACTTCCTGCTCTTTTCCTAGGGTTTGCATTAATTTTTGAACTGCTGAACCTGCTACCATCAAAATTGTTTTTTTGAATCCTTCAAGCATCAAATCTTCTTTTGCAAAAACACCTTCTGGTAAGTCGTCCATTGGCGGAATGCTCATCAATTCTCCAGCAACTTTCATGGCTGGTCCCATAAGGTCCAATTCACCTTTCATGGCACGTTTCAAAATCATATCAACAGTTAACATTCGATTGATTTCGTTCGTTCCTTCAAAAATTCGATTGATGCGTGCATCTCTATATCCTCTTTCTACTGAAGATTCGGCAGAATAACCCATTCCTCCATAAATTTGAACGGCTTCGTCCACACAATAGTCTAAGCATTCAGAGCCAGCAACTTTCAATATAGCACATTCAGCGGCAAATTGTTCGATTCCCTTTAAAGTAGCCTGGCCTTTATCCATTCCACTCTCCTTTAAAGCTGCAATGGCATCTTCAATATTCTGGGATGCACGGTATGTTGCAGATTCAAGTGCGTAGGTGCGAATAGCTTGTTCAGACAGTTTGTATTTTATGGCTCCATATTTTGAAATTGGACGACCAAATTGTTCTCTTTCGTTGGCATAAATAACAGATTCGGTGATACTTTGTTTCGATCCTCCTAGAACACCTGCTGCTAGTTTAATCCGACCAATGTTCAAAATGTTAATGGCTATCTTAAATCCGTTTCCGCGTTCAGATAGCATATTTTCAGCTGGAACTTGCACATTGTTGAAGAATACTTGTCGAGTGGATGAACCTTTGATTCCCATCTTTTTCTCTTCGGGGTTTAAGGTAATTCCTTCCGAATCTGCTTCAACCAAAAAAGCAGTCAAATTCTTGTCGTCTTCAATTTTAGCAAATACAGTCATGAAGTTTGCAAATCCACCATTGGTGATCCACATTTTTTGACCGGTTACGGAATAAAATTTTCCATCGGCAGAAAGAACAGCTTTCGTTTTACCCGAATTTGCATCCGAACCTGCACTTGGTTCTGTTAAGCAATAAGCCGCTTTCCACTCACCTGAAGCCAATTTAGGAATGTATTTTTCCTTTTGTTCTTCATTACCATAATATAGTAAAGGCAAAGTTCCAATTCCTGTATGTGCTCCATATGCCACAGAAAACGAATGTCCAAGTCCCAGGTATTCAGTTGCTAACATGGTCGTATTGAAGTCGACTCCCATTCCACCGAGATTTTCAGGTACAGAAAGACCTAGTAGACCTAGTTCGCCCGCTTTATCCATAATAGACTGCATCAATCCATCTTCCATACCGTCAATTCGATCTAGATTTGGTTTGATTTCTTGATTGATAAAATCTGTACACATCTGAGCAATCATACGCTGCTCTTCCGTGAAATCCTCTGGAGTATATATTTCCTCAGGTGTCGATTTTCTGATTATGAATTCACCACCTTTTATTGCTTTAATTGTTGATTCTGACATTTGATGTTGGTTTTATATAGCTAATATACGAAAAATATTATTTTCATATGCATGCATAGTAAATAATTATGTTGAATTCACTAAATTTAACGTAAAACCAAAACTTGTTATGTCTATTTTCCGGTTTACTTTGTTGCTGACTACTATTTTATTGAGCGCATGCCGAGCGAATACTCAAGTTGAAGAATGAATAGTCAAGGATTCGACGAAAAACATCAAAATAAATGGGTTTAGTTTCGTGGCTTCGAGCACTCCTTATGCTCTTGGAGAATTGGATGTTTTAAAACAAACCCATGCCAATCATTTAGTAATCATGCCGTTTGGGTTCATGCCTACTTTAAAAAGTCCTGATTTACGTTTTGACCATCCGAGACAATGGTGGGGCGAACGAACGGAAGGTTGTATAGAAACAATAAAACAATGCAGAGAAGAAGGTTTTGAAATCATGCTTAAACCTCAAATTTGGATTGGAGGAGGAGATTTTACTGGATTTATTGAAATGAACTCGGAAACAGACTGGTTGCAGTTCGAAGAGAACTATGCGAATTTCATTTTAAACTTTGCCAGGGTCGCGGAGGATCAGAAGGTGGAGTTGTTTTGCATAGGAACTGAATTGGGAAAGTTTGTTTCAAACAGACCACAGTTTCGGACAAAGTTGGTAAATGAGGTGCGGAAAATATATAGTGGAAAGCTCACATATGCTGAGAATTGGGATTGTTTTGATAAACCCATTTTTCTGAAAGATATGGATTACATAGGAGTGGATGCCTATTTCCCCTAGAATGATGGGAAAAATCTATCGGAACAAGAGATTAGAGAAGGATGGAAGTCACATATCGAGAAAATGAAGATATGTGCTGAGAAGAACCAAAAGCAGATTCTGTTCACTGAATGCGGTTATCGAAGTATCGATTATGCTGGCGCAAAGCCATGGGATTTTGATAAAAAAGAAGCGGCAGTTAATCAAGAATTGCAATCACGCCTGCTCTCTGTTATGTTCGAACTTTGGTATAATGATTGGATGGCAGTCGGATACATTTAGAAATGGTTTCCGTTTCACAGTCGAGCAGGGGGCGAAAACGATGATCAATTTACACCACAGAACAAAATCGCGGAAAGAACGATATTAGATTTTTATAAGCTCTCTAAAAACTAACGCGCGATATCTATTTTCAACTTTTTCCCTTTTACTTTCTCGTTGATTATAACTGGCAGAATTGAATTGATTTTTTCTCGACTGATGGCAACAAATGACCAATGATCCAGGACAGTGATTAGTCCAATTTCACCTTTTTGCAAGCCGCCTTTCTTCGCGAGAAATCCAACGATATCAATTTTATTGATTTTATCCTTTTTCCCACCACTGAAATAGAGCGTATCCCAATTGGGGTTTTCGGGCAATTGGATTTCTTCCCTCTGATTAAACTCAGAAATAGTTTGATTTATATAGTCGGGTAGATTTTTCCCTTCTTCTGTTAAAACTAGTGCCAACCCTTTTTCCATCATACGGGCCGTTCGTCCATTACGATGTATGAAACCGTCCTCCTTGTGTGGCAATTGATAATGGATAACTGTTCCAATTTCTGGAATATCTAAACCTCGTGCTGCAAGATCCGTTGAAACTAAATAGTTTGCTGAACCATTGCGAAAACGAATCAAAGTTCGTTCTCTATCTTGCTGTTCCATTGCGCCATGAAAAGCCAAAGCCGGAACTCCCATTTCTTGGAGATGCTCACATATTCTTTCTGTCGCCTCACGATGATTACAGAAAATCATAGTGGGTTCGTTTGGCAGCGAACAAATTGTTTCAAAAAGACGGGGCAGTTTTTCTTCTTCTCCGTAGGTTACTTTCTGCAAAGTCAATTTAACTTTGATATCGTCTAAAAAGTTAACTTCAAAAGGATTCGTTATTCCAGTAAAGGATGGGATTTCTTCTAAAGTTGTCGCTGAAGATAAAATCGTATTTACCGAGCGAGGAGTGTGGTCAATTATATATCCGACTTCTTCTTGAAAACCCATTTCTAGGGACTTGTCGAATTCGTCTAAGACTAAGAACTGAAGGTTTTCCAAATTTACAGTCCCTTTTTCAATGTGGTCGCATAATCTACCTGGTGTTGCCACAAGTATCGATGGTTCAACAGTCAAACTTTGCTTTTCCGTTCGCATCGAATGACCACCGTAAACCACATTGAACTTGTGCTCGCTTGAACATTTTCGTCCAACGGTTTCTATTTGTAGAGCAAGTTCTCGAGTTGGACTAATAATTACTCCCTGAATACCAGTTGCGTTTGCATCAATGTTTTCCAATAAAGGTAAAAGAAAAGCTACTGTTTTACCTGAACCAGTTGGTGAATAAAGCACAACATCTTTGTTTTTCGGAAATGCTTCGAAAACAGATTCTTGCATTTCGGTCAGTTGTTCGAATCCTAAATTTGCGATGTATTCTTTTGTGCTTTCCTTCATTCGATAAAGGTACTTTAATATACAGAAAATTGAACTTTATTTGAAGGTGAATCGAAAACCGAGGAAACCACGAATTCCTTGATTGGATGCATATACATAGGTTGGGTCAAATGAAAGAGCATTTGGATTTTCAGCAGTTGGCACCACTTCTCCAGCGGTATTGAAAATTACCTTTTTATCAAAAGGGTCATGTGCTCTGGCAATGCTGTTGCTTGGTGGACGGAAATTGAGTAAGTTTTTAACACCCCCGTATAGTTCCCAGTTTTTTTTGAATTTCTTCGTGATTTGAAAGTTTTGAATACTAAACGTTTTTGAGAATGGATCTCTGTCGTCTAGTTCTCCTAGCAAAGGCAATTTCATTGGACCGTATATATTTCCTGTATAATCAAACGTTAACCCCTTTTTAGGTAGTTGATATTGAATTCGCCATGTTCCACTTGCGCGTTCGGTAAGAGGTTGAATTTTTCGTACGCCATTTTCAACGGTAACCACATTCATCAGAGCTCCCCCGGCATTTATTGTTAATCGCTTGCCAAAAATAAAATCGAGGTTCAAGGATACTCCAGCAGATTCAGCATAGCCCAATAAATTATCGTAAAAAATAACGTTAGGATCAGTATCATAATCAGGTAATATCTTGTTTGTGAAATAGGTATAAAACGTTGTAGCATCAAAGGTTAGGTAATGCTTCTTTTTTGTTTTTATTTGTTTCACGAAATTAATGTTTGCATTGTACGACTGTTCCGGTCGTAACTTATTTTTAAAAACAACAGTTCGTGCTCCCGTCAATGCGGCGTGGTCTTCTGTGAACACATTTGCTACGCGGTAACCATTACCTATACTTAAACGAAGTATGTTTTTACTATCCTTGCTATTCACTTTGTAATTAATTCGTGGCGAAAAGACGGCTCCGTGTATTGAATTGTAATCTGCACGAATGCCAACTAACAAACGGTTGTTTTCATTTAGTTTAAAATCATTTTGAAGAAATAGGCCGGGTAGATATATTTTGGAAGGAGAATTATCAGAAGGTGTTTCAGAACTTCCTGTTGCACTTGTATTGTCATCGTAATAGGTGTATCGATTAGAAATCCCCATCAACCAATCGTTTCTACCAATGGTTTTATTCCAAAGTAATTGTCCGAAAAGTATAGTTTGTTGAGCGAAAAAAGGTGTTGTTCCGTAGTACGAATTTTGTTGGTGACCGTTTGCTGAAAATTGAAAGAAAATATTCTCTTTCGTCGGAAGCTGATATGTTCCAAAAGTTTCCCATCGAGAAGTATAAATGCTTTCACCATATAAGCTGTCACCACCTCTATGCTCTGGCGTCCAATTCATATGTCCTCCCCATCGATCCTCATAAATATATCTACCTGCGATATTGAATGTTTTTTTCGATTTTCGGTTGATTTTAATTTTATTAAAGATTGAAATTCTATTTGAGAGTGTCAGATCCGTAAAGCCATCGTTGTTTTTGTCAATGGGTAATTGGTAATTGAAATAATTCACACCCAGTAATCCCATTACTTTTGGCGAAGCTTTATATTTCACCCCAAGATCTGTATTGAATTCACCCCAAGAGGTCGCGAAATGATCGAGAGAAGCCATTGACGCTTTTTCAGGGTCTTTTGTGATGATATTGATCAATCCACCAACGGCTTCTGAACCGTACAACGTAGAGGCGGGACCTTTTACTATTTCTATTTGTTCAACTAACGATTGAGGAATGCCACTTAAACCGTATACGGTAGAAAGGCCACTTACGATTGGCATACCGTCAATTAAAACCATAGTGTATGGCCCCTCTAATCCGTTTATATGTATATCTCCAGTATTGCATATATTACAATTCAGCTGGGGGCGAACTCCATTGATGTTTTGGATAGATTCAAAAATTGATGGGCTTGGGTTTGATTTAAAAAAGCACGTATTGTAAACTTCTATGGCTACAGGTGATTCTAAGCGTCCTACTGCTTTTAAAGTTCCAGTTATGACGACTTCATCTAACTCCTGAGGTTTATAATCTAAATTGATTTCTAGAAAATCATTATTTGTATTCACTTGAATGTTCACCGAGTCTTTTTGACCTGTGATTGTTTTTATCATTAGAACATGTTTACCAATTGGGACATTTGACAAAACGAACTGGCCTGTCTCGTCAGTGATCGCCCCATTGTTTGTTCCACTAATTTTTATAGAAGCTAAATGTTCTGGTGTGCCATCGACTTTTAACACCCCTGATATTGATCTTATTTGTGATAGAAGAGCTGAATTTACTGCGATTGCCAATAAAGTAATGAATAATTTAAAGGACATAAAGACTAAACTTTTGTGCAAATATATTATTTTATTAGATTAATCACAAATAAAAGTTAGTTTAATCTAACTTTTATTTGAAAAGTTAAATAAGTTATAATTGAAGAAGGCATACATTTTACTTACTTTTGAAAATCAAATTGCAGTTATGGCGTCAGCGACAGAAGAGAATTACCTAAAGGCTTTGTTAAAACTCTCAGGAGAAAAAGGGGAGTGTTCTGTTTCGGAATTGAGTAAGTTTTTAAAGGTAAGTACGCCAACCGCCAACTCCATGATTAAAAAGCTATCCGAAAAGAAGTGGATCAATTATGAGAAATACCGACCCATTCAATTGACCTATTTAGGCAAGAAAATGGCGGGGAGGGTTATTCGAAAACATAGATTGACGGAAATGTACTTGGTAGAATGCATGGGTTTCGGTTGGGAAGAAGTGCATGAAATTGCGGAGCAAGTCGAGCATGTTAAATCAGATGCTTTTTTCAACCGAATGAATGAATTATTAGGTGATCCTTCTGTTGATCCACATGGTTCGCCAATTCCCGAAAAGGACGGAAGTATAAAACGAAAAAAATACGTCAAACTTTCTGAAGGTAATCAAGGTCAAAAATTTCGCTTGACTTCTTTGAAAAATTCCTCTATGGATTTCTTAATGTTTTTGAATCGGCGCGAAATAAAATTGGGGTTGGTTCTAGAAATTCTTTCTGTAGAATCCTTTGATGGTAGTTTGGTTGTAACGTATGACCGACATAAAAAAGAAACGCTTAGCCAATCCGTTTGTGATAAACTATTGGTAGAAGCGGTGTAAAGGTTTTGGCAGACAAAATTTTGGAACCAATTATCTTTATACGGCAGAACCAATGTACGCCTTAATTCCAAAAATGAATCCCACTGTTAAGGGCGCAAATTCAGGATGGTGCTCAGAGAAAACGAAGGCGACGGTTCCAAAGAAAAACAATTGAAAGGAGGCAATGAATTCGACACGTAACTCTTCAATGTTCACTTTTTCGAATATTAGCAAAAGCGAATAACATCTCCCGCGCGATTTGATTGGAGCATTTTCTATATTCTTGCTGAGCATTCGAGGTTCCGTCGCTATGTTTTGGATCCTCAAATGGCAGAGAAAGTCTAAGTTCCGATCCTGAAACAATAGGACATGCTTGATCTGCACTTGCACAAGTCATTATGGCACCAAATTCTGACTTGGGAAGACTATGGTGTTCCAACGTTTTAGATTGACAAATACAGGCATTGCTTCTGTCATCGAATATGAAAAAATGGCGCGAATTTTCTTCGTCACCGGCAACAACAAGGTCAAATTCTAAACTTGAAAACGTATAAACTACACTGCTGGCAATGTTTGTTTCTTGTGTTCCAGTCGAATGCGTTTCCACATTTCCCTTACCATAATAATGGGCAGCAACTTTTGCCCAAACTTGCCCAAATATGCTTCTGCGAGAATTGTGGGTACAAATAAAAACTAGATTAATCGGATCTGTGTCTTTGTATCTCAAGTAGGCCGAAAGCTTCAAAAGTTCAGTCTTTCTTTCTTCCGAAATTAAGTCGAACTCTGCACTTCGCCTATCACAATAATTTTTTATACTCGATTTCATGCATTAGCAACACCCGCTGTTCGGTTCACATGAACCAGAAGCTAAGCTTATCAATTGTTTTTTGACTTTTGTATTCGGTATTCCACATGAATCAAGAGTCAGGCAAGCCGTTTGGGAGTTAGCTAAAATAAAACCAAATTCACCCAATTGCAAGGAATATTTGCCAATTGTTGTGTTTTGATACTCTACTTCGATTTCTACATCAGGAAATTCGATTTTTTCTTCTCCAATTTTGATAATCTTGAGAAGTTTCTCAGATGTCAAACGATGATCTGTGTCTTGCTCGAACCACAATTGGAAAGAAATCTTTTCTTCGTTGCGCTGTGTTCCTCCGCAATCGATGAAGTTTTTTGAAATTCGACCAATTTCTGTAATGTGATAATGTGCAGGAACCATTGAACCATCTTCTAAAGCGAAAGTCAGCGGTGCACCTGACTGAATTGCATTTTTAAATTCTGATAATTTCATTTTTTCTAAGTTTTAACAATACGAAGATTTAGCAACAAGTGTTGACTTGATATTCCCGATATACGTAAATAATTTTTCGATTATATTTTCATTCAAACAATAACAAACGGAATTTCCTTCGACCGTTCCTTTGATTAAAGCAACTGTCTTTAGTTCTTTCAGATGCTGAGAGATAGTGGGTTGCGAAAGTGGAATGACGTCTACGATATCTCCACAAACACAACTATCGACTTTTAATAAGTGCTCAAGTATGGCCAAACGAGCTGGATGACCAAGCGCCTTCATTATAGCCGACATTTCGACATGTTCAGGCGAAAAATGATCTATTTTGGATGCTCCCATTGTTATTTGCTTATTGCAATATTACGATAAATATTAGAGTTAAAAAAGGGCTTCGACACGCCCAACCCACTTTTTAACAAATTTAACATTGAGGAAGCCTAGAATTCAGACTCTACTAATTTATTATTGTCAATTATATAATCCAATACTTTCTGCATCAAGTGTACTCGGTCTTTCCCACGCACATTGTGTTCGTGCATCGGGTAGGGGAAGAAGTCCATTTGAATTCCTAAATCCACAAATTTCTCCACCAATGAAAGACTATGTTGCATGACCACAACTGGATCAACTGTTCCAGAAATTAGCAATAAATCTCCGGTCAATTTATCGGCATGCGTTATTAAACTGGCGTTTTTATACCCTTCAGGATTTTCTTCTGGGGTGTCCATGTATCGTTCGCCATACATAATCTCGTAGTATTTCCAATCTGTAACCGGTCCACCTGCAACTCCTACGTTGAAAGTTCCAGCATGTCTTAACATCAAAGAAGTGGTCATGAATCCACCAAAACTCCAACCGTGAACAGCCAATCTATTTCCATCAACATAGGGTAGCGATTTTAAATACTCAACACCCGTCATCTGATCTTCCATTTCTACTGTTCCCAATTGACGATGAATTTGACTTTCGAAAGCAAATCCTCTCTCACCCGAACCACGATTGTCTAAAGTATAAACAATGTAGCCCTGATCGGCCATCCAATGCATCCATAGACTAGCACTATTCATCCAAGAATTTGTTATCATTTGTGCGTGAGGTCCACCATATACATATACCAAAACGGGATATTTCTTGCTGGCATCGAAATTTTTAGGTTTGATCATTCGGGTGTACAAAACTGTTCCATCTTTTCCTTTTAATTCGCCGATAGTTGTTGTACCTATGTCTACACCTTCTTTCTCATATTTATTCTCTCCAATAAGTAAAGTAGTTTGCTTTTTCCCTTTCGAATTGTACAAAATAGATTTACTTGGAATTGAACTGGTCGAATATTCGTCAAAAATGTATTGACCGTCTGTTGAAATCTCGACAGAATGTGTTCCTTCTTTGGATGTGACCAATTCTTGTTTTCCGTTCAAATCGACTGAATAAGCTAAAGTATTCATCCCGTTTGGACCCGTTGCTGAGAAATAAATTTTCGATCCGTTTTCTTTGGCGCCTATAATCTCCTTACAAACGAAATTATTGTTTGTCAATTGTTTGATCAGCTTCCCATTGAAATCGTAATAATACAAGTTGTTGTATCCTGATTTTTCAGACACCCAAATGAAATTGGTGCTTTTGTCTGAAGGAAAGAAAGCAGGGTGCTCGGGTTCTATCCATTTGTCGTTTGCTTCTTCCAATAGCGTGCGAACATAGGCTCCCGTTTTTGCATCGTACACGTCCAATTTCATTGCGTTTTGACCTCTGTTTACTTCGGCAATTAAGACATATTTATTATCAGGTGTCCAAGAAAGATTAGTCAGGTAATCGTCCGCATTTCCTCGAGGACTGATGAAAACAGTATTTTTTGTAGCGATATCATAAATCCCAACTTTCGGACTTTCAGATAATTGACCAGCCATGGGATATTTAATTGATTTTAATACACCGGGATAAGCGTCATTGTCCAAAAGTGGGTAGTCATGCACCTTGCTTTCGTCTTTTTGATAAAAGGCCAATCGCGAACCGTTTGGTGACCAAAAAATGCCATTTGTAATTCCAAATTCACTTCGGGCAATCGCTTGTCCCGAAACAATATTCTTGTCATCATTTAATGTGACTTTGATTTTCGCACCATCAGCATCTTGAATGTACAGATTGTTGTTTCGTGTGTAGGCAATGTTTTCGCTAGCCTCATTGAACGTTGCATTTTCAGCATCATCGGTTAAAGAAGAAATTGTTTTTCCTTTTTTGGTTACCGTATTGAAGAGGTAATATTTTTGACCATCGTTTAACCAAAATTCGTTTTCGTTTTTCCATGTAAATCCTGAAAACCAAGGCAATGCCGATCCTAGAGCTGTATTGACTTCAGCAATAGTGAACCAATCCTTTGCATCTGTATTTCCAAAAGAAGCCTTCTTAAGCGTTCGATAACCTTCCAAATAGGTGTAGCAATCGGTATTGGGTAACCATTTGAAGAAAGGCATAGTTTCTGGTGCAAATTTTCGGTATTGTTGCATAACAGCGTCTTCTAATGTTAGCTTGTTTTGAGCGGAAATACCTCCAAAAACAAAAAGGAAGGCGAGGAATAAATAAATTTGTTTTTTCATGTTATCGTTTTAAAAGGGTACTAAAAAATTGCTCCATTGGTCGAGCAGTATTGTAAATTTCAATTATTGTTTTGTCAAAATCTTTCGCTAGTAATTTCTTCGGTGGAAATTGGGCGAAATAATAAAATTGCTTGTTAAAAATAAGGTTTTCTGATTCGGCAGCTTCACGAAGTTCCTTAGGAATAATTTTATTCTGCTCACCTCGAATTTGCCCAAAGGTGCTTTCGAAGTTTTTATCAGAATATAATTTTTTAAACTCTTTTTGGTTTTTAGCAATTCCCTCTCTAAGAAGAAGTAATGTATCTTTGTCCAACTCATAAAGTCCGCTGTATATGCGAACGTGTTCGGGTCCTAATTCAAAATAGATACCTTCACCCATGTAGTTTTTCTTGCCTCCTGGAGCAATAAGCGCGCTGACATTCATTTTATAAGGCGTTTTGTCCTTCGAAAAACGAATATCTCGGTTGATTCTGAATATGCAATCTTTGTTTTGTAGATCTTTAAATTTTAGGTTGACCTTCGTCAATTCGACTATCATGTGATCCACGAATGCTTTAAAAGGTTCACGAATAATCTCAGCGTATCGGTTGCGATTTTCATCGAACCAATCTTTGTTATTGTTCGGTGCTAAATCTTTGAAAAATTGGATGAAATCCGGAACGAAAAAAGCCATTTTTTATCTTTTGGTTAAAGATAATGAAATGAAACAGTTTATATCAACCCCAAACAAATCTTCATGCGAATCACTTTTTTGGATGATTCTTCCAATCTTTTTTGAAATGAAGCATCCGTGACGAATTTCTTGTATATCTCATCAAATGCACGGGCCGTATTTTGAGGCATCAAGGTGATATCACAACCCGCTTCTATGGAACGCAACTCAGCTGATCTAAAATTCGTTACTCCACCCATATTCATGGCGTCGGTAATAATCAGACCTTTAAATTTCAAGCTATCGATCAATAAATCTTTTATAATTCTAGAAGAAATCGTTGCTGGCAAACCATCTGTGCTGTATTTTTCATTGTTTACTACGGCTAAGTGTCCCACCATAATAGACAAAACACCATCTTCTATTAATTTAGGATAGGTTGGAATTTCTTTTAATTCACCGTCTATTACTTGAAGCGATTTGTGCGTATCACCAGAAACCAATCCATGACCTGGGAAATGTTTTGCAGTTGCGATGATATTCATTTCTTGTGTTTTCGTGATAAATCGAGAAGACCAAGGAACGATGTTTTCTGGTTTCTGACCAAACCCACGATAACCGACAGTAGAATTCATGGACATATCCACAACGGGTGAAAAATTGTAATTAATTCCAATTTCATTCAATTCTTTAGAAATGATTTCAGCTGTCTTTTCAACCTCCTCTATAGTTTCAATTTCTTTTGCCTTTTTTACCACGGCCGTTCCCGGTATCTTCCTGTTGAAAAGTGTTGGTTCAGCATCTGCACTATACAGAAAAGGTAAACTGTTTTTTTGAAGGTTGATTTCATTAAATTTTGTTGCCCAAGCAATGCATTGATTCTTGGAACCATTAAGCAAAAGCAATCCACCGATTTTTCGACTAGAAACCAAATTTATAATAGTCGATTCTTCGTCACCATATTTACCAATTGCGGGCATAATAACCTGTGCAACGCGCGCTGTGTCATCTATTTGTTCATAGATTTCATTTACTTTTTGATTTAAATATGGATTATCAGATAAAAAATCACCTAAATTAAAATTGTCTTTTTTGTATTCTATTATTTCCTCTACTGTTTTGGGTGCTTTTATAGGTGTTGTTTGAGTGCAAGCCGTCGATGCCATCCCAATTACAAATAGAAGCGAAAATGTCTTAATCATTCCTAATATATTAATGCGGTACAAATTTAATGGGATTACGGATTATAAACGAATAAGTTACTCCTACTTGATGACTATGTTTTCAACAATCGTACCAAAATATAAGAAAAAAGAAATCCCCTTCTTACGGAAAAGAAGATTTAAAATTAATATTTGGGAATAATCAAAAATATTTAAGTCATTCTTTTTGAAAATAAGAAATCTCAATCTATTTTTTCACTAACTTAATAATAGAATTACAAATTTTACAAATGCAAAACCATTCAACTATTAAACATTGGGCAGAGGACGATCGTCCACGCGAAAAAATGTTACTCAAAGGCAAGAATGCTCTTTCAGACTCAGAGATTATTGCCATTTTATTAGGTTCTGGCACACGGGATAAAACAGCAGTAGAACTAGCACAAGAAATTCTTAGTCAGCATGACAATGATTTACATGCTCTCGGTCGCTCAGGCGTTAAAGATCTTTCGACTTTTAAAGGAATGGGTGAGGCAAAATCATTGACTTTGATGGCTGCTCTTGAGTTGGGTCGAAGAAGGAAAGAAAGCGACCGAAAGAAAAAAACGAAAATTACCAGTTCACAAGCGGTCTTCAATTTATTGTTGCCTTATTTTGAGGATTTGAGTCACGAAGAGTTTTATGTGGTTTATTTGAATAGATCGAATGTGGTTTTGCATCTAGAACAGATTTCGAAAGGTGGAGTTTCTGGAACCATTGCCGATGGAAAAATTATTTTCAAATTGGCGCTAATGCATCAGGCTTCGGCATTAATTTTGGCGCATAATCACCCAAGTGGTGCATTGAAACCCAGCGAACCTGATATTCGACTCACCAAAGATTTTCGTCAGTTTGGAAAAATGATTGGGATAGAAGTACTCGATCACCTCATATTTACTGATAATGGTTATCTTAGCCTCGCAGACGAAAACATTGCATTTTAAGCACGTGAAGAAAATAATAACTATCGTAGGAGCAAGGCCACAAATCATAAAGTCCTCCGCCATTTCAAGAGCCATTTTAAATCATTTTTCTTCAGAGTTAGAAGAGATTATCGTCCATACCGGACAACATTACGACGAGAATATGTCCGAGGTGTTTTTCAATGAAATGAAAATTCCTCGACCGAAATATAACTTGAATGTGGGTTCTGGTGGACATGGAGTGCAAACCGCCAAAATGCTGGAAGGTTTGGAAGAGATTTTTCTGAAGGAGAATCCTACTGCAGTTTTGGTTTATGGTGACACCAATTCCACAATTGCAGGATCTTTGGCAGCAGCTAAATTACACATTCCTGTTATTCATGTAGAAGCGGGATTGCGAAGTTTCAACAAAAGAATGCCTGAAGAAATCAATCGAATTGCTTGTGACCATATGTCCACTTTATTGTTTACACCAACCAAAACAGGAATTGATAATTTGGCAAACGAAGGATTTTCGATAGGTGAGAAACAAATGGCGAATCCAGATCACCCTGTGGTTTTTCACTGTGGCGATATTATGTACGACAATAGTCTTCATTTTTCTACTGTTTCGGGAGGGAAATCTTCTTTGTTAGAAGAATTAAATATTGAAAAAAACAATTTTATCCTTTGTACCATTCATCGGGATTCCAATACGGATATTGCTGAAAATTTAAATTCAATTTTCAGGGCCTTGATGAAAATTCAAGTTGAATCTGGTTTGAAAATTATATTGCCGCTTCATCCCCGAACGAAGAAAAAAATGGCTGAACTTTTGACCCAAGAAGTGAAAGATCAATTGGAGGCCAATACGCACATTAAAATCATCGATCCAGCTGGCTTTTTGGATATCATTGCATTGGAAAAAAACTCAAAAATGATGGTCACCGATAGCGGTGGACTTCAAAAAGAAGCATTTTTCTTTCAAAAGCCGTGCATAATTCTTCGTCCGCAAACAGAATGGATAGAAATTGTCGAAAATGGCAATGCGATACTAGCCGACTGCGATGAAGAGAGAATTGTTTCAGCATATCGAAAATTAAGTCAAAAGTCAGACTTTACGTTTCCATCTTTTTACGGTGATGGAAAAGCGGCGGAGTTTATTTGTGAACAAATTAATCTATTACTGTAAAAATGGTAACCTTCCTCGTCGATAAAGTAACACCGCGCTGGGAATACATCTTCGATTTTATCTTTGTACAAAGAGGAATTGATTATAAACTCTTCGATGACTTCAATATTTTTGATGAAAGCAAAGGTGTTAAACATCATTTATCAGGCAGTTTTGGTCGAATATTAGGCGAACATTCCATTTTTTCAGGAAATATTGGTTCTGGTAACTGGGAAAATCAAGTTGTCGTGACTTTCGATGAACAAATCGATGTTTTATCCTCTATTTTCTTTGTTTTAACGCGCATGGAAGAATACCAAAACGACCTTTGGGATGATCACGGTCGGTTTTTGGGTTCAGAAAGCTGGCAATTTAAAAATGGAGTTCTTGACCAAACGATTTGCGATAGATGGGCGGTTGCTTTTATTGAATTCATTGAAAAGGAAACGAAAGAGAAACTAGATTTTCAAGTTGCACCTGTGCAGATTATTCCAACATTTGATATAGACAATGCCTTTGCTTACAATTACAAAACAGGGAGTAGAAAGATACTATCGAAAGCGAAGGATTTGGTACAAGGAAATAAATTTCGGCAGAAGGAGCGTGCGCAAGTGTTAACAGGGAAATTAAAGGATCCCTACGACGGGTATGAAAAAATTCTGTCAATCGCGAAAAATTTTCCAACACACGTTTTTTGGTTGGTTGGCGATTACGGAAAAAAGGATTTTAATATCACCATTGAAACGCCTGAAATTGAAAGTCTGGTGACTGAAATAGGTATAAATAGTTCAATAGGCATTCATCCCAGTTATCGCTCTAATTCAGAATCAAACTTATTAAAAAAAGAGATTAATCGTTTGGAAAAAGTTACGAATTCAAAGACCTTGTCTTCAAGACAACACTTTTTAAAACTTCGTTTCCCAGAAACCTTTCATGCGCTTTTACATAACGAAATAAACGAAGATTTCACCATGGGATTTGCCGATCAAATTGGTTTTAGAAATGGTACAGCTCGCTCTTTCCATTGGTTTGATTTGTCAAAAAACGAAAAAACGAAATTGTTAATTCGACCTTTTGCATACATGGATGGATCATTAAACGAGTATCTGAAACTTTCAACTACCGAAGCGAAAAACAGAATTGAAAAATTGCTTCAAGAAGTGGAAAAATTCGGTGGCGATTTCATTTTTCTATGGCATAACGAAACGATAACCGATCACGGAATCTGGAAAGGATGGTCGAGTGTTTTGGATTTCACCTTATCTTTAAAAACGAAATGACACAAAAAAGAATTCTTCTTTGGGCAATTGCTTTTATTGCCGTTGCGATTATTCTCGGAGCCTTTGGAGCCCACGCTTTGAAGGAAAGAATCTCCGCAGAAAGGTTGGTTTCTTTTGAGACAGGTGTTCGCTATCAGATGTATCACGGCTTGGCGCTTTTAGCACTTGCTTTACTTACCGAAAAATCGACTTTTGGTAATCGACTTCCTGTCAACCTCATAATTATTGGAACACTACTTTTCTCTTTTTCAATTTATGGATTGGCCTTGCAAGAAGTTTTTGGAATGTCGCTTAAATTCCTGGGTCCAATTACACCACTTGGTGGTTCCGTTTTAATTATCGGATGGATAATTCTAGGCTTTAAAATTTTCAAATCGGAATGAGCAAGCTGAAATTCACACTTTTGGGGACAGGTACTTCGCAAGGAGTGCCGGTAATTGCCTGTGGATGTGCGGTGTGTTCTTCAGAGAATCTAAAAGACAAACGACTACGATGTTCTGTTTTATTGACCGTTGATGACAAAAACTATGTGATTGATACAGGACCTGATTTTCGTCAGCAAATGTTGCGAGCGGATGTGCAAAGTCTTGAAGCTGTGATTTACACCCACGAACACAAGGACCATATCGCGGGGATGGACGATGTTCGCGCTTTTAATTTCAAGCAGAAGCGGGATATGGAAGTGTATTGCAATTCAGAAGTAGAGACGGCTTTGAGGAGAGAATTTTATTATGTTTTTAATGACAATCCCTATCCTGGAATTCCGAAGGTAAATATCAATCCGATAGCTAATAAAGCCTTTCAAATTGACGATATTCTTTTCACGCCGATTCAAGTTATGCATTATAAAATGCCCGTTTTTGGATTTAGAATTGGCGACTTTTCGTACATCACTGATGCCAAAACAGTAGCTCCAGAAGAAAGAGAAAAATTGAAAGGCACGAAAGTTTTAATTGTTAATGCCTTGAGAAAGGAAGAACACATTTCTCATTTCAATTTAGAACAAGCTCTTGCTTTTATCGAAGAAATAGGACCGGAAAAAGCGTATCTTACGCATATTTCCCATTTGATGGGGAAACACGATGAGGTTGAAAAAGCACTTCCACCGAATGTTCGAATTGCACACGACGGTATGGAAATCATACTTGATCGGCCATAGAAAACGAAAGAATTAAATAATTAACTTTGTACTAAACGAACTCAATTATGGCAAATAATTTACTCAAAGGAAAAAGAGGCATCATATTCGGTGCTTTGAACGAACAATCTATCGCTTGGAAAGTGGCACAAAGAGCGCACGAAGAAGGCGCAACGTTTGTTTTGACGAACGCACCTATTGCCATGAGAATGGGCGAAATTAACAACTTGGCGAAAGAAACGGGGTCTGAAATCATTCCTGCAGATGCAACGTCTGTAGAGGATTTGGACAATCTAATCACAAAATCTATGGAGATTCTTGGTGGTAAATTAGATTTCGTTTTACACTCGATTGGCATGTCGCCCAACGTTAGAAAAGGAAAACATTATTCAGAAAACAATTACGCATACTATAACCAATCGATGGATGTTTCAGCGATTTCTTTGCACAAAACTTTGGCATCATGCTACAAGTTGGACGCTCTGAACGAGTGGAGTTCGGTTGTTGCGTTGACTTACATTGCAGCACAACGAATCTTCCCTGATTACAACGATATGGCGGATGCGAAATCATTGTTAGAATCAATCACACGTTCATTTGGATACCACTACGGAATCAAGAAAAAAGTACGTGTGAATACGATTTCACAATCTCCAACGGTTACCACTGCTGGACAAGGGATCAAAGGATTTACCGAATTTATTAATTTCTCGGAACAAATGTCTCCACTTGGAAACGCACCAGCTGTAGCTTGTGCTGACTATTGTGTATCAATGTTCTCAGATTTGACCAGATATGTTACCATGCAGAATTTATTCCATGACGGAGGATTCAGTAATACGGGGGTAACGCAACAAGTTATAGAGAAATTTGGGGAATAGGCACGAATTACAGAAAAAAGGACCGCAAAAAAAAGAAGGGGCATAATGCATTGTGCCCCTTCTTCTTCTTTTTGATTATTTATTCAGATTCCAATTGTATTCCTTGTAAGAAATCTTCACTGAACTTTCAATTTCTGTATCGACATACTTGTTCAAGAAAGTTATTATATTTCCAAAGTCAACTTTGTACCAATCGAATATATTCGAAATTTCTGCTTTTGATGCGGTTATCGAATTCATGGAATTGTCGTTGATAAATCGTTTGGTTTGCGATTCGAGCAAAGAATTTAGGTTTCCGGAAGTATATGCATTGTTCAATAGTTTCGGACAAGAAATACTCGCGCAATTTATAGCAAAGTGAATTCTAGGTTCATTAAAATCTTTTCGGATAATTCCATTTTCTATATCATTCAAACTCAAAGTTTTCCCATCCAATTTGATGAATTTTTTATCCCAAGGTTTTCCTCCTGCGATGTCTTTGATTGATTTTACTGGATAATTGTCCACTACCAATTCGATCGTATATAAATTATAGGCATTGATCCAATACGCTAATTTTTCATTTTTACTCCAAGAAGCTTCAGGTAGATTTTCTTCAAAATGCTGAGTTGCCTGTGACAACATTTGTCGATTTGTCTTTATTGCCGAATAGTTCACATTTCCAGAACTGGATACAAAATTGCTCAATATTTGACCATAAACTTCTGAGAAATCTACCTTAATCATTTTGGTTTCTGTTGCTTTTGGTTCTTCGATTTTTTCAGTTGAAGCGTCAGGTGCAACCTCAATCAACTCTGTTTTTCCAGAAATAGGGTCTACCTTTTTTTGAACAGTTACTTTTTTTCCATCTTTCGTGATAACCTTCGTTTCAATGATTTCTTGTTTTTCTGGATCTCCTTTTATTTGAGTTTCAGAAATTTCTTCTGCCTTTGCATTCTCAATAGAAGGAGTTTCTTTGTTGTTGGAATTTGAAGTTTCATTCGGACTTTCTGAGCATCCAAAAAGTAAAAGTAAACTGAACGTTGATGTGATAATTTTCATGGTAAATTTTTATATTAGTTAATCCATTCTGGGTCGTTCACAGATCGCATGATATTCCAAAAACTGGTGTCGACAAAGAAGTCGTGGCCTATGTTATAAATCCCAAACTCCTTGTTTAAGAATTGTTCTTGTCCGCTTGATGGACGATAATTTTTCCCACTCCATCCTTCGGCAATTATTCTATAAACGGGTAGTTTGCAAATCGCAACTTCCACAAGGAGTCCATCGATGCGTAAATGGGGTATGGCTTTTTAGTCGTTTCGTCTACGATAACCTTACAGGATAATCCTTCTTTTTCAAAAATATTTTCTCGCGTAGGGTTGTAAATACTTGGCCATAATCCAGAAGCGAATTTCACGAATTTATCCTCCAGCATGGTTTTCCGGTTCGTTAATCTGCCGCCATCATTAAAATACGCGATGTAGGTTGTTATTTTAGCAGTAGCTTGATAGGAGACGCAAACACCAAAAGTGCCTTTGCCTGCAGGAACGCCTGAAACGGAACTTAACAAAACCCAAGAAAGAACCAAAAGCCATTTCATAACAGTATATACGTATGATTCAAGAAAAAAGTTTGAATCAATTGGATGTCAACTATAATTCAATAGTTATGCCAACAATCTAAAAACGATATACTTGGGTAGGTGTAACACATGCGTGAAGCTTGATATCTTCCTTGGTTACGTCGTCTATTTTTTTCACTGGAGGAAAAAGAGACAATCCGATAAATTTACATTGCGGATTACATTTTTTAAGAAAGCGATCATAAAAACCACCTCCATATCCTACTCTGTGACCAGCCTCGTCAAAACAAAGCAAAGGCACTATGACCACGTCAATTTTATGCGCTGCAATTATTTTTCCGTTTTGCGGTTCAGGAATGCCGAATTCGCTAATAGCAAGCTGAGCATGGGTTGTCAATAAATAATGCTTCAGATCTCCTTTGGGTGCGTTTACCTTTGGTACGGCAACATGTCCTTCAAAACTTCGAATTTTCTCCCACAACGAGTACGTATTGATTTCTCGTTGTCGCTCAATAGGCAAGAAAATGCTCACCACCTTTTTTTCAAGTTGGAAAGTGGCTAATGTGCGTTCAAGAATTTCTTCTGAAAGTGAACTTAATTTCCCTGGGGATAGTTCTTTTCTTTTTTCTTTAAACGCCGAACGCAGTTCCTTTTTTTTCATCTGAAATTCAATGTCACTGCTAAACTAATCATTTTTTCAACAATTTAATGCTAGGCGAATGATAACAAGCGTTTCCTTTCTTTAATTTCCTTTTTTATCTTTATAGAGAAATCAAAATTTAATATGAAATTATTTGGGGTGTTTTTTCTTTTGAGCTTAATTGGACTTTTGTCGGTTCAATCTTTCGATAATGAAGGAGAATTCAAGAAAATTGAAATACCATTGACCAGTTTAGAAGAAGTTCGACTGTCTTTGGGAGGCGAAAAGTTAAATCACGCCATTGAAAAGACAGATCCGCTAAAAGCCAAATATGGTTTAGAACTCATTCGAAATGGACAAGTAAAAAGAAAACTCCTTAAATCGAGAATAATTAGTCCATACTTTGTGTGTACCGATTGCCATAATTTAGGTCGAGAGTTCGAAAAGGCAAATGACCAAGATCCGGCAAGTCGATTAGCATATGCTCAAAAAAACAATCTTGCGTTTCTTCCAGGTTCAACCTTTTGGGGGATTTATAACCGAACATCTTTCTACAACGGCGATTACATTAAAAAGTATGGCGACCTGATTACTAAGGCAAAAAAGTCTTTACCTGAATCCATTCAAATTTGTGCGAAATATTGCTCAGCCGGACGAACTTTAAAAGATTGGGAAGTGGAGGCAATTATGCATTATTTTAAAGCAATGGAATTGTCAATTATGGACGTTAATCTGACCAACAACCAAATCAAGAACGCGAGAGTAGTAGGTCAACTCGATGCTGAAGAAAAAGCTAATCTTCTGATTGAGCTGGAAAAATCATATGTGCAAGGCTATTCTGCTCATTTTGATGAAGCCATGCCAAGGGAAAAAAGAAAATACGGTGAAGGTGGAAATGCTGAAACAGGCAAATTTATTTACAACAATGCATGTTTGTCGTGTCATAAAGACGGACGAGTCACCTTTTTGAAACTGGATTCGGATAAGTTATCCTCTCAAATGTTTGTGAATCACATGGAAGGATATTCAGATAAATCAGCCTACCAGATTATTCGTTATGGTACGTATACCATGGCCGGGAGAAATCAATATATGCCGCGGTATACCAAGGAAAAAATGAACGACGAGCAGATAAATGATTTAATGGCCTATATCCGACAACTTGCGAGAAATAAATGATTATGAAAAGAATTTTACTTGTTTTTGGAGTTGGTTTAGCTTCATTTTGTTTCGGTCAAGATGTCACTGAAACATTCAATTCTACTCGAATAATAAATTCACATTCTACAGAAGTACTCCAAAAGCGTCAATGGGAATACAGAATTGAGCACCGTTTCGGAGATTTTGCTGGATCAAATGGAGGAGTGCAGCAAGCATTCGGGTTTGACCAAGCAGCGGATATTCGAATGGCGATGGAATATGGTTTTACCGAAAAGTGGATGGCGGGAATTGGCAGGAGCAAGGGTATTGGACTACCCTATACTTCCTTGTTGGATGGATTCATTAAAGGGCGTTTCTTAACCCAAAATGCGGAAAAAAAGATGCCTGTTTCAGTAGCGGTAATTGGTAATATGTTCGCCACATACATGAAATCTGTGGATGATCCTCAAAGTGTGGCAAATTTTGAACCAGATTTGACAAGACGATTGGCGTATTCGACTCAAGTGGCTGTCACACGGAAATTTGGTCATCGCCTGAGTTTGGCGATAATGCCAACTTACACTCATCGAAATTATGTTGCGACCAATGATGTAAACGGAATTTTCTCAGTTGGTGTAGCCGCGAATCTCAAGATCAACAAAAGCATTGGTGTTATTGCAGAGTATTTTCACAATATAGAATCAAGCGGATTTCGACCAGATGCAAAAAATAGTTTGGCCCTTGGCTTTGAGTTTGTTACCAACGGACATAATTTTCATATCAACTTAACCAACGCTCGCGGCTTTGGTGACGTTCAGTATATAGCATTAACACAATCCGATTGGTTAAAAGGCCAATTTCGATTAGGATTTAGTATTTCCCGTAACTTTAAAATAAGAAGAAAATGAAGCTAAAAATTATTGCATTTACCTTTTTAATATTTGGCTTTGTGGCCATTCAGACTTCTTGTAAAAAAGATAAGGTTTTAGAACCTTTCCTTTCGGCAAACTGTCCTGATACAGTATTTTACCAAACACAGATAAAAACAATAATTGATTTGAACTGCTCAACCTCTGGATGTCATGACGCATCGGGTGCAGGAGGGCTAAATTTGCAAACACATATACAAGTGAGTGACAGAGCTAGTGATATTTTAAAAGCAATTCGTCATGAAGGCGGTGTTTCGAATATGCCGCAAGGAGCGCCAAAACTTGCAGATAGTCTTGCAAACCATTTCTCGTGTTGGATAAATCAAGGTAAGTTGGACAATTGACATAAATACTTTAATTTTAGTAACAAATAAAATCGAACTAAAATTCTTAACATATGAAAAAACATTACTTATTGTTTACAAGTTTGGTTGCTATTTCTTTGACTTTGTCATGGGAAAAAGCAGGACATATTGTAATTCAAAAAAATGCAATGAACCACATTTTTTCAAGTGGGGCTCAACCGGGTAATACCGGTGCTCCTGGAGAAGGTAACTGTACAGCCTGTCATTCAGGCACAGTGCAAGATGGAACCCCAGAGAATCTTTTTATTTTTGCCAATGGATTTATACCAGTATCCAATTATTCTCCTGGACAAACGTACAACTTGGAATTAACTATGGCTAGTTCACCTGTAAAGAAAGGTTTCCAAGCAACTGTTCTGGATGCTTCTAATAATGCTGTAGGAACACTGAATGCAAATACAATAGGTGGAACAGCAGCTTCTTCCGGAAGTGGAAGGTTCTATGTTGGAAACACGACCGCAAGTTCTATAGGTACAACTCCATGGCTGTGGACATGGACAGCTCCTTCGGTAGATGCGGGACCAATTCGATTTTATATTGCTACCAATAAATCAAATAGCAATGGTCAAAATACAGGAGATGTAATTTATACATCTGTACATCCAATTGGAAGCACGGCTGGAGTTGACGAAGTAAATTTAGTGATGGTCAGTGATTTCAGCGCCTCTTTCTCTCCTAGTAATTCAATGGTTTACCTTACGTATTCATCTTTAATCAGTGGAGGCACAAGCGTAAACATCGTTGATTTGCACGGAAGAAGTGCTTATTCAGCTCAATTGGATGCTTCAAATATTGGGCTGAACAAAGAAATGATTCGTATTCCTTCGAATGTGAAAAACGGTATGTATGTCGTTCACTTCTTTGTAAATAACGTGGCGAATTCTAAATCTATTTCCATTCAGAGATAAGGTTAAAATAAAATTATTGAATCCCATAAGGAATGTCCTTGTGGGATTTTTTTATGTCAACCTGTTATCAATGAGCTTTTGAACTGTACGAAAAAACTGATGTGGGGCAAACGTTCGCCAGTCTAAATCGTTCAATTCACCTCCGTTAGAGAAGTATTGATCCAATTGAATCCTCGAAAATTCTCGCAAAACATGCTCGTGAAAATTGATCATGGCGACCCAGCCATCTTCTAATTCATCAAACCATTCTTCATAATAGCTTTCGTCTGAATAGTGAAAGTTGAGCACGTTTTCGCCAATCAGGATAAATTTATTGATTCCGTCGCCCATAATTGGTTCGATGATATCACGTTTGAAGGTCATAATATCATTTTCGATTGCATCGTTCCATTCACCTATCATTTCAATAATGGCATATTCGGCATCATAATCAACATACAAAACTTTGATGAATAATGTTTCAGAGCCTATCGAATCCCATTGAGGATGGATGACATAGTTGTAAATTTTGTGCTCAAATTCAAATTCGGAATATTCTCTTCCATAGAACGGTGATTGAGGGTCTTCCGACGCAACGTAGAAATCTCTCCAAAGAAAATGGGGTTCAACAAAATGCATCTACAAATTTAATTCATCTTGGCACAATCTTGGTACTGAGAATGGAAATAATATTTTACTTTTGAATCACAATAACACAATGAAAAACAATTCCATGAAACAGTTATTAAAAATTGCCACCATTTTCTCTTTTATTCTTATCCTTTCTTCTTGTGGAGGTAATGAGAACAGGGGTATTACCGAAAGTGCATCTGCTTTTATCAATGCAAACGATAAAGTAATCGTTTTTGGTTCGATAGATCCAATTGCGATTTTTGAAAAAGCGGAGTACAAGAAAATACCAATGGTTGGGGCACTTATTGATGGACAAATGAAACGAGTAAGCAGTGGATTGAATCTAGGTGCAGGTTTTTATTATGCCATGGAAGGTCCTTTTATAGATGGAAATCCAGCGACTTTGTACATGTTTGCCGAAGTAAAAAACTTAGATAGTTTGAAAGCGGTATTAACCGTTGATGGTTACGATTTTGATTCAAAAGATGGAATCGAATATTTTAGAGATGGTGAAGCGACCGTTGGGATTAAAAACAAGGTAGCTATTATGTTTGTGAAGGCCGGCGAGTACGATGAATTAGCTATGGCGAAGAAGGCTTTTGAAATGGCTTCGGGGGATGTAATGGAAGGTTCTGGGGCAAAGCTATTGGCGCAGCGAGGAGATATTTCTATTAATTCTCATATGTACAATCAATTTATCACAGCGAACAACCAAACGGCAAGTCTGCCTGAGGATAAAAAAGTACAATTGGCCGATATGATGAAAGGATCCTTTGCCCAAGCGAATATCCATTTTGAAAAAGGGCAATTGCGGGTGGCTTTTGACAATCAATTTTCAGCAAACCTGACCAAAAGAATGATGATGAAAGAAGATCCTTCGGCAAGTATTCGAAAGAAAATCGGTGTTGGAGAGCCTAAAATAGCTTTTGCAACGAATCTGGATATGGTGAAACTTCAAGCTTGGGTGGATGATTTTGCTCCAAGTGGTTTAGACTTTTTATCGAAAAACAATGGCCCAATGCAAATGATAGTCCTTTTATCTGGCGGAAAAATTGGAAATCTTGTCAATGGAGAAATGGGAGTAGCTATGTTCAGTGATCCAAGTAAGGTGAAAGATCCAGAATTTGCAATGTATTCAGGATTTGGACCAAAGGGTAAAGATTTGGCGGAAATGGCAAAAAACTTTCCTGCAAATGAGAATATGGTTTTGGACGTGACGTCTAAAGGAGTGAATATTTATTCAAACATTAGTTATAAGGCTTCGAATTCAAATGGATTTAGCGTTCCAAAAGGTGCCGAGTCGTTCGGTAAAAAAGGGATAACTGGTTTTGCGAATGTCGAGAAAATGGATTTCACAGAATTTGAACTCGAAGGTCCTGAAAAACTAATTGAATTGGTGAAATATGTCAATTTATCAATGGATGTTAAAGGTGGCGAACTTATCATAAAAACTAAGAACCCTAATCAAAATGTTTTGAAATTGTGCGTTGACAAAATGTTAAAAGAATTTGAAGGGCAAATTGGTCAATTGGGTAATTTGGCTATGTAGAAAATATTGAGGTAATAAAAGAGTCCAGCTGTAAGGTTGGGCTTTTTTTTATCTCTAATTTGTAGTATGTTTATTATTTAGAATAGGAGAAATTAATATGAAAACCCAAAAAGAGGAGTACAACATATTATCCGCGGAGGAGCAAAGAGTAATCCTGCACAAAGGAACGGAATATGCTGGAACAGGAGAGTACAATGATTTCAAAGTGGAAGGAAGTTTCGTTTGTGGTCAATGTGAAGCGCCACTTTATGAATCTTCAGATAAGTTTGATTCGGGTTGCGGATGGCCTTCTTTTGATGATGCTTCTGAATTCGTTGAAAGAGTTCCTGATGCCGATGGAAGACGCGTAGAAATCGTTTGCAAAAACTGCAAAGGACATTTAGGTCATGTATTTGAAGGGGAAAGAATGACAGCAAAAAACACAAGACATTGTGTTAATTCTGTATCCATAAAATTTAAGAAAAAGTAGGTTTAAGGAAATTTACAAAAGTACATTTTATGACTTTTCTCAACCACCATATCGTGCAAGATAAGTTGAGAAGCTAGCGCCAATTGAGTGTAGTTCTGAGAATTGTTTCCAAAGCTGGCAGCTTTATTTTGCCACATGTCTTTGATCAATTCTTGACCACCTTTCGAAGGGTTGATTTTGTTTACCACTGCTGCAACATTTCCTGCGCCAGCATGATAGATGTGTAAAACGAATAATCGGAACCACACTTCATTTTGTTCAAAAGCGATATTGTGTGCATTCAAAATCTTTTTAGCTTCTGGGATGCAAATCGAAGATAACAATCCTGCAGCACCTTGCGCAGATTTGTAAAAATCCGTTCTGTCATCCCTGTAACGGTTAACCGTTAATCCTTGTGCTCGTGCAACTCCTGGCATCAACTGAAAAGCACCATATGCACCAGCATTCGACTTTTTCAATTGTCCTGGACTCTCAATCAGCAAAATAGCTTGTGCGTACCAAGGATCTACTCCAGCATCTTCAAATGCCGAAACACCTTTTGAAAGGCTAGGGTATACATCATCAAACTTATAGAAGTCATTTTTACCTGTGGTCACGTAAAGTTGTTCACCAGCGTTAATATTATTAGCATTTCTTAAATCAGTTTTGAACTCTGATTTCCCTGTATTTCCTAATGCACGCCAATCGGCTAATGACATTTTACATAGAATTTGTCGTGTCGCGGCAACATTTATGAGCACAGTATCCGGTGACAAAGTCATGATTTGTTTCCAAAACAAAGGTTGCGGTAAAGCACTCCATTGATCTATAAAAAGGACATCAAATCCCATAATTACACCAACGTGATCATCAATGTGAACCTCCACTTGTTCCATAGAATAATCTTGTGGCAGCTGGGCAGAAACAGAAAGTGTTAGAAAAAATGAAAGGAAGAAAAGTATTTTTCGCATGGCTTTATTTGTATTGTAGGTCTTTAAATATATGTAATTTTGAGAAAAAAGTTACGTTTTAAACAAAAAATATTAGTTTTTAATATTTTACTTTTTTTCAGCTTAGCACATGAATGTTCTAAAAACAATTATACAATTTCCATTCCTTTTAATGATAAAGGTCTATCAATACGTCTTAAGTCCCATATGGCCAGCGAGTTGCAGGTTCGAGCCTACCTGCTCACATTATGCTGCCGAAGCAATAAAAAAGCGAGGAATTTTCGTTGGTTTGTATTTAGGAATAAAACGCATAGCAAGATGTCATCCGTGGGGAGGAATGGGATATGACCCCGTTCCTGAAAAAAAAAGAAGTCTTAGTAAACGATCTTAGGAAGGAATTTGTGGAATTTCTGAGGTTTCAAGAACTCCCAAAAGAATAAAATTACCGTTCCCAGATTTAATATTTCCAGTACTATTCTAAAATTCGAATCGTTTCCGAAGGAATAAATGCCATAAGAAAGAATGGCGAATAAGGTGATTAGAATAATGGACCACGAAAAATGCAGCAGAGAAATCCCCAAAGGTAAAATCCAATACCAAGGATGAATGGTACTTGTGAAAAAATAATAGACTATAATTCCAAGTAATATTCTTCGAATCATCTGGCTTTTATCAAGAGACTTTCGGTGCCAAGCAATTCCAAGAATTAAAACAAGTGCGATTTTTGCCAATTTTGGAGCATACAAGGAGGTTAAATTCCAACCAAATTTCATCATACCATATTGCAAATATGGATACAGCAAAAAGGAATTGAATTCGAATTCTTTGAAGTATAGCCGCAAACTGAGTAGGAAATTCTCATAATTGTCTAGGCGAATATAAACGAAGAACAATAGGAGAGTAGTAGTCCCTACAATGGAATAATATTTAATTGATTTTTTCCACCCCAAAAATGAAAGGAAAAAGGGAAGAAGCAATAACGGAATTAACTTTACATGTACACTAATCGCAAAAAGAACTCCTGAAATTAGAATTTTGTTTTTCAGTAAGAAGTATAAGGAGATGATGAGAATTCCAACCATAGGTAATTCATAATGAAGATTGGATACCGACTCTATGATTACCAATGGATTTAGAAGAAAAATAAGCGAACGTTTTGGGTTCAGATTGAATTCCGTCAATAGTTTTTCAAGATAAATCGTAGCTACTAGAATTGTGCCCATGGAGAAGATTCTGAGCAAAAGAACATTGGTCCAAATATCTTTAAAAACGCCTGTCGATAAATAAAAGTAAAACTGATTGAAGGTGGGATAACAACTGTAATTGGATCTCGAGAGTTCGCCCATTCCAGCATACAAGTCCAAATAATAGCAATTGTTGAAGTTTTTAGAATGAGCGAGTTGACCGGGTGAAAAGTCGTACGGATTAATGCCCAAATGAATCATTTCTCCATCCCACAAAAAGCGAAAATAATCATTGGATAAATACGGAAGCTCAGTAAAACATATTGCCGCGAGGATTATTGCTCCTAAGTAGAAATAGCGTTTTGGGAAATATCCTGCTTGAAAAATTAAAGCAATATACCCTAGAAATGCAAAACCATACCAAATGGCAAGGGTGACAAAATCCATGCCCTGACTGATCTGGGTTAATTTATAGGTGCTGAAAAGTATAAGAAGCCAAGTAAAAAGAAAAACGATATTTTTCTTCGACCCTTTCTTCAAAATTACGCGCGATTGGCTTGACGAAGTTCTTTAATGGTATGGTAAAATACAACTCCATAGCCCGTAGCCAACATGGCGTGAAAAGGAACCATTCCTAAATCGCCATAAATTGCTCTGTTGACAGTTGTAAATCCAAATAACAAGAACAAAAAGAACTCGCCAATATTGATGATGCTCAGGCTTTTTTTGTCGTATTTGTTGCTCTTCATTTTTTCACCTTTCTTCAATACGTTGAATTTTGGTGTACGAACGAAGGAACTTTTTATGCCAAGATAACCTTCAATAACTGCTACGGTGTTTGACAACGAAAGTCCCATTGAAACAATCAAAAACTGGAAAAATCGAACGATAAACTTGCCAAACGATTTCAACGTTTGTTCTGTTTTATCTCTGAACGACATCCAGTAATAATACATCAGGAATATAGTCGAAAGAATAAAAATAGAACCTACTGCAATGAAGCTATTCAAATCTGAAAAACTATCTTTAATGTGTAAAACAGGTAAAGAAAGTATACTCAACATCAAGATGAATACAAATACAGATGAATTGAATAAATGCGACAATCCGTGCACTTTATCGGAACCTTTGACTCCTTTTGCGGTCAAAATTGTTTTCCACATTTTAATGAAACATTCGGCTCCGCCTTTCATCCAACGATGTTGTTGGTTTTTCAAGGCCGACATTGTAATTGGTAACTCAGCTGGTGCAATAATGTGCTCGCAATAATGAAATCTCCATCCTTTTAACTGTGCTCGATAGCTCAAATCTAAATCTTCTGTTAAGGTATCATGCTCCCATCCACCTGCATCTTCGATACATTTTTTGCGCCAAACTCCACCCGTTCCATTAAAATTGATAAAGTGACCAGAAGCCGTTCTTCCGCCTTGCTCAATAGCGAAGTGACCGTTTAATCCAAAGGCTTGAAGTTCAGTCAGTAGTGAGTATTCTTTATTTAAATGTCCCCAACGTGTTTGTACAACACCCACTTTTTCGTCCGTAAAATAGGCCATTGCTTGGCGCAACCAATCTTTTTCGGGTACGAAATCGGCATCGAAAATCGCGATAAACTCACCTTGCACCTGATCCATAGCTGCATCTAAGGCTCCGGCTTTGTACCCTGTTCTATCCGTTCTGTGAACATGTTGAATATTGATTCCTCGAGCAGCCACCTCTGCGACTTTTTTGGCAATCACATCTACCGTTTCATCTGTGGAGTCATCCAAAACTTGAATTTGCATTCTGTCTATTGGATAATCAAATTCGGCGGCTTTTTCAATAATACGATCTGCAACATATAACTCGTTGTACATAGGTAATTGAACAGTTACAAAGGGAGCCTTTGCATCGTCTAAAATAGGGTGAACCTCAGCGGCTTTTTTCTTGCGATTTTTAGCATATGCAATGGCCAAAGAAAGTTGAAGCACACTGTAGAAAAAGATGAGCAACAAACATAATCCGTAAAGGAACAATATGATTTTTGCCGTGAGATGCGACCAATAATATTCTTTTTCACCACTATCTCCCCAATTGAACAACCAACTTACTTCAGGTGAACTGGTGATGGGTGAACCAAAAGTGAAATTTTCAATGTGTGCCTCATTTAGCGAAACGTCAAATGTCTTTGGGTTATAATCTTCATCTGAAACGTTAAAAGTATATTCTCCTAATGGAATGTTTTTAAAGTTGAAATTACCGTGGTTGTCGGAAATTGCGGTGTAAATCTCTTTGCTTTCTTTGTTAACCAATTGAACTTCAATGCCATCGATAGTCTTTTTAGTGTTCAAGTCAATCATGGCACCGTTTACCGATTTGGCAGTTTGCGCGAACCCGTTGATGCTAAAAATAAGAGTTAGAAGAACAATAAAGTACCTTATCATGATTTGATAATTAGTTTCAGAATTTACTTTTGCAGGCAAATGTAACTAAAATAGGTATTTAAAAACGGCTGAGATAATCTTTATTCCTGCCATGATTGTCCCCTTAACTGTGCCCGATACCTTTGAAACGCCAATTCGCTTTTTGTAATTGACCGGTACTTCTGCGAATTTCATCTTTTTCTTTACAGCTTTAATCTGCATTTCTATTGTCCAGCCATAGGTTTTGTCGGCCATTCCAAGTTGATTCAAGGAGTTCATTTTCATTGCTCTGAAAGGTCCAAGGTCTGTAAATTTCGTACGGTAAAAAAGTAGAATTAATTTCGTAGCTAACCAATTACCAAATATTTGTTGCGGTGTTAAAGATCCTTTTTCCCTTTTTCCCAATACTCTTGAACCGATAACCAAATCCACATTCTTTTCTAAAATGGGTGCAATAACATCAGGTATCTCTTCTGGGTAATCAGAATAATCTCCATCCAAGAATACGACTATTTCTGTATTCAATTCATTTGCTTTTTGAATTCCTAGCAAACACGCCCAACCGTATCCTTTTCTTTTTTCTTCAAGAACAATTGCTCCAGCTTGTTTGGCCACTTCTACTGTATTGTCCGTTGAAGTATTGCTCACAACAATAGTATGGTCAACGATATGTTTAGGAATTGTATCTATCACTTTTCCTATCGACTTTTCTTCGTTGAAAGCGGGAATAATAACGGTAATAATTGGTTTTTGCATTTTTCTTAAATGAGTTGGCTTTGACTATTAACGTTTCTTTCCCTTACAATTACATTTTGTCAAATTCAGCCAATCGTATTCCATCTTTACCAATTAAGATAGGATTGTCGGTAATTCGTCCTTCTTCGGGTCCGTTTTCTAATTTCAAAACTCCACGTGGACAAACGGCGGAACAAACACCACATCCTACACAACTTGCGCGAACTATGTTTTGTCCTTTTTGAGCGTAGGCACGTACGTCGATTCCTTGCTCACAATACGTCGAACAATTTCCACACGAAATGCATTGTCCTCCATTGGTTGTAATTCTAAATCGAGATTTGAACCGTTGTATGATGCCCATATACCCTGCCATTGGACAACCGAAACGGCACCAAACTCTATTTCCAAGAATAGGATAAAAGCCTACTCCAATTACCCCTGAAAATGCGCTACCAACAAAGAAGGCGTATGTTTTTTTCAAGGATTGACTTTCTATGATAAAAACATTCTTTGTTCCCGCGAAATAAGAATAGATAAAAAACAAGAAAATCATTAAGAGAATAATTAAACCAGCTATCAGAAATTTATTTTTGTGCTCACTTTTTCGGGACCACATATAAATTGCTATCATCAATCCTAATAATCCGATCGAACTAAAAATGAAAAAGGCAAGAGGCGTAACGGAAAAGAAACCGATTGCATATTCTTTGCCCGAAAAAAATGGAACTAAGACGCCAATGGTCATTAGTAAGACAAAAACCATCACAGAATGAATAACCCATCTTTCTATTTTCCATGCTTTTACATTCTTATTGGATAAATGGCGGAAAGAATCTCCAGCCGTTTCTGCTAATCCACCACATCCACAAAACCAACTGCAATACCAACGTTTACCGACAAAATAAGTAACAACGGGTGTTACCACTAAAAATAGAAGGATTCCCCAGACTAAATACAACATTCCGAAAGGCTGATAACTTTCATTTGCATATGCCTTCAAAGTATAGCTCTGTGGAAATTCATAGTTTAATGGCCAGGAATTGATTGGATTGGCGGAATAATAACCTTGATAGACTTCCTTGCCGTTTTCTACTATTGTTGCCGAATTGTAGTTTAAAGCTTCCATCAAATTCGGGATAATATAAGCAAGAACAACTTGTGATAAAATGACAACAACGGTTCGAATAAATTGGTACCGGTTGTGTCTGTATTTTATCATGAACTTGATGCCCAAAAATAAAATTACAAAAGTGTAAAATGTTCCATACAGAAACCATTTGTCGGCAGCTTTGCCTTTAAATGCATATGAAAGTGAGTCAAATAATTCGATAAATTGAGGAAATGGATCTTTGCCCCAATACAATTGAATATAAAAAATAGTGAGAATGATACCTGCTACCCAACCCAAAACTCCTCTGCCTGATAAAGTAGAATTCCAGGTGTAGTTATTCTTAATTCCGGCTGGATGATCGGCATATTGAGAATATGAAAACAGGGCGATGGAGAGCGTAAAGGGCAACATCATCGAGATAAGATACATGTTGTTTTTACCTTCTGGAAGCCAGCCTAACCATGCACTAGCCATTACTGATAAACCAATAGCTGCTATAAAATACGATAGAATTTTAAGTGATGAAAAATACTTTCTCCCATTGGATGAAAAGGTAAATTTCCCTCCTTGATACGTAAATAGAAAAGCGCCAATTAATTGTAATCCGAATGAACCAGCAGCAAGCAACAACTTTATGTTTGGTTTTTTCTCTATGCAGGTGAAATATAATCCAGCCAATCCAAGTGCAAAAAGGGCGGACCCAATTTTTTGAAAAAGAGAGAGCATTTGACTTTTGTCACCTGCAACGGAAAGATTTGCGAACTCCTCTTTATTCGGCATGGCTCAAAAGTTTTTGCCACCACATTTTTTTATTTAATGTGATGTTTTGGTTAAACTGATTATTGTAGGTATTGATTATGTCTTGCTCGAATGGTCTGAAAAATTCAGGGTCAAAATTGGCTCCAGTAAGATTCTGAAGAATGTACTTCATGTCTCTTTTCTCGGTGAGCCAAGTGTCAAAAACTTCGTGTCGCAATCGAACTCCATAGGAATTGACCCCAATAAATTCATGGGTTTCTTTTTCAAAAACAAAATGCAGCATCCGTTCTTTTTTCGGATCATACCAAATCAATTCGGTTTCGTTCTCTGCTCGATTGGAGAAGACCCAGCCATAGGTTTGATATTCTAAATCGAAAAATTTTGCTGAATTGAACCAATGTCCAGGCAAATAAGGAGTTGGTTTTCCACAAATTGAATTGGCTATCGTTTCACCCATCATTCGTCCCGTATACCATACTTGTTCTATTGGTCTGCGTTTTCCATTCGGGATGATAAATTGGGCACAATCGCCTATTGCATAAATGTTTTTAATGTTCGTTTGGAGAAATTCATTGACCTTAATCCCTCTTTCCGTTTCTATTTTCGAATCTTTTAGGAACACAATGTTAGGTGAAACGCCAACAGTTAAGCCAACTAATTGCACATCCAATGTTTCACCATTTTTCATTTTTATGCTTGTGACACCCTCCTTCTCATTTCCGATAATTTCGTCGAGTTCAGAACCATACATCATCTTCAATCCGCGATGTTTTTTTAAATGGGCAGAAACAAAATCGGCATCTGCATCGGGAAGAATGCCATTCCAAAATCGGTCTTCTCGAACAAGAAAATGCACTTCTACACCCCGTGTTAAGAGCATTTCAGCCAATTCTATTCCTATCAGTCCTCCACCGATAATTGCGGCTTTCTTAATAATAGGTGTTCTTTTTTCGAGTGCTTCTAAATCTTGTTTAAAATACAAACCCTGAACGCCTTCGTAATGAGTTCCAGGCCAATCAAATACATTTGATTTGGATCCAGACGCTATAATCAAATGACTATAGGTTATCGTTCCGCTTTTCAATTGTAATCTATTCTCGTCTGATTCCACTTCTAGAACAGAATCTTGAAGGATTTCAATATTGTTTTTCTCCCAAAAATGATCTTCGTAAGGTTGAATGTCCTGAAAACGCATATGTCCCATATACACATACATCAGTGCCGTTCTCGAAAAAAAGTATTTACTTTCTTCGCTAATTATGGTAATACGACAATTGCTCTTTTTGCGTATTTCGCGAGCCGCGGTAACGCCGGAAATTCCATTACCAATAATTACGACACTTTTTTCCATTCAAATTATTTACGTTCGGAATTAAATTTTAGATGTTGAACGAGGTATAAACTTACAAAAAAGGTCTGAAATTACTTTCAGACCTTTAGTACTGTATGTTTTAATGTGGCTTCGAGCTTACTTATAAACTCCCATTTTACTGAATTTCTCTATTCGGTCGTTAATTCTTTTTAATGGCTCGATTGGATCTAACTCCCTCAAATAACCAAGAATTGCTTTTTGAACATTGGCAAAAGCTGTTTCTCTATCGCGGTGTGCACCATTTAAAGGCTCTTTGATGATATCGTCGATTAACTTGTTTTTCTTCATATCCGTCGACGTCAGCTTCAATGATTCAGCAGCAACTTCTTTGTAATCCCATGAACGCCATAGAATAGTCGAACAGTTTTCAGGAGAAATAACAGAATACCAAGAGTTTTCCATCATTACTACTTTGTCACCAACGCCTATTCCCAAAGCTCCACCTGATGCACCTTCACCAATAATTATGCAAATCACAGGTACTTTTAAACGCATCATTTCATAAATATTTCTAGCGATTGCCTCACCTTGACCGCGCTCTTCCGCCTCCAATCCAGGAAAAGCTCCGGGAGTATCTATCAAAGTAATGATGGGTTTGTTGAATTTTTCCGCCATTTTCATCAAACGCAATGCTTTTCTATATCCTTCTGGATTGGGCATTCCGAAATTTCGATATTGGCGCATTTTTGTGTTGACTCCTTTTTGTTGTCCAATGAACATCACTGAACGTCCGTCTAACATTCCAAATCCACCTACAATCGCCTTGTCATCTTTGACGTTACGATCGCCGTGTAGTTCCTGAAATTCACCCTTTGTCATCGCCTCAATGTACTCAAGTGTATATGGTCTGTCTGGATGACGAGACAATTGTACACGTTGCCAAGGAGAAAGTTTAGTGAAAATTTCTTTGGTTTGAGCTTTGAGTTTCTTCTCAAGCTCATTGATTTTGTCGGTCATGTCTACTTCTGTAGATGCCCCAATTTCTTTTGTTTGTTCAATTTGTTCTTCTAACGCTAAAAGAGGTTCTTCAAAATCTAAATACGTTGCCATAGAAATATTATTTGAGGGGCGAAAGTTACAAAAAATAGTTCGCTATCGTGGAGAAGTTTTTCGTGTAATATTAGAAATTGATATGATTTTTAAAGCAGAGGCGCAGAGATTTTCGGGGTGAGATCGCAAAGAAATCGAATCATCAATTTTGTAAATCAGGGTATTCCTTTCATTAATATTAATGACTTCATTTCTTAATGTTGAATATTTCTGCAATTGGTTTTTTAAAAACTTTAACTTTAACTTTGAACCATGATCATCTTTGCCAACGCGAAAATCAACCTCGGACTTTTTATTCATAAAAAGAGAAATGACGGGTACCATGAAATTTCTTCTTTGAAATTTCCGATTCCTTTGTGCGATGTTATTGAAATTTTACCTTCGGACCATTTTGTATTGAAAGTTCTGGGAGCCAAGATTGAAGGGCGTATGCATGACAACTTAATTTACAAAGCTTACTCCATCCTCAAGGAAAAACATAATATTGCTCCAGTTCGAATTGTTCTTCAGAAGAATATTCCAATGGGTGCAGGAATTGGCGGTGGCTCAGCTGATGCGACGTTCACGCTAATCGGATTGAACGATTATTTCAAGTTGAATTTATTGAAAGAAACTTTAAAAGAATATGCAGATCAATTAGGCAGCGATTGTCCATTTTTTGTAGAAAACAAACCTCAGTTGGCCTCGGGAAAAGGTGATGAACTTTTAGAATTTGACCTCAGTCTAAAAGGTAAGTTCCTTTATTTGATACACCCTAACATTCACATAAGCACTGCGGAAGCATATGCTAAGGTGGATCCTTTGCCTTCTTCGTTTGAATGGATCAGCCTGAAACAAAAGGATTTTATGTTTTGGAAAGAGAATCTATTGAACGATTTTGAAAAATCTATTTTCCCGAATCACCCTGAAATTGATAAGGTAAAACTCGAATTGTATAAAAATGGAGCGCAATATGCATCTATGTCGGGAAGTGGAAGTTCTGTTTTTGGCATTTTTGACGAACGACCAAAAGAATTGTTCCCAGAGTTCAAAAGCCAATTTATTCTTGCCCTTTAGTCACAATTATTCGTTCCGTATATATTTCTGGGGTATTCATTTCAATTCTTAGGATTGTCACTCCCTCAGCTTGTTCACTAAAATCAATTTGAATTTCGCCATTCACTTTTCTCCAATTGACTTCTATTTCTTTACCGAGAAGGTCGAAAGCTTTTATGGCTTCAACTTCATTGGTGTGATTCCTCAACATTACTGTTCCACTTGCAGGATTGGGGTAAACTAAAAATTTATCTTTTTTAATTTCATTAATGGATGAGGTGCTGTTCAAATCAACTTCTAAATGCATCACCCCACCAAGGTCATGACCCACGAATAGATTTAATAATCCATCCTCGTCGAAATCATTTACCCAAAATGAACTGTACCCTTTTGAATCTATCGTTAAGAAATTGGGCGAATAATAGAAAAAACTAGAATCTTGGTCCAAGTTGTCATCGATATTGTTGTAATAATGTAGCTTACCATCAAAAGCACCACAGAAAAGGTACGTTGTGTCGTCGTGTTTGAAGAAATGGGGTGCGGCATATCCATCAGGTGAAATGTTTGCAACGTATACGTTACCCAATTGCGTGTTTTTCAAAGTGAATATCGGAGCTGCAATGGTTCCTGTATTTTCATAGTAGACCAAAGTTCCATTTCGTTTCCCAACAATCAAATCCAATTTATTGTCCTTGTTCAAATCAAAAAGCTGTGGAAAAATAAACGTACCATGATTGATTACTGATCCTGTATTGTCCAACATTGGTTGAATGGGATTGTCAAAAATAGCGTTACCCGTAGTTCCAATATTTTTAAAATACATCAAATTTCCATTTTCTCGAGCTACCACCAAATCTTTATCGCCATCGCCATCTAGATCTCCGAAAGTGGGAACTGTCCGCAATCCTAAACTTAGATTCGTCATATTCAAATAATCATTGTCGATAAAAGTCAATTCGGGACTTCCCGTTGTGCTTGTGTTTAGATAAAGAGCAATGGAACTTTCTTTGTCTAAAATTGGTTTGTAACGAAAGAAATTGGCTACAAGTAAATCTTCCTTTCCATCATTATTTTGATCGAAAAATAAAGGAATACTCCCTGTTCCATGGTCAATCATGTCACTTTGCAGGAAATCGTTCTGTTGATATATAAAAGTGGGTAAATTATCTTGTCCGGTATTTTTATAATAACGAATACTGCGTTCGTTTTCTGAAGCACTTTTTGCGTTTGCACCAACAATTATATCTTTCGTACCATCGAAGTCTACGTCCAAGTAAAAAGCACCGGGAAATAATTGTAAATCGACTGGCGTAGTATTAGAGGGGAAATTAGTTTCCAAAAACGTCATCGCTGAGTTCGTATTTACTGCCGTCCCCCCATTCACAAGCTTAACCATTCCGTTGGAAGAAATATCACCCAGAATTAAATCTTTCACTCCGTTGTTATCAAAATCTATAGCAAGCATTGTCGAACCCGCGTGAGCTTTGGGTAGGATATCGGTTCCAAATTCAGGATTAACGATAACACTTGAAGTACAAGGTGCTACTGGATCGTTAAGTACGATATTACTATTGACAGGATCTTCCCCAAATTTTCCCCAACACTCGTTTCGAACTTCAAAAATTAAGGAATCGGAGTGTCCGTAAAGTTCTTGACTCTGATTTTGATGATATTCGACATGAGAACCGCCTAAACTAAACGTAAGAATGTCTAAGTCGCCATCATTATCAATATCGCTAATTGCCGGAATATCGGCTGAGGCAACGTATAAGTTGTTACTGTCGATCGCGTATTGCGAATAAAGCAAGTCAGACACCAATTCCCACTGCAAACCTAAAGTTGAATTCCCGGTATTTTTATACACTTTAACTCCACCAATTCCGTAGGTAAAAATGTCGTTTTTCCCATCTTGATTATAATCGGCAAAGTACAGACGATAGCGGATATCAGTTGGGAAAAGCAAATGACTTTTATAGACAAATTTATAGGAATGTGTTCCACCACCATCCACAACATGCTCGAAGCATTTGATATTGTCGGTTGTTCTATCGAAAACGACAAGATCCATGTCGCCATCAAAATCGATATCAATTTCGGAAAACTGAGCAAAATTGAATCCTCCTGTCCATGCTTTTGTTAGAGGATTTCCATTTTCAATTACCGTAATATCTGAGCTGAATTCGAAGTTGAATTGCCCATAGCTTTGAAATGTTAAAAAAACACAAAAAAGAGAAAATACTTTACGCATAGAGTAAAGATATGTAAAAGTGGAATGATAGCAAAATATGGGGTTCAATTTATTCAATATCATTTGCAAAATTAACAACTGTTTGTTTCTGAAAATGAGCAGGTTGGATGTTACTGCAGTAGTTGTTTCAAAAGGATCTTGTCCTGCTGATACTTTAACTTGTATTGTCGTTGCAGACATGAGTTTGTACGATTTGAATTCAGAAATCGGTGTTGTTGTTTCTCCAAACCCAACATCTGATTTTGTTAAAATTCAATACACAGATTTGAATGAATTGAGCATCGAAGTTTTGGATGCACAAGGAAAAGTGATTTACTCTCAAACTTAGGTTTCGAATGGTAAGAAAATCGACTTCTCTAATTTTGAAAGAGGAATGTATATTATCCTATTGACTTCAGATAAAGGCATGAACTTGGAAAGAATTATGAAGAATTAAAAAAATAGCTTCTAATGAAAAAGCCCCAACTGAAAAGCTGGGGCTTTTTTTATGAAAAGTTTTTTAAATCAAACCAAACTGTTCAAAGTGATGGTTCAAATGTTTGTCATTCAGTTTTCGCCATTGCTGGAAATTCAATTCACCATAGAAAGAATGATTGGCACGAAGCCCTGGATTCGTATTGTAAAGATCTTCAAAAAGAATCCATTCTTCCACTAATTCATCTATCGCTAGTTCATTGTCTTCATTGCGAAGGGCTGCGTTTTTAGGTGCAAACGGCACTTCAATATTCCGAGCCATCGGTTTGTCTGTCTCCAAGAAGCCTTGCATTTTTTCTATTTTATCTTCCGGAATCAAAAGGGGTTGAGAAATTTTACCCGTTGCAATGCGGATGGTGTCTGTAAGGTGTTCGACCATTCTTTAAGCCGACATACTTCCCCATTGAGGCTTAGTATTCGGTTTTAATTTCATTAAAGTTTCAATCGTATTTTCGAGATTCCAACAGTTGGCCATGGTGTTTATTTTCCGACTAAGATATGAAGACTTTGAGGGACAACTTCAATATCTATCTCATTATCTACTTCGAAAGGTTCACCATCGTATTGCGCTAATGCTTTTTCTAAGGTGATTTTAGCTTTTGTAAAAGGAATAATTTCGATAAAGCGAGATTTCGCATGTTGCTTTTTAAAGAAACACCTTAACATTGCTGGGAAGTGCCAGAACCGAAAAGGATGGACCAAACTGAGTTCAATAATTCCATCGTTCACCTCCGATTTTGGTGAAATACAGAAACCATTTCCATACTCATTGGCATTGGCGATGGTGCAAAGTATCAATTTCTTTTTTGTTTTTTCTCCATCGATTTCTATCTCAAAATGAGACGCATGATAACCGAAAAATTCTTTTCGAATGAGTTTAACATACCCCCAAAACCCACGACGTTTATCACTGTCGAATTGTTTGGCAATAAGAGCGTCAAAACCAAATCCGCAAACATTTAAAAAAGAACAATCGTTGACCTTAACGGTATCCATTATTTCTGACTTCGAATTGTTTATCATTTTGATAGCTTCCTTTGGATCCATCGGAATTTTAAGATGTCGCGCCAAACCGTTACCTGAACCTGCTGGGATAATCGCCATTTTAATCGTTGTTCCGATCAACGAGGTTCCTACTTCGTGAACCGAACCGTCGCCGCCAACAGCACAAATTATTTCAAATCCTTCTGCAATAGAATCTTTGGTGATTTTTATCGCGTGATACCTGTATTCAGTTTCTTTTATATCGTACTCGAACAATTCAGTATCCAAATAGGAAGCAATCAGACCAGGAATATTTTTCTTGCTCTGAATTCCAGATTTTGGATTGACAATAAATCGAATTTTCCGTTTCATTTTGCCTTCGTTTGATTCTTTATCAAATCGTTGTTATATCGCTGCGTGATGGCTTTTAAGCGTTTTTCCATCTTGCTGATCTGTTTCGGATCATTGGCCATGTTTTCCTGCGTCCAATAAGATCCACCGTCCAAATTGTACATATTTTGGGTTTTACCAGCGGTGAATTCCATCATACTCGGGGCTCGAAAATAGGAATAAATCCCTTCCAAATACGTAATTGCCTCTCTGGGACCTTCCTGATAATACGAATTACCGAAGGCATAATAGTTTGTTTTAATATTCAATAAATCGAGTATTGTTGGCATGATGTCAAGTTGCTGAAAAATCTCCTTTTTGTTTCCTTTCGCTAGTTTCCCACTTGGGTGAAAAAACAGAATAGGAATGCTGTAAATTTTACTTCTTTGACTATAAAGAGGAGATGAAGTAGAAGGCGTGTGATCTGCGCAAATAACGAACAAGGTTTTATCATACCACGGTTGCTTTTTTGCCTCTTCGAAGAAATTCCGCAGGGCAAAATCTCCATAGTTTATTGATCCACAAATGGGCTCTGGTCCGTATATAGTCTGTTTTCTCCTATTCTCTGGAATAAAATAAGGGTGATGACTCGACAAAGTGAAAAGCGTTGCAAAAAACGGAGCTTTCATTTCACTCATTTTTTTCGCTGCCCACGGATTGAAATATTCATCTAAAATACCCCAAGTTTTATCGAAATGTTGATCATTGTTGTATTCCGTTCTACCGAAATAATTATCGAAACCAGCTTGTGCAGCGTATCCATCAAAACGCATAGAACCATTTGTTGCACCATGATAAAATGCTGAACTATATCCCACTTTTTTCAAAATATCGGGCAAGGATTCCATTGCATTGTTTCCATAAGGAGAACTGATGTAAGGATTATCCATTAAACTCGGTAAAGAAGAAATGATCGATGGTACGGCTTCAATTGACTTTTTACCGTTGGCATAACCATTTTGAAAATTTATACTCTCTCCCGCTAGAGAATCGAGGAATGGTGTGAACGATGTTTTTAGTTCTTTGTTATTGAAAGCCATCCATTCGTTACCAAAACTTTCCAACATGATAATGACAACGTTGGTTTTTTCAGGTAAGATATTGGCCGGTTTTGTACTTCGAATAGGATTAAAAATGGCCGTCGCTTTTGCGGTAGAATAATACTTTATCGGCTCAACACCTTCTTTCCCGTAGGATTTAACCATCGTAAATCCAGTGTTTAGCACCAAGGCCGTATTACTCGCCTGGGTGTATTGTGCTGCTTCAATAGTTCCAATCGGACGCAATCCCCAACTGCCACGACCAATACTTATCACTACGAGAACATTAAAAAGCATCAAAACAAAATGTGGTAGAATATGGACTTTTTTCATCGGTTCTTCCCTTCTTATCACTTTTTTATATGCCCATCTGAGTGAAAAAAGGAATAAGACTAAAAGGACCCACATCCACCAAAATTCGATTAAGAAAGTCCCGAGCAATTGTTTGATATCACTACCAGCTGAGGTTATGGCAAATAAATCGGCTGTGGAACGTTTGCTCGTGAATTTAAAATATTCTAAATCGATTAGGTTTAAGAGCAACAAAACTATATTGACGGCAAAGAAATAGGCTATGCTCCAGATTCGATAGATTCTGTTATTTCGTTGGAAAATAGGCAGAAAATGCAGTAAGGCAAAAGGTAAAAAAAAGATGCAGACGGTAATCCAATCAAAAACGAATCCGACTCCCCAATCTTTAAATCCGACCGCAGCAAATGCATTTTTGTGCAGAAAAAAAAATATTACTCGAAGAATTGTCAATACGAAAACCGTCAATAGCAGCATCCACCAAAAGTTGCGGACATGCGGTGCTTTGAATCGGATCAACCAGTTATTATTCATCGAGAGTTCAAAAATAGCAAATATACGGGCAGTATATACGGTCTCAAAACGAATAAAACTATAATTTTGTATAAAATTCAATCATGAAAATCGTAAAACAAATACTTTCTATATTTTGCCTATTCTATCTTCTGAATACAACAGTAGTATATTCTCAAAATTCTGAGGCTTATTTGCTTTTGAATGCCAAAGGAAAGAAATCAAGCTTGAAGAAATTGACAAAACAAATGAATCAATCTGATGTCATCTTTTTTGGAGAAGAGCACAATTGTGTGATGGCGCATTGGTTGACCAAACAACTTTTGTTGGAGTGGACGAAAACGGATAGTTTGAATAAATCTTTCGTTTTGGAAATGTTTGAAAGAGATCAACAAAGCTCTCTAGATAGTCTGATTCAAGGCAAGTTCGAGTTAAAAGATTTACCAAAGCACACTGCGACTTGGAGCAATTACGAAATGGATTATTCTCCTTTTTTAGAACTCGCTCTCCAGAAAAAAATGCCAATTGTTGCCTCTAATATTCCTAGAAAATACGCTTCCCTGATGTTTAAACAAAATCGAGATTCCCTGAAAGCTTTGCCGCAGGAGGAAAGAAATTATATTTGTCCGCTCGACTTTCCTGTGGATAGAGAATTGTCGCAATACAAGCAGCTGATTGAAATGGAACAACACATGAGCGGAAAGAATTTCGTTGAAGCGCAAGCCATAAAAGATGCGACAATGGCCGAGTCGGTGTTCAAAGAATTAGAAAAAGGGAATAAGGTCTTTCATTTGAATGGCAGCTATCATTCCGATTTTCAACAAAGTATTTTATGGTACTTAGAATATTATAAACCTGGAACGAAAACTGTTTCGATTTCTATTGTTCGTCAAGACGGTAAAAAACTCTGCGAAGAGATGAAAGGTAAGGCCGATTTTATTTTTGTTATCCCGGCGGATTTCCCTGTTTCCTACGAAAATTAATTTCTCCCACGATAATGATTAAGCTCAAGAGTATTTTCAAAATGAAATGCCCGCGATGCCAAGAAGGTGACTTTTTTGTTTCGCATCCCTACGATTTGAAAAACGCTGGTAAAACTTACGATGAATGTCCGAATTGCGGATTGGATTATCAACGCGAACCCGGATATTATTTTGGGGCCTTGTACGTTTCTTACGGTATGGGTGTTGCCATGTTTGCTACTATTTATTGGAGTTTTGTGCTGTTTGTGAAAGATTATAGTGTATGGTCGCCAATAATTGTTATTGCAATTGCGAGTGTTCTTACCGGGCCTTATTTATATGCTTTGTCCAAGATTATTTGGATCAACATGTTCGTAAAATCGGAGAAAAAGAATTAACCCATATTTCGAGGGTGATAGCTCAGAATTGCCTCGCGTAAAAAGCTTTGATCGAGATGCGTGTAAATTTCGGTAGTGGTAATGGATTCGTGTCCAAGCATTTCCTGTATCGCTCGTAAGTTGGCGCCACCTTCCAGTAAATGTGTGGCAAAAGAATGTCGAAAGGTGTGGGGTGAAACATTCTTCGTCAGGCCAATTTCTTTCGAAAGATTTTTAATTATCGTGAAGATCATTTCACGTGTCAATTTTGCACCTCTACGGTTTAAAAAAACAACATTTTCACAGTCTTTCCGAACGTTCAAGTGATTGCGCGTGTGTTCTTTGTAAAAATTAATTTCCTTTTCCACATTTGGACTAACAGGTACAATTCGTTGTTTGTTTCCTTTCCCAATCACCCGAATAAATCCATCATCGAAATACAAATCTCCAAATTTCAAATTAACCAATTCTGAAACACGAAGTCCACAACTATAGAGTGTTTCAAGAATAGCCTTGTTGCGATGTCCTTCTGGTTTGCTCAAATTTATGGTATCTATCATTTGGTCAATTTCTTCGATAGAAAGGACTTCAGGTAGTTTCCTTCCCAATTTGGGCAACTCTAAACTCTCAGAAGGGTCGACTTTGATAATGTCCTCCATGAGCAGAAAACCAAAAAACTGTTTGATTCCACTTATGTTTCGTGCTTGACTTCGCGGACTCATGCCTAAATCATATAGCATACCAACAAATTGATTCAAATCTGCATATTGTAAATCTGTCAACTCTTTTTTTTGTCCCTCACAATACGATAAAAGCTTTGCCACATCTCGCTGATAAGCAAAAATGGAATTTTCGGCGAGCCCTTTCTCGATTTTCAAGTAAGCGACAAATTGCTTAATATAGCGTTCTGAATAAGACATCACATGAAGATATTGATACTTAACGGCCCGAATTTAAACTTAATTGGTCAAAGAGAACCTGAAATATACGGGAATCTTACTTTTGAAGAGGCACTTAAACTTTGGTCTGAGGAATTCTCATTTGAGATCGATTTTTTTCAATCGAACGTTGAAGGCGAACTGATAAATGCGCTTCAGAAATCGGATGCTGATGGAATTATTTTCAATGCTGGAGCCTATACGCATACGAGTATTGCCTTGCGCGATACCGTTTCGGCAATATCAATTCCAGTCATGGAGGTTCATTTGTCGAATATTACGAAACGCGAATCTTTTCGACATGAGTCTTATCTTACGCTTGTTTGTGTGGGTTGTATTTTTGGATTGGGAATGGACAGTTACCGTTTGGCTTTGACGTATTTTCAGAATAAGAATTAGAATTTTTCCTTCGGTAAATCAGAAAATAAATCTTTCTTCAAAATATACCTTTGCCAGAGTATGCTGTCATTAAACAGCCCCTTTTTATTGAAGTGGGTTGAATTCTTTTTTATTTGTTTTCTTTTGTCCAGCGAGGTGCCCAGTTTTAAATAAACATCGCGGTGTGCCTTGAATACACTTCCCAACTGCTTGAATTCACCTCGAACAAGAAAACGAATACCGGCGATTCCATCTAAAATTAACCTTCGGAACATTTTTGGAAATAACAATCCTTCGTGATTTTTTACAATCATAAACAAACTGTTCCTGAAATTCAAGTAGGTTTTGAAAGGGGAGGAGTAATCCAAAGTTCCGCCACCAACATGATACACGACCGATTTCGGTTCAACCATAAATTTATATCCTCTTTTCTTCAAACGCCAACATAGGTCTATTTCTTCCATATGAGCAAAGAAATCTTCGTCTAGTCCGCCCGTTTCATGATATAATTTTGAACGAATCATTAAGGCGGCACCAGTGGACCAAAAAACCTCAATCGCGTCATTGTATTGACCTGTATCTTCTTCAATTTTTTGAAAAATTCTACCTCTACAAAACGGGAAATAGTCTTTGTCTAAGAAACCGCCACTTGCTCCAGCATGTTCGAAATTGTGTTTTGCATAGAACGCTCGAATTTTAGGTTGACATCCTGCGACATCGGGATCTTTCATGACCTCTAAAAGCGGATTCAACCAGTTTTCGGTTACTTCTATATCACTATTAAGTAATAGATACAATTCGCTATCCACTAATTTCAAAGCATCATTGTATCCTCTGGCAAATCCGCCGTTTGATGCATTTTTGATTAACCGAATATCAGGAAAGGTTTTTTCAAGAAATAAAACGGATTCATCTGATGAGCAATTATCCGCTACAATGATTTCATGTCCTTCAGAAAACTGGATGACACTGGGCAGAAACTTCTCTAAAAAGTCTTTTCCGTTGAAATTAAGAATTACGATAGTAAGTTTTTTCAAAAGAAAGAGTGAAAATTAAAATTGACGAAAATTTGTGTTGCTATTTCCTCCCCAGTGGTCATCAACTCCGCCATTTCCATTGTCGACATCGCCATTAGTAGAATTTCTTGAATTTAAAGCTCTCGGCCAATTTTGATTTTTTATTTCTCCAATCATATCCGAATGAAGTAATCGATAATTTTCGGTAACTAAATCAGAGTTATAAAAGATAAAACGTTTGTTTGAGAAACGACCAATTTTGTTGTATTGCCATATTTCGTATGGATATTCAGATGCCGAATATTGGCTTTGTATCACCTGTGTTGGACTCCCATATTGCAAATAAACACGTCCTCTGTCTGACTCATATCCACTTAAAAAGTGAGTTTTATATAAGGTATTTACCAAGTCAACCTGGCCTTTGTATTTGATCCAATCGGTATACGCTTTGGTACCAGAAGTTACGGACCAGAATGCTTGAAGGGTTAAAAACGCCTTTTGGTCATCGTCATTTTTTAAAACAGTCAATATGTCTCTAACGGCAGATGGCGGAGCTATTGGAATAACACTTCCAAGATAATACCTTGCACTATCTAATGAAATTGAAGATTCGAACATTGGGTCAAGCACAGTCAACGTATTAAAATCAAAGTTGATATTTACTTCTTTCGTTCGCTCAAAAAGATAAGCATCACTTTGTATTTCCGACAAGTCATGCGCAACAATAGACAGTTTTAAATAATATTTTCCTGTTTGTAAATTGCTAATATCAATTTTTTTCAATGCTGGAACTACTTCGGCCGATTTGAAACGATGATAGGTCGTAAACTCTTCTAGTTCATCGGTTGTTTCAAAATCTACAATACTTTGTTTTAACCCAAATTCAGGTGTGCCAAGTAAGTCGGTGTTGTACATTTCAACATAATAAGGCAAAAAGTTTAAATCGTTCGAGAAATAGGTAGAAATCCGAGGTATTATTTCAAAACCCGATTTATAGAACATGCTGTTTTCGTCACCTTCTTTCGCTACTTCAGCAATTTGAATATTACTTATGGACGTTCGCCCTTCCTTATTGCTAATTTCAATGGGAATGTCGCCTTTTATTGGTTCTCTGTCTGAGTTTAAATCTCGTATCTCCAGTTTCAATACATAGCTTCCTGTGTCAAGCACGAAACGTTTTAAATCATAAAAATCTTCGATAATGCTGTCCGTCATGAAAGGAGACTCCAATCTGTGGGCATCTTCTTTGATAATATTTCCACCTCGTTCAATAGTCAGAAAAACGGCAACATCCGCCACTAGTCCATCTTCTTTTCCAACATAATTCAAGCTTGTTCCTGAAAACTGAAGATTAACTTCTAAAAGGTGGCCTAAACTTGGTGCATAGAATTGTTTGGTGTCAACATATACACGCAAGCGTTTTTCCTGCGAAAAAACTGGTGCCGAGACCATCCAAAACGATATAATTAGCGCTAGTAATTTCATGTACCTTTAAAAAGGTAAAGTTACAAAAAAGGAATACCTTTTCACTATTCTAGGGTTTGCTTCGAAGTAAATGGTGTGATATCTTGATTATGTGGAGCATACTACATTAAAAAACTATAAAAAAATACGATTAACTGATTATCAATGAGGGTATTGTCATGTTTAAGTAATCTTTTGAAAGAAGACGGTCAATTTTTTTTATAAACCCACTTGCCAGTATTCAAACTATTAGTACTTTTGTCGCGGAGAGTTGGCAGAGTGGTCGAATGCACCGGTCTTGAAAACCGGCGTACCGCGAGGTACCGGGGGTTCGAATCCCTCACTCTCCGCATAAAAAGTCTTCCGAGTTATCGGGAGACTTTTTTCGAAAAAAGCAATTCAGAATTATTTGGACTTTTAGTGCAAGGCACCCGCAAAATGGGAAAGGTGAAGCCAATCCCAAGAATTGAAAAGAAAACGCAAGCTCACTTGAATAATCTTCCTGGTATTTAATTCATTTTAAGAATGCAACCTATTGAATTCAACACTAGTCTATTTACTAATAAAATGATTCGATCAATAAAATAATTCACTAAAAGAAATTAATCCTTTATCTTGCAGTCGTAAACATCAATCAACATGACTAAAATATTTCTCTCTTTACTCGTATTTACAGTTTTCTCACTCTCATCATGTGACAGAAAAGGCTGTACAGATGTGGATGCTATAAATCACAATGGAAAAGCAAAATCGAATGATAATTCGTGCCGATATCTCGGTGACTGCATTATCTGGTTCGATATTGACAAACAAGTAGAATATACAAACGACACAATTCCAGTCATATATTGCTATGTTGAAGATGAATTGATTGGAACAATTGATGCGTTTAATTATACTGGAACTCCTCCTTCTTGCGGAAGCCCAAAAGGATTGAATTACGTTCATGATTTAGCTAGAAAAAGATCAGATTCAATTGAAATGGAAGTAAAAGAATCGGATGGTACTTTAATAAGTACGCATACTTTTACAGTTGAGGCTAATAAATGTAACGCGTTCAAAATTCCTAATTGATAAACGAAATCACTTATTTTTTCGTTGATTAGATATGAGAATTTTCAAAACACTCTTTCTTATAGTTGCTTGCATCGCATTTTTCGGAAGTTGCAAAAAACTAGGCTGTACAAATGAAAATTCCGTCAATTATGTCGAGTCGGCAAAAAAGGACGATGGCTCATGTGTATACGAAAGTGATTTAAAAATATATTTTAACCAAGCGCAAAGCAATGCTTTTATCGGGAGTGGAATTTTTCAGCTGAAGTATTATTTGAATAGTCAATTGATAGGAACAGTTGAAACGACAGAATATTCAACTTCTGTTCCCAATTGCATTTTTAATAATTCATTTTCTACCGTTGTTAGTATTGGTAAAATTGAATCGAAATCTTACTCTTTGATAGTTAGAGATAGTGCGGAAAACTTCTTGTATAACAAGGCGCTATTGTTGAAAGGAAACACGTGTACGGTTTATCAATTGAATAATTGATAATAGCTTATAAATTATTTTTGAATCAAAACTGAAGCATACGCTTTAATCGCTTCCTCTTTTCCAAAAGAATCCACTTTTTCATGTGTTGTAGCTTTTAGAGAAATGCGTTCAACATCTATTTCCAAAATGTCAGCTATAATGGATTGCATCCTTTCTATGTGCGGATTCACTTTGGGTTGTTCAAGAACAACCGTACAATCAAGGTTTCCAATAGAGAATCCCTTTTCTTGAAGTAATTCGAAAACTTTTTTGAGTAAAATTTTACTATCGATTCCTTTGTACTGTGGATCGGTATCTGAAAAATGATAACCAATATCGCGGAGGTTCGCTGCGCCCAATAATGCATCACAAATGGCATGGAGAAGAACATCGGCATCCGAGTGACCAACTGCCCCTTTTTCACTTTCGAGTTGAATCCCACCCAACCAAAGATCATATCCTTGCTCAAGGCGATGCAAATCCACTCCAAAACCTATCCGAATATCCATTTATTCACTGAGAGTAAGGCGCATAGTAAAGCGCAAAGTATTTGCCAAAGGACTATTTCTTCCGTTCAGACTTCCTAAATAAGAAATGTCAATAAGGAAAGCATTGTATTTCAAACCGACACCCGCGTTATAAAACTGGCGATTCCCTTTTGTTGCAGCTTCATAAAATATTCCGGCACGCAGAGCAAAAAGATCGTTATACCAATATTCAAAACCAGTAGCAATCATAATCTCGTTCAATTCTTCTTTCAATTTTGATCCTTTTACGATTTGCTCAGTTCCGTCGTCGTCATACAATATATCTCCATTCTCATCTTTCAAAGCGGCTCCTGGAGCATCGTAAAAAGATTGTATCATTCCGGCAATTGTACCCACATCACTCGATTTTCCAGCGATAATGGCATTTGTAGAACTTACCGTTCTAGGCGGAGTAGGGACCAACAATTTTTGAATATCCGTAGACCATGTCAAGGCATTGAAATCATCAAACTCTACAGTAAAAGCATTTCCAATTTTCAAATTAGTGGGAATAAAATCTCTCACGGCTGCTGAAGAGTAACTTACTTTGTTACCAATGTTGTTGATCGTTGCGCCGAAAGTATAATTTCCTCTTCGGCCGAAGAATTTAGCATCTTCATTAAAATAAGTAAAAGAAAGATCAGCTGCACCCGCGATTGCTGGTTTTGAGTCAATTCCCCCAACTGTCAATCCACCGGTTAAATTAGAATAAGCAAATTTACCATTTACACCAATGGCCATTTTTTCGCTTAGTTTAAATCCATATGCACCAGTCAATTCGTATTCGCTTGGTTTATCTTCACGGATAATTTGAGCATCATCGGTCGTAAACGTAATAGATCCCAAAGAGAAAAATCGCAAAGAACCACCGACAACATGACGATCACCCAATTGTGAATATCCAGATAAATAAGATAAATGAATATCATTCGTCAACTGACGAAGCCATGGAACATAAGACAAGCCAATTTCAGCTTTCTCTTTTGCAAAAATCAAATTAGAAGTGTTCCAATATATCGAAAGTGAACTTGGTGAAAGTGCTGTTCCAGCATCGCCCAGACCGCCTGCTCTTGAGTCTGGCGTTATGGACATAAAAGGAAGCGCCGTGGTTATAGTATTGAGTCCCAGCTTGCCATCAAGTTGCGATGGGTCGTTTACACCAGTAGGTTGCGCTAAGGCAATGATAGGTATCATAGACAATCCAGCTGTTATTATTTTAATGTTCATTTACTTTTTTTGAGTTGACAAATATAAGTAAAACACGCTTTATTATTGTTTTACTTACTTTAATAAGACTAATTTTTCGAGCTTTTCTGCTTTCTCTCCTGTATCCGTTTTTATTGACAAACGATATACATATACTCCTTTGGCCAATTGGTCACCGAAGTCATCTTTCCCATCCCAAGGTATACCATCTGTTCTAAAGCCTTGTGTATTCACCAATTTGTTGATCGTTTTTACCAGTTTTCCAGAAACGGTAAATATCTGAATTTGTGTTTCTAAACCTGTGTTTACTTGATTGTGCTCGAAAAAGAAATTCGTGCTAGTGGTAAACGGATTTGGATAATTCAAAACATGCGAAAGTGCCGGCGTTTCTTCTTCTTGAACGACAAACTTAATTGATGCCTGAGAGGAGTTGTTGTTCACGTCCCATGCTTTTAACGTTAAGGTGTGTTCGCCTTTCTCCAAATTAGTAAAATTGTAATTGATAATTCCAGATTGATAGGTATTCAAATCGGCCAAATAATATTCGTTCAAAATAACCGGATTTGCAGAATTCTCATCAATGATAACCGTAATGTCGTGTCCAATTCCAGTTCCCACTGCATTAATTCCATTTTCATCGAAAAGCTTTGCGATAAGAATCGGGTTTTCATCCGTCAATCCACCAGAAACAAAAGATTCATCATTCATGAATAATTCAATGTCTGGACCTTTGTCATCATCAATTCCATTTGGATTTACGCCACCAATGGTTACACTTTTATCATAACCCATAGCATCTGTGACGAAATTGTGACCGTACATACTTATTTTTCCTTGACCTAGGGCGAAATTGATGTCTTTCGGCACGATGAATGAAATCTTGAAGTATCCATTTTCAATAGTCGCTTGCCCTTTGAAAATAGCATTTTTCTGTTGTTGATAAGCCACGATTGGGGCTCCTGGATCTTGACCCAAAGTATACTCAGTAATCGGCTTATCAAAAATAGTTGGACTAGCAATTCCGTTGAAATTGGTAAGGATATTTCCACTTAAATCTTCAACGTGGCCAACAAGAGTCATTTTGTCTAGAGCTCTAATCGTATCATAAATATTGCCCGTCCCTTCTCGATAAATACTGTCTGTTTTAATGGTCAACCTGGGCATCGCAATTCTCAATGCCGGATCACCAATTAAGGTAAAACTTCGTTTGTTGTCACCGGAATTGGTAGCGTTCTTGGTTTGGCGAATGATTTCTCCAAATGCCCGCGGCAAACTATCGTTATCTCTTTGAAAAACGTTCAAATAGAATTTTTTGGCTGTTTCTGTATTAACATCGAAGTATACTGAACGCGTTGTGGTCATCAAAGCAATTGCTCCTCCTTTCGCATTCAAGGATGCCCATTCTCCAGCTGAAACTCTGTCGGGATCATCGTATTTTGTGAATTCACAAGTTGCGCTAACCAATAATGGCATTCCATTCGCATTCTTCCAACCTTGAAGCATGGGTACGGTGATGATTCTTTCTTCAGCAACACCCGTTTCTCCGCCGTGTCCAACATAGTTCAATACCAATACGCCACGGCGAATTCTGTCGTTGATAGCTGTATTTACACCTGGATATCTTTGTCCTCCAGCACCTGAAACCTGCTGATAAGCATCGCAATAGATTTTATCGACATTCATATCTTGTCTGTATCCATCAACCAAAGCAACTTGAGGTTCAGTATCTTGTCCAACGAAATCGTATCCGTTGACTCCGATGGTCATATCCGCATCATCGGCAATCTGAACGTATTTTAAACGCCAGTCACTGAAAGTGTTGGTTGTTTTGGAAGGGCTGCAGTCACAATCACCTGGAGTAGCATAAAAACTAGAACCGTTTTTCATGTAATGCTCTACTTTGTCGACTTGTTCTTTTGCAATTTGATTGTTTGAAATCAGTAATCTACCGACCCCAATGTCCAACAAGTTGGTGCTTAAAAATGAATCCGTGTCGTCCAACATTCCAAAATAATCGTCCGATACAAGAGCTGAAATGTGATTTTCACTAGATGGAACTTGATAGGTGATTACATAATTTTCGTTTGTTGTTTTATTTCTGTGGTCGAAAGTGCCATCGCCGAAAAGCAACAAATATTTTGGTGGGTCATTTGACACTTGTCCTCTATCATAGAACATTTTCATGAAGTAACGAATCGCCGTAGCATCTTTCATTCCTGAACTAAATTCATTGTAGATAGCATTTTCAGTTACCACATGAACTTCAAGCCCTTCAGCTCGATGTAAATCAGCCAGTCGATTGGCATGCGTTAGAAATGAAGGGTGACTAACAATTACGTAATCGCCTTGAGCCAAACCATGCAAGTTTTGATAATTGACGGACCCAACACGAGTAGGTATCTTAAAATTTTGTCCACTTGAGGCGATAAATTCTTTAATTGTATCTGTTGGAAGTGTGAATTCGAAAGTAGATCCAACTATGTTTCCTACGACTCTCTTAGGAACATGTCTATCTGTTATGTCCCAAACAAAATAATTCGCGTTCGAAAAATTAGATATTTCAAACTTCGAAATAACACCGAATCCGACCGAACTTAAATCTCTGAATCCGATTTCATCACCATAAAAAACTAGGTTTCTTCGAGCGTTTATTGTTATGAAATCTAAATAAGTTAGCACATTTGGGGATGTTCTATTGACAACAATATTGACCGACAAATTGGATGCTGGGTTGGCCGTGAAAAGTCTATCAGTTCGCGCATAATCTGCACTAGTTGCAGGTACACTTGTGCCATCGACAAGGTTTCCATTTACATACGTTTTTAAAGAGCTGTTGCTATTAGGCGCATTTCCTGCATAGGCTGTTCGAAAACCTATTGGTGTGGTACCGATATTTGGGATACTAAAATTGAATGTTTTGTTCAGTTCGACATCAAATAAATCTCCATACCATCTTTGACCTCCTTTTACTAAATTCTTGGTTTCATTTTCATAGGTTGCTCGATAATCAACTACATCTATAATATGAGTGGCAGGAGCAAGGCTCGAATTTACCTCTTGGACGCGCAGAGGAGTTTCCAATTCATTTACATTGATGAAATAAACAGCAATGTCAGAATACGTATTCGTTTTCCTGCTGAAGTCAACCAAACCATTTGCATACCAACGGTGTGGGCCAAAAGCATTGAAAAGTATATAATCCCCCTGATCAAAACTACCATCGTCGCCACCTACTATTTTAATCGCATTTTTTGCCAAATCGTCGGCACGAAATACAGCGTTTGATTCAGGTAACATTCCTTCACCATTTCCAAAAATGTTGATATGATTTGGATTTAAGCCAGTTGTGGAGATGCCGCATTCTTCAAGAAAAGCTTTGTCTATTTTATGAATTCCATCTTCTGTCACAGATATTTTATACCAAGTTCCGCTGCCTTCTCTTAAAACAGATTGTGCAACAAAAGATTTAGCTGAAACCGGGTTAGGTTTTTTACCAGTGGTTGCAATTTCAATTTGAATATCCGTTATCCGTTTTAAAATGCCATTTTCCTCAAAATAAGGGAAGAAAGAGGTCACTACAAATAATTCGCGACCACTATTGGTGACTTCTACATCTGGCACGAAGCTAGTTGGAATAAGGTGGTTGGTCGTACTTAGAAATTCTTTATCAATTCTAGGGCAATCTTCGGTAGTGAAATTTACCAAACGCGCACTATATCCGGATTTTGGGTCCAGTTGCCTGCTCCAATAAAAATTGGGAAGGTTGTTTTCGTATCCTTGGTTTTCAAGACTAGGTATCACAAAATCTTTACCATTTAGCTTAACCGAAGCAGGTTCGAGCCATTTTAATTCTAAACTAACTACTTCTTGCCCAAGAGAAAGAGTAGAAATAAGAGTGAAAATAAATGCAAAAAAAAATATTTTAAATGAACTCATACTGGTTTATTGACAAATTGTTACAATCGTTAGACTGTCGCTTTAACGGCTTCAAGGGCCAAATATTTTATACACCAAGTGTAACTTTTTTCAAAATTAGAGTTTACACTTAAGAAAACCTTGCTATATAACGTTTTTCAGAGCAGAAAAGTTGAAGAAAATAAGGTTGTAATGAATAAAAAGTAAAAATACATGTAACTTTTTTTGTGTATTACGTTAAAAGACTACATTTGTAAGTTGATTTACAACATGAATAAATAGAATCGATATATGAAATTTTCAAAAATTTTAATCGTAGTTGCTTTGGGCATGGGTTTAATTGCTTCTTGCGCTAGGGAAAGATCTTCCAACACTGGCTGGGAGTATAACAACCCAATTAACGGTGGTTTTCAAAAAGTTCCTTTCGTGGATCAAGAGACTGGACCAGGTTTGGTTTTGGTTGAAGGTGGTACGTTTACCATGGGTCAATCTGAAAATGATGTGATGTTCGACTGGAACAATCGTCCGGCTCGTGTCACTGTTTCTTCTTTTTACATCGATCAAACTGAGGTGTCGAACTTTCACTGGTTAGAATACTTGTACTGGGTGAAAAGAGCGTATGGAGATTCTTATCCAATGGTTTACAAAAACGCTTTGCCTGATACTTTGTGTTGGAGATCTAAATTAGGTTTCAATGAGAAGTTTGTGGATTACTACTTACGTCACCCAGCTTACCGTGATTATCCAGTTGTTGGAGTTTCTTGGTTGCAAGCTTCAGATTATTGTAAATGGAGAACGGATCGTGTAAACGAATTCATTCTAATACGTGAAGGAATTTTAGATTTCCGGACAGAACAAAGTAATGATGACGTATTTACAACGGAGTCATACTACGCTGGACAATATGAAGAAGGTGTTAAGAGAAACTTGACGGATTATAACCCTTCTAATATGGAAGGGAAAAAATTAGGTAAACGTCAAGTCATAATGGAAGATGGTATGATGATGCCTAGATATCGTCTGCCAACTGAAGCTGAGTGGGAATTTGCTTACTATGGTTTGATTGGTAATGTTGAACCGGGTACGGAAAATATTACCGAAAGAAGAAATTATCCTTGGAACGGTCACTTCGTTCGTCAAGAGGATCAATCGGTGCAAGGTGCCATTCGTGCCAACTTTGTGCGCGGAAAAGGAGATTACATGGGTGTTGCTGGACAATTGAACGATGGTGCCGATGTTACTGCTCCAGTTGAATCGTATTGGCCAAATGATTACGGTTTGTACAACATGGCAGGAAACGTTTCAGAATGGGTGATGGATGTATATCGCCCTTTGAGTTCTGAAGACTTTGATGAATTCAGACCTTTCCGTGGAAATGTATTCAAAACAAAAGTGTTGAATAATGAAGGTGTTATCGATTTAAAAAACTCACAAGTTCAGTATGATGTTCACGGAATGAAGGAATACTTGAACGAATTTGAAAGAATTCGTTACCAAAGAATTTCTGCCGCAAAACACAATATCAACGATACTGTTGTTAATTCAGGAATTTCTAAAACGGTTGAATCTAGAAACCCGGTTAAGAGCGGGTATGCTCCAGATCCATTCTATACAAATCACAAAAACTTGAAGGATTCTGTTGAGTTGGCTTTAATTGGAAGAATCAATAAAGTGATTGATGCTTCTGTTGAAGATTTAAACAATCGTCATGATATCGAGGCAAACACAAGAATCCAAGATGAATTGTTTGATGGAATTTTCGCAGACGAATTACGAGAAGGTCCAGATGGCGAGGAGTATGCATTCGAAGTGATTTCGATGTTGAGAGAAGGCTTTACGGATTTCATTATCGGAACGCCAGGTCAGTTGAAATACAGGAATGTAACCGAAGAAGAAAATATAGGTCGCTTGAACTACCGTCGTGACGATTACGTCGACTATTTAGATGGCGACATCGAAAGTTCATTGAGTTATAACAATCAAGATGCTAAAAATAAAATCAATCAAGCAAATCGTAACCCGAATTTGGTAATGTACCAAAATGAGTTCGAAGAGTATGATTTAGATGGTAATATCATTAACCAACCAGGTGACGAAGGAAGAGCTTCTTGGCCAGCGACGTTGATTTCTGATAAATCACGTGTTTACAAAGGTGGTTCTTGGAAAGACAGATCTTACTGGTTAGTTGGTGGAAACAGAAGATTCCTTGATGAAGAGCAATCTATGAGTACACTCGGTTTCCGCTGTGCGATGGATAGAATTGGTTCGCCTGTAGGATTGAACTACGGTAAAAAGAAACAAAAGAAAAAATAACTAGTTGATAAATATTGAAAAAGCCCTCTTATCTCAAGAGGGCTTTTTTTTATGTTTGTAGTATGGAAAAAATGTATCATCTATTTTTGTCGACCTCTGGTGTATGCACCGATACAAGAGCAATAGAAAAGGATTGTCTATTTATTGCCTTAAAAGGGACCAATTTCAATGGAAACACATTTTCCGAAGAGGCTTTAAAAGTAGGTGCGAAGTACGCGATAGTGGATGAAAAGGAGTATCAAACGAACGAAAATATAATCCTCGTTGATGATGCCTTGAAGTTTCTTCAGGATTTGGCTTTGTATCATAGACGTCAATTCTCCATTCCGGTTATTGGTATTACAGGTAGCAATGGAAAAACGACCAACAAAGAATTGATGGCGGCAGTTCTCCAAAAAAAATACAAAACGCATTTTACCTATGGAAATTTAAACAACCATATTGGTGTACCCTTGACTTTGCTGAAGCTTAAAAAAGAACACGAAATTACCATAATAGAAATGGGCGCCAATAAGTATAAGGACATTGAGGAATTGTGCGACATAGCCGAACCGAATTATGGAATCATCACCAATATTGGTAAAGCACATTTGGAAGGATTAGGTGGATTTGAGGGCGTGTTAAGAACGAAAAAAGAATTGTTTGATGCAGTTGAAAAGTCAAAGGGAACTCTTATTTATAATGCTGATGACTCCGTTATAAGTGGGATAGTTCCTTCAAGTACAACGAATTATTCCTTCTCTAAAAATGTTTCAACTAGCTTTATTATTGGTAATCTTATTGAACTTACACCGTTCGTGAAATTGAAATGGAGTGTTGAAGGATATGAATCACCCGAAATCACTACAAATTTGGTTGGTGAATACAACTTTTACAATTTCTTGGCGGCAATAGCTTTTGGTGTTTTGTTTGATGTGCCGAATGATGACATCAACATTGCCTTGTCTAAATACGTTCCGAGCAACAATAGATCTCAAGTTCTAAAAACGACGTTAAATACGCTCATAGTGGATTGTTATAACGCTAATCCGTCCAGTATGCGTTCAGCTCTCACGAGTTTTTCACAAATCGATCACAACAAAAAAATTGCTGTTCTAGGCGATATGCGCGAGTTAGGCGACGATGAAATTCCAGAACACCAAGATATCATTGAATTACTGGAAGAATTATCATTAGACGCGATTCTAGTCGGCGGAATTTTTGACGACATGAACTCGACCTATTTGTCTTTTCCCAGCGTAGAAGATTTGAACGAGTATTTACAAACCGAGATCATCAAAGGTACAATGATTCTTTTGAAAGGTTCGAGGGGAATCCAATTGGAGAAAGCTATTTACAATTTGTAAAAAAATGGGCATCCAGATTAATATCCAAATGCCCATTTATATTTTTTAGCAATATTAATCCTTCAATAAGTTTCTTGAAATAACGATTTTCTGAATTTCAGACGTTCCTTCATAAATTTGTGTGATTTTCGCGTCACGCATCAACCGTTCTACGTGGTATTCTTTTACGAATCCGTATCCACCGTGAATTTGCACAGCTTCTACCGTTTGTTCCATCGCCACTTTAGACGCATACAATTTCGCCATTGCTGATGATTGATCGTAGTTCCTGCCTGCATCTTTATCGGCTGCTGCTTTGTAAACCAACAATTTTGCTGCTTCAATTTCAGTTGCCATGTCCGCCAATTTAAAGGCGATTGCTTGGTGCTTGTAAATTTCTTTTCCGAATGTTTTTCTTTCTTTCGAGTAAGCCGTAGCCAATTCAAATCCACCACCAGCAATGCCTAATGCTTGAGCAGCGATTCCAATTCTTCCTCCTGATAAAACTTTCATTGCGAATTTGAATCCGAATCCATCTTCTCCAATTCTATTTTCTTTTGGAACTTTCACGTCATTGAACAACAAAGTATGTGTATCACTTCCTCTAATGCCTAATTTATCTTCTTTTGCTCCAACAATGAATCCTTCCATTCCTCTTTCGATGATGAAAGCGTTGATTCCTTTGTTTCCTGCTTCAACGTTTGTTTGAGCAATCACCAAGTATGTAGATGCAGAGGAACCATTTGTTATCCAGTTTTTCGTTCCATTTAACAAATAATGATCTCCTTTGTCAATCGCTGTAGTTCTTTGCGATGTCGCATCTGATCCAGCTTCTGGTTCAGATAAACAAAATGCTCCGATTTTTTTACCGGAAGCTAAATCGACTAAATATTTTTGTTTTTGCGCTTCGTTCCCATATTTTTCTAGTCCCCAACAAACCAATGAATTGTTTACAGACACACAAACCGAAGCTGATGCATCTACCTTTGAAATTTCTTCCATGGCTAATACATAAGACATCGTGTCCATCCCACTGCCTCCGTATTCAGGGCTAACCATCATACCCATGAAACCTAGTTCACCTAATTGTTGTATTTCGTCCTTCGGGAATCGTTGCTCATTATCACGCGCAATAACACCTGGCTTCAAAACGTTTTGGGCAAAATCTCTCGCTGCATCTCTAACAGCTATTTGTTCTTCCGTTAATTCAAAATTCATCTGTACTTTCGATTAATTATTCGCAATTTCTTCGCAAATTTACTTAATAATTCGGTCTAATTATCCTTTGTAACATGTCAAAGTACGAAATTGTTGGATTAATGTCAGGAACCTCGTTGGATGGTTTAGATATTGTTCATTCGCGCTTTGCAAAAAAGGATGAAAAGTGGACTTATGATATATTGAATTCAGAGACGATTCCTTATTCTGGTGAATTATTGGCGCGACTTCAAAAGGCAACAGAAATTTCCGAACCCGATTTGAAAAAATTGGACAAAGATTTTGCACATGAAATGGCGCTCATGGTCAATTTGTTTTTATCCAACAGAAATATTGACGACACTACTATTGATGCAATTGCCTCGCATGGTCAAACAGTTTTTCACCAACCAGATAAAGGATTCAGTTTACAAATCGGTTGCGGAAAAACGCTGGCGGCTGAAACAGGACTTCCGGTTATTAATGATTTTCGAAACGGAGACATACGGGAAGGCGGACAAGGAGCACCATTAGTGCCCATTGGTGATAAGTTATTGTTCAGTGATTCGGCAAGTGCATTTTTAAATTTAGGTGGATTTTGCAACATTAGTCTTGTTAATGAGAAAGAAAAGTGGATAGCGTTTGATATTGCACCTTGCAATTTACCCCTGAATAAAATTGCGAATCAAAAAGGGCAAGGGTACGATAAAGGAGGGGAAATTGCGAAACAGGGAACGATAAATTTTTTCCTTTTGGATCTACTTAATAAATTAGAGTACTATAATTCGTCATATCCCAAATCCCTCGGAACAGAGTGGTTGGAGAGGAAATTTTATCCGTTAGTAAAATTCTCCAAGACACCTGAGGACAATATGCGCACCTTGTTAGAACATACTGCCATTCAAATTGCGAATGTACTAACCGTAAACAAACTTAAAAGTGTTTTGGTAACGGGTGGTGGCGCTTTCAATTCCTATTTAATCGAAAGAATCAAACATCATTCAGATTGTGAAGTGGTTTTACCTTCAAAAGAAATTATTGAATTTAAGGAAGCACTAATTTTTGCCTTTCTCGGTGCTTTGCATTTAAACAATGAACCCAGTAATGTTCCAACTGCCACAGGAGCGCGTAAAGAGGTGACTCTCGGCGTTCTGCACCAATCGTAATTCTTTTTTCTGTTTCACTTTAACTTACCACTAATTAGTTTCTTAAATTTGCCATCCAACAAAAAGAAGGACATGAAAGATTTACTTGAAAAGTTTGAGAACAAACAACCCGAAATCGTATTTGAATGGAAAGACCCAGAAACCGAGGCAATTGGTTGGGTAGTGATAAACTCATTACGAGGTGGTGCCGCTGGAGGTGGAACTCGTATGCGTGTTGGTTTGGACAAACGAGAAGTAGAATCTTTGGCAAAAACGATGGAAGTGAAATTTACCGTTGCTGGACCGCCGATTGGAGGTGCAAAGTCAGGTATTAATTTCGATCCAAAAGATCCACGTAAAAAAGGTGTTTTGAAACGTTGGTATGCTGCTGTTACTCCTTTGTTGAAACATTATTATGGAACGGGTGGAGATTTGAATGTAGATGAGATTCACGAAGTGATTCCTATGACAGAAGATTGTGGCGTTTGGCATCCACAAGAAGGTGTTTTTAACGGACATTTTCAGCCAAGAGAAGCACAAAAAATCAATAGAATTGGTCAATTGCGTTATGGTGTTTTGAAAGTTATCGAAGATGAAAAATATACTCCTTCTGTTGGTCGAAAATATGTTGTAGCCGACATGATTACTGGTTATGGTGTTGCCGAATCAGTGAAACATTTTTACGATATCTGGGGTGGAAACCTCAAAGGAAAACAAGTAATCGTACAAGGTTGGGGAAATGTAGGTTCTGCCGGAGCGTATTATTTAGCACAAGAAGGTGCTATCATCGTTGGAATTATTGATAGAGTAGGAGGTTTAATTAAGGAAGAAGGGTTTTCAGTGGAAGAAATTCGCGATTTGTTTTTAACGAAAGATGGAAATGAGTTGAATCATCCAAATATGTTGAGTTACGACGAGGTGAATGCGAAAATTTGGGATGTGAAAGCAGAAGTTTTCATTCCTTGTGCAGCTTCGCGTTTGATTCAAAAAGATCAATTGGAAAGAATGATAGCTTCGGGCATGGAAGTTATTTCTGCTGGAGCAAATGTTCCTTTTGCCGATCCTGAAATTTTCTTTGGAGTAATAGCAGATTATGCAGATAATAACATTTCTATAATTCCAGATTTTATTTCTAATTGTGGTATGGCCAGAGTGTTTGCTTATTTAATGAGCAATGACTTGGACGAAATTACGGATGAAGGTGTATTTTCTGATACTAGTAATATCATAAAAGAAGCCATGAAAAAAGCACATGCAAAAAATTCTTCTAAAACAGGAATTGCAAAAGGCGCATTTGCTATTGCACTTGATCAGTTAGTTTAGTCAAATTAATAAAATTTTAACCTCCATTTCCTTGAAATGAGTTGTAGTTTTTTTGTTTAATGTGATTTGAAGTGTACTAAAACGACAAGAATAGCATTGCAAAAACCATTTAGATTGAAGCCAATAATGCTTCGAACAAGAACATTTTTTGCAAACAATTCATTCTTGCTCGCGAACGACCTTAAAATGCATACGGCAACTGTTTTTGTTCGGAAATTTTTGAGTAAATTCACGAATCTTCATCTTGTTTTTTTAACAAAGAAGACCGCTTGGTCCCTAAACTATTTGCACTGTGGTATAATTCAGACTATTCGATTTTATTAATTATCATATTCTATATAATTAATATATGCTTTTTTTGAATCAGCTTTTTCAAGGGGGAATTTTCCTGTTTGTCCAATAACATCATCACTAACATCTTTTGTTATAAGAAATGAAATAGTTGATTTTTCACTTAACATAATTGGCATTCTAATAGCCCTTTCACTGAAGCCTGATCTATATACACAAGATCCTATTTTCCGTTTATCTAAATCAGTTAAAGTCGTGTTATTCAATTTTTTTATGAATATTCTTAAATCAATGACATCATAGTAATATTTAGAATCATAATCACTTTGTTTTTTCTCATATGAAGAAACATAATCACCAAAAACATTAACTATTTCCCACCTTTTTCCTTCAGGAACGGTAAATGAAGCATTTGCATTTGAAAACTCTACCAACTTAACAACACTACCTTTTGAAGCAGTTGATGTTTTTGTTGATGTTATTAAACTATCCATTGTTTTTTCGAGACTTGAAATTGTTTTTTCTTGCGAGACTCTATCATTAAGAACATTTTCATATTTTGTTCTAAAGTCATTTATGTTGTTATCTAACTCTTTTTTTTGAGTTTCAATATTTTCGATTTTAGTGTTTAAATTCTTGTTTTGGCTCTGTAATTCTGTTAATGAATTGTTTAATTGAGAAACTTTATCCTCTAACTCTTTTTTACTTTGACCAAAGCTAACAGTGGAAATAAACAATATAACAAACAAGATTCTCATAATTAATATTTTAAAATTTTTGATTAAAAATAACAAATAATTGCTGAATTCTCAATATAACACTAATTTCTCACAATTGCAATAACCATGCGATTAAAGAGGTTTTCGCCGAAGTATCTTATGTTTAAGCAAAAACATTTTCTTATCATCGAACATGTTAATGAAAAGAAAATATACATTTGAGCCGTTTTTATTTCGTATAAAATGTAACTCATTTTACTGTTTAATTTTATCATTGGCTATCCAGCGATTACCTTAGAACATACCCTCAAATTCGACAAGTTAATTTTTTTACTCATGACGGCTCCTTGTTAGACAGGAATTGCCTTTGGTATAGATGATGTTCAAAATTGATTCAATTCAGAAACGGCGGAGTTAAATTCCATTCTTGGCCTTGCCATAGAAGGAAGAATGCATTTGTTGATTTCTTTATCAGAAAGTGGATAATATAATCTTGAGTTGACTATCACATTATCAGAATAGTTATTTTTGACCTCAAATCATATTAAAACAAACTATGGAAGTTTTTATCGTATCCGTTTTTATACTAGGATACTTAGCAATTACAATCGAGCATTCGCTTAAAATCGACAAACTAATTCCAGCATTGGTCATGATGGCCTTGGCTTGGGCAGGTATCGCATTCGGTTTAGATTCATTTACGCAATGGTTTGATAGTAGTAACAGCACTTTAGTTGAAGCTTATTCAGCTTTAAAACACCCTGAACGACTACATTTGATGGAGGAAACTCTTTTGCATCATTTTGGTAAAACTTGTGAGATTTTAATTTTCTTAGTCGGAGCTATGACTATTGTTGAGATTACGGATCATTTCAACGGTTTTCAAGCTATAAAAAAAGCAATCAAAACGACAAACAAAAAGAAACTGCTTTGGATCGTTTGTGGTTTAGCATTTATCCTTTCAGCGATTATCGACAACCTTACTGCAACCATCGTTTTGATTACTATTTTGCGTAAAATCATCAAAGATTCTGAAACAAGAATTTGGTTTGCTGGTTTAATCATTATCGCTGCAAATGCAGGAGGAGCATGGTCACCGATAGGTGATGTTACCACAACTATGCTTTGGATGAATAATAAAGTGAGTTCATTACACCTTATAGAATACTTGATTGTTCCTTCATTGGTTTGTTTCGTAATTCCTACTTTTTTGGCCACTTTCCTTCGCCCATTTAAAGGGAATATTCCCATGGAAGAAGACACCGAGAAAGTCAGTAAAAACAGTAAATTCATGTTGTTCCTTGGTTTGGGAATGATAGTTTTCGTGCCTATTTTCAAAACAGTAACGCACTTGCCTCCATACGTGGGAATGATGCTTTCACTGGGTATTGTTTCCTTGGTGGCGGAGTTTAAAAGCAACCGAGAGTTCAGTATTACAGATGCAGGAAGTCACGAGCATACTCATGGTCCAACGTTTCGAGCCTTATCGAAAATTGAAATGCCAAGTATCTTATTCTTCTTGGGAATCTTGATGACAGTCGCAGCTCTAGAATCACTTGGATTAATTTTCAACTTCGGACAAGATGTGAATGCTGCTATTCCTGAGAATATCTTTGTGATGTTGATGGGTGTTGGTTCTGCTATCATCGATAATGTTCCTCTAGTAGCAGCATCAATGGGTATGTTCCAAGATTCAATGGATACTCCAGTTTGGCACTTTATCGCTTACGCTGCTGGAACGGGAGGAAGTATGTTGATCATCGGATCAGCGGCAGGGGTTGTAGCCATGGGAATGGAGAAGATATCTTTTTTCTGGTATTTGCGTAACATTACCTGGTTAGCTGTCGTAGGATACCTAGCTGGAGCTGGTGTATTTTTATTGCAACAGTCCATCTTTTAGAATATTGATAATAAATTAAGTAACAAAACGTTATAGGATTATGAGCTTTACCTTTTTACTTCAGATACCTTCGCAGGTAGCTGATACAGCAGCAACAACCATGGGTACCGAACAGCAATCGCTTTGGAGTATCGTCGGACGATCAAGTCAAGGATTTGGTTTAGTAATCAATATTGCCCTTGCTTTGATGCTTGGTTATGCGATTTTCGTTTTCGTAGAACGTTTTTTAGCCTTGAGAAAAGCCTTGAAAGAGGAAGATAATTTCTTGGCGAATATCAAAACGTATTTGAGCGATGGTAAAATTGACCAAGCGAAAGATTTGTGTACGCGATCTACTTCACCTTCAGCACGAATGTTGGAGAAAGGAATTGCTCGAATTGGGAAACCGATCGAAAGTATTGCCGCATCCATTGAAAATTCTGGAAAACTAGAAGTTCTAAGACTAGAGCAACGCTTGAGCTTCCTAGCTACTGCGGCAGGAGCAGCACCTATGATTGGGTTCTTAGGAACGACAATTGGTATGGTGAAAGTATTTATTGATTTGGAAAATGCAGCGACTCTAGAGATTCAAACTATCGCTCCGGGAATCATGACAGCCATGGTAACTACAGTTGGTGGTCTGATTGTTGGTATTGTAGCTTTTATGGGATACAATTATCTAGTTGGACGTATTGGAAATGTGGTGTACCAAATGGAAAATGCGGCATTGGAATTCATGGATTTGTTGAACGCACCAGGTAAAGGGAATTAGTATGAACTTAGGATCAAGAAATAAGATTAAGGTAGAAGGCGGAATGGCTTCGATGACCGACTTGGTCTTCTTATTGCTCATTTTCTTCATCATTATGAGTTTGATGTCGAACAACCAAACCCCGCTGGATTTGCCAAAGGCAGAGGATAAACTGCCGCCAGACCCAAATCCAATAACGGCAACGGTGTTGATTACAAAAGACAATCGATATGTTGTCATGCCTGGTGGAAGTATGGAAACCACGATGGAATTTGACGATATAAAAGAATTGGCCTCGGATGCAGTATTGAAATCAGGAGAATTGAAATTGAAAGTAGCAGGACATAAAGAAGCTTCTTATAAGGCAGTTTTTAAAGTTCTCGCATTGGCTCAGGCAAATGAGTGGGATCCTGTAATTGCTTACAATAAATAAATAGTAATGGCAGCACCTACAATATCAGATAAAAAAGACATTAAGATTGGACTTGTTTCGGCTGTCTTGGGCTTGGTATTGATTTTACTTTTGCTATTGTTTTTGTCATTCGAAGTAGCCTATCCTAAACCAGAGCCACCGAAAGTAGAGGCTTTTACTGAATTAGAGGAACTTGACCTAGAGAATCTGAAAGTAGATGCTGGAGGAGGAAGTGAAGGGAGTGCATCGAAAGATCCGGTAACGGAACCGAAGCCTGAAACGGAAGAGATTATTACCAATAATAAAAGTACTACTTCAACCACCAATACAGGAAAAGGTAAAAAGACAGACGCTGCTAATTCTCAAAATGATCCGTCCAATGCAAAACAAAACGATAATCCGTTTGGTGGCAAAGGAACAGGTGATGATGGTAATGGAAGTGGTGCATTTGGAAAAGATGAAGGAAATGGTTCAGGTTCTGGTCCTGGAGGATTAGGAGACGGAACTGGCCGACAACGATTGACAGATCCTGATGTGGACGATATTTATTCTGACGTGAATCATGTCATTTATCTTCGTGTCATTATCAATTCGGAAGGTAGAGTTTTAAGTGCGAATAATCTGTCTTCAAGAACGACGACGACTGATGCACGAATTATCAATAAAGTAAGAGCGGCAGTTATTTCTGATGTGCGCTTTTCCAAAAAACAAGGTTCGGGTCAAGAACAAGTGACGATAACGATTAATGTCAACGCGAACTAATTAGTCGTTCCCAATAGTTGTTTTTTTAATTTTCATTCCCCTTGAAATGCTTGAGTCAAATTACCAAGATACCATAGACTGGCTTTTCGCCCAATTTCCATCGTATCAATTGATGGGTTCACCAGCGTATAAACCGGGCTTAGAAAATGTCCAAAAACTGTGCGACGCACTTGGAAATCCACATCATGAATTGAAGTTTGTCCATGTCGCAGGCAGCAATGGTAAAGGCTCAACGGCATGTATGTTGGCTTCTTTCTTTACTGAAAATAAGCTCAAAACAGGACTTTTTACTTCACCCCATTTAGTCGATTTTCGAGAACGGATTCGTGTCAATGGTGAAATGATTGCTGAAGAGGAAGTTGTAGTGTTTTGTGAACGCATCAAGGCTTTGAAACTCGATTTCGACCCCTCTTTTTTTGAGATTAGTTTTACGATGTCTTTGGTTCACTTTTTAAATCAAAATTGTGACATCTGTGTGATAGAAACAGGATTGGGTGGACGATTAGATGCAACAAATATTATTTTGCCCCAAATTTCAATTATCACTGGAATTTCATTGGAACACACCAATTTTCTTGGTGATACGATTGAACAAATTGCTGAAGAAAAAGCGGGAATTATAAAAGAAGGTGTTCCAGTAATTGTAGGAAATCTCCAAGAGAAAACGAGTTCTGTTTTTGAAAAAAGAGCGAATTTATTGCTCGCACCAATTCATTATGCCGACAGTTACGCCATAGATTTCGATCAAGAATTTCCCCTATTGGGCGATTATCAAAAAAAGAATTTCAAAACAGCTTGTTTGGCCAGTTTAATTATAGGTCAAACAGGGTACGAATTCGATTTTAGTAAGTGGTCAGCTGCTCTTTCAAATCTCAATAAAAACACTGGATTTCAAGCACGTTTGCAAGTGATTTCTGCTACTCCAAGAGTAATTTACGATGTTTCGCACAACGAAGAAGGGATCCAACACACGCTCGACTTTCTCAAATCTGAAATGAAAGAAGGGAAATTGCATATCGTTTATGGTTCCAGTGCTGACAAAGATTTCGATACGATTTTTCCTTTGTTTATAAAAACAGATGTCTATTATTTTACAGAATTCACGAACGAAAGATCGACCAAGAAAGCGGTATTGGAAGAACATGCTCAGAAAAACGATTTAAATTACACATCATTTGAGAAAGCGCGAGTAGCGATGGAAGCTGCTCAACTTGCTGCAAATCCATCGGATACGATTTTAGCTTTCGGTAGCTTTTTCCTTTTACACGATTTTTTAAAATAATTGTTAGGTTTCGCGTTGCTAATAGAAAAAACCATATTATATTTGCACTCGCATCTGCGTAAAAAGGGAGTTTAGCTCAGTTGGTTTAGAGCATCTGCCTTACAAGCAGAGGGTCGGGGGTTCGAATCCCTCAACTCCCACATAAAAACCCAGTAACCGTAAGGCTTTTCTGGGTTTTTTGTTGTCTTAAACTTTTCTTGGAAAAAGACTTTTTTTGGCCCAAAAAGGGGGTGAAAAGGTATAATGTATGCAAATTTTTGCACAGTGCAATGCCATAATTTTATCCAAAATGGCAACATTAAAACTAGCTCTAGATACGCGTAGAGCAAAGAAAGATGGGACCTTCCCTCTTGTCTTTAAACTCTCCGTAAAGAGAGAACAATCACACATTACAACCGGAATTAGTGTAAAACCGAACAAATTCCATGCAGAATCCAACCTAATAATTGGAAATCCAAAGGCAAATGAAGTATTAATGAAACTAGATGCCCAATATAGGAGCAGGTTTTACCAGTACATTATCAACCACTAAGGGCATGAACATTTTGCTGATGCAAAAGCTTATATTCTGAACAAACAGCCTGAGGAATTCACGGTAGCTGAATATTGGGAGAGCTTGATTAAAACCATGAAAGAAGCCGGTCGAGGATTCTGTCGCATTAAACTAAAACCTCATGATTTTTGTCATTTTTGATAAAAATTGAAAAACCTATGCCTCTGTTTATTAGTGATTTAACTTTTTGAAGAAAGTGTAATTCTATTGAAAAACGTTTGAAAAATAATTAATGCGACAGAACCAGAGATAAAGTTAAGTAACAGTTTATTATCTTGAAAGACGTCTTTCAAGACTTTATCAAATCTTAAAAAAGTAAATAATGGGAAAAAGATGAAAGCAACACTTGTTGGAACGATTAAATTTATGACTTAATTTTGACTATTTCTGGTGAACATTAGTTTGAAGACTTACATACAATCCTTGCCAGCGATAGTATATCGACTAAATCAATTTGGAATATCCCAAACGTTTTAGAATCAATCAAGGTAATTTCTTAAAAAGTCTTTCGAAAAAAAGGTAAAACCGGTTGATTTTGTATGCTGATTATAACTTTTCTCTATGCTATTCAATTCCTTTTTGGTTCCATCATTTAAACGGACCAAGTGATAATGAACAATCTCATAAAATAAAAGGTTGTATTCTAAATAACTGGTGTTGAATTTGGAGAGTTGGATCAATTCAAATGATGCTTCTGCGTTTTTTAAATTTCCCGAAATCATAGACTCAAGAGTAATAGCCAGCAGCACATTGGAATGGACATGATAACCATTCCAAGTTTCTGTTGATAGTAACTCGTTATAAAATAAATCCACAAGTTCATTAATTTTTTTAAATTCCTTTAGCAATAACAGCGTTGGAACAATTTCAATTGCAAACAAAAAAACATCACTTTTATTGTTTGACATAAAATCAAGCATTTTAAGCCAAATTTCCGAGTATTTTTCTTTGTTTAGATGATAATAAATGAGATTATAGGCAAAACAACGTCCTTTAAGCACCGGAAAGAAAGCGTCCTTAATTCGATCAATTCCCACTTTTTTTGGTTTCCCTTTTTGTGATAAGATCAAATTGTAATTGATAATGAGTTCAAAAAACAACTCCTCATGTCCTCCGGGTATTGTCAAAGGAAGTCCTTTTTGAACAAGTACACCATAATACCCATTAAAATGTAAATAGTCGACATGCCAATGAGCAACACATCTTCTGAAGTTTTCGTTTTGCACCAATATTCCCAATAATTTTTCAACCTTCTCTTTTGGCATTTTTGACAACAAAAAACCCATATTTTGGGCAAATTTCCTTAAATTTTCATTGCTGAAAACTAAAATTTCATCGGTAAATAACTGCTCAACTGCCGCGTATTTTTGATTGTATACTAATGATTTAATAATTGATGCAATTTTTAAATGATAATCGTTGGAACCATTTTGCAAAGCCAACCAGTGAAGGTTTTCCCTTGTTACTTTAACAGCCGTTTCAATTTGAATTATTTTAGACCAATTTGCCCAATCTTCATCATTGTTAAAGGACTTAATGAAAGAAGAATAATTTTTATACCCCAAATAATTACTCAACAAATTGACTGTTTTATATGACGGTTTTGTTTCATGCAAAAAACCAAAAAAGCGACGCAATGTATTAAAACCAACTTTTGCTTTTGTTACATCTTCAATCGATTCGTGAAGATTTTTTAAATCACCTATATTTTGAATAGGCCGACCAAAGCATCGTTGAATTTCTTTTTTTAATTGGATATAATTATTTTTATTAGACATAAATTGGAGAAGAAATAACTTATACTTTTAATAGAAAGGCACCTAATGAAATGCAAGACAAAGAGACAAGTAACGTTGAATTGAGTTTTTCCTTAAAAAACAATACCCCAAATAAAATAGTTAAAACAGGTACGGTTAGTGACAAAAGAGAATTGAGATAAGGATCCGTAATTTTAAGTCCTAAAAACCCAAATACTAAAGCTCCAAAAACAACGAAAGCCATTATTGTACAAGATCCAATAAACTTGAAATTCAGGTATTCAGTTATACGCAACTTTTGACCAAGTAATACGGCCGCGAACACACCCAATGCGAAAACAATCATTTCTTGAAGTGCAACTGTAAACAAAGGCGACGCACCCGTGCTTAGATTCTTCCAATGGATGATTGATGAGGCCGAGAAAAAAAGAATCATGAATAAATAATTCAAGTGTGTTTTCAAGCCCGGTTTTTCCTCTCCTTTATTTCGGCTGAATAGAAATAATAAAAATCCAATAGAAATGGAGACGGAGCCTAAAAAATAGTTTTCAATGGAGAAATTTTCGAACCAATACAAGTACGTGCAACTAATTAGCGTGCCAAATAGGGAGTAAACCCCAAAAACCTTTAAACTTCCTTTCTTTAAACCGAAAAGCATAAACAAAAGACCACACCCACCCAAAACACTAGCGAACAATGCCGCCATGCCGAAATTTAAAAAATTGGATAGCAAGTCTGTTCTCAAGAAAACCAAAACAAGAGCACCTAACACTGATGTGAACAGTGCTCTCGTCAGAATTAAAATAAGAGGAGGATATGAATTCAATAACTGCTTCCACAATACGTTATTGAAGGCAAATAAAAGGATTGAGACAAGGAGAAAAGTCATTTTTGAGAGAAGACTTAAGAACATTAAAGTTATAATAATTTTCACCATATGAAACCATTTAAAACAATAATGGGCTGCAAATGGGCTGTTTTTGAGAATTCAAAATTGGATATTTGTGATAATCTTTAATACCTTGCAATAAATACAAGGGGACCGAGAAATTATGTAATTCCCATTAAAACAATAATTAATATGTACAACGAGCAAATTGAAAACCTGATTAACCTTGCACTTGCTGATGGTGAATTGACTGAAAAAGAAATCGGAATAAAATAACTAATAAAAAAATTATGGGACTATTTGGAAAAAAATCAGAAGGTGGATTAATGGATGTAATCCGCTGTGATGAGCAAGAATATCTTGTTTGGAAATGGCGACCATCGGGCGATGCAAACTCTACAAAAAAAGAAAATGCAATCCGCTACGGGAGTAGTCTTCGAGTTAAAGATGGTGAGCTTGCCGTTTTTGTTTACCAACAAAAAAATGGTGCAATGCAAGATTTTATAGTCGGGCCTTATGACCAAACTATAAAAACAGCAAATTTTCCAATATTAACTAGTATTGTGGGGTCAGCATTTGGCGGAGCATCACCATTTCAAGCAGAAATATATTTTATGAACCTTTCGGGTAATGTTCAAATAAAATTTGGCATTCCTTATTTTGATGTTTTCGACCCCCGCTTTTTGGACTTTGCGGTACCAATGGCAGTGCGAGGAACACTTACTTTTAATATTACAGATTATAAAGGTTTTTTAAAATTAAATCGTCTAATCAATTTTGAATTAGATGATTTTAAAAAGCAAGTAAAAGATGCAGTTGCAAAATATATAAAAGCTGTAGTTACCAACATTCCTGCTGATAATGGATTACCCGTTTTGCAAATGGAAAGAAAAATCATGGAAATAAATGATTTAGTTGCAAAGTATTTAGGTGCTCGCCTTGAAACAGATTTTGGTGTAAACATGAAAGGTTTGGATATTGCAAACCTTGAAGTTGACAAAGAAGCTGAAGGATATGCTGAATTAAGAAAAGTTACAGCAGAGCAGACGACAAAAACTGTTGGAGCACAGACAGATGTAAATATCAAAAATTTACAGGATACTCAGGAAATCAATGCTACGAATATGGAGGAAACACTTCGTATTCAAAGAGAGGAAGCTCAAAGAGCACAAAAACTTCAAACAGAAGGACAAAACATATCTGTTCATCAATTAAACCAGCAAGCAGAAGTAGCAAAAACTGCTGCTGAAAGTTTGGGTAAAATGGGTTCTGGCGCCGGTTCTGGCGCCGGTTCTGGCGGCGGCGGAATGGATCCTGGTTCTATGATGGCAAGCATGGCAATGGGAGGAGCAGTTGGTCAAGGAATGGCTGGATCAATTGGAGGTATGATGAGTGGTATGAACCAAGAAAAACAAACCCCACCGCCACCGCCACCACAAGCTCAATATAATATTTCTATTGGTGGCCAACAAACTGGCCCTTTTGCTTGGGAACAATTGCAACAAATGGTACAAAGTGGTCAAATCACAAGAGATACTCACGTATGGAAACAGGGTATGACAGGTTGGGAATTGGCAGGTGATGTTCAGGAATTATCTTCATTATTTGGTGCAGTTCCTCCTCCTCCTCCTCCTGCACCTTAATTTAGTATTAACACTTAAATAATGTATTATGGATGATAGTAGCTTTTTTTCAATGGACAGATTAGTTGAATTCGGTATGGGTATGACTGTTGCTCAACAAATGGTTAAAACCATGAACCAATCTATGACTAATATGCATGTGCCGGGAGCAATGAACCCTTTGGAAAAACCACAGCAACAGTTTTTTTATGCAATGATTGAAGGTAAGCAAGCAGGACCTTTTTCTGAGAAGGAATTAGCCCGTTTAATAGCCGAAAAGAAAGTTGTAAAAGAAACTTATGTTTGGATGCCAAGTTTGCCAAGTTGGAAAATGGCAGAACAAGTTCCTGAGGTCCTAAAGTTAGTTGCATTAGCACCTCCACCATTTCAACAAAACAAATAAGATTATGAAATTAAATTTTGTCCAAACATTAATCGCTATTTCCTTGAGTGCTTTGATGGCATTTGGAATCTTCAATTATAATCAGAGTGAAAATAGTATTCTTTTCAGTATTGGTGGTTTTTTATTTCTATCCTCTACGTTAATATTTTTAATCGCAACTAATTTCGAATTTCCGCGAACAACTACAAACATAAGGGCTTTATCTGTATTTTTCTTCCTAATCGCGCTAACCATCAACTTGATTTACACTTTTGCAGGGTTTTCTGCTCAATCATACATTATCGTCAATGGTTTTTGTTTTGTTACCTTCTTTTCCATTTTAAATTTAATTTATAGAAGCAAACAATAATGCTGAAATTTCGAATTTTATCTGATTAAATTAAAAGTTCTCGAAAAGGCATTGATATCGATTAAGTAAGGGATGAAATTCTAAAAAAAATTGAGTCTTTATGTTTAGGAAGTTGATATTGGATTGTCAAATATGAAAAACAGTACTTTAAACAGATTGAATACATATAGTATATATTGTATAGTCATGTCGAAAATAGCAATGTATCAAGATACATGAGTTTTTGAATTTGAACGTCTTCAAATCAAGAATAATCTTATTCGATTTAAATTTCAAAAAATCAAAATAAGAAATTACTTATATTTTCAATCTTAAATAACAACTTTTATGAATCAAACTTATTTCAAGATTTGTTTTTTATTTAATATTTTAGGTTTAAGCCATCCTTATTCAAAGTTAAATCTCTCTATATTTAATAAAAAAAATAATAATATTTCAAAAAAATAAAACCATAAAAATAATGATTGAATGCACAAAGTAAAATTATCTCAAAAGTTAAGGTATCGATTTGATAACACCATGAGCCGAGGGCCAGGTGCATTAATCTTGTGGTTAGCCATTCTAACTGGTATCATGATCATAATCACGACGATGATTGTACTCATTTTCAGGGTTTTTCCAGAAGGAGAAAATTCCTCCATGGAAATTGGTGAAACCCTTTGGCAAACGTTAATGCGCGCCATGGATGCAGGAACAGTTGCAGGTGATTCTGGATGGGGATTTCGTTTAATCATGTTCCTTGTAACGCTCGGAGGTATTTTTATACTATCCACTTTAATTGGTATTCTGAGTTCCGGAATTGATGAGCGATTACAAGAACTCAGAAAGGGTAGAAGTTTCGTAGTTGAGAAAAATCATCAGTTGGTCTTAGGTTGGAATTCGCAGATTTTTACAATTATTGATGAATTGGCAGCAGCCAATGAAAATCAGAAAAAGCCGAGAATTTTAGTAATGGCAATAGAAGATAAAACCATGATGGAAGATGCAATTCGTGAAAAATGTGAAAACTTGAGAAATACAAAAGTGATTTGCAGGAGTGGTGACCCTACTGATATCAAGGATCTGAATATTGTCAATTTGAATGAAACTAAAAGTATTGTGGTACTTTCAAGAGAAAATTCACCATATGCTGATGCGCAAACTATAAAGGTGCTTTTAGCTGTTATAAACCATCCTGAACGAAGTGATAGGCCGTTTCATGTGGTCGCACAAATGAGGCAACAAAAGAATATTCTTGCCGGAAAAATTGTAGGAAAAAATGAAGTCGAATTAATGTTGACCGATGACTTGGTATCCCGGATTATGGTTCAAACTTGTCGTCAATCGGGTTTGAGTGTAGTTTACTCTGAAATTACCGGTTTTGACGGAGATGAGATCTATGTTATTGAAGAAACTGGATTGACTGGCAAAACATTTGGTGAAATTATTTTCAAATACAATGATAGTGCGGTCATTGGTCTGCAATTCCCAAATGGAAGTGTTAAGCTAAATCCGTCTATGGAAACTGTTTTAGAGAAAGGTAGTAAACTGGTTGCTATAACCGAAGATGATGATACACTTATTATCAATGCGCCTGCTGCAAAAATTAATGAGGGTGCTATTGTATTTGTTGAAGAAAAAAGACCTTCTATTGAACGCACGTTGATTTTAAGTTGGAACAACAAAGGGCCAGCTATTCTTCGTGAAATGAGTTCATATGTGCCAGCTGGTTCTGAATTATTAGTCGTTTCAGCCCATGAGAATATAGATGAAGAATATAACAAAATGACAATTTCAAGTAATTTGAAAATAGATTTTAGAATCGCTGATGTAACGGATAGAGAAATTTTAGAAAGTCTAAATGTACACGAATTCACACAGATTATTGTACTGAGTAACACACGCACTTTGAATGTGCAGGAAGCTGATTCTCAAACGCTAATAACACTTCTTCATTTGCGTGATCTGTTAGATATTAAAAGTGCACAGGTAAGAATTGTAAGTGAAATTATGGATTTGAGAAATCGCGAATTAGCCAGTGTTACGAAAGCAGATGATTTTGTAGTAAGTGATAAATTGATCTCTCAGCTGGTTTCACAAGTTAGCGAATCCAAAAATTTGGTCAATGTATTAAACGATATGTTTGATGCGGATGGATCAGAGATTTATTTAAAACCGATCAGTAACTACGTGAAAACGGGTGTTGAAATGGATTTCTTTACCGTGCTAGAAAGTGCAAAAAGACAAGGACAAATTGCCATTGGATACCGTATAATGTCAAAACAATTTGAAAAGGAATCGAGTTATGGTGTTTTTGTGAATCCCATAAAAACAAATAAAATAAGCTTTAATTCTGGTGACAAAATCATTGTAATTGCAGAGGATTAATCAAATACATATTTATGAAAATCAAACATGTAAAAATGGAAAATTCAACAAATCAAGTGTCAGTAAAAACAGGCGAATGGATTTTAACCTTTTTGATTAGCGCAATACCAGTTGTAGGCATTTATAATGCTATTTGTTTGGGCTTTTGGGAGTGGTACAAATGAAAGCAAAGCAAATTGGGCAAAAGCAGGCCTAATATGGTGTGCAATTATAATAGGTATTTACGCGCTTATTCTGCTCATTTTTGGTGCTGCACTTTTATCAGCTATGGGTTAAATCCAGCCCATAACACTTTGTAAAGGGCATTAAAAACGCCCTTTACATTAACCGTTTTATTCACATAATAAGCTCGGATCTAAGGATTCGAGCTTTTTTGTTTAATTTAATTATTTCGTCTTGTTCCTCATAAGATTTTTTATTTTTGCAATTGAATAAAAACGGACAATAAAATCGATTTTATGAAGGTAAATACGAAATACAACACTAAAGAATCTTTATTAGAATTATACAACAAACCTTTGCTCGAATTGGTATTCGAAGCAGCAAATGTGCACCGTGAATTTCACAATCCGCGTGAATTACAAATGTCAAGTTTGTTGAGTATCAAAACAGGAGGTTGTCCTGAAGATTGTGGGTATTGTCCGCAAGCAGCTCGATATCATACGGATGTGGAAGCGCATAAATTAATGAGTGTCGAATCGGTTTTGGAACAAGCAAAAAATGCCAAAGCCAATGGTTCATCTCGTTTGTGTATGGGTGCAGCTTGGCGTGAAGTGCGCGATAACAAGGATTTCGATTCGGTTGTAGAAATGGTGCAAGGTGTTAATGATTTGGACATGGAGGTGTGTTGTACACTCGGTATGTTGAACGAAGATCAAGCGAAACGATTGAAAAACGCCGGACTTTTCGCCTACAATCACAATCTAGATTCATCCAAAGAGTTTTACAAAGATGTGATTTCGACTCGTGAATATGAGAACAGATTGGATACAATTGAAAACGCGCGAAAAGCTGGTATTTCTGTTTGTTCAGGTGGAATCATCGGAATGGGTGAAGCAATCGAAGATCGCGTGGGTCTTTTGATTAGCTATATGGAAATGGAAAATCCACCAGAGTCTATTCCGATTAATGCATTAGTGGCCGTTGAAGGAACGCCGTTGGAAGATCAAAAACCGATTGAACAATGGGAAATGATTCGTATGGTAGCGACGACGCGTGTTGCTTTTCCTGAGTCAGTGGTTCGATTGTCAGCTGGAAGAACGAAAATGTCTATGGAAGCACAAGCTTTGTGTTTTATGGGCGGAGCAAGTTCTATCTTTGCTGGAGATAAATTATTGACGACGCCGAATCCGGATTTCAATGCCGACAAAGAAATGTTTGACATTCTTGGATTGATTCCAAAAGAATCTTTTCAAGACGGAGAAAAACCGGTAACGCATCCAGACGAAAAAATAATTGCTAGAAAAAAAAAGGAAGCTCAACGAGCGGAAGAATTAGCAGCGGCAAAAACGAAACCAAAGAATGGTGATTTCGAATCACGAAAAGTGAGTGTTACCAATTAAGAGATATGTTAGCTAAATGGCAAGATAAATTAAAGAAACGAGAAGAAGAGGGGACCATGCGTTCCCTTTTTCGTTTGGAGAATAAATTGGATTTTTATTCCAATGATTATCTTGGAATGTCTTCGCTTGATATTCGTTCAGAGGCAAAAGGAGGAAGCACAGGTTCACGTTTAATTTCGGGAAATTCGAAAGAAGCTGCAGAGTGCGAATCTTTTCTGGCCGATTGGTTCAAGACAGAGTCTGCGCTTGTTTTCAATTCGGGTTACGACGCCAACCTGGGCTTCTTTAGTTCCATTCCTCAAAAAGGAGATTGGGTCTTGTACGATGAAAAAATTCATGCGAGCGTTAGAGATGGTATTCGGTTGAGTTTTGCTAATTCATTTTCTTTTATACATAATGATGTCACGGATTTACAGAAGAAAATCCAAAAAGCAGAGGGAGCGGTTTTCGTTGTGGTGGAATCATTGTATTCCATGGATGGTGATTTTGCGCCCTTAGGAGAAATTGCAGCAATTTGCAAATTAACGAACGCTAAATTAGTCGTGGACGAAGCACACGCTTGTGGAGTTTTCGGCGAACATGGACGCGGAATAGTCGATTGTTTGCCTGATTCAAATTCCGTTTTTGCACGAATTGTCACCTTCGGAAAAGCATATGGATATCAGGGAGCGGCTGTTTTGTGTTCGGCTGAATTGAAACAATTTCTTATCAATTTCGCACGTTCTTTTATTTATACGACTGCCTTGCCAAGAGAAAGTTATCGCCAAATTCAAGAAAGAGTTAGACACGATATTATACCTCAACGACAACGGCAGTTGCAATGGAACATAAGTGCATTTAGATCTCAGTTTCCGGAGAATACTTTTGTTTCAGAAGTCAATTCGCCTATACAAGTTATGCGAATAGGGAACATTGAAGAAACGAAAGGTAAGGAACAAGAATTCTTGGACAAAGGTTGGGCCGTGAAAGCGATTTTATCTCCAACTGTTGCAAAGGGGGAGGAGGGAATTCGATTTTGTATTCATTTTTAGAGGTTCCTTCGGACCATTCCATTACCGTCAATTATGGATGGCTATTAAAATTTTCGATTTAGAATTAGAAAAATTCGTTACGCTCATGTTGCTCGTTAGACAACTATTTTTTGTGGAATTACCGAAAAGTGCGTATTAATCGATTCTTTGTGAATTTCGAATCTCGAATGGATGAATGGAAAAAATTCCAAGAAGCAGATAGAGAAAGACGGAGCGAATTGTATTACAATTAACGCAACAAATTAATATGACCAGATGCTGTTAATTTTTCATCTGTATTCAAATCATGCGCATATTTTACAACATAACTATATAAGCCTTGCGGACAGATTTTTCCACCGTACGTTCCGTCCCAATGCGCATCAATATCATCCGTAACATAAACCAATTCTCCCCATCGGTCGTAGATTTCCATATGGAAGAATTTGATATACGATCCAGTCGTTCTAAAATATCGATTGTGCTCATCATTATTGGGTGTGAAAGCATTCGGGATGAAAAGCGTAACAAAACAATCTTCGGCTAATTCTACATTAATATCGTCGGTATATACACAACCATTTATATCGTTTACAGTTAAAGTGTATACACCGTCGGTGTTAATGGTTATGCTTGGAAAATTCGATCCGTTGCTCCATTGGTAGAAACTAAAAATGTCATTTGCAACCAAAGCAATCGGTTCTTGTGGACAAACAACCGTATCCGGACCGAGTGATAAAGGGAAAGCAGGATAGAAATCGACAAAGACACTTGCCGTGTTCATACAACCATTAGCATCGGTTCCTGTAACAGCGTATAGCGCCGCAACTGTTGGTATGAAAGTTAATCCATCCGTTACTGTATTATCCCAAATGTAAGATTGAGCGCCACCACCATTTAATGTTAATGGATCTCCTTCACAAACACCAAGTGAACTAGTATTTGCAGTAACGTTCGGTAAATTATTTACAATGACTTGAATACTTGTCGTATCAATACAACCAAAACCATTTGTCCCTGTTACGAAATACGTGTTCGTTATAGTTGGATTGAAAGCCACATTGTCTGTTACTCCATTGTTCCAAACATAGGTATTGGCGCCATTGCCAGATAAAGTAACAGGATCTCCAATGCAAAGTACTGCGGTAGATGCTGTAATGGTGACTACTGGATTTGGGTTGACCGTTATACTAATCGTCGTCGTATCGGCACAACCATTTACATCCGTTCCTATCAATTCATGCGTTATTGTTGTCAAAGGAATTGCCCAATCACCATCTATTACTCCATTGTCCCAAACATACGTATTTGCTCCAGAACCTGTCAATTGTGTTGAATCGCCTTCGCATAAAACAGTACTCGTGGCATTTGCAACGACCGTTGGTAAAGCATTTACGACAACTGTAATTGTATCCGTGTTTTCACAATTATTAGCGTCAGTTCCCGTTGCAGTATATAAAACCGTTGTTGTTGGGAAAAAATAGACATTGTCGACAACTCCATTATCCCAAAGATAAGTTACAGCTCCACTTCCAAATAAGGCTGTCGAATCATTCAAACAAATTAGATTATCTGTCACATTCGCTTGAACATTTGGCAATTGATTGACCGTAATTAATATACTTGCTGTATCTGTGCAAGATCCTATTGATCCCGAAACGATATAGGTCGTTGTAACGGCTGGCGAAATGTAGGCGTTATCTATTGCTCCATTGTTCCAAACGTAGGTTGTAGCCCCCGTTCCATTCAATAAAACCGAATCACCAAAACACATTATATTGCTGTTTGCGGTTGCGCCAACCACTGGGTTGTTTGTCACATTTATTGTCACAGTATTTGAATCTACACAACCATTAATGTCTGTTCCAGTTACCTGATAAGTCGTATTCACAATTGGTGAAACATAGTTGCCATTCGTAACGCCGTTGTCCCATGCGTATGTCAATGCACCACCACCGATCAGTTGCGTTGAGTCTCCAAGGCACAAAGGGTTTTGACTAACATTAGCTGTGATTACAGGTTGTGAGTTAACGATTACTGTTGCGCTAGAAGAAGAGCTCAGACTGCAACAATTTAAGAAATTTGCTTGACCCAGTATGGAATAAGTTGTAGTTGCTGATGGTGTGACATAAAAAGTATAGCCGTCAGAAATGTTATCTAAAGCTGTTGTGTCGATTCCATTCGTATAAGATACATTATTAAGACCAGGTAAGTTAATGTTTACTGTCAATTGAACTGAGTCTCCATCACAAATTGATGTGTCAGAACTCAAAGTAATTTCCGAAGCGTTAAAACCCAGAGTGAGAAATCTTGTAGAATTTACTGGAATTATTGAAGTGTCAATTCCACTGACTGTTACGTAACCGTTGCTGTAACTAAAAGAAAGTGTTCCAGTGCCGGTCTGCGCTATACTGGCATCGATGAAGTTCCCATCGGTATCATACAATAAATGAAAATCCGTTGGATTAATTGGGCCCACCAATGAACCGGGTAACTCACAGGTATCGACTTTAATATCCCAATTAAAAATTTGATCAAAATTCGTATTTGTTACTTTCCATTCTTTCGCAAATCGTGTATTAATCCCAATAGGAACCTCTAAATTAGGACCGGATGCTGCACAAGCACCGTCGGTATTATTACCCATCATTATAAAAGAATTGTCGTTGTTGAAAACACCTGTATTATTCGCGTTATTCGCAGCAAGTGTGGCTCCGATATATAATCTATAGCTATCATCGAATGTGTGTGACTGCTTTTGCATCAGGGCTTGAGCGCTGTCAAGACCAATTCCAATGACTTCGCTATGAAACGCAGAGGGGGCATTTGCGTCCCAAAGAAGAGAACCAATGCTTGATTCATAATCGCCTTGAACACCTCCACCAGCGTCATCAAGTGTTATTCCATATTTGATTGCTAAATATGTATGAACACGACGCATTTGAACAGCTGTTAGGTTTGTATTGTAAAAAATGTATTCGTGGATGTAGCCATTATAAGGTGAATTACCATTTCCAGGCTGAACTCCCATATAAATGCCTGTAGGACCAGAGGATTGAGAAGCAGGATTTGTGGTAGTTAATAAGTCATTTTCAAATGTATTCAAGGAAGTTGTTGAACTTCGATTGCCTCTTAAAGAAATGATAGTAGGCAAGTTATTTTCCGTCCAATCACGACATGCATTTGAGCTATTCGAAGGAGAGAGACCTATCGCTATTCTTCCAGCAGCACCAAGATTTCTAAATTGAATGGCATTTGGTGTATTGTTCCAAAGCAACATGTGGTTATTGTTAACCAGACTAGGAGGAAAATAATATGCACAAAAGAAAGTTCCGTTATTTGTTGCTCCAGAATTGTTCTGCATGAAGTTTAAGCTCGATGTATTTGTCAATGCTTGAAGAGCTGCTAGTGTATTGCCATTGTAATAGATAGTAGTATTGTAATTCGAAACATTACCTGCTGGAGTATTTGTTGCTTGCGGATATGGCGCCGCCGCATCAGTTACCGTAACGGGCCCGATTGTAGAAAGTGTTGTTGTCCATGCTGTAACATTTCCCAGAGGCAAAGCATCTGGCTTGAACCATCCAGTAAGGTTTCCTACTCCAATATTTCCTGGGTTTTGTCCGAAGGATAGTATTGGAACCAATCCAATTATTAATAGAATTCGAGTAAATAATTGTGTCATATTTGAACGAGTATATATTAAGAGCCAGTACATTATGGAAACTCCTTGAAATTAGAACGTAGAAACTGGAGTTTGGTTTGCTTTATGAGCGAATAAAAACTTAAATATTTAGTAATTCACAAAATAACAATACAATTCAAACGTTATAGCAAGTCCCAGACACTTCGATAAGCATTTTCCTTCTCTACATAATCCAAAAAAGCAGAGTAGAATAGATCATTTCCTATAGTTGCAGAATCACCAATAATTATTAATCGTTCTTGGGCTCTCGTCATGGCGACATTCATTCGTCTATAATCGGACAAAAATCCGATGTTTTGATCGGGATTACTTCGAACCAACGAAATGATTATTATCTCTTTTTCTTGTCCTTGGTAACTATCGATGGTCGAACAAAGAATGGAGTTGTCCAAAACTTCTTTCAGTCTTGCAACTTGACCCGAATAGGGTGAAATAACGGTGATTTTATTGGTAGGTATTTTTTCTTGTTCAATGATTTTTTGAACCGCTTCAGCTTCTCCGTCATTTTTCAAACTCATGCCTTCATCGCCACGTTTTTCTTCATATCCAGCACCTGCAGTGTCATAAAAAAGAATGGCATTTTCTTGTTTTTCTTTGAACGATTCCAATCTGTTTTCGTAGAAATAGCGACTCGAAAAATCGGCAATATTCTTGGGCATTCGGTATTGAAGTGGCAGAAAATAAATTGGAAATCCAGCGGGAAGAAATCGTTCGAGGGTAGAAATATTCAGCCCTAATTTGCTTGCTTCATCGGATAGAATTGTTGGTGGAAGTTGAAATGGATCGCCAGCCAAAACAATTTTATTGGCAAATGGGAACAGCGCCCAAGCCAAAGGTTCGAGACATTGTGCAGCTTCGTCAATGATTAGGATGTCAAAAGAATTGTAATCGTACGTTTGGTCAATAATTGAGACGGGCGTACCAACAATCACCTGGGCTTTTTCGTGCCAAATTTGCTCAGTATCTCGTTTGAGTGTTTTGATATCTTTACGAATGTTGTTCACTTCTTTGAATAGCAAAGAACGTTGTTCTCGTTCCGCTTTCCCAAAATTCCGTTTGTACTGAAGCGCCATTTTTCGCAATTGTTCCGAACGAATTTTAAGCTTTTTGAGCGTTTTCAATTCCGAACAGCCCGACCATTTTCCTTCTGGAGTCAAAGGCATTAGTTCGTCACGAACTTTCACAGAATTTCCAATGCGTAATACATCAATTTCTTCTGGTAGACAACCGGCCAAATGATCGACTGCAGCATTGCTCGGAGCAGAGACCAAAACTCGCTTTCCTTTGGCGGTCCATTGTCGAATGGCTTCAATTAAAGTTGTTGTTTTTCCTGTTCCAGGCGGACCGTGCACCAAAACAACATCTGGATGGAGAAGCATTTTTTCAACCGCTTCTTTTTGTCCAGAATTCAATTTTTTGTTGAACCATGTTGTAATCGAAATGGGTTCAGCTGTTTCCTTCGGTTTGATATATTCTGTACCTAATTCTTTCGCCTTTTCAAGCGCTTTTCGCATGATGCTGATCGTTCGACTATCTGGCGCGAGTTTAATTCCTGCATCTCCAGCTTCTAGCCAATCGGGAAAATCAGGAGCAAACAAACGTATTTCGCCTTTCTTTCCTTCAAATTGAAGCAAAACTCCCTTGATACTTTCTTCTCCTTGATAAAATAATTCTATAGGTGAAGATCCACGAAAGCCATTACCTTCAAATGGGAAAGGATAGTGGAAGCTGACTTCAGGATAATCCGCAAAACCAAAACTCTTACGGTTAATTTTTATGGGATGCATCGCCAATCCTAATCGTTTCAGTTCCTTTAAAGATTGACCATTCTCAAGCGAATACCTGGATTTTTCTTCTTTCTCTTCCGCGTTTAAAGCATGCAATAATTTGGGAAAATATGTTGTCGTGTCTAACATTGGGGCGAAATTAAGAATTAAGAATTAAGAAATAAGAAATATGAAGTGAGCAATTTCTGACTTCATATTTCTCATTTTGAACGGAAAAGTATTAATTTCAAAGTATAATTAAAGATCATGGAAGAACCGAAGTAAAAAAGTAGTTGGAAAAAGAGACTTATATAGATTTCTTTGGGTGTGATATTGTTGTTCGGAGCATTGATGTACATTAGATATTGGTGCGTTTACAGCTCTGGAATTAGAGTTGGTATAATTCAAAAAGTTTCTCAAAAAGGATATATGTTTAAAACCCATGAAGGAGAAATGATTCTCCGTGGAATGGGCAATAAGAACAGTCAAACGGGCACATTTAGCTCTAACAATTTTTTGTTTTCAGTTACAGATGATTCACTGGCCAAAGAATTGTCAAATTCTCAAGGTATGATGGTTGAACTGCACTATCTGAATTATTATAATTCACTCCCATAGCGCTGTGACAATTATAGTGATGAAGATGGGCAATATGTTGTTGACAAATTGGTTAGGATTGTAGACAAAAACCCTGATTGGAACGGCGGAATGTAAATTTAGAATTCACGTTCCAGAGACCGTATCCTCCACATCTTCTTCCGTAGAATCCGTCCATCGCTCTATGCGTTGCACACCCTCCACCATTTCAAATTTGGACATTAATTCACGCAAGTGCTTCGTATCGTAAACGAGTACTTTTAATTTCCCTTCGAAAATACCATCGTCGGTTTCAAACGAAATGGATTTCATGTTTACATTCAGCTGGTTTGAGACAATTTCTGTCAATTTGTTCACTAAACCAACGCTATCAAATCCTCTCAATCGCAAAACGGAAACACGTTCCGTTAATTTTTCACCTTTCCATCTGGCCTTCATGCATCGATAAGCCATTTTGGACTGCATGTTTTCCGCATTAGGACAATTGTTTCGGTGAATTTTTATTCCATCATTTATCGTAAGAAAACCAAAAACGCGGTCGCCTGGAATTGGGTTGCAACATTTGGACAAGGTGTAATCAAAATCACCAAAATTATCACCGATTACAAGGGTATCTTTTTTAAAATCAACAGTCTCCAAAGGTTGTCCGTTGGTTTTCTTTTTCTTTGGTGGAATTTTAATCACTTTTACAGGAATCAGAATCCCATTTTCGCTCTCAATTTCACGCAATTTCGTAAGGTCGATTTTCCCTTTCGCAATCTTAATGTATAATTCTGTTGCCGTATTTTGATTGTAAAATCGCTCTACAGCAGTTATATTTTTGGTATTCCAGGGTAGATTATGTTGTTTGAATTTACGTTCAAGAATCTCTTTCCCGTCCAGTGCAATTGTTTTGCGTTCGTCGTTCAAGGAAGAACGAATTTTTTGTTTTGCTCTCGCCGTCGTTACAAAGCGCAACCAATCATCATTAGGTCTTTGTTTCGACGAAGTGATGATTTCCAATTGATCGCCACTCTCTAACTCATGTGAAAGTGGAACCAATCGATTGTTCACTTTTGCACCTATGCATCGATCGCCAATGTCGGTATGAATATCGTATGCAAAATCGAGAATGGTAGAACCAACGGGAAGAACGCGCAATTCTCCTTTTGGGGTGAACACGTAAATTTCTTCCGCGAAAAGATTAAGTTTAAATTCATCTACGAATTCCAAGGCATTTTCATTTGGACTGTCGATAAGGTCTCTTATTTCTGCAATCCAACGGTCAAATTTACTCTCGTTATTGTTGTTCTCTTTGTATTTGTAATGGGCCGCCAAACCTTTCTCTGCCACTTCATCCATTCGTTTGGAACGGATTTGAACTTCCACCCATTTGCCTGATTCAGACATAACAGTGGTATGTAATGATTCATAGCCATTTGCACGCGGAGTCGAAATCCAATCACGCAAACGATCTGGACTCGGCTGATAAAAATCGGTAACGATGGAATAC
>ERZ1048068.59-NODE-59-length-106815-cov-14.652932_pt1 | contig 106815 bp, 96 predicted proteins | sample MGYA00383098_ERZ1048068 | MGnify/ENA primary metagenome ERZ1048068 (study PRJEB29581, sample SAMEA5548368) | metagenome | biome: marine; feature: coastal; material: water | depth 1 m | study: Short-term variability in the microbial, nano- and picoplankton...
GCTTTTAGGTCGGGCACGCACCTATTTAGGCAGAAGCTTAGTTATTTTGCAGTTTAATTATCACGCTTCTTCACCCTTCAAATAGGCTTGCAAGCGATAGTGGCAGAGGGTAAATGGCTCTCCCGCCAGCGATGTCGATGAGCGGAATTCCGTCTGATCCCGTAATGAAACTATCCAGCTTGTTAAGTTGTAAACAAGTCATCCTCGATTTAGAGGGTGAAGTATGCTCTGACGCACTGGCCCATATGGTGGACCATCTGATTGCGCGTGGATGCCTTAGCAAGAGCCTGCGCGACGAGATTCTTGATTTGCTCAAGGAGCGTGAAGGCCAAGTCAGTACGGGTATCGGCTCTGGCGTTGCTATTCCACATGCTTTTTCAGATTCTGTGGATCATGTGGTAGCTGCTTTTGGGCGATCCAGTGAGGGTGTTGATTTTGAGGCAATTGATAATTCCCCTGTGAATTTGGTGATGCTTCTCATTGTGCCCGAAACGCAGCACAATATGCACCTGCAAACGTTGGCCGCTATCGCTAAAATGTTCAATAATTGTTCGATCCGGCAGCAGCTACATAATGCAGAATCGATAGAGCAAGTTTTGAATATTTTTGATGCTGATTCATCTAGTGTTCGTGCAGGGGGTGAAAACTAGTATGTTAGTGAAATAGATTTTTATACCATGATGATAAAAGAATTAGAAGAGGCAATGTCTCGGGCACTCGAAACCGCTGGTGTTGAATTGCCGGATGGGTTCGAGGTGCAAGTCGAGTCAGCTGCGGATTTGCGGTTTGGAGATTATCAAAGTAATGCAGCGATGGTTTTGGCGAAACGTCTGAAGACCAATCCTCGTGATTTTGCGGCGAAGCTCATTGAGGCTATAGATTTAGGAGATCTAGCAGTGGCTGATATTGCAGGGCCTGGATTCATCAATTTTAGAGTGAGTCATTCTGCATGGAGCAAGAGGATGTCATCTTTACTTGGCGATGATCGTCTTGGCGTAGAATTAGCCAGCCCAGCGCAAACTATTGTGGTAGATTTTTCTGCTCCGAATGTCGCTAAGCCGATGCACGTGGGTCATATACGTTCCACTATTATTGGAGACAGTTTGTCTCGTATCGCTCGTTTTCTTGGGCACGAGGTCATTACTGATAATCATATCGGTGATTGGGGGACTCAGTTCGGGATGATCATCCATGGTTGGAAAACTATACTGAATGATGCTGATCTCGAAGCTGATCCCGTTGCAGAGTTGTTGCGTGTATACCGAACGGTCAATGCACGCTGTGGTGAAGATGATGCGGTGCGTGAGACGTGCAAGTTGGAGCTGGTAAAGCTTCAGGGTGGAGACGAGGAGAACCTCCAAATTTGGGAAAAATGTGTGGCTCTATCCAAACAAGGTCTGCAGGGAATATATGATCGGCTTGATGTGTCTTTTGATTATTGGCATGGAGAGAGTTTTTACAATGAACGCCTCGCGCCACTCGTTGATGAGATGATGCAAAGTGGTGTAGCTCGCGAGAGTGAGGGTGCCATCTGTGTGTTTTTTGATGGCGATGCTAAATTGGATGAAAAACCTGCCATTGTGCGCAAGGCGGATGGGGGTTTCTTGTACGCAACGACAGACTTGGCCACCATTGACTTCCGGGTGCAGCAATGGAATGCAGATCAGATATGGTATGTGGTAGGTGCACCTCAGCAGCTCCATTTTCAGCAAATCTTTGAAGCTACTCGCAAGCGTGGTCAAAATCCAAGCATGCATCATATTGCATTTGGTTCTATCCTTGGTGAGGATCGGAAACTGATGAAGACGCGCAGTGGTGACAATGTGCAGCTCGTAGATGTTCTCGACGAGGCCGTCGAGCGTGCTGATCTAGTAATCAGAGAGAAAAATCCTGATATGGACTCTGCACAGAGGGCAGAGGTGGCATCTATTGTCGGCATCGGCTCGGTGAAGTTTGCAGAGCTATCCCAGCATCGCATGACGGACTACGTGTTTAGTTGGGACAGAATGCTAGCGCTTCAGGGTGATACTGCCCCATATTTACAGTATAGCTACGTGAGAGTGCGTTCTATTTTTCGCAAGCTAGGAGATGAGACTAAAATCGACCCTTCAGCCCTTGTGGTTGAGGCGGATGCTGAGGTGCATTTGGCTCGCATGTTAGTGCGCTTTGGTGAGACAGTGCCGATATTACTTGATGATTTTAGGCCAAATCTCCTGGCTAATTATCTACTGGAGCTGGCAAAGGCATTCCATTCGTTTTTTGAGGCTTGTCCTGTGCTGAAGTCCGAGGGTGATACTCAGAACACGCGACTAGCCTTGTGTGAGCTTACTAGCCGGGTGCTTGAGAGGGGGCTTGGGTTGCTCGGTATCGAAGTCCCCGAGCGTATGTAGTTCTGGTCACTCACCTTGGTTGTTTAAGATCCGCTCTGGTGGTGATATAATTCTTTAATGAGAATTTTTTGGATGATGAGTTCTTGGACGTGGATTTCTTGGACGAGGATTTCTTCGATGAAGATTTCTTAGATGAAGATTTTTTGGATGAGGATTTCTTAACTTTGTCTGTTTTGACAGGAATGGCGGTATGACCATCACTGTTACTGTGGCTTTCTTTGCACTCTTTCTTTGAGTTATTATGATGGGTTTTGCTGTGTTTTGCTTTTTTGTCGTGATCCCGATGTTTGTGGTCGCGCTGGTAGCTTTTGTTGCGGTTTGAGTGATGCTTGGATGGTTTTGAGCAGGTAACATAGCGACTTCCGTGCTTGCGATACCATGTATCACCATGGGTGTAATAACGGTGACCGCCAATATAGGTGGTTCGGCACCCAGAAGGTAGCTGTGATATGCCATGGTAGCGATGAGATTGACCGATATTACCGTAATACCCGTAGGGGCGCGAACATCTGATATAGTGGCTACCGCTTCGGCGATACCATCTACTGCCATAATGATAATAAGGTGTTCCGCTGACATAAATGGTGCTGTAGCCATGAGGGAGGGCAGTAAAGGTGGTACTACTCGAATAACTAGTTCCGGTATTATAGTAGTTGGGGTCTACGCATGAACTCAGAGATAAGATACTCAAGCTTGCCAATATGATAAGTGGGAATGAATGTTTCATAATACGGTAGGACGTTTCGTATTTGATATTATTCAATTTTTTCTCGCAGAGAGCAATCATCTTTCTAATGGCTGAGACGGCGTCACAAAGCACATTGCCATTTTTGCGCGGCACAGGAGATGCTCGTACTTGCAATTCTGCTACAGTATGGCGCAATAGGGCTTGTGAACACGGAACAATGGATTGCGGCCGATTTTGCGCATTGTTGGCACCCTTTTACCCGCCAAGGAGATTGGGTAAATGGCGAGCCTGCTGAGCCTTTGGTGCTCGTGGACGGCGATGGTTCATGGCTGATTGATTCAGAGGGGCGAAGGTATATTGATGGCAATGCCTCTATTTGGACCAATATACATGGCCACAAACATCCATTGATTAATGAGGCGATGGTGGAGCAGATCAACAAGGTTGCCCATACCAGCTACCTTGGATTTGCCAATCCTCGAGCGAGTGAGTTAGCTTCCCGGTTATCCCGGTTGTTTCCACCAAATACTCTTGAGCGCGTTTTTTTCTCGGATGATGGATCTACAGCTGTGGAGTGTGCGCTAAAAATGGAGATCCAGTATCGCATACAAGCTGGGCAAGCTGAGCGAGTTCATTTTCTTGCATTCGATTTGTCATATCATGGTGACACTCTAGGGGCAGCCTCACTCGGTGGGGTAGGTGAGTTTTTTGAGCCATTTAGAAAGTTTGGCTTTCCGGTAAAGCATTTGAGTGGACTCGAAGAGCTTGATGGTCTTGATGATGAGGCAGTCAAAAAAACGGCAGCCGTTATTATTGAGCCTTTAGTCCAAGGGGTGAATCAAATCAGGCCATGGCCAAAGGGTATGCTGGCCAAGCTCAGACAGTGGTGCGATAAACATGATGTGCACCTTATTCTGGATGAGGTGATGACTGGGTTTGGGCGAACGGGGAAAATGTTTGCCTGTCAACACGAGGATGTCATTCCTGATTATCTATGTTTGGCCAAGGGTCTTACTGGTGGATATATGCCTTTGGCTGCTACCATGGTGCGTGGCGAGATTTATAATGTTTTTTTGGGCGGTGCAGACAAGGCTTTCTACTACGGACATAGCTATACAGCAAATCAGCTAGGCTGTGCGGCTGGACTGGCTAGCTTGGATGTTTTTGAAAAGGAACATACGCTTGATCAACTACCGGAAAAAATTGAATGCTTAGCATGTGAGCTCAAAAAAATGGCTGAGGATGAACTGTTTATTTACGAGGTGAGGCAGTGTGGATTTATTGCGGGAATAGAGCTGCGCACACCTGATGGTCAGGTATTTGATAGTAAATTGAGGATTGGGGAAAAAGTCTCTGTGATGGCACGTGATCATCAGGTTTTGACGAGGCCGATCATGGATACTTTGGTGGTGATGCCTCCACTGTCTATTTCAAAGGATGAGATTAAAATATTATGTCGCGGGCTTGCTGCTGCGATTAAGGATTTCAGGGCTACACTTGATGCCTAGCTAATGTGATAAAAGATGATGAGGCGGATACGGATAGCGATTGTTGGATCAGGTGCAGTCGGCGGGTATTATGGGTCTCGTCTTTCCAAGGCGGGCTTGGATGTTTATTTTTTGCTGAGATCGGACTACAACTATGTGCGGCATCATGGATGGAGTGTTAAAAGTGTTCATGGTGATTTTCAGCTGCCTACCGTTAGCTGTGCTCGAACAAGTGAAGAAATCGGTCCTGTCGATTTAGTGATCATAGCCTGGAAAACGACTTCGAATAAGTATTATGAAAGTGTGATCACACCACTTCTCGATGCAAAAACAGAGATTTTGAGTTTGCAGAATGGATTGGGAAATACCGAAGAATTAGCGCGTTTATTTGGTGGCAAAAGAGTATTCGGGGGGCTCTGTTTTGTGTGTATCAACCGCACGTCTCCCGGTCATTTATGTCACAGCGCGTCCGGCATGATGAAGGTAGGGGCATTCCAATCACATGGTGCTGGCGCCTCAGATCGGTTAAGTCGTTTAGTGGCCACACTTGTTGGTGCAGGAATTGATGCGCGAGCAGTGGCCAATCTTGAGAGAGCACAATGGATGAAGTTGATATGGAACATTCCATTCAATGGGCTAGCGATCGCCGAACGCGGATTAGATACAGAGAGGCTCATGGCTCAACCCGGCATGGAATCGCGTATTCATAAGATTATGTGTGAGGTACAGGAGGCAGCTGCAGCTCTTGGTCATGAGATCAGCGATGATTTTCTTGACCAGCAAATAGCAGTAACCAAGCCAATGAAGGCATACAGGCCATCGAGCATGATTGATTACCTTGAGGGACGTGAGGTTGAAGTCAGTTCTATCTGGAAAGAACCCTTGTCCAGGGCCCGCCAATTGGGTGTGGCAACACCCGAAATTGATCGTTTGGTTAGCGAAATAGAGCATGCGCTGGCGGAGAAAAAAAATTAATACCATTTTGTACGAGACAATTTCATAAGAGTATGGTTTTCCATAGTGCAGGAGGTTAATGGTGTAACCTCTAACTAATAAATAATCCTTACATATATTTTACAGATGGAAACGGTAACAAAACGCGATCTCGTTATTAAGTTGAGCAATAAGACAGGCATTGGGCAAGCTGAGGTATTACAAGTGCTTGAAACCATGATGGAGACTGTTACGAGTGAGCTTGCGAGTGGCAATGCTGTGGTGATGAGAAATTTCGGATCATTTCAGGTTCGTGAAATGAAGGGTAAGGTCGGTCGTAACCCCAAAAATCCGGGGCAAGATATGAAGATTCCGCCACGTGCAATCGTTAAGTTTAAGCCCGGCAAAGAAATGAAAGAGAAGGTTGCCCGTATTCTTCCTCTTATTCAACAAGAGCAATAGTTGCTCCACAGATTTATGAGTCTCGAATCCAAAAAACAAGAGCTGCTCGAAGAGTTGGGCTTTTTTCATGATTGGACCGAGCGATACGAATACGTTATTGGCTTGGGCAAGAAGCTTAAGCCTTTCCCTGCTGAGAAGCAAACGGAAGACAGACTCATCAAAGGGTGTCAGTCCCAAGTTTGGCTAGATGCTTGCTATGAAGACGGGGTCATGCACTACATTGCAGATTCTGACTCACTGATCACGAAGGGCATGATCGCATTATTCGTACAGGTGCTCGACGGGGAGACCCCCAATGATGTTCTACAGGCTGATATGGGCTTTGTTGACGAAACAGGTCTTAAGGAGCACTTGGCACCGACACGTGCGAATGCGCTCAACCTAATGGCGACTCAGATGAAGCAGCGTGCACTTGATTTCGCTGGTTAATAGGTGGTCATCCTTGGTACCAAAAATGCCGCACTACTTGCGAGATATCAACCAGAGGTGGATTTCTTGAGCTGATTTTTTGCCGATACCAGGAACTGATTCCAGCTCTTTTGCATCAGCCTTTCGGATGCGCTTCACAGAACCAAACCGACGCAGTAATGCTTCTTTGCGTTTAGTAGAGATGGCTGGGCAGTCATCTAGGAGGCTTTCACGAACACGTCTGCGCAAAAGGAGTTCGTTATAATTGTTGGCAAAACGGTGTGCTTCGTCGCGTATGCGCTGCATGAGTTTTAGTGCTCCTGAATCATGAGGCAGGAGTAGCGGCTCACCGATGCCTGGTCTGAAAATCTCTTCTCGTTGCTTGGCAAGGCCAATGACGGGAAGATCGTGCAAGCCAAGTCGCTGCAATTCTCTCACTGCCATGCCCAGCTGTCCTTTGCCGCCGTCAACAATAACTAAATCTGGAATCAGCAGAGGGGACCTACCTTCTCGAGCAAGACGTCGAAGTGCCTCAAGCGGTTGTTCTTGGGTGTCCTCTGTATTAGAAATTCTATTTTCTAACAATATTCGGGAGTAACGTCGTTTGACAACCTCGGCCATACTTGCGAAGTCATCCTGACCCTGTACAGATTTGATGCGGTAGCGACGATAGCTCTTGTTTTCAGGGCTTCCATTCACAAATCTAACCATCGAGGCGACGATGTGAGTACTTGAGACATTGGAGATATCAAAACACTCCATGATGTGAAGTTTGTCGGGAAAGCCGAGAGCATCTTGGAGCTCAGCTAAATCCTCGCTGGGTTGAACAGTGCTGGGAATTGCCCCGCCACCTCGAGCAAAGCTACGTGCTGGACTTAGGGTTTTCTCTAAGTTGTCTATAATGTCGCGTATGCGTGCGGCCTTCTCATACTGGAGTTTATCGGAGGCTTGCTGCATCTGCTCTCGTAGTCCCTGCAAACGGTCTCTTTTGCCTTTGCCTTCGAGTAGTGCAACCACATCCATGACACGAGCTCGATACTCTTCTTCGGTAGTCTTACCAACACAGGGGGCACAGCATGAGCGAATGACGTCAGCATGACAGTGGCGATATTCATTTTCCCCCGGACATCTCGGTTTGCACGTTCGCAGACCAAATTCGCGATTAATCCACTCTACTGTTGCTCTAATGGCGACAGAATGAACAAAGGGTCCGAAGTAGCGGGCGCCATCGTCTTTCTTTAGGCGAGTTAGCATAAAACGCGGCATGGGGTCATTCAGCTGAACCTTGACCATGTAGAAGCGTTTATCATCGCGCAGGCTTACGTTGTAGCGTGGACGATATTGCTTAATGAGCTTGCTCTCCAGAATTAGCGCCTCTTGCTCATTGCGCACGATTTGGATATCGTAGCTCTCGATACTATCAATGAGGGCACGGGTTTTACGGTCGGCGCGCATTTTGCGAGAAGGCATAAAATAGCTGCTTACACGTTTTTTGAGATCGCGTGCTTTGCCCACGTAGATAATCCCCCCGAGACGATCCCGCATCAAATACACGCCAGGTTTGTGTGGCGTGTCTCTGAGTTTCTGCTGGATTTTAGACGTACTCATGAATGGTTGTGACAAAGAATCGTAGAACGATTGCCGAAGTCAAATACTATGAGTAAACATTAACACTCTGCCTAAATAAGTCTATGGCTTGATTGAAGGCTGACAAGCATGCTCTTGTTGTCGGCTTTGATCTTTGACAGAGACTTGGTCTTCCCCGTGCTTGCACACAGCAAAAATCAGACTACAATACAGGCAACAATTTCTATGAAATCGAATATTTTCAATTCTACCTCAGTCTCTGCAGTGTTGCTTGCTACTTCGCAGTCATTGTTGGCAGCTGAATCTGCCGCAGGCGATCTCACAAGCCAAGTGAAGAGCGAGGATATCATACAAATACTGCACAAAGGTGGGTTCATGATGTGGCCTTTAGCTGTGTTGTCAGTTATTTGTGTGGTTCTTATATTACTCTATTTTTTCACAATCCGTCGCAATGCCGTGGTCAGTGACAAATTCATGAGCGCTGCTGAAGCTCTTATTAGAAAACGAGATTACCTTGGGTTAGTTGCACAGTGCCAGAGGCAGAATCAAAGTGTGGCGCGCATCACTGAGAAAACGCTTGATTTCATGACGAAAAACACGGGCACTACATTTAAGGAGGTTCGTGAAGTCGCGCAAGCTGAGGGCTCTCGACAAGCTGGTATTCTAACACACAGGATCAGCTACCTCAATGATGTTGGAACGATTGCTCCCATGGCCGGCTTGCTGGGCACTGTGATTGGTATGATTAGAGCGTTTATGGAAATTGCGGACGGAAACCATGAGCCAGGCGCTCATGCGATTAAGCTCGCAGAAGGCGTCTATCAGGCACTGGTGACCACTGCTAGTGGCTTGGTTATTGGTATCACAGCCGTTATTTTCTACTCTATTTTTCGTGGTAGAGTTCAGAAATATATTGCTGAGTTGGAGGCCGCCGCTACGCACTTAATGGCATTACTTGCAGCCCAATATAATCGACGAGGTGGTGTAGCACCTCAGCCTGTTTATTCAAATGACCAGGATGATCAAGGCTATGGCAACAATGCTGGGCAGAGTCACATAGTATCTCGTGATCAGGCGCCTGCGCCCAATTTGAGACCGACCAATGACAGTCCTGAAATTCATGGGATTTAAATCCGGGGAACTTTTTCCACATCAATGAAATTTCAAACCAGAGAGCCTGAATCAGCCGATTTTCCATTGGCACCCATGATCGATGTCGTATTTCTGTTATTGATTTTTTTCATCGCAACCATGCAATACGCTCAAAAAGAGCGAGAACTTAATGTGTCGGTTCCTGTCGCCGAGGAGGGAGCTGATGCACGGCAGACCGTCGGTGAGATTATCGTCAATGTGCGTGATGATGGAAGTGTGGTTGTAGACAGCGCGGATATGACTCAAGACGAACTCTATGATAAACTATCCCGTATTGCGGCGGTGCATAAGAATCAGGCGATCAGAATTCGAGGTGCTGGCAAGGTCGAATACCAGAAGATTGTTGAGGTCATTGATATCTGCCAAAAAGCAGGTATCCCGAATATTTCATTCGCCACCCGAGTTCAGAAAAAGAGCCAGTAGCTACGGTTTTTGTTTTAACGAATTGATAAAAAAGCAGATATAATTGAGCCTTCTATGAAAAGTATTATGCGAGTAATTTCTCTGACTATGTGGGTAACTCTCGCTATGGGGTTAAGCCATACTACCTTGTGTGCCCAGAATGCACCGTTGGTATCGGATCCAGCACAAGATCAATTTGAATTTTGTAAGCAGCTCTATCGCGAAGCAAACAATACCGAGGATTTAGACCTTAGAGTGGAAGCCTACCAACGTGTTATACCTCGTTTGGGTGCATATATTGAGAGCTATCCCAACCACCCTAATACTCAAGCTGCCAGTTATTATCTGGGCGAATGTTATTATCATTCAGGATCTGTGGATGAGGGAAAGAGGATACTTCATGGGGTCATTAATCGTTTCATAGAGGGTCGCTATGTGGCGTTGGCCTCGAATAGACTGGGCTACGATGATGTCAACGAGAAGAAGTATAGCCAGGCGGCTGTTCATTTTGGTCGGGTGGCAACGATGGCAACTACAGTCCAAGAACGCTACCGTGGTCGTTACCAAGAGGCTTCATGTTATCGTTATGCGGGCGATACTGACAAAGCCATACAGTCGTTTCTTATGGTAGAGGCGTCGGAAGATGCGCCCGTCAATTACCGAGAGAGCGCTCGGTTGAAGTTGGCGCACTTGTATCTAGCTAAGAAAGAGAATGAGATGGCGAGAGAGAAGTTTGAAGCTTTGATGGAACCTCAGGTCGAATCGAACATACGTGCGGAAGCAACACTCAATGTTGGCCTGCTAGCTCTGCAAAATAAAGAAGTTGATAAGGCCACAAAATGTTTCGAGGCTGTGCTGAGTTCTACCGAGGATAAATTCAAAGCCAGTGCTCAAGCGGGATTAATGAATAGCATGTATACGGCTAAAGATTATCAAGGGGTGCTTGATGCGCTAAAGCGTGGTGAATATGTTGGCTCGCCTGCTACTGAGGCGGTGAAATATGCCATTGCCGGTCGAAGTGCTTATCAATTGAAATTATACAATGAGGCAATTCGTCTTTTTTCCACCGCTGAAAGTCAGCAGCCTATGTCCGCTGAAGCATTTGAAGCGAGCTACTTTCGTTTGCTTTGTTTTTATAACATAAAAGGGACGAATATTCCCATGCAAGTGGATGCCTTTTTAGAAATTTATCAAGGACAATACCCCAAGCATGAAAGGATCCATAAGGCGCTGTTGATGAAGGCCGAGACACTTTTCGATGACGAGCAACATCGTGAAGCTGCATCCGCATATAACCAGATAGATTCAGAAATTATAGGCAGCCCAAACCAAGCTAATTTGTATTACAAAAGGGGCTGGTGTCTTTCATTATCGGGTGATCACAACGGTGCTGTGAGAGACTTTACTTCATTTATAGGAAGGCACAGCGGGGATAAACGAGCCGCTGATGTGATAGCAATGCGTGGAAAGTCATTTCTTGTGCTTGGAGACCGTATTTCTGCGCTTAAGGATTTTGACTTATTGATTCAACGTTACCCGGATGACAAATTAGCAGCTCTGGCATGGCAAAATAGCGCCAAAATCAGAAAAGAGGACAAAGATTACGCAGATATGATCCGCAGATATGAGGCTCTTCTCAAAGGTTTTTCGGATCTTGGTGATGACACTACTGCCAATGCCCACTATTGGATAGGATGGGGTAATTATCAGATTAAAAAATTTCCTGAAGCCATAGCTGCGTTAACAGATGCTAGCCGCCTTGATCAGAAAAAATACGGGCTTAATAGCGGAATGCTGATTATCTACAGTGCTTACTCCATGAAGGACAAAAAGAGGCTTCAGCAGGAAATCGAGGCAATGACCAAGTCGGGTCATGGCGATAAGGTGCCGAGGTCTATTTATCGATGGCTGGGTGTGCAGTGTTTTAATGCTGCGGAAATGGGTGCGGCACAACAATACTTGACCAAAGGAGTTAGTCTTAATGATCCGCGTGCAACTCCTCAGGCTTTTTGGAAGATGCTTGGCAAGGCTTGTGTTGCTGTAGGCAAGTATGATGAGGCTATCGTGGCGACCGGTAATTTTCTTGATGTCGTTGACGAGCCATTTTGGAAGGCTGAGGCTTTATTAGACAGGGCTGAGGCATTTCTCGGATTAGAGAACCTTGAGCAAGCAAAAACGAGTGCTGAACAAGGACTAGAGCTTAGACCAAAAGGTATGGTAAATGCTGAACTGAGAATGATCCTCGGGGACATCGCTTACAACTCAAGTGATTTTGCGGAAGCAGCAGCTTATTATGTGGTGGTTGTTCAATTATTCGTAGACGATCAGGAATTAAGATCCGATGCTCTCTACAAATCATACGAGGCTTTGATGCAAAAAGGAGATCAAGAAGAAGCTCAACATTATCTCGACACTCTCAAGAAAGAATTTCCTAATTACCTCAAGACAGAGCAGTCTCGTGGCATCGAAGGGCCCTAACTGGACGGTGGCAACTTCAGCAAGTATAGCCTAAATTAGTAGCAAAACTCACTGACACCTATGTCTAACGCAAACTGCGGGCATTAGGATTTGCTGTTCTACCGTTGTTTTTTGCCCATGGGTCTGCGTGAGTAGAGCCCTCTTTGCCAAAGAGTTCCTCTGCTTTTTTACCTGGAGGTAGGCAAACCACAATCGGTTTCATTTGGCGCCCCTGAGCATTGTAGCGATACCTTAAATATCTGACCGGATATTCCTGCTCGACGGGTTTTTTGGTAACAGGATCAGTCACAGTTCTAGTTCTTTTGACTCTGGCATCAAACATATCTTCTGCTACGAGGCTTCCATTACGTTTGTGATAGCCATAGACAATGCGGTAGAGTTTTGAGCCCGCTCCATCGTAGACAATACCGCTGCGAAGTTTGCCGAAAGCATCTTTGCGATAGAGGACGAGCATTCGTAATACTCTGTCACCACTACCCTCTAAGCGATTCCCGTAAGTGCGTCGCTCGATAACCCGCTCATCTGGGCTGCGACTAAATTCGGTATAAGTTCCGTCCTGATTATGCATGATACGAACATTATTTTTAGGAGCTTCAATACCAGTTAGGTCATTGACGCCAGCATTGAGGTTGATGGCTACAAGAAATGATGTCAGTAGAAGGCTAATTACTGTAGTTTTCGCAGACACAGCAGGGTAGTTTTTTTTAATGATTGTATTCATGAATGCCACACATGAAACTACAGCCCTGACTAAGATAATCCAAGCTATAAGATGATGATCTGGAAAACACGGCGACAGACATTAGACCTCACAAAAAGTGCCGCAGTGATGGGCATATTGAATGTTACACCCGATTCGTTTTCGGATGGAGGGGAATACTCGCTGGCGGATAAGGCCATAAAGCGTGCATTGCAGATGATTGATGAGGGTGCACAGATTATTGACATTGGTGGTGAGTCTACCCGTCCAGGGGCGGAAGCTGTTGATGCATTAGAAGAAATAGTCAGAACTGTGCCCATCATCGAAGCATTGAGGCAGCAATCCGATGTGCTGATCTCGATCGATACCTCAAAGGTAACAGTAGCCGAGGCAGCCATCGATGCAGGAGCAGATATCGTCAACGATGTCACAGGAATGCGCGACGAGAATATGGTGCAGCTTTGTTCGGTTACAGGTGTGGGAGTATGTGTGATGCACATGCAAGGTGAACCACGCACTATGCAGGAGAGCCCAAGCTATGAGCATGAGGGTGGTGTAATGTCAGCTATTCAGGCATTTTTTACTCAGCGGCTTGTAAGCTTGGAGGCTTTAGGTATGAACACAGACTGTATCTGCTTTGACCCAGGTATTGGCTTTGGTAAATCTTATCAGCACAACCTTAATTTGCTCAGAGGTCTTGGTGAACTGCAAGCTAGTAGGCCTGTTCTACTCGGAGTGTCTCGTAAATCAGTAATTGGTCAATTGATTCGAGAAAATGACCCCGCTCAGAGAGACAGAGCAACAGCTATTATTACCGCCCTTGCACATAAGAATGGAGTCAGGCTACATCGTGTACATGATGTAAAAGGGGCGGCGGAAGCGATTCGTATCGCAGACGCCGTTTAGCCTTGAGTTGCGAAGTCATGTTAGTATTCTAAGTCTTGATGTATAATATACTCATTGCCACTCTTTTTTTGTCTCTGCAAATAATGGGACATGCTGAAGACGAGCCTAAAAAAAACGAAGCATTTTGGAGCCCGTCCCTGGGTGATACTTGGACATACAAAATCGTAATGGAAGTGGCGAAGGAAACTTCTATTCCCTCTGATATCGAAGGGCAGATAATCGAGGAACTGGAGGGCAAAATACGTTCGACTCATTATCAAACTTTGGTATATCGGGGATTTTTACCTATCTCAGATAAGGGACCTAAGGCTGATGCCTTTTATTTTTCGAATGGCAAGCAGCTAGAAGAAATCCAATACATGCAGATTAAGGAAGATAAGGTAAATGCGGTTGGATCGAAAAAAGAAGGTAAGAAACCAGAAAAACTTATCAGCCTCAATAAGCCAATCCCTCTTGTGGTCGGTAGCTGGAAGGGTGGCGAATCATTTCCTGTGATGATGGAGCAGGCTGTGAAGGGTAATAAAATCCGTATGTCGAGGATGTTCAGAGCGATTGGCTGGGAGCAGGTGGAAACGGAAGCGGGCGATTTTAAAGCGTTGCACGTGCAAGTAACAGGTATGAACGGGGGGCTTGAGTTGAAGCGTGGATACTGGTTTGCTCCAGGTACTGGCTTCATCAAAGAAGATAAGAAATATTATCTTGGTGATAAAATGATTATGAGGCAAACGAGAGAGTTGGTAAAAACTGCTAAGGCTCAGACTAATCAGAAGGATGGCGATCAATAGCTTATTTCGTAGGTCTGCTCTCTTTTGATTCAAATTGCCTTTGCCAAAATTCAAGCCGTTCTTTAATGCGTTTTTCTAAGCCATTCTCAGTAGGCGTATAGTAACATCGACCTTGTGGTAGGTATGCTTGGGGCGTGTAGTTCCCCTTGTAATCATGCGAGTAGTGGTATTCTAGAGCATCCTTAGGTGTGCCTGATGTAGCCGCTAGCTTCTTTCTCGATTGTGTTCTTAGATGTGCTGGAACAGCAAGTGTATGCCCTTCTTTGACGTCCTGAATAGCCTCACCAAGTGCCGCGTAGGCGCTGTTTGACTTGGGCGCAGTAGCAAGATAAACGGTAGCATGAGCCAGTGGGATGCGGCCTTCGGGCATACCCAGAAACTCAAATGCCTGTTGAGCATCCATGGCCACTCGTAAGCCATTAGAATCGGCAAGCCCAATGTCTTCACTGGCTGAAATAACCAATCTGCGTGCAATGAAGCGTGGGTCCTCGCCTGCGGTGAGCATCTTAGCTAGCCAGTAGAGTGCAGCGTCAGGATCCGAGCCTCTGATTGACTTGATAAATGCTGAAGCGGTGTCGTAGTGCTGGTCACCATCTGCGTCGTATACGATTGCTTTGTGCTGAATTGATTCCTCTGCAACTTCTAAAGTAATATGAATCTGATGGTGCTCGTTATCTTCGGGGGTGGTTAGGGCTGCAAGCTCAAGGGCAGTTAGGGCTCGACGTGCGTCACCATCGCTTTTCTTTGCAATATGGGTTAAGGCCTGATCATCTGCTGTGATCTGCATGTTGCCTAAGCCTCGACTTTCATCAGCAATAGCAAGTTGCATTAATTCTACCAATTCATCAATGGCAATAGGCTCAAGCTGGAAAATTTGAGACCGCGAAACGAGCGGCGAATTAACATAAAAGTATGGGTTGTGAGTGGTTGCTCCGATGAAGCGAACGGTGCCGCGCTCAACATGAGGCAGCAGCACATCCTGTTGGGCTTTGTTGAAGCGGTGAATCTCATCAATAAACAAGATGGTGGTTTGGTCGCGCAGTTGTCGCCATTTTTGGGCCTGTGAAATTTTGTCTCGTATTTCCGATACGTTTGATTCGACGCCGTTGAGCATTTCAAAGCGACAGTCGGTGCTGTTGGCGATTACGGTTGCCAGAGTTGTTTTTCCAGTTCCCGGTGGCCCATAAAAAATAAGAGACGAGAATCGATCAGCCTCAATGGCGCGGCGAAGTAAATGCCCCTCGCCGATGATGTGTTTTTGCCCTACAACCTCGGAAATGTTTCTAGGCCGCATTCTAGCAGCAAGTGGAGCCTGAGCAATCGAGCTGGGTGGCACTGATTCGCTCGTATCCAAGTCGGAAGCATCTGGAAAAAGTGAATCCATTGCTGTGAACTTATGGAATTCGGAAATGTTTTACCGTGTTGGAATCACGTCGACCTGTCGTTGGGTTTACCTTAGCTGTAGACGGATCACCCACAATATCGCCACTTCGGTAGCCTGAGATATCGATGATGTTGTATGGCCGGAAAGGGCTCACAACCATATTACTTCTGCCACGAGGATCTGGATGGCCAATTGGAATTTTTCTGTATTTTTTCTGCTCTTCAGCGGGTTCTGTGAAATCAGAATACCAATGGTTTCTGTTGCCCAAGTTGTTGCCCGAATAGGGGGTGCAGGATGCCAACACTGAGGTGAATACCGTAATGAGAATGTAATGATTTTTCATGCAAAAATAGTTATTAAGAGAGGCTGGCAGGTAGCTCAGAGATATGATAAGGGCGTCGATATCTTCGTGAGTTTAATTGTGTTATTAGTATACTTACTAATATAGCCTGTAACATTTATCTGGCTACTAAGAAATATCATCAAGATCTCATTACTTCCCCAACAGGCTAGAGATTAAGATGCTGGTTTTTCGGGCCTTAGATAATGAGTAGCGTTGGGTGAATACTTGAAAATTGTCGGATCTCATCTTGCTTAATAAGCGGTGGTATATTTTGCGCATTGCCTCAGCTGCTCTCAGTGCCTTGGCGTCTTCCTCACGTAAATAACTCATCGCTTCTTGATAATATGCTTCAGCTCGATCTGCATGAGCATTCATCATGTCGGTGAATTGCTTATTGTGAATGTGAGCTTTGAGGTCTTGCTCACTGTATTCATATCGACTGAAATCTTGCTTAGGTAGATAGATGCGATCACCTTTATTCAGATCTTCCTCGATATCGCGGAGGATGTTGGTGAGCTGTAAAGCATGTCCTAGTGCGGTGGCATATTTTTCTGAATCTGGATGAACACACCCAAAGATACGAATTGAAATGATGCCGACGCAACTTGCTACTTGATAAGTGTATTTTTGAAGATCTTCCCAAGTTTCGAAATGCTGCGGGTCTAAGTCTGATTTGCAGCCATCGATAAGGTCAAGGAATGGCTGTTTGGGGATGGAGTAGCGTTCGATGATTTGCGTAACCTCTTGCTGAAGTTCATCTGGTTTGGCGAAGCCATGTTCAATACCCTGTGCCCATTGATTGAGCCCTGAAAGTCTCTGTTGATAGGGGATCTCTAGGTCATCTGCAAAGTCATCGATGACCCGGCAAAAAGCATAAAAGATAACCATGTCTTTCTTGCGCTGTTTCGGCAGGCAAGACAGTGCAAAAGCAAGGTTGGACTTTGCTTTGCGAGTAATTTCTTGGGCGGAGGACATGTGATATGAAGATGATGACAGCGGGCAAACCGTCAGTGCGTATCGATCAAACTGGAGATAGCGGATGCAATCAACATTATTTAATAGCTCCCCAGTGTCCACTCGTGAATGGCCAAAGCACAAAGGCTGCCGGCCCTATGACGTTAAATTCTTTCACCGTGCCGAAGAATCGTGAATCAGATGAATTGTAGCTGTTGTCACCAAGCGCGATATATTCATTCATTCCAGGAATGTTCGATGTTCTAGCTTTGAATATCTGCCCACCTTGAAGGCGATAGGAGGCTTCGTAACCACGATATCCATTTTCTTTGCTCATGACTTGGAGTATGCCCTCCTCTTTTGCCTTTTCGCCATTTACATACAAATTGGACTGTTTGATCTGCAATTTGTCACCGGGGACTCCGGCTAAGCGTTTGATGTAGTGAGACCCTGCAGCGCCACCATTTCGTGCAGCTTCGGAGTGTATTTTTTTAATGTCTCGGGTATCAAAAACAAAAACTTCGCCACGGTCTGGGCGGCGAAAGTTGTAGGATATTTTATCAACAAGTATCAAGTCGCCGGTGTCAATATAGCCTCTCGCAATCACTGTGCCCGCCGGGATAGAGGGTTTCGTGTAGGCGATCGTCCTATTTTGAGAACCCTCGGTGGATATCCTCGAGCGAGATGGCCCCATTATAGTCTGTTGGTATTGGATTTTCTCTTGCTGGCTCATGTCGGAGGTCGGGTATCCACAGATACGACCAAAGCCCATGCCGTTGCGGTTCATCAGTGCAGATTTTGGTCCAGGAAAGGTCAATTTAGTGCCGTCTTCAAAATAGATGTACGTATGAGTGAAGAAGTGAAAGTAGGGTTTTTCAATCACTGGGTTTTTTGCTCTCAGTCGCTTGTCTTCATCTAATACCAGATCGACGTATTTTCGTCCTCGTGTCACTCGCTGTAGCGTTCTCTTTGCGATGTTAGGGAATTCGTCTGATGAGGTGACCTGTGTGGCAACGATACCATTCAAGGTCGGTTGCATGGATCCAGTCGGAATACGGAACGGCTGAACAACGTATGCACGCAAACCGAGTGCAATTACAACAGCTACAAAGATAACTTCAAGATTCTCCTCAATCCATCCTTGTCTCTGCTGTTGGGGAAGGGCATTTTCACAGGTCGCATGGAGTTGTTTGGAGGCTTCGTCACACTTCTCTTTGTCTTTTTGTTTGCTTGCGGCTCTCAAGTCCTGACAACGTGATTCAATTTCTGCGACCTGTTGGTCACTGAGCAGATCGCGTTTGTAATGAAGAAATTTTTTGGCGGCTTTGTGTAGCAGCTTAGCTTCCTTTTTCCATTTGGGTGCAAACATGTTGAGATGAATAGCGGTCAGACTGGTGATTCCAGCAAGGTAAAAAAAATTGATTTTTACCAATATTTTTATTGCTAATGAGATTCATTCGCAATAAGAAGCCTTTCAACGCTCTTCTATGGGCTCTATAAAAACAACTAATTCGACATTATTCATGAAGACATTATCTTATAAATCGACTCATCGATCTGCTTGTAAATTCGCAAACACTTCTTTACTCCCTTGCTCTTTAATTGCGGCTATAAGTATTACTGCCATCCAATCATCTTTGGCTCAAAATGATGGTGACCTCTCGCCCTTAACAGTGGTTGGCGGCAAAGACAGGGCCTTTGACCTCGTTGGCTCTTCTGCTTACCTGGGCAGAGAGGACATTGAGCAGCAAAATTATACCAACATCAACCGCTTGCTGGCCAAGGTTCCCGGCGTCTATACTCGTGAAGAAGATGGCTATGGTTTATTTCCCAATCTCTCTATTCGAGGTAACTTGGGAACACGCAGTGAAAAGACGACTATCATGGAAGATGGTATCTTGATGGCTCCAGCGCCTTACTCATCTCCTGGTGCGTATTATTCGCCTAATGCAGGCCGTATGAGCGCCTTTGAGATCCTGAAAGGATCTAGTCAGGTTAAGTATGGGCCTCATACAACGGGCGGCGTGATTAACTATGTTTCTACACCTGTTCCTGAGCAGGAGGCGCTTTATGGCAAATTTACTTATGGTTCCGACAATAGCTTTACCGGCCATGCACACTATGGAAACACGGTGGATACAGAGAATGGACGCTTTGGATATCTCTTAGAATTATATTATCAGAGCAGTGATGGGTTCCGCACCATCCAAGGTCATGGAGATAGAAATACTGGATTTCAGAGAATCGAGCCGATGGTGAAACTTTTCTGGGAGCCTGATACCGCACTAAAGCAGCGCTTCGACTTTAAATTTGGGTCTACTGATTTTGATGCCAATGAGAGCTATCTTGGATTATCGGAGGCGGATGCCCGCAGTAATCCTTATGACCGCTATGCCGCAACGAAGTATGATAATATGGATGCATTCCAGTATCGAACTTATTTAAAATACACTGCGGAGCCTACGAGTGATTTGAAACTTGAGGCTGCTGGTTATTACAATCGTTTTAATCGAAACTGGTATAAGCTCAACAAAGTGAATGGTGTAAGTTTACACAAGGCTCTGCTAAATGCTGGGAATGTAACTTCCCTGAAGGGACTCGGAAACATCACAGATGAGATTGACGTCAAAGCAAACAATCGCGATTACTACAGCTATGGAGGTCAACTTGCAGGAACCTACGACTTTAGTCTGGGTGCTATTGATCACAGTGTGACCGCGGGGCTTCGGGTGCATAAAGATCGCATGCGCCGCTTTCAGTGGGTAGACAACTATACCTCAGATGGTGCGGGCGATTTCAACCTTACTACTGCCGGAACACCTGGAGATGATTCTAATCGCAGGCAGGAAACGGTAGCGACAGCCTTCTTCATCGAAGACGAGATCAAAACAGGAAAGTGGACACTGCGTCCAGGGATTCGTTTTGAGCATCTTGAGTTTGATTTTGAGGATTATAACAAGGATATCTCCCGTAGTGATGACCTGGATGTCATGGCAGGGGGGATGGGCTTTACCTACGAGCTCAACGAGACCAGCCGACTCTTTGGTGGTGTGTTCCGTGGTATTTCAACCCCAAGCCCCAAGGGCTACACTAATCCAGATGCAGCCGAGCAAACAGATGAGGAGGCATCAATCTCCTATGAGCTCGGCTGGCGTCATGTCGATGAGCAAGCTTACCGTAGTTTTGAATTAGTAGGTTTCTTTACTAATTTTGATAACTTACTTGCTCCAGCTACAGGAACAGCCACTGGCGATCCTTCTAACGGAGGCGCGGCTGAGGTTTATGGTATTGAGGCCATGCTAAGCTGGGATCCGGCATCTGAGGATGGCAAAGCCTTCCGCCTTCCCATGTATCTGAGTGCTACTTGGACTCAGGCAACATTGAAAAACAACTTAGCTACTGATAGTAGTAATATTTTCACTGATTTCCAAGGAGGAGATGAAGCAGGTAATGACCTTCCCTATATTCCAGAGTGGAAGCTCGCAGCAGGCATAGGTATTGATATGACTAAGTGGGGAGCTAATCTCGACGCTACTTGGACTAGTTCGATGTATGGAACAGCTGGAAATTACGATAAGCCAGTAACATCGGCTCGTGAGGGTAAGATTGATGAGGCTCTACAAATTGACCTGTCTGGTTGGTATCAGATCAACGATAACTGGAAACTCATCGGTGGCATTTATAATGTCTTTGATGAGGAAAATATTGTCTCCCGGATTCCCGAAGGTCCGCGTAATGGTCGTGGTCGCCACATCTACGGAGGCTTTGAAATGGAGTTTTAAAACTGCTGACTATCGCTCATGGATCTCACCAAGTTTCAGTCGGTGCACCTATCCATGCGCGCTTAGCATTAACATGCCGCTTCTAATTTCTCAATGAAGCTGTGCTTTTGCACACGCAATTTGTTTATTCATTGGATTGTTTATTCATACTCCTGCAGCGAAGCGTTGCAGGAGTATTGAAGCAAAAAGGAAAGGGCTGATTAGATGAGCTTGAGGGGTAAGCTCAGTCGACAGTAAACACTCGCAAAGCCAGATTCTCCTTGCATTTGACTAAGCTACAGCAATAAGAAGACGTGCTCGCTGTGTGTGTCGAACTGACAGTTAAATTTTACAATTTCTTCTTCAGCGACCTAATATTGGGTAACTGGCTAGCGTATTCACTCTCATGAAAATACCTATTAGAATAATATACATCATCATATCTGCGCTTAGCAGTGTGCATGCCCAAAATATTTCCACATCTCCTCTTGATCCAGTGCGGTCAAGGGAGCTCATTCTGCAATGGGTACAAACAGAACGCATTATAAGTGAGGAGAAAACAACCTGGCTAGCAGAGAGGCAGCGAATGCATGATCTCTTAGAAATTTACAAAACCGAATTGGCGTTGTTGAGTGAAGAATTAGAAGCGGTAGGTGGCGCAGCTGAACTTATCGATAGCAACAAGGAAAAGTTAGAAAAGGATTTGGCCCATTACCGTGAAGCCAACCGTATTTTGAGGTCTTCTATGGCCCGACTTTTACCTCGAATGCAGACTTTGGCTGAGCGTTTTCCGTTGCCACTCAAAGATGAGTTGATGACGGATATTAATTTCATTAATATGAAGCAGGCTCTCGACGTACCTCGTGATGTGCTCAAATCGATTATTGCCATCTTGAACGCAGCTGGGAATTTCAACCGGGCCATTACCTTGGCTGAGGAAACGCGCTCATTTGCTGATGGTAAGAAAATGAACGTCAAGGTGCTCTATCTTGGTCTCTGTTGTGCATATTATGCTGCAGATCAAGGGCCACTAGCAGGTATAGGGCAGCCCTCGCCGCAGGGAGCTTGGGTATGGTCGAAGAATGAGGCTATCGCCGACCAAGTACGCAAGACAATTGCCGTCTACCGTAAATCAAAGCAGCCACAGATTGTTGAGCTGCCAGTTCAGTTGCAACAGGTGAATAAGAAGGGGGGACAATAAAGTGACGAGGTATGTATTAGCCATATCGCTGGTATTATTGAGTTCCTTGATGTTGTTGCCAGCCCAAGATCTGCGATCTATCCAAGATGATTTGGAAGATGCACTGAGCCGCCTGGCGAAGCAACGAGTGGGCATCGCTTCCGAAAAGCCAGCACTTGGACAAAGCTTCCATTCGACCAACGCCGAGCTTATGGACAAGCGGCGCAAGGTCAGAATTGCACGTATGGCCAAATCAAGTCGCGACGAGTTACTGAAGGAACTGGAGAAAAAAAATTACGTCTATCAACAAGACCACGATTTTATTCTTGGGCAGCTCAGAGACTATGGGCTAAAGCTTGAGATCTTTCTCTTACCCAGTGAGATCGATAATTACAGTGATTCTTTGAGCGGAATACGAGCACAAGGCGAACTACCGGCCGTGATGCTTCAGAATCGTCTGGGAGTATTAGAAGCGGGTATTGATCGGCTTGAGCAACTAATGGGTGGATACATTATCGATGGTGATGCTGTTGCTCCAGATGGTGAGCTCAAATATGGTCATTTTGCTGTGGCTGGTCCGCTTGCTTGGTTCACTGCTGCTGATGATCAACTGGCAGGTACGGTGGTCAGAGAAAAAGGCCAAACTAACCCCAAAGTATTGCCTGGATCTCGAGGTGCTATCAAAACACTTGTAGCTGGCGGCTCTGCCGAGCTTGGAATCGATGTCACTGGTGGCAAAGCCATCGCGCTGGCTACGCTCGAAAGCGATAAGCTTGATATTTTTCGCAAGGGAGGTTTTTGGATATGGCCAATTCTAGGAATTGCTCTTTTCTCCACTCTTTGCGGCGTTATTAAACTCATCCAGATTATTCGAATTTTCACACCTCAATCAGAATGGGTCGCAAGTATCCTTGCTGCCGTGCGTGAGGGTGATGAGCAGAAAGCGAAAAGTATTGCAGGGCGAACATCGCATCCAGTATCGAGTGTCATGCAACGTTGCCTCACGTATGTCAAAGCGGGGCCAGATGTAGTGGAAGAAGTCCTGTACGAGCAGTTGATTGGTGTTCAAAACAAACTCCAGAGTTGGCTGCCCTTCATAGCAATTACAGCAGCTACGGCACCCTTGTTGGGTTTGCTTGGAACGGTTTCTGGTATGATTCGTACGTTTAACGTGATTACGATTTCTGGAACGGGGGATGCCAAGCCCTTGGCTGGAGGTATATCGGAGGCTTTGGTGACAACCTTATTTGGTCTGATCGTTGCGATACCTGCACTGATTATTCACGCGATGCTCTCCCGACGCTGTCAAGGTATCTACCAAAATACGGAAAAGCTTGGGCTGACCTTCGTCAATGGCCTCCGCAACAAGAATCACCAAACTCAAGTTTAGCACCCCACGTGTTTAGCGAATTCCAGCAAGTTCTTAGTCAAGGAGGCCCCATTCTATGGGCACTCGTCTTACTGGGTATCGGCCTTTACACCATTTTGGCTTCGACTTGGTTGGGTTTATGGAAGGTGAAATCTGAGCTTGGGCAGCACCATTTTGTTGCCCAAGGCAAGAGACAGACTGCTAGTCAATTCGCGGTTTTTGAGCTTGATCGCTTGGCCTGGGTAGAGCGTCGTATTCCTTTTATTGGTGTGCTAGCTGGCGCTGCCCCGCTGACTGGTTTGTTGGGCACTGTATCTGGCATGTTGGTTACTTTTTCAGGCCTCGCTACCAGCAATGCTGCCACGCCTATTGATAAAATTTCTATGGGTATTTCTGAGGCTTTGATTACCACGCAGGCAGGGCTTTTACTTGCTATACCAGCCGCGTTTCTTCTCGCCATACTGCGCAGCCAAACCAAAACGACCCATGCGATATTGCAGCAAAAGCTGCACCACGTTATGGTTACAGAAACAGCCGGGGAGACATTTTCAAATACTGATTTTTCACATTCAACAGCTTGACCAATGCGCCGTTTTAGAAATTTCACAGGCAACGATGATACCAGCTCCGAGATCAATATTTCTCCACTGATTGATGTCGTATTTATTCTGCTTATTTTCTTTATTGTTACTACCGTTTTCATTGAGGAAACAGGTGTTGACGTGAATAAGCCACGAGCTGCATCGGCTGAAAATTTAGAGAAACAAGCTATTCTTTTAGCTGTCACAGCGAGTGGGCAAGTTTATCAAGGTGGACGCAGTGTCGGTATTGACGGGGTTAGAAGTGTGGTAGCTGCCATGTTAGAAAGTGATGCAGCTACTCCAGTGATCATACAAGGTGATGCATCGGCCAATCACGGTACGATCGTCAAAGTTATTGATGCAGCTAAGCTTGCCGGCGCAAAATCAGTCAGTTTAGCCACCACTAAATAGACCATTATCATACCGATAACCCAGACCCATGACTTTTAAACCCATCATTTTAGGTATTACTGTCACAGCTGTATTGCTTGCTGTTTTGGTGGCTACCAGGTTAATGGTGTTACCTTCTGTAGAACAAGAATTTGTAATCCGAGAAATAGAAACGGTCTCTATGCCGGAGCCGCCTGCGCCTCAAGAAGAGCCGTTACCGGCTGAGAATATTCCGCCACCACCGCCACCACCGCCACCTGCGCTTACTGATTTACGTCCGTCTGTGGATATGACTCAGCCAGTTATGTTGGTAAATATTAAGCATGTTGATCCTCGGCTCAACATCGATACTTTTTTTTCCGACCAGCCTCCTGCTCCTTTACCTGATAAGATAAAGATCGTTCGTCCTCAAGTATCTGAGGCCGTGATGCAAACAAAGCCGCAGCCACGGGTAGCGCTGACACCGCCTCTGGCCAAGTCTGAATTCTCTCTGGGCGAACTCGACCAACAACCTAAGCTGCTTCGAAATCCATCAGTTATTTTTCCGCGTAGCATCAAAGACGCTAACAGTGGTAATGTGGTCGTCCGTGTTTCTATACTTGCAAGTGGACGTAGTCAGTTCATCTCTGTTGTTTCCTCTACCCATGATGATCTAGTGCCTCTGGCAAAACGTATTGCAAATGGGTCAAGATTTACTCCTCCAACCCGTCAAGGTAAAGCTGTGAAGGCTATAATGACCTGGCCCATTACCATCAAGAAATGAAGTATTTTGTTATTAGTTGTTGTTTCCTGACATGTCTAAACTCAAGTGCTGCAGAGCCACTTGCCCTGAGTAAAGACTACTGGAAAGAAAAGGAGTTTCTCAGTTCGTTTAATGGTTCCTATCGTATTAATGCTCGCATTGAGCCCTCGGTCACTGGTGAGGAGCGAGAGTTGTTAGTGGAGATACAACCTATCATGGCAAAGGGGGAGAGGGAGAAGGCATTAGAGATTCTTAAGGTCAATGAGCTGGCTAAATCCTCTGCTGCAATCGCTTTCAATATTGGAAATATTTGTTTTGAGCTAGGTCAGCTTGATTCTGCCGAGCAATTTTATATACAAGCGTTAGATAAATTTCCCAATTTCCGTCGTGCGCACCGTAATCTTGGATTTGTTTATGTGCGTCAGGGTGACTGGGAGAAAGCGCTTCCTTCATTTGAAGAGTCCATTCGACTGGGCGACCATGATGGTGCCACATTTGGTCAGCTGGCCTATGGCAGGATGCAAATGGGACAATATGCCTCTGCACTGCAAGCATTTCAATTGGCTCAGTTAACTCAGCCTGAAACCATCGACTGGAAGGCTGGCACGGCACAATGTCTCGACCAACTGAAGCGCTCTGAGGAGGCCTTGTCATTACTTGATGAGGTCATCAAGGCGAGGCCAGAAGAGCCGTCATATTACCTTTTACAAGCCTCTGCTTACTTGGCCATCAATCGTTCTGATGATGCGATTACTAATTTAGAACTTATTCGTCGTTTGGGGAAATTGGACGCAGATAACCACCTTTTGTTGGCTAATCTTCATTTGCGTGCTGGTAGTGCGGCACTGGCTCGTCCCGTCATGATGAAAGCACTGGGCATGGATGATAAGCCCGAGTATGCCGCCGTTGTTAATTTACTTGAGTTTGTTACATCAACACGAGATTGGAAGCTTGCGCGTGATTACATGAAGTTGGCCAAGCAATCATACCCTAAGTCTAATGATGTTCTGCTCACTCAGAAAATAAATTACCTGACGGCTTTCGTAGATATAGAATCAGGAGACCAGGAAGAGCGTGGCGCCAATGTTCTTGAAGGCATCATTAAGCAAAACCCTCTCAATGCGCAGGCACTGATTTTATTGGCTCGCTATCGTGCGAAAATGCAAAGGTATCAAGAGTCAACCATGATGCTTGAGCAGGCATCTAGAGTAAAAGGACACGAATACAATGCGCATCTAGAGCTAGCTAAAGTGTGTGTCAGTACTCGACGCTACGCCACCGCCATCAGGCATCTCGATAAAGCTTTGAAAATCCGATCAAGTGACGAGCTGCTCTCGTATCGAGAGGCGATAAATAATTTGCTGAAAGCAAGTAACTGAGTAAATCAACCTAACGAACTTTCTGACTTCGTAACTGTAAAAAGAAGCAAGTGAACACAGTGCAAAGCACGATATAAAGAGCTAAAATTACGATACAGGCGTGTGTGGTTTTGGATTCAATGCCAAGCCAATACTTGCGCTCAGCGAGAAAGACACTTCTGTTTTTGCTTTTTCGATAATCTATACGGTCAATTTCAGCCTTGCTCACCAGCAGGTCAGTGCGGTTGTTGACAAAGAAATCTCTCACTGGCTTTGTTTCTGAAGCGGAATCCTCAGGATACGGAGGGATCGCTAGCAAGGTCTCTAGGTTTTTTCGTCGACCGGCATGTGTGATTGACCACGAGAGATCCAGTGAATCATCGGCAGTGATGCCCTCAGATGCCATTAATCTGGTTAGAGCCTCGGTGAGTATGTTGAGGCGATCACTTTCTCGTTGTGTGATCTCCTTAACTTCAAGGCCGGCAAGGTGGTTATTGATGCGTTTTTTCAACGGGTTAATGTCATCTTGAATTTTGCGACGTTGTTTTTCGAACGGGTTTTCTGTCGCTTGGGTAACCATCATCCCCTCATAGGCATAGCGCAATGGCATGATGCGAGCTGGGATCGGTTCTGCGCCCTGTCCACGGGCTTCATCGGCACCATGAAATAAACCGCGGTTCATTTCTTCAAAAGAAACCAGTGCGCCAGCAAGCAGAATTTGAGGAACCAGGAGCAAAGGCACTGAGCTGAGCGCGGCACGTTCGGTGGCAACAATGGAGGATATGGTCAGCGCCATGGCAGTCCCGCAGAGAGCGATCAAGGTCATCCAGCCCCAATGTATGAGAAACATCCCATGTATATCTAGCATGCTGTGACCTATCCATGTGTAGATACCACATTGAAGTAGAGCTGGTATGGAGAGGGCGATGAACTTGGCGCTCACGTAGAGTAAAGTTCCCGGTCGGTAGTTCCGTTCACGTCTCAATAGAGGGGAATCCCTCAGTATTTCGGTCGCACTATTAGTGAGCCCAAGGAACATGCCAATTGTAGCTGTGAGGAAGAGGTAGACTGGTAAGTGAAGCGCGCTGCTGAATTCATAAGCTCCATCAGGAGAGGCCCGTAGTGTCGCGCCGATAAGCAAGGCGAGCAGGGGAGACTCTAATATAATGCTATACGTAGTACCGCGGTTTCTAAATTTCGAAATTAAAGACCGGTTTAAATGTGTGCGGAATAGGCGTATCCACTCAATGCCTCGTTGCCGATGCGAACGAGTGGGCATTGCCATGTGATCATCATTCAGGATAACCCCATCAAGATTACTTTGATCAGGGCTCTGCCCTTTGCTGACCTCGTCAATAAGTTGACTCCCCTCAAAACGTTCTTGCCAAAATGTAGAGGAAAAGCGCCGCGCTCCGCCACTCTCTCTACCAGCCCCACGGCGCAGAGGTGTTTCCAATACATCAAAAGCGAAATCTGCATCGATCGCTCTTGAATTCGGACTGCGCAGCTTGGTAGGGGGTGTGATGCCGAGATCGTCACATGCTTCGTGGAAGTATTGGCTCATCGCCATAGGTGTTCCGTAGAACGCAACTCGTCCTTCCTGGTCGAGCATGAGCACCTTATCAAACATGCGCAACACGCGAGCCCCAGGGCGATGAAGTGAGGCTACCACAATGTTATCACGCGATAAGGTGTGCAGTGTTTCTGCAACGTGTTCTGAGTCTTTTGATGACAGGCCTGATATAGGTTCGTCAAAAAGGAAAATCTCCGCAGCACTTCCCAAATCGAGACCGAGATTAAGCCGGCTTCGCTCACCTCCGCTGAGAGTTTTTTCGCCGGCAGATCCTACGCGTCGGCGAGCTAAGGGCTGCAACGCCAGCTCAGCGAGAATAGACTCAACTCGTTTGAAGTGCTCAGCAGACGACAGGTGTGGTCTTCTCACGGTGCAAGCGTGAATGAGGTGTTGTCTGACCGTAAGCTGGGGGTTGAGCGCCTCCTCTTGGGGCATGCAAGCGATGAAGGGCGCTAGTCGGCTTCTGTGATCATAAAGGGAGACTCCGTTAAGTCTTACTGTGCCACGGTTGGGCTTGAGATGACCAGCGAGAGCTCCAAGTAAAGTGCTTTTACCACTACCACTAGGGCCCATGATGCATAGCATTTCGCCACGTTTGATTGAGAAAGATACGTTATCGAGGACGGTCTTATCATTGCCGAAGCTGTGTTTAAGATTCTCAACATCAACGGAGCGAATCACGGCACGCTCCTCGTCCAAGATGCCCTCGCTGAACCGACACCTCACCGCCTGGTTGGCACTTATTCTTATCAGAGAGCCGTCGACGAGTCTCGAGCTGTTTCTTACTGGCTGCCCGTTGACGAGTATGGTGCGCTCGGCGGCTATGATGGTGAGGTTTCCTTCCGCTGTTTGTGCGTCGTAGTTTATCTTAAGCACAGTTTTGCGGGCCAGGCCAGAGCTCAGCAGCACGTCTCCTCGCTTCAGTGCGGTGGGGTCATTGGAAACCAAGCATTCTTGTCTGCCTGCATCCATTTTGAAGCGGCTCCCTGCCTTCATCGCTTGCTTGCGCAGTGACTCGAGGCTGGTCTCAGCCCCCCCTGCAAGAATGAGTTTCTCTGATACAGGGCGGGTGTAAACACTTCCCGGGATCATTTTTTCGCCTGATTCAAGGCAGAGCTTTGTTTCGGCTAACACTTCAACAAGTACGTTAAGACCGAAGTCAAGTTTCACGGTATTGGCGCGAGACCGAGTTCTTTCTGCTGAGAGCGAGGACCCATTTTCGTTGAGGTATAGTGAATGTCGGTGTCCAGTTCGAGAGGCGTTCAGAAAAAACACAATATCATCATATGCAATGGTCCAATCGGGTAATCTAATACTCTGGTGGGATCGTAGCCGCAGTATTTGGCTTGGTTCCAATGAGTTTCCGCTGACCCAAATTGTCTCACTGCAGCAGTTACGAATGAGAATAATATCTTGTGAGCGGTATGCGCAGAAACCGTAGTCAGACAGTCTCTCAGGCATCACGACATCTGCACTTTGTTCTGTGGTAAATGCTATTTTATCGAATGGTAGCGGCTCGGTGAGGTGCTCGCCTTTCATTTCTGACTGAATGGTATCTGCTACATCTTTTGCTCCCAGGCCTTCCATTACTTGAGTGAATGCGTGTCGACCTCGAAAAGCAGAGTGAGAAGCAATCACTAACAAGTAAAGCTGTAGGCCGAGAGATACAATTTCATCGTGATTAAGCTCTTTACCCAAAGTGACGATGAGTTTGTTGGGTGCTTGAGGGTTAGCTAGAGCTCGGTGAAGGCGACGGGCAAGCCAGCGATGGTCTGCTTCAGGAAAGGCGTGGCGCAGAAGGTCGAGGGCTACTTCAGCTTCACTTCGATCTACTTGGTTGTCCAGCGACACAAAGGAGGCAAATACATCAACTAAGTTACCTGCGTATTTGATACCACTGGGCGCCGCGGGCCTCATTGTTCTGACACCGGGCAGGCGATTCAGCCACCCACCTAGTTGTAGGAGCTGTCTGCGCGTGTTTTGATTATGGTCAAAAGGTTCTGCCACGTGATCTATATTAATGAGAAATCAGTGTTTAACAAGCATACGTGCGCACCAGCTCTCGATACTAGGATAAGCTTGCCCGGGGGAATCGCTTGAGGCCACTATGCTAGGTTTTTTGGGAAAAACAGTCACGATGTCTTAAATTAAGCGTTTTCTTTTTTAAATACCGCGCTAGGTTGCAAACATTCGTCCTCACTTGGCGTTAAACGTATCAAACAACCAGATTTATGTCTCAACAATCTCCTCCAGAACCGCCACCTCTACCTCGTGGATCAGGAAAAGGCACAGGCCAACCATCACCAGGCAATGGGGTAAACTGGCGCGTGCTCGTTCTCATGGGTATAGCAACCGCCATACTATTCATGGCATGGCAATCAAGCGGCTTTGGCAAGCCAGAGCGTCTCACATACACTCAATTCAGAGACTATGTGGATTCCGGTAAAATTATTACCGATCAAACACTTCCGAACAAAAATGAGGGTAAATTTCCCGATTCAAGGTTCAAGCTCAAGAAATCTGGGGAATCTGCCGCGGTTCCTAGAATTACAGGTTTTTTCTACAAAAAGGATCCATGGGTTGCTGACAAGAACGTGGCACCCCAAGAAGAATTTCGCATTCCCATCATCACTCAGTTTCATGACGATGAAGTCAAAGCCATACTCGCTCGCCACTCAATCCCGCTTCGCGTAGTAAGCGAATTGCCTGAACAGCAGGATGGCGAGTTGTGTACTCTTGCAGATCTTCGCACTATGCTGGCTAGATCTGAAATTGTTGAAACGGAAGATCGTCCTCAGAGAGCTTTTGAAATCATCTCTGCGGATGGATCAGATAACAAATATATCGTCGGTACCCGCTATGTTTTCCCGGATGCTCCTGCAGCGACCAAGGACGACGATCTCGCTCCTTTCGAGCTAGATATCAATTACTTAGAGCTAAATGACTCAGAGTTGGCATTCATTAACGACTTGGCACCTTTTCAGCCCGATTCAGGCATGATGAAGATGTTTATGATCCAGATCTTTCCTATTTTTCTGATTATCCTGATTATTTTCTTCCTCTTCCGCCATCAAATGAAGTCTGCTGGTCGCGGTGCTATGAGCTTTGGCAAGTCCAAGGCACGTCTGCTTACGATGGACAAAAATAAGGTTACATTCAAGGATGTGGCAGGCATCGAGGAAGCAAAGGATGAGCTAGTTGAAGTTGTTGAGTATCTGCGTGACCCCAAAAAGTTTCAAAAGCTGGGTGGAAATCTACCCAAGGGCTTGCTGATGGTAGGCCCTCCCGGTACTGGTAAAACACTTCTTGCTCGTGCTATTGCAGGAGAAGCCGATGTGCCTTTCTTCTCAATCTCAGGTTCCGACTTTGTGGAAATGTTTGTGGGTGTAGGAGCTAGCCGAGTGCGCGACATGTTTGAGCAGGGCCAGAAAAATTCACCTTGTTTGATTTTCATCGATGAAATCGATGCTGTGGGTCGTCACCGTGGCCATGGAATGGGCGGTGGTCACGACGAGCGAGAGCAAACTTTGAATGCACTTCTCGTTGAGATGGATGGTTTTGATACCCGCACCGGGGTTATTATCATAGCTGCCACCAATAGGCCTGATGTTCTCGACCCTGCGCTACTACGACCAGGTCGTTTCGACCGACAAGTCACCGTAGGTTTACCGGATGTCAATGGACGTGAGGAGATACTCAATGTTCATGTGAAGAAAATCAAAATGGATCCTGATGCTGACCTTGCTATCATTGCGCGAGGTACACCAGGATTCTCTGGAGCTGAATTAGCAAACTTAATCAACGAGGCGGCGTTGCTTGCTGCACGTAAAGGCCTTTCAGAAGTGACTTTGGCAGAGATGGAAGAGGCTAGAGATAAAGTGAGGTGGGGACGTGAGCGTCGCAGCCTAGCACTGAGTGAGAAGGAGAAAGAAAATACGGCATACCACGAAGCTGGTCATGCTATTCTTAATGAGCTTCTCGAGCACACTGATCCATTGCACAAGGTCACTATCATTCCTCGTGGGCCATCTCTTGGCTCGACTATGTTCTTACCTGAGGAAGATAAGTTCACCTATCGCCAGAGAGAATTGACTGACCAGCTATGTGTTGCAATGGGTGGTCGAGTTGCTGAGGAGATCACCTTCGGCAATGTCACCAACGGTGCCGTGGGCGACATCCGCATGGCCACCAACATAGCGCGTAAGATGGTTTGTGAGTGGGGTATGAGCGAAGGCTTAGGAATGGTTGAATATGGCGAGGGCGACGGTGAGGTATTTGTGGCTCGGGATATAGGAAAGTCCAAAAGCTATTCTGAGGAAACGGCTCGCAAAATTGATGCCGAGATCAAAAAGCTTATCGATGATTCTTACGCTCTGGCTAAGAAATTACTCACTGAGCACGGTGAGCAATTAAAACTTTTGGCAGAGGCATTGTTGGAATACGAGACACTCGATGCGCAGCAAGTGAAAGACATTCTCGAGCATGGTGAAATGAAAAACCCTCCTACACCCCCATCCGATACGACCATACCAGGCAATCAAAGTGACGAGGGTATTGCCAACCAAGCAGTAGTTGATGAGAATGTGGGCGATGATGAGCCGCTGGCTGGTGATGCCATAGGTGCGCCGGCATAACCACTACAGCTGCGCAACAATGATTAAAATGGGACGTGTGGCTGGAGCTAAAGTTGGGCGACTCAATGGGCCGAAGCTATGTTTGAGCTGGCGTTAGTTGGTGCCATTTCTATTCATCATCCTCTTCGATAACCATCGCTTTAGGTGGTGCACTGTTACGCTCTGGCAGAACCACTTCAGAAGTATCACCATTATCTGTGCTGGAGGGCACTCCGACGATTGTAGCTTGTTGAACGTTGTTGGTGTCAGCAAAACCCGCTAATTCTATCAATGATTTTGGATTTAGATTTGGGTCCAACGCAATTTTGGTAGACGGGATAGTATCAAAAACACCAATAATATCAGCATTCGACATAGTGCTTTGATTGTTTGATGCTGATGCCCCCGAACTTAAACTGGAGTTGTCGCCCGTTTTTTTGTTGGCTTGTCCGCCGGCCTCGACTGCGCTCTGCATTACTTGGTCAGTCTGTACTTCGCCTTTCTTGATGAAAAAACAGAAACCCATAATGATCATCAAAGCAAAACCGACAATGGCCAGGGGTAGTGCCATTTTTTTTTCTTCATCTTGGTGGGTGTCTGACTGAAGTTGACCCAAACTTTTTTTTCGCTTTTTATTAGATCGTGTTTTTGGTGACGAGCCACGTTTCTCGCTAACAGTGTCTTGGTTGCTTTTGAGATAACCAATATTAGTGATATCTTCATCAGGAACGAGAGAGCTTATCAGCTCACTGGCATCAACTTGTAAATATTCACTGTATTGGGCTAGGAAACTGCGCGCGTAGGATATTGGCAAAGCAGAATAATCGTTGTTTTCAAGTGCCGTAATCGTTGCCGATGGTATGCGAGTTGATTGTTCAATATCTCTGGGGGACAGGTTTTTAAGCTCACGCGCCTTGAGCAGCTGTTGGCCAATGTCGATAGTTTCACTCATAATGTGGGATGCATGCTCCTCGGGAATTGAGATATCAGGTAGCAGCAAGCGCGACGCTAAACGCATAAATGGTTTAGCTCAAGCATTGATACCATGAGTTCATCAACACAATTAGCTGGAAAGTTTGGCGAGGCACCTAGAGACAGCAAACAGCCCGAATGTTGCAGTGATATGGGTAATACTGCCGAATCCAGATACACAATTGAGCCGATTGGGTTCGTTTGAGTCGCTCACTGGCTTTGCCTCAGAGACCTCGCCATCACACTGCTCAAAGACGGGGGACTCTGGCGAAAATACGCAGCTGATACCAAATTTTCTTCCCTTGATTTTTTTCTTTGGATCTGCGCCAGCTGGAAATCCATAATCGCTACGCATGATCTTGCGCACTTTGTTGATGAGTGTGTCGTTGTAACAGCGTGTGATATCATCAATTTGAATTTGTGAGGGATCGCGCAGACCTCCGGCGGCGCCACAGCTAATGACAGGGATATCATGTTTACAGCAGCTCGCCAGGAGTAGTGACTTGGCATGTGCGTGATCAATCGCATCGATTAGATAGTCAAATTTGTTGCTCAGTATTTCCTCAGCGTTACGACTGCTGAAGAAAGTTTCTAGGCAAACAACTTCACAATCAGGATTGATGGCTTCTACTCGGCTAGCCATAGCCGCTGTTTTCTGACGACCTATCTCACCATCCATAGCGTGTAGTTGACGATTAATGTTGCTGATACAAATTTCATCAAGATCGATCATGGTGATACGACCAATTCCAGATCTAGCCAAGGACTCAACACACCATGAGCCAACGCCTCCGATACCGACCACACAGACGTGGGCAGCCTTAAATTTCATCATCGCCGCCTTTCCGTAGAGTCTCTGAATACCTCCGAATCTATCCATAATATCGTGAATATTAGATGCAGCTATTAACCGATAAAGATCAAGCCAGACCCTGTTGGCTGGCAAGGTAGAGGCAAGCGTGAATTTTTAAGTCTACTAAGCGGCCATTCGTTTGTTGAAGGTGAAGCCATGAATGAAGCTCAGCTAGAGGCACATGATGAACAACGATATCTTCATGTTCAGTGCCGCCGCCACTGTGCTCGCGTGTAAGTTGTGTCGCTGCGAAAAAACTGACCATTTCCGTAGTCATACCCGCGGAGGTGGGGCTGGTGATGAGTGGCGTGATTTTAGCTGCGCTGTAGCCGGTTTCCTCTAGTAACTCACGAGCAGCTGTCTCAGCGAGAGATTCATCAGAGAATTGAGCTTCATCGCCAGCAAGTCCCGCAGGAATTTCTATAACATAGGCTTGGTGAGGTATGCGAAATTGCTCTACCAGAATGATCTCGTGATTGTCAGTGATGGGCAGGACGCCTACGGCACCTGTGCAGTTTGTTCGGGCTGCGTATTCCCAGTGGCCTTGCTTATATAGACCAAGAAATGTTCCCTCGCTGATTAATTTAGGTTTCATGGGCTCCTTTTCCATGTTTTGACTAAAGAGGTTATTTATTCGGTCTCAGGCCTTGCTTCTCTAGTGAGAAGTTCTTGTAGTGCGTCAGCAGCTGACTTTTGTTGATAGAGAATTTGATAAACAGCATCAATAAGTGGGATGCGCACCCCGGTTTTGTGCCCTACATCATGGATGGACTTGGTGTTAGGAACACCCTCAGCCACCATGCCCAAGTTGGCAATGATATCATCAAGGCTGCCACCCTTTCCTAATGCTTTGCCTACACGATTATTACGAGAGTGGGGGGAATAACATGTGGCCATGAGATCGCCAACGCCAGACAGGCCAATGAAGGTTTCCATTTGGCCGCCCAAGGCGATACCGAGTCGAGTCATTTCTGCAAGTCCTCGTGTAACTAGTGCCGCGATGGCGTTGTCTCCCAAGCCTATGCCATCTGCAATACCTGCCGCTATACTAAAAATGTTTTTGATCGCGCCGCCGAGTTCAATGCCAGCGATGTCGTCGCTGGTGTAGCAGCGGAAGAAAGGTGCAGTGAAGACTGCCTGTAATTGTTCACGAAGTGCTCTGTCTTTGGCTCCAATGACAGCACACGTTGCCAGATTTCTGGATACTTCTTCGGCATGGTTTGGTCCTGATAATACAGCCAGTGGATTACCGGGAAGGTGCCTATGAATGATTTCGCTCATGCGCTTACCATCGGGTGAGATGCCCTTCGCGCAGGAGACAAGAACAGTATCGGCAGGTAAGCCGATTGAAGCAAGCTGGCTAGCGGTCGCTTCGGTTGCTGACGTCGGCACTACAAAGAGCACTAGGGGGAAGTCTTTGCAGCGCTCTATATCCGTAGTAGCGGTGATCTTCGTGTCTAGGCTTAGGTTTGGGATGTAGTGTTCGTTAGTATGGTTTTGATTGACCTCATCGACTGTTTTTTGATTTCTGCCGATAAGGCAAACTTCATCTAACCTATGGGCTAGTAGACAGGCCAGGGCAGTGCCCCAAGATCCAGTTCCAAGGATGGCTGCTCGTGTGATCATTTTGTTTTTTTAGAGAATTGATGTTCGCTGCCATTGATGAGTGATTTGATGTTGGATCGGTGCCTCCAAACAGCAAGTAAAGCGATGACGATACAAAATACAAACAAGGGCTTGTTCCATGTGCCGTCCACCAGTTTGTCATGATACCATGAACCGAAAATCATCACAAAAGGCAGGCAGATGGCCGAGCCTATGCTGGCGATGGAGACATATTTTGTGGTGAAAAAGAGAATGGCCCAGATCGCGATCAAGATAAGAAGGGCTGCGGGCATGAGTGCGATGAGCGCACCACCTGAGGTAGCGATGCCTTTGCCTCCTTTGAACCCAATCCATGGAGAATAGTTGTGTCCAAGAATTGCAGCAAGAGCGGTGACGATTTGTAAAATTTGAGCTTTGGTTTGGTCTAGCTCGACCGCGTAATGCTCAAGCGCATGAAGGGTCATGAGGTTGGCTTCACCAGAGTAGGTAAATAGACTGATTCCGATGACTGAGGGAATGAGACCTTTGAGAAGGTCAAGAAGGAGGCATGCAATACCGTAGGGCTTGCCAACGATACGTAGCACGTTGGTGGCTCCGATGTTGCCGGACCCATGCTCGCGTATGTTGACTCCCTTTGACTTGGCAATAAGTAGCCCAAAGGGTATGGAGCCTGCGAGAAAGGCGATGATAGGTGGAATCCAGAGTGGCATATAAATATTGGGCAAAATGTGTCTGCGCGGAGATGGTAGATTGAGAATACAAAAAACCCAATGACTATTTTTGTTCATCCGGTTACGAAATCTGATGTTGAGTCGAATCTTACGTAGAGGCAAATGTTGACGAAAGATACGATCCCATTCAGCGTATTCACTATAGTGACTAAGATATTTTGTTACCGAGTGGATAACTCGACACTAATTCATTACCTAGTTCTGCTACTTTGCTTTGAAATTCAGGTCGTCAGCAAGACACAAGCAGCACCAGATTATGATTTGGAGCCCGTTCAATACTCGGATGCGCAGGACCATAATACAATCACTCGTATTCAGACGGCTATTGATGAAGGTGAGTCGAAGTTACCCCATGGTAAACCGCGGGAGGTGCTGAAGTCCTTACTCAATGAGCTCAATATTCCCGTGTCTTCGCAGGTATTAGTTTTTTCGAAGACAAGTTTGCAGCGTAAGATCATCACGCCTAGTAACCCGCGGGCGATTTACTTCAATGATGACTTTTATGTAGGATATGTGCCCGGTGGTATGATTGAGGTCATTGCGTGTGATGATCCCACGGGGATGATGTTTTACAGTTATGATGTCAACGCTTTGCCCGAAAAGCGCAGGTTCTTTCGTGATCAAGAATGTATGACCTGCCACGCTTCCAGTAATACCATGAATATCCCTGGCTTGTTGGTGAGGTCGGTTTTTACTAATCAAGATGGCCAGCCTTTATTGTCTTGGGGCTCATTCCTGACAACTCCTGCCAGTCCGGTGGAGCAGCGGTGGGGAGGTTGGTATGTGAGTGGGAATAAGGCTGAAGTAAAGCACATGGGTAACCAGTGGGCTGATTCCCCTGTGGCAGGTAGAGATGGTTATGCACAATTACATAATCAACATCTCGTTCATTTAAACAGCTTTTTTGATACTCGTAAACATCTCACAGATAGCAGTGATATTTTATCACTAATGCTGATGGAGCATCAAATAGAGGTTCACAACACTCTCTCTGCTGCAAAGATGCGATACTTGCGTTCAGTCTATTTGGACAGGGCGATTCACGGAGTTGAAGCATCACCATCAATAGAGAGGTTGGTCTCAGAATGTACGCAGTCGGTTCTGAAGGCTTTGATGTTTGCTGACGAAGTAAAGTTGCCAGAGGACGGAGTTGAAGGCTCTGATGCGTATCGCGATAGCTTCATGGCGCAGGCGCATCGGTATGATGGACATTCACTACGCGATTTACGGCTCGAAAAACGAATATTCAAGTATCGCTGTAGTTACATGATTTACAGCAAGTCGTTTCATCAACTCCCTGAGGAAATTAAGACGCCAGTGCTTAGAAAGCTTCACGCTATTGTAACAAATCAAGAGGTGCCAGCGGATCTTCCACTTTTAAGTAGTCGAGAAAAAGAGCGCATTCACGAGATCTTATCTCACACGCATCCAGCCTATCAAGCTGTGATGATACGTTAGCGCGAATGACTTATTTATAAGCCACGGCGTTGGCTTTTGCTGGGTTTTTTAAATTCTAGGTAAGTGATGCCAGTTACTTTATTGGTGCCAGCTTGGTATGTCTCGACATTCATTTTTTTGAGCGTCTGCATTTTATCTACAGTCATTAAGTCAGTGACATGAAAGCGTTTGAGGAGTCTTCCTTGGATGTCGTAACCAGCTACTTGCATAAGGGCACCGTATTTTTTGTGGACCCAAATGTAAACGAGGCCGTAGCGGCCATCTTTGCCTGGGTTACGTAGCCGAAGTTTGTAGCATGATTGCATTTTGATTTTATCCTCTCCTACGATTTGAGCGTCTTTCCAATAGAGAAAGCGAAGTGAAAGGTCTTCGTAAGTCACATCGGTCTCAATGATGGCTTCACCAATTTTTTGGGGCGGGAATGGCGTCGCTTTGCCTTGCTTTGTCTCGTAGAGTTTGGCTTCGCCTTGCTGAAGTTGCATATGGAACCCACTCCATGTGTTGTTGGTGTGGAATTGAAAGGTGATGTCCTCTCCTTTTAAATGAAGAGAGAGTGGAGTGCGTTTGCCATCCTTTCGGATATGGCCATCAAGCTTACCATGCTGAAGTGTGGTGCCGAGACGTATGCCTTCGAGTAGTTTCTCGGCACTTACTTCAGCTCGAAGGTTTGATGAGCTGCCGAGACTAATAATGAGCATGGCAGTAAGTAAGAAAAGTGAGGTGAATGCTTTTTTGGAATGATTGGGCATATTGATATTGCTTGATATGTAACCTTTAGGACGGTCAGGACAACAGAGTTATTCACAAAATGCACTTTTTTGTCCAAAAAGTCAAAATGGGGCTTGAGCGGAAGATGCCATGTGGATTGGATGTCACTTGTCTCTGGCCACCGGCGAGAGCTCTTTTGCATTACTTTCCATATCATGAGCCTGCGCCACCAACTAACTGATGTTTTAACTGAATATTTGCCTGCCAACCCGAAGGAGGCAATCAAAGGAACTGAGTTGATTCGTTTGCTTCGCATGAAGCTAGAGGGCAATTATTCAGATGCTTCGCTCAGATATCATTTTTCGATTATGTCGTGTGATCCGACATCTCCGATTGCGAAGGTAGAAAAAGGACAAGGTTATTATCGGCGCACGGCCGCCGCCCCTGCACTATCAACTGCCCAAGAGATTTTTTCACAATATCAGGGGCGTCTTGACGATATTGAGGGTAATCATGAGGAGGTAGATCATGCAATGATGCGTATCCGCAAGTTCCGCGCCATCGTTAATAAGTGGTGTGATGTCAATGGTAGGTTCCCGTTTGCATTTAGAGAGCCGTTCGGAGCTGATGCGCCGATTGGAAACCTTTGGAAATTTCCCGAGATGATCTTGGTAGATTGGGATAATGGCGACGAAGTTGAGTCGGCACGGTCCATGATTAAGCTGAAGTCACAGCTTGGATTGCCGCCCTTTAGATTACACGCGGCTCGTCTGCGTATATTGCCCGCTCATCACAGTTTTCGTGAAGATTTCTTCCAGGCACTGAGCGCTTCAGAATGGGCACAAGGTGGCGAGCTTATCTATGCAGCTCCCATCGAGGATGAGGCCCTTGCTGACTCCATACGTCAGTTGAGTGCTAGGTTTGGTATCGGAGTCACTACCTTTGGTCTAACGGCAGAAATCCTCGATGACTTGCCAAGGCCTGCAAATATTATCAACGCACATCCCCGTGAGACTGAAGCATTGATGGAGCGTTTGGATGTGACTCGTGTAGCCATGGCCAAGTCACGTCCCCACGTCGACTGGAGTGCACTTGAGAACATCCGTGGTGATAGTGCCGATGTAGACAAGCTGCTTAACTGGTTGTCTGGCAGTGTCGAAATTGGGCGCATTTTGCCGTATCAAGACGAGCAGTAAGATTGACAGCAAGATTGGCAGTATTTGTCTTTAATCTAAGCTGTAAGGCGGATACTATCCTGCCCAGATAACGCCTGTTGGCGTCATCTCAAACTACTTATCGATCATAGCATGCAAATAGAAATCATGGACACGACGCTCCGCGATGGTGAGCAAACATCCGGGGTATCATTCTCTGCATACGAGAAATTGAGCATGGCGAAGATCCTGCTTCAAAATGTGAAAGTGGATCGCATTGAAGTGGCCTCAGCGCGTGTTTCACAGGGGGAGTTCGATTGCGTTCATGCCATTGCTCAGTGGGCGCAGGAAAATGGTTTGCTCGATAATATCGAAGTTCTTGGCTTTGTTGATGGTCAAGTTTCAGTTGATTGGATTGCCAAGGCAGGGGGCAGGGTCATGAACTTGTTGGCCAAAGGCTCGAGGAGGCACGTAGAACTGCAGCTCCGCAAATCACCCGAGCAACATCTCAGCGACATCAAAGAAGTGATCGCCTACGCCAGCTCTAAGAATGTAGATGTTAATATTTACCTTGAGGATTGGTCGAATGGCATGATTCATTCGCCTGATTATGTGCATACAATGGTAGAGGGTTTGATGGAGACGCCAATCAAGAGGTTCATGCTGCCTGATACACTTGGGATTTTGAATCCCGATCAGAGCTATGATTTTTGTCATCAGATGGTATCTCGCTACCCAGAGCTGAAGTTTGATTTTCATGCGCATAATGATTACGACCTTGCTGCGGCCAATGTATACAGTGCGGTAAAAGCAGGGGTTCATGGTATTCACGCAACGGTGAATGGAATGGGTGAACGGGCTGGAAATGTGCCGCTATCAAGTGTGATCGGGGTGATTCATGACCAGCTCAAACAGAGTACTAATATCGAGGAGTCATCGATCAATAAAGTAAGCCGCATTGTAGAAACCTATTCAGGAGTCAGGGTGCCAGCGAACAAGCCTGTAATTGGTGAGTTCGTCTTTACTCAGACAGCGGGTATTCATGCTGATGGTGATTCGAAGGACAAGTTGTACTACAATGACTTATTGCCAGAGCGTTTCGGACGCACCCGTGAGTATGCTCTCGGAAAGACCTCGGGTAAGGCAAATATCCAGAAAAATTTGGAAGAGCTCGGTATCAGCTTGGATCAGGACGGAATGAAGCGGGTGACCGCGAGGATCATCGAATTGGGTGACAAAAAAGAGCGTGTGACCAAGGAGGACCTCCCCTTTATCATTGCCGATGTTTTGGGTGAGAATACTGAAACTAAGGATATTGAAATCGTCAATTACTCTATATCACTCACACAAGGCTTAAACCCTGTCGCAACGGTGCGCCTTAGGATTAAAGGGGAGTTCTACCAAGAAACGAGCACGGGTGACGGCCAGTATAATGCCTTTGTTCGAGCACTTTGGAGTATTTATGCACGGCTCGAAAAGGAGCACCCAACGCTAGAGGATTACTCAGTGCATATTCCTCCTGGTGGACACACAGATGCCTTGGTAGAGGCAACCATTTTGTGGGATTTCAAGGGTAAGAAGTTCAAGACACGTGGTCTTGATGCTGATCAAACCGAGGCAGCTATTCAAGCTACCATTAAGATGCTTAACATCATTGAGGAAGCCTAGGCTGCTTGGCTTACAGCCAGCCGATCATGCCCGCTACCCGGTATGCGGAGTAGAGAAACAGGAAAAAAAGAACGATAACAAAAGCTTTGGCGCAGGCTTCAATGGATGTGCGAGTCATGGGCTTGGTAGGTTGATTGGCTGAAAATTGCCGAATGCGTGGAGGGCTTTTAAGGCTTTAGCTGCTGCAGGTCAAGGTTTCCTGTGTTTGAAACATCACTCTGTCATTTGGGTCTTTTGACAGTGCAGTAAGATCACGGCTTGCGATCAGAACAGCTGCGGGTTAGTAATACGGCGTGATTTATCTCGATTCCAACGCCACTACTCGAGTTCATCCTGAGGTTTTGGAGGCTATGATGCCTTTCCTCGCGGAGCAATGGTACAACCCATCGAGTGGCTACCGTGCTGCCAAGACGGTGCGTAAGGCCTTGGAAGTCGCTCATCAGCAAGTAGCAGCTCTAATCAATGCTAAACCCGAGGAGATCGTTTTCACGGGGTGCGGTACGGAGTCCAACAACGCATTGCTGACATTTCTCGCGTCCCAAGCTGAAGTGGGGCAAAAGATTGTAACCAGTGAAATCGAGCATAGTGCAATTTTGCGTCATGCCGAGTATTTGTCGGCGCACTATGACTTGATCATCGAGAAAGTGGGGGTTGGTGGCGATGGTCGCTTATCTCTTGATGACTTCACCAACGTCATTGCTGATGGTGACGCTGCGATGGCATCGGTGATGTGGGCCAATAATGAAACAGGGGTGATACAACCTATTGCTGAAGCCTGTCAAATAGCGCACGAGGCAGGGGTGGCGTTTCACAGTGATGCGATTCAAGCTGTCGGAAAAATACACGTTGATGTGAAAGACGTTCCGGTTGACTACCTATCTATCTCGGGTCATAAATTTCATGCACCAAAAGGCGTGGGTGCTATGTATATTCGAGACGGCTTAAAATTTGATCCCATGCTGATAGGGGGTGGCCAAGAGGGAGGGCGCCGCAGTGGTACTGAAAATGTAGCTGGTATAGTGGCGATTGGGAAGGCAGCAGAGCTTATGAAGCAGCGCCTTGATGATGACCAACATGATGGTATAGCAGCTTTGAGGGATCACATGGAGCAGCGTTTGTTGTCTGAGATCGAGAATGTTCAAATTAACGGTTCACTCAACCACCGGACGGCCAATACTAGTCATGTCTCCTTCGGTGATTGCGAAGCGGCGGGGCTTTTGATTTTGCTTGATGAATATGGGGTGCAGTGTTCAGCGGGTAGCGCTTGCATGACTGGGAAACAACAGCCCTCGCACGTGCAGACTGCAATGGGCATATCAGCATCTCAGGCCAAGAGCAGTCTGCGTATTTCTCTGTCTATATTCACGACACGTGAAGATGTAAATATGGCGGTCGATGCTCTCAAGAAAGCAGTGACAAAACTGCGAAGCGTTCAGGGAGGTCCGGGAGTAGGACCAGTGCAGGTGTTCAGTCGCGACTGATTGGCTCAGTTCACGGGGTCAAGGGTGGCAATCGCCTCACGCAGAAGTTTGGCTGGCCACTGCCCAGGAGCTGTAGCTGTATTCCCCAGGTAACCATAATTTAGTAGCGATCCATGCTGTGCGTATAGAAGGCGTGACACAGGTGCTAAAGATCCCATTCCCATCATCGACATAGGGTGGTCGTTGTTCTGGAGGATTTCCACGCATCGCGTCAAATCAGACACTTCATTATGGTGAGCAGCTATTTTGATGATGTCGGCTTCTTCTGCCAGATCTACGATATCTTGAAGTTGAGATGTTGCCGGGGTTTCGGTGAAGTTATGATAGGATAATATCAAGCCGACTCCTTCTGACCTTATCTGGTGCACGGTGTCTTTCATTTCAGCATAGGAGGCCAATTCGACATCTATCCAAGTAGCCTTTTTCGAGACTTGAGTGAGAAGCTCAGTGCGTTCATCGATAGTCAACTCAGATAAGCCGCCCTCTGTAGAGCCGCGAGCAGTGAAAAGTAAAGGAAAGCCTTTGAATCGGTCGAGTTCGATGTTGAGCGTATCGATGTGAGCAGGCATGCCATCTAACCTAATTTCTAGCATGTCACATAGCCCTTGCAGCTCTACCGGCTGGAGGCAGGCGAGTTGGTTGAGGCTCTGCACAGATCCGACGACAAGCGGATACTGTGGAATACTGACGGATTGATTCGACATATGCACACATTAGTCACATATGACGCCATTGTTTGTCAATCCGTCTGTTCCTCGTATTTGTAGTGTGCTGGGCGCAAAACTAAAGGGTAGTTGTCTTGTTGAAATCAGGATTATTTTAGCCATAATACATTTTGCTCTTTTTGATAGCCTGGTATTCATACAGAACAGGGGCGGCCAAACACCCATCATTTTCATGAGTAACGATTCAAAGAAATCATTAGGTATAGGACTCGCAGGATTCGGAACCGTCGGTACCGGAGTGTGGGAGACTTTAGAACGCAATGCTGAGCTTATCTCTAATCGCAGTGATGTGCAGTTTGATATCGTGCGCATTGCCGTGCGTGACCTAAGTAAGGCACGAATTGAGGGCGTGTCAGATGATAAGTTCACTACTCATTGGCAGGATGTAGTCGACGACCCTAATGTTGAGATCGTGGTGGAGCTTATCGGGGGGACAGACATAGCCTTTGATATTGTTGCCGCAGCTCTTCGTGCCGGCAAACCCGTTGTTACTGGCAATAAAGCGCTATTGGCCGAGCGAGGTCAGGAGCTATTCAAGCTCTCAAAGCAGTGCGACACTCCTATTCATTTTGAGGCGGCTGTCGCTGGTGGTATCCCGATTATCAAAACGGTTCAGGACTCATTCGTGGGCAATAATATTCAATCAATGGTGGGTATTATTAATGGCACATCCAATTACATTCTTGAGCGCATGACTGATGCAGGGCTGGGATACCCAGAGGCACTGGGTGAGGCGCAGCAGTTAGGATACGCTGAGGCTGACCCCACGCTCGATGTCAATGGTTGGGACGCAGCCCATAAGGCTATCCTGTTGGCAACACTTGCATATGGATTCACTGTTGATCCGAAAAAGGTTTATGTGCGCGGTATCGAGAGGGTGCGTGCTACTGATATTGATTTCGCAAAGCGTTTAGGTTTTGTCGTGAAGCTGTTGTGTGTTGTTCGCGAACACCCTGACGGTGTGATTGAAGTTCGTACCCAGCCATCATTTATTCCTCAAAGCCACATTCTCTCGAGTGTGAATGGTGTATTCAATGCAGTTGCCGTGCGTGGAGATGCTGCGGGTGACTCCTTATTCTATGGCCGTGGAGCTGGTAAGGATCCAACGGCTTCATCGGTGGTTGCTGATATTGTTGAGGCAGCATTAGGCCTTGGCCACGAGGGCTGTCATCGAGGATTTCTGCCATACCAGCAGGAGGGTAGCGTGATGAGTATCGATGATACTGAGACTCCCTACTACGTGCGCTTTGATGTAAATGATCAGCCCGGTGTGGTAGCGGAAATTGCTAATGTATTGGCTGATGCAGGCATTGGTATCTCAGGAACTCACTCACCGGTTCATCCTGATGAGCCTGACGCAGAGTTTGTTGATATGGTGTTTCAACTGCATACCTGTCGCTTTGGCTTATTGAAGCAGACCCTCAAGGAAATTGAGGCCCTTAGCTGTGTCAATTCAAGGCCAGTGGTATTCCGCATCGAAGACTTAGGCTAGGATCGCCCGTCATCAGCTTTCTCTGTGACAATCTTGATGGGGGCGTCAGGAAGAGCGTTGAGAAAGGTTTTACCATAAGGCTTGTTGACGACACGATTATCTAAGAGGACGACAAGGCCGCTGTCTTTTGCTGTTCGTATTAGTCTGCCAACACCTTGACGTAATTTTAAAACTGCCTCAGGTACGGAGTAGTCGACGAAGGAATTACCGCCTTTGGCTTCGATTGCTTCGAGTTTTGATGCGACCAGTGGGTGGTCGGGAACGGCAAAGGGAAGCCGTGTGACGATGACATTTGACAAGGCTTCTCCTGGGACATCGACACCTGCCCAGAAGCTGTCAGTGCCAAATAAAACGCTGTTTGTGTCTTTGCGGAAAACTTCGATCATTTTGTGGCGAGCCATGCCGTCACCCTGAAGCAGTAAACGCCAATCATTGTCATAGAAGAAGTCTTCCATTGCGTCTGCGACTTTACGCATGAGGCGATAGCTGGTGAAAAGCACAAAGGCTTTGCCCTCGGTGTATTTTAGAACTCGGCCAATCCAGTGAATAAGAGCATCTTCATAATCATCACTACTTGGGTCAGGCATTGATTTGATTACGAAGATCTGCATCTGCTCTTTGTAGTTAAAAGGGCTGCCGATCTTGATACTCTTCGAGCTTTCAGCACCGATTCTTTTTTTGAAGTAACTAAGCTCGTTGTCCCCTGTGCTCAGTGTGGCACTGGTCATGATACATGTGCGTCCGTCACCGAACATCATTCTGCGCAGGCGATCAGCTACACTGACTGGCGCAGAGTGAATACTAAGCATGTCACCTTCTCGGCCTCCTTTCTCAACCCAATAAACACTATCGTCATCTTCTTGATCGAGGAAGATCCTCACGCCAGCGTGGATGTCTCTCATGCGCCGAGCAGCATCCATTAGCTCCGCCTTAGCGGGGGAATCACTTTCTAATCCATCAGCTGCGTGTTCGACCTCGGTCCAAAGCCGGCGCAGAGGTTCGGCTAGAGTATTATCAACAAAATCTGGTTTGCGAACTCGATATTCTTTACTAAATTTACCGAATTCAACTTGGTGCTGGATGTTGTCATAGAAATCGGCGGCTGCATCCAAGACTACTTCAGCAGCTTTGATAGATCCTGCATGACGCAACGCACGCAATATTCCTTTGCGGTTTTTGGGGTTATACAAGCGATGAACCTCAAACTTAAGTCCAACGTGGCTTTGCCGCAGACCCAACTGAGTAGCTGCTACATGCTCAAGTGTGTGCGCCTCATCGAATATGATAAAATCATCTGCGAACAGATAGCCTAAGTCATCCTCGGGTAGTTCATTGAGGACAAAGAGAGAAAAGAACAAGGTGTGGTTGACGACGACTACGTTAGCCGCTTCCATCTCTTTGCGTGCCTGCTGGTAAAAGCAGTTGCCATTTCTGCCGCAAGTGCGGTGGGTGCAGACGGCCCCATCACTGCAAACTTGGGCCCATACCTTTGGTGTTGGAATGAAATCAAGATCGCTTTTGGTGCCGTCTTTGGTTCCCTCGGCCCAGTCCCATATGGCCTTCATTTCTTCGGACTCACTGGTGCTGAATAAGTCACCCGCTTGGTCCATGGCCCGCCTTAATCGAAGCGGGCAAAGGTAGTTGCCACGACCCTTGAGTAAAGCGGCATGTAAACCGCCACCCAGTATTTTGTTAGCCAGTGGGATGTCTTTGCTGATGAGCTGTTCCTGAAGGTTGATGGTATGGGTAGAAATGATTGCTTTTCTGCCTGTTTCTAGTGCGAATTTTGCCGCCGGTAGGAGGTAAGCGAGAGATTTGCCGACACCGGTGCCTGCCTCCGCGCAGAGAACCTGGCGCTCATCCAAGGCCTCGGCCACGGCCATGGCCATTTGCTGCTGTTGGGGGCGGTATTCAAAGTCTGGCGATGCAGAAAGCCCGCCCTCGGTGGAGAACATTTGCTCCATTTCCGTGATCAGCTCACCGGGAACGCGGTGGGTGCCTGCTTCTTCTGCAAATGAAATCATCGTCGGAAAACTTCTACATCATTAGCAGCATGTCCACAACCCCCAAGGTATTAAACCCGTGATGATGACTTGCTCTCTAAATGATCGTTCTGGACACCACTTCTGATCAGTATTATTTTTTTGCTGTAAAATATGGATTTAGAAAACACCTCTCAAGAACCAGCCAATAGCTTGGTTTCTGCCAATAAAGACTATCGTCAGCAGGGTTTTATCGACTTAAAACAGCGTCTTCGGACTTTAATGGACAGCTTAGCTGAGGTTCTGTCTGAGGAAATAGACTTTACCGACAGTATTCCATGGCGCGAGAAGCAAGTGGTGCAGCGCCCCATGGACACTGCAGGGATGGCCTCGATGGCACAGCTTCAGGCAGTGTGTTTTGAGATTCTCAACATTGTCGAGGAGCGCACAGCTACAGTTGTGCGACAGAGGCGTAGAAGAGATTTTGGCGTGGCTGCAGAGCGCGGAATGTGGGGAAGTGTCATAGCATCACTCCACGAAGCTGGTTTTAGTGAGCAGCAGGTCATTGAGGCCTTGAAGGAAATTAAGGTGACGCCTGTGTTGACGGCTCACCCTACCGAAGCGAAGCGACATACGGTTCGCGAGCGTCATCTTGCCATTTATAAAGATTTAGTCCGGTGGGATCGGAGCTTAGATGATCCACTCAGTTTGTCATCGGTGATGAATTCCATCAAAGTGGGCCTAGAGACACTGTGGCATACGGGTGAGATTCATGCTTCTCGGCCAAGTATTTTGGGAGAGCTTAGGCACACAATCTATTACCTGCGCGATGTTTTCCCGTCTGTTGTCGCAAAGCTAGACGCTTCGCTGGAGGCTGCATGGTCGAATGTAGGTTGGGATATTGCAAACCTTCGTGCAGCCTCAGCTTATCCTAAATTACAATTTGGCACATGGGTCGGTGGCGACCGCGATGGGCATCCTCTCGTTACTGCTGATGTAACTGCGGATACACTTGCTAGACTCAGAAAACATGCACTGCGTATTCATGCAAAAGCGGTCCGAGAGGCAGCTGATGTTCTGACTTTGTCACCTTCTTCTGCACAAGTTCCAGCTGAGCTGAGTAATAGAGTTGCGGAGCTAACTAAGCAACAGGGACGGCAAGGAGCCGATATTGCCGCAATTCATTCTCGGGAGCCGTGGCGTTGTCTCTGTTATTTAATGCGTGAGAAGCTCATCGATAGTAACCGTGCACCATACATAAGGTCGGAGGATTATGTAGCAGATTTGGACTTAATGGAGCGAACCCTCAAGGAGGTAGGAGCTTGCTCGACCTCAGATAATGTCATTTATCCATTGCGTCGCTTGATTCAAGTTTTTGGGTTTCATTTAGCCTCACTTGATATCCGGCAAAATTCGCCGTTTCATGACAAGGCGGCCACGCAAATGCTTCAAACTGTTGGTGTTGAGGATGCGTCAAACTATGGCTCATGGAGTGAACAAGAGCGTGTTGATTTCTTGCTTGCTGAGTTAAAAAATGAACGCCCATGGCGCCCATGGACCTCAGACCCAGATAGTGAAATTGGTAAAGTGATGGAGTGCTTCAAGGTGCTAAGACGTCATGCACGCAAATACGGCGACGTATGCTATGGCCTCTACATTGTGAGCATGACTAGAAATGTTTCAGATTTGTTGCTTGTTCACTTGTTGTCACGAGAAGGGCACATGGCGGAGTGGAAAAACGGAATGTGGGTAAGCCGCATACCTGCATGCCCGCTCTTCGAAACGGGGGATGACCTTGATCGAGGAGGAGAAATCGTGAGTTCGTATTTCTCCACAGCACCTAAGGGTCATTATATTACATCTCAAAGTGGCCCGATGACGATGGCTGTGATGGTGGGTTACAGTGATAGCAATAAAGACAGTGGTTTGTTATCTGGGCAATGGTCATTGCAAAAAGCTCAGGCGCAAATCACTAAGGCGTGCAGTGATGCTGGTGCAAGGTGTGAGTTTTTCCATGGCCGCGGAGGAACTATAAGCCGAGGTGCTGGTCCAGTGAAATGGTTCTTGCGCTCTCTGCCACATGGAAGCCTCAATGGTGCGATGAGGGTAACTGAACAGGGCGAAGTTATTCCCAGAAAATACTCTCACCTGTCTAATGCTACTTACAATCTTGAATTGCTAGTTGCTGGTGTTACGGGAGTTACGCTGTTTAATAGCAGGGAGAAAGATGCCGAATCTCTGGGTGATTCCAAATATTGCGCAGTCATGGATTGGCTGTCATCAGCCAGCCGAGAAAGTTATCGTGAGTTGATTGAAGCTCCTGGATTCATCGAATTCTATCGTCAGGCAACACCGATTGATGCGCTTGAGCATGGTCGATTTGGATCTCGCCCATCTCGCCGCACGGGTAGCGCCAGTCTCGATGACTTGAGAGCGATTCCTTGGGTGTTTAGCTGGACGCAGGCGCGCTACTACCTGCCTGGTTGGTATGGTGTTGGGGCAGCTTTGCAAAAGCTCAAGTCTGACAATAAAAAAGGCTTTGATGATTTAAAAGAGATGATCAACACCTCTCCGTTTTTGCGTTATCTTCTAACTAACGTTGAGACGAATTTAGCAAGTGCTGATCTTAAACTAATGAACAGTTATGCTGAACTCGTGAAAGATGAGAAATTAAGAACTTTTTTCCAGACTATGATAACTAATGAGTTTGCCCTAACAGGAAAAATGATCGACGAGGTATTCGGCTCTCCATTTGCAGAGCGACGCCCGAGAATGTTGCGCACCCTGGAAACACGTGAGTTCTCTCTTTATCTACTGCATCAACAGCAGATTCGCTTGCTCAGTGAGTGGCGCGAGGCGATGCAAGGAGACGATGAGGAGGAGACAGCCGCCTTGCTGAATTCGCTTCAGTTCTCAGTAAATGCAATTGCTAGCGGATTGAGAACCACGGGTTAATAGAATAGTCATTACCCTGCCTAATAAGGAGCAACCAAATCCTGCAGTGACTGGGCAGACCATGCTGCATTGCTAAAATCAAGGATGCTGGTAAGACGATTTGGCACGGCAATGACCTTCATGCCAGCATCATGAGCTGCGTGCATTCCATTGTGTGAGTCCTCGATTACGAGGCAATCGGATGGATTTACATTTAATTGTCGTGCAGCTTCGAGAAAAAGATCTGGGGCTGGCTTTATTTTTGGGGCGTCGCCTTTGCAAACGGTTGTGTTAACCAGATGCATGAGGTCGAGTTTGTTCATCCATTCATCTACCCAGTGATGTGATGAGCTTGATACAATCGCGGATAGTGAACATTCTAATTGTTGGAGTAATGCACGCGCGCCGGGCATGGGCTCTGCATCCTCAAGTTCACGCATAATTTCTATTTGTCTTTCAGCGTTAATTTGATCCCAGTCATAACTTTTACCGGTGAGCTCCTCGAGGTAAGCAGGAGGTGACCAGGTATCAAAATCAGACCCAATACAGCGGATATACATTTCTGGTGAGAGCTCATGGCCTTCTCGCTGGAATACATGGAGCCATGTTTGATAGATGGGCCACTCGCTATCGATGATGACACCATCAAAGTCGATCAATACGGCGGCAGCATCTCCTATTGCGCCGGTGATCGAATCGCTGCTTGTGATGTTGTTTTGCACAAGAGCAAGCTTGCGTGAGCATGGTCGTGAATCAAGCAGTATTTCAAAAGATAACAGGGGCATCCCAGCGAGCTGCTGGTCTGAGTAATGGCGATGTGAACTCAGAGTTTGTAGGTTTTTCTTGGTATTGTTTTTTCGCTCTTTTCGAGAGGACGTAATCTGTCCAGCATGGTGTTGTGAGCGAGTTACCACAGATCGATTATCCGGACCTCCCCGTGGCACAGCGCCGGGATGAGATCATGGAGGCGATGCGTGCTCATCAGGTGGTCATTGTTGTGGGTGAGACGGGAAGTGGTAAGACGACCCAGCTTCCTAAGATGGCCTATGAGCTGGCAGTGGAGGAGGGCAAGAAAGGTAGGATAGGCTGTACTCAGCCGAGGAGGCTGGCTGCCGCTACTGTGGCTCGGCGTGTAGCTGAGGAAATGGGAACTGGTTTGGGTGAGCGAGTCGGGTATCAAGTGAGATTTGTTGAGAAAGTACAGGAGGATACCACGATTAAGTTTATGACCGATGGGATCCTGCTGGCGGAAACACAGCGAGACAGGAACCTAAAGCAATACGATACGCTCATTATTGATGAAGCACATGAGAGAAGTCTGAATATTGATTTTATCTTAGGCTTTCTGAAGAATCTGCTGCTGCGTCGTAAGGATCTTCGAGTCGTAGTGAGTTCTGCTACTCTGGACGCGGGCATGTTCTCAGAATATTTTGATGGTGCTCCAGTGGTCAATGTTGAGGGTAGAACTTTTCCGGTAGAGGATCATTATCTACCACCACAAACAGAAGGTGAGGATCTGGCTAGTCATGTGGCTCGTGCAGTCGAGTGGGTCAGGGATTTTGATAGCCAAGGAGATCTGCTTATTTTCCTGCCAGGTGAGCGAGAAATCAGGGAGTGTGCTGACGCGCTGGAGGGTAGAAATTTCCCCGCTACAGATATTTTGCCATTGTTTGCAAGGCTCGGCCTTGATGCGCAAGAGCGTGTGTTTCGAGTGGGAGGCCAAAGTCGACGAGTAGTGCTTGCAACTAATGTGGCGGAAACATCGGTGACAATTCCGGGCATTGTCTATGTCATCGACAGTGGCATGGCGAGAGTGAGTAGGTGGAACCCTGCAAGGCAGATCCAAAGGCTGCAGGTAGAGCAAATCAGCCAAGCTAGTGCCAGGCAGCGCAGGGGTCGGTGCGGTAGGGTGTCGGAGGGAGTATGCGTGCGTCTTTACAGCGAAGAGGTGCACGAGGCAGCTGATGAATATACAGACCCCGAAATCAGACGGAGTTCTCTAGCTGGCGTAATTTTGAGAATGAAGTCATTGCGTCTTCCCGATGTGCGTGAGTTTCCGTTCCTAAGTCCTCCCTCGGCGCGCGCTATTAGTGAAGGGCACCGCACGCTCGAAGAGGTGGAAGCCATGGAGAAAGGTGGTGATCTCACTGAGATTGGGTACAAGTTAGCTAGGCTGCCGCTAGACCCTCGGCTGGGCAGAATGCTCATTGAGGCCTCTCGCAGAAAAGTGCTCGATGCTGTTCTGGTAATGGTGGGTGGTATGAGCGTAATGGATGTACGAGAGCGGCCACAAGATAAGCAGGAGCAAGCAGATCAGGCCCATAAAAAATTCAATGACGAGCAGTCTGACTTTTTGACACTACTACATATTTGGTCGGCTGTCTCAGCGTTTAGAGAAAAGAAAAATCGCTTTCGTCGAAACCAGTTGCGTAAGTATTGTAAACAGCATTTTTTGAGTTTTAGAAGGGTGCTGGAATGGGATCAAATTGTCGGTGAATTGAGCCGTTTGGTGCGTGATACATTGAAGGTCAAGCCAGTGTCACTTGTGGCTGATCGTAAGCAGTGGGGAGATGAGGATGAGATGCACAAGTCAATAATGGCTGGTGTCCCGATGCAGTTTGGCTTTTGGGATAAAGAGAAGCGCGCCTATCGAAGTACGGCAGGTAGAGAGTTTTCCATTTTCCCCGGATCTGGACTGTTTGGCAATAAGAAGCCAGAATGGATCCTCGGCTTTGAATTAGTAGAGACTACTAAGCTTTGGGCGCGTAAGGTCTCAAGTATTGACGCCAGTTGGGTGGAGGAAATTGTGCCGCACCTCTGCCGTCACCGTTATCATTCGCCTTACTGGGATGAACATCAAGGGGCTGTGTATGGTAAAGAGACTGTGCTTTGCGGTGGGGTGACTATTGTCGACGGTCGTAAGGTTTTTTATGGAAGGGTCAGTGCTGAGGATGCACATGAGGTTTTTGTGCGGGAGGCCATCCTAGGTGGGGGATTGAGAACGCGTGGTGAGTTTCTTGTTCGGCTTGATGAAGTGCGTGAAGAGATTGAAGGTGCCGAGCATAAGTTACGCCGATCTGGTGGCTTATGGTCTGATGAGGCTGTATTTGACTTTTTCACCGCACGCATTCCAACCCGTATCTGCACGGCTAAAGCATTTCAGAAATGGCGAACGACGGACAATAATGAAGACGAACTCATGGTCACGGTGCAAGATTGCATCTGGGGGGAAATGGAGGACCTATCCGATTTTCCAGATTGCGTGCATCATGGCGAGCTAAGCTATGATGTGAGCTATGCAGATAATCCTGGCGAGCGTGCAGATGGAGTTATCTTTGAAATCAGTCTGGATCAGGTTGTCGACTTTGAGGATTATCTGGTTAGCTGGGGGGTTCCTGGTATTTTAGAAGAGAGGATATATTTGATGGTAAGAGCACTGCCGAAGGCCCAGCGACAGATATGTTCACCAGCAAGAGATGTAGCCCAGGCTTTTGTTGAAGAATGGAAAGGCTGGGAACCTACGCGTGAGTTGAAGCTTGAGCTGGCTGAATTCCTCTCAAAAAAAAGTGGGCATGTCATTGACTCTGGTATGTTTGATGAAGGTCGTTTGCCTGATAATATGAGACCTAAGTTGAGGGTTTGGAGTGAGCAGGATCAGGAACTTGCTTATGGCGAATCGGTTCAGGATATCAGGCTGAAATTAGCTGGTATGATGAGGGAGAAGCGTGAGGTGCAAGTTAATGAAGAGTGGGAAATGACCGGTGGAGAAGGGTGGGATTTTGGTGAGATTCCAGATGAGGCAGAGGAGGGTGTTTTTCCCGCTTTGGTGGATGAGGTCGAGACCGTGGGCATGCGTGCGTATTTAGATCGAGCGTCCGCTGATGAAAGTCATCGTGCTGGGTGTGTGCGTCTGTTTCTCATCGATCAAGCGAGTCACTGTGCCTATGTGGGCAAGAAGTACCCTCTAGGAATGCAGTCTAAGTTGATGTTGCCTATAGTGGAGCATATTAAAGGTGAGGCTCTAGAACAGATGCTACGGGTCTCATGCGAGGGTGCTTTGGGCACTCCGTTACCACGATGTGAGGATCATTTTCTGACTGCGTCTGCTCGTGGCAAGGGTGAGTTGTTTACATGCGCAGAAAAAGTTGCCCGCGGATTTGAGGATATGTGTGAGAGTCGTGGGCGTATCACAGTGTGGATGGAGCAACATCGCAATGATCGGCACTTACAGGTAGTTGTGGAGGATCTTGAAGAAGAAATGGATTGGTTGCTAGCGAGTGGTTTTATTTGGCGAGCAGGTTATGTCAGATTTTGCGAATTCGGGCGCTATTTTGAAGCCATGGAGGAGCGCCTGAAGCGCTTGCAAAGCTTGCCTCAGATCAAAGATGATGAAAAACGTGAACGGGTGCAACACTTATGGAGGTATTGGTACTCGGCGTGGAAAGAAAACCCTGATGATGCCAAGCTGTGGCCCTGTGGTTGGATGCTGATGGAGTGGCGAGCGGCAGAGTTTGCTCCGGGAATGTCGCGCAAGGTCAAGGTCTCGCAAAAACGCATACGGAGTATGATGGATGACCTCGACATCGGCTAGTGGACATGTAGGCTGAGATTGCGTGAGCATAGATAGGCACATAGCAAAGCAGAACGTTCAGTTTATTGCTCAGAAGCTTGGCTTTGATGATTGTCGTATATCAAGGGCTAAGGTGGCAACGCATGCCGAGGAATATAAGCGCTGGATCAAGGAAGGCTGTGCAGGTGACATGAAGTGGCTTGAGCGCAATGTAGAGCGGCGAGTCGATCCCGCAAAGGTGCTTGAGGGGGCGTTCTCGGTGGTTAGTCTTGCGATCAATTATTACCCAGGGCCAGAAAATCCAGATGTTGATTACCGCATTGCCCGCTATGCTTGGAATGACGACTACCATGATGTCATTGAGGAAAGGCTTAAGGAGATGAATTTGGCGATGGAGGGCTTGGGGGGAATTCAGCGATTTTACACCGATACCGGGCCCTTACTTGAGCGTGATTTTGCCACTGACTCAGGTCTTGGTTGGAGTGGGAAATCTACGGTGCAAATTCATCGTCGCTTAGGCACGTGGTTTTTCCTCGCTGAGTTGATTACGACATTGGACTTGCCACCTGATCTTCCTTTTGGAGATCATTGTGGCAAGTGTACGCGTTGTATTGATGCGTGCCCAACTAATGCGATCATAGAGCCACACCGCATGGATGCACGGCGCTGTATTTCTTACCTGACCATCGAACATAAGGGCTCAATCCCGCTGGAGTTTCGTAAGCAAATGGGGGATCGTATATATGGTTGTGATGATTGCTTAGATGCTTGCCCTTGGAACCGCTTTGCCAAATTGAGTCGCGAAACACGTTTCCACGCTCGGGACTCTATATTCCAGAATCACCTACGTGATTTTTTAAAGTTGGATGATGAGGGTTTTCGGCAGCTATTTGCAAAGTCGCCGATCAAGAGAATCAAACGCAATCGGTTTTTGAGGAATGTATGCGTGGCACTGGGCAATGTCGGGGGTGTCGAAGATCTGCTAGACTTGGAGCGTCTAGCTCACGATGAGGACGTTTTGATCGCTGAGCACTCTCAGTGGGCGATCGATGAGATCAAAAAAAGGATGTGACCTTGTGGCCACATCCTAGATTTTTTGTTAGCCGACAGAGATCGGCATATTTTTAATACGATATAATTTTAGGGTCTAGCCTAGAAATACATACGGTAGGCCGCCCAGAGTGTGGTGGCATCAGCGTCATCACCGTCTTTTTGCTCCATGGTTTCATACTCGACTCCAACTTGCACTTTAGAGCTGTTGCCGCAGAGGTAGTAGTTGAGTCCAGCGTAAAGAGTGTGGTTTTCATTGCCTTTGTCGCCAATGTCACCACCAGCACGCTTGGCATAGCGGCTTGTGAGGCTGAGGTCATCATTGTCTGCACCAGCATACTGGTAACGAGCAACAAACTCGAGACTGTCATCTATAAGGAAGGTCGATGGCATGAGGACTAGTCCGTATGCAGCATCGCCGTCTTGGCTCTCACCATAGAGAACGTTGGCCATAATTTCCCATGCACCTACTTCGGTGGTGTAAGCAGCCGATGCAGCCCACTCAAACCCGCTAAATAGATTAACTTCATCTGCATCAACATCATTGTAAATGAAGTCAAGATTTACGTTGCCGCCCGCAGCATCGAATTGGAGGTTGCCATAATAAGCGAGGCCTTCACCCCACTGAGCAAGCTCATCGTCGATATCTGTACTGAATACACTGAAGGTGCTCTTCACGCCTCCTTTTTTTCCGCTGACGGTTAGGCCGGTTGGGCGGTATGACCCATAGAAGAAGTTGGAAATATTTGAACGTTCAATCGTTTTGATCTTCTTCGAGGAATTATGAGCTTCCTGAGAAAATTTGAATTTTTGGCGACCGTAAGTGAGTGCCACATCCTCAAATCCCATAATGTTGCCTACGCTGTAGCTTAGTTTGGCCACATCAAGACCATCGTAGCCGAATTCGTGATCGTTAGGTCCACCCTCTTCAAGGTTGGCCTCGACCTTAAGCTTGAATTGGTTGAAAAATTTAACCTGGGTGCCAAGGCGCAAACGGCGAATCTCGGTGAAATCATCATTAACGCTTTCTCCAGAGAAGTCGTCTCCGTCTACTCTGCCCGCTTGCCATTGAAAGCGACCGAAAAACTTCATTTCCTGAATGAAGCTAGCGTTGTCATTTTTATAAAATTCACCGAAATTATTTAAGCTGTCACACCAGCTGCCGTTGTTTGACGGAGCAGGAGCTTCAACTACAACATCTCCTGCAAGGGCAGAGCCCGAAAGCGAGATAGCCGTGAATACGGTGCCTTTTAATAAGTTAATCTTACTCATATTATGTTTGTTTGTATTATGTTTGTTTAGTGTCGAGTTGATGACAGAAAAATAATCTGAATGATCCCCCGATCACGGTGGTTTTTACACAGAGTTGGTGTCGTGATGATATAAAATAATGTGAATATTTCGTCACGGGGTCAGAACTTCATTTCCAGATGCCGAGAGCTTGTCGTGCGCAGGCTATGGCAAACTGAAACTTACCTTGTGTTGGGCGATTGGGGGTCACGAGCAGCCAGCTGTGTTTTTGGCCTTCGAGTCTTAATTTTTCCGTGGGGTGCACCATGGTAGCCTGTTCACAGAGGAACATCATGGGTAAGTCAGCGTGGCTATCAGAGAAGGCGTGGCTATTTGGCAAAATATCACCTGAGGTGGGATCAAAATCAGCAGGGAAAATTGAGCGCATCTTGCGTATTTTGTTGGCTCCTTTGTTATTACCTCCCAGCAGGTCAGGAAAAAGCTGAACCCGGCCGTTGATTTCTAAGGTGGTAGCAAAGCAGTGATCAAAGCCTAGCCTCTTGGCTAGCGGTTTAACCCAGATTTCTGGGCTTGCGGAGCTAAGAACGGTGATTCTACCAAGTTCTTTTTGCTGCTCAAGTAATGAGAGTGTTTCTTTGTAGAAAGAATGGGGAAAGACCTGCTCGACAAACTCTTGTGCTAATTCATCAAGGTCTTGTCGGCTAAGGCCCCACAAATAATTGAGAAAAACCCTCTTCATGCCACCGGCTCCTAGTAGTTTCGTAAGCGGTAAAAAGGGGATTAGAATCAGTAAATAAAAACGACGTAGTGGCATTTTCTTCAACACAAAGTTACAAAATAGCAGCTGAGTATCCCAAGGGATCAGGGTCTGATCGAGGTCGAACAGGGCATGCCCGTTAAGTTGTTCCGAGTTGTTTGACATAGATTTCTCCGCTGACATCAGCCTTGCGTGTTCATGGTGATATAGCAAGTCCTAGCTTGCACGCCATGAGTGCAGCATTAATGATGTTTGATGCTGTGATTTTGTGCCAGCCCCCAGAGGGCTGCGATAGTGGGGCGGTTCAAATTTTTGTGGGTTGTGCACAGACCCACGACATAGGGGGTTAGGTGGGGGGCATCTTTAATTTTTTTGACTTCGTTTCGAAAGGGGCTGCGTTCCAATACGAGCTCAGGCACAATGCCAATGCCACATCCCATCCGTACCATGGCAAGGATTCCCTCATTACCTGAAACCTCAGTGTTAATGGTGGGTTCGATGCTGTTTTGTTTGAGCCAAACGTCGAGCCTTCGGCGAGATAAACCTGTGCGAGGTAATACAAGCGGTGCCTGAGAAAGATCCAGTGGAGATTTTTTTTTGCTGAAATGTTCTGAAGTTTTTGAAGCGACGAAGACGAGGTTGGTTTTGATAAGGGGCATAAACTCTAGGCGCGGGTGCTGTTGGTCTGGTAGTGCGGCAACAGAGACGTCAATTTCCCCATTAATGACTTGTTGAATGGAGGCTTCAGCAGATCCCGTGCGAAGTTCGAGGTGAACATTAGGATAAGCCAATCGATAGGACTCCAATAAGTCAGGGAGTAGGCTGTATACTGCGGTAACGGAGGCGTAAATAGAGACAAGTCCTGAAATTTGATCTTTATCATCAAGCTCCTCGCGCATGGTTTCCCAGTCACGAAGAGCGGCATTAGCGTAGTTTCGGAATTTTTCTCCAGCGGGAGTAAGACTGACGGTGCGGTTATCACGAAGGAAAAGGGCTTGTCCGACTGAATCTTCCGTGCGCTGGATACTGCGTGTAAGTGCGGAGGGGCTCAAGTTGCATGCTTGGCTAGCCTTGCCGAAGTGCAGTAGGTCGGCAAGCACGATGAAGTTTTTGAGTTCGTGGATATTCACGATTTGAAGCTGCCACAGTATTGCTTAAAATGCAATACTGTGTGTTGTATAAATCAATTTACGCAACAAGTGAAATGGGATTAACTAGATTTTTAATAACAAACTACCAAAACAAATGAGCCAAAACTATTTTAATTCACTTCCGCTGCGCCGTCAGCTGGACGAGCTCGGCACCTGCCGATTCATGGATATCTCAGAATTCGATAACGGTATCGAAGCTGCCAAAGACAAGAAGATTGTCATCGTTGGCTGTGGTGCCCAAGGACTTAATCAAGGCCTAAACATGCGCGACAGTGGTCTTGACGTTTCCTACACGCTGCGTGCAGAGGCGATTGAGCAGAAGCGCCAGTCATTCATCAATGCCAGCGAGAACGGGTTCAATGTGGGTACTTACGAGGAAATGCTTCCAAGTGCCGATATTGTGATGAACCTCACACCTGACAAGCAGCACAGCGCTGTGGTTGAGACCGTCATCCCGCACATGAAACAAGGTGCATGCTTCTCGTATGCTCACGGTTTCAACATCGTTGAGGAGGGCATCCAGATCCGCAAAGATCTTACAGTGTTCATGGTTGCGCCTAAGTCTCCTGGATCTGAAGTACGTGAGGAATACAAGCGAGGTTTCGGTGTTCCTACTCTCATTGCTTGCCATGGGGAAAATGATCCTAATGAAAACGGTATCGAAATTGCCAAGGCACTATGTTTTGCACAAGGTGGGCATCTTGCAGGCGCGCTTGAGTCATCTTTTGTAGCCGAGGTGAAATCTGACCTCTTGGGCGAGCAGACTATTCTTTGTGGTATGCTGCAGGCAGGTTCACTACTTTGCTATGATAAGATGAAGGCTGAGGGTATCGAGCCAGCTTATGCCGTAAAGCTTCTGCAAGATGGTTGGGAAGTCGTTACTGAGGCCCTGAAACAGGGTGGTGTTACCAACATGATGGATCGTCTTTCCAACCCTGCTAAGATTGAGGCATTTCGTCTATCTGAGGAGTTAAAGGTCATCATGCGTTCTTTGTATGAGAAGCACATGGACGACATTATTTCAGGAGAATTTTCCCGTGGAATGATGGAAGACTGGGCTGATGGTGATGCCAAGCTACTCGGCTGGCGTGAGGCGACTGGCCAAACTGAGTTTGAAAAGACGGAGGGCGTCGGTGAAATCACTGAACAAGAATATTTCGATAAGGGAATTCTCATGATCGCTATGGTTCGCGCAGGTGTTGAGCTTGCCTTTGAGGTAATGGTTGAGGCTGGTATCGAGCCTGAGTCAGCATACTACGAGTCTCTCCATGAGGTGCCACTTATTGCTAATACGATTGCCCGTAAAAAACTTTATGAGATGAATCGTATTATTTCAGATACTGCTGAATATGGCTGTTATCTTTTCGCTCATGCTTGTGTGCCTCTACTTGAGGACTTTATGAAGACCGTTGACACTGATGTGATTGGCAAGGGCATGTGCCCAGAGGATAATGGAGTCGATAACCGCACGCTTGTGGATGTGAACTTCATTATCCGCAATCACCCTGTGGAGGAAATTGGCGAAGTTCTTCGTGATGCGATGGGTTCTATGAAAGCTCTCTAATGCGTTCGTAAAAAGAACGAACAACAAAGAGCCCCTGCAAGATTGCAGGGGCTCTTTTTTTAGTTTCTAAGGGTGGTCACTGTGCCGGTCTCATCTTTGCATGACCTGGATGACCAACTTAGCTAACTTAACCATGATTTTTTCGGGAAGTCCCATTTCTTGCCCCACCTGCATGAGGTGTCGAGAGATAGCTTGCTCATGTGAGATAACGTGTAATTTTAATTGTTCTACTCGATATTGCAGCTGCATGTCTTGCTCAATGCACCTCAGTATTAGTTGGTTGAGGTTTGCTTTAAGCTCGTTGTAGCGAGTGAGTTTTTTAGAAACTAGATTGGCTATAATCTCATCTCTTGAGTCATGGTGTTTGGCAAGTGCTAGTTGCTCGATACAAGATAGGCAAAAATCATTGAGCTCGAGGAAGGGGATTTCATTTTTAGGATGACCTTTCGAATGAAACTCCTCTTTGTTGATGTCAGCGTGACCCCAGCGTGGGGCTACCCCAGTGTTCATCTGAGATGATGGACGGACTAATCGTTGGTAGCTACTGGGTTCATTTTGGTAACTCAATGGTCCGTGATGCAGGTCGAGGCTGTGATCGTTGAAACGTGACTTCATAACAAAGAAAGCATTATGCTAATATTTGAGTAAAAATTAGCTATATATGCTAATATGGGAAACTTTTTGAGAAATTAAAAAGAGAAACCGTGCATGTAAGGGGGGAAATGACAGTTAATTAAGCAATCTTAATTATTATGATGACCGAAATTATCTGCAAAATTAGGCTTTTTGAACGCTTTGTAGAATAATTCTTGAGAGTGAAGTGAGGTTTTGCTAACTTTAACGCATGTCTGAAGCTGATATCATGCAAAAGTTAGCAAGCGGGGTCTCAAAAATGAGTGATCAAATGAGCATTGAGCAGATGCGCCTGTATCAAACTTATGTGACGAAGTCACTTGAAGCCCGCGAGGCAGAGGAGGCATTTATGATGGCTGTGGACGAGGAGGCAGGCGGAGATCAACACACTTCACAGTCTCTGCAAGACACTCGCGAGGTTTTGGCCGATTTAAAATATCGTCTATCTGGAAGCGAGAGTGTGCTTATTGCTTGTTTTGCCAAAGCCTTGGAGGGTGAGGAACATATGGATACGAAGAGGCTTAATATTTTGCTGCACAGCTATGATCGCAAGCCTGCTAATACCACTAAAATTGTCGATGCTCTCGAGAAGAAAGCATGGATGGAAATAAGAAGTGACGGCTTGCATTCACACAAGCTCTATCGATTGACTCGCAGAGGTGAAGATCGAGCGCGTGAAGTAATCGACCAATTAGTTCATACGGATGGCGCCGATCGATTGGCGATCGTTGATTGATCTATTTAATCACTGATCGGGTGATATGTGTCTCCCGCCAGACTGACCCGCCCGGCTCTTCTGATGCGCGGGTGAATCAAAACTTAGCTTGTTACTGCGAGGAAGTTTTTTAACAGTTGCAGTCCGTTGTGCTGGCTTTTCTCGGGGTGGAATTGTGTGGCGATAAGATTGCCACGTCTGACTGCGGCCGCAAAGGGTAGTGCGTAATCACAACGAGCGGCGACATGCTGATCATTACTGGGCTCAGGGTAGTAGGAATGAACAAAGTAGAAAAAAGGCTCTGCTGGCATGTTCTCCCAGAGGGCGTCGCCGTGATTGATTGGGCTAATAGAATTCCAGCCCATGTGTGGAATTTTGAGCCCGACATCGGGGAAGCGCTTTACTGTTCCCGGTAGGATGGAGAGCCCCTCGGCATCAGGTGATTCATCGCTTGAATCAAAAATGAGCTGATAGCCTACGCATATACCAAGGTAGGGTTTGTCCTCAGCGGTCCATTTCTGAATGGCGTTGAACATACCTTGGGTTTTAAGGTTAGCCGCACAGTCCCCAAATTCTCCCTGCCCGGGTAAGACCAGGTGCGTAATATCGAGTAGCTGCTCTGGAGATGTGACAAGAACGGTGTCGGCACCAATCGCAACAAATGCATTCTCAACACTGCGAATATTTCCCCTGCCGTAGTCTACAATACCAACTTTCATAAAAGGTGCTTTCTGAGAAGGGTGTGAAGACTTGATGATGGAGGCACTTGGATGCCCTCAGCGTCAGTATGATTAGAGGGCTTCCTTAGTGCTTGGAATACCAGTTTCACGTGGGTCTAGCTCGATTGCTTGTCGAAGAGCACGAGCCAGAGCCTTGAAGATGGATTCTGAAATGTGGTGGCCATCACGTCCATAGAGGAGTTCTATATGAAGGTTTGCTCTCAAGTTATTGGTAATGGCCCTGCAAAATTCTTCAGTGAGTGTGAATGGGAAATTGGGTGCATCAGGTGTCGATGTTGGTGCGCGAAACTCAAGATGTGGGCGATTGCTCAGATCGATGACGCATCGGCTGAGCGTCTCGTCCATAGGCAAGTAGGCGGAGCCGTAACGGCGGATACCTTTTTTGTCGCCGAGCGCTTGGCGAATGCAATCACCCAACACAATACCTGTATCCTCAACAGTGTGATGGGCATCGACCTCGATATCGCCAACAGCTTTGACCGTGAGGTCGATTAGACTGTGTTTACTCAACAGTGTGAGCATATGATCGAAGAAGGGTATACCTGTGGAAATATTACTTACACCACTGCCATCGAGATCGATAGCAACATTGATGTTGGTTTCCGCTGTTTTGCGGTCTTGGCTTGCGGTGCGTGCATTCATAGCTTGCTTGATTGAACACTGCCTTCACTTAGCGCGATTTGCAATGGCTATTTTATTCAACAGAGAGATGGAACAGGCTAAGTGGTCACCCTACTGTTTTATTGTAATCTGTCTGCTAGGGCTTTGTTGTAAGCAGCAACTTGAGTTGCTTCTGTGATGATGCTTGGCCAATGCGCTCACCGTTAATGAATAAAATACAACTGCCAGACTTTATCTCGGAGGGCTCGATGCCGAGCTCGGGATATGTGCCTGAGTTGTTGACTACTACTACTTGGCACGGGTGACTTAATGTGAGAGCTAGCATGGCATCATCCATAGGTGGCTTTAAGTATACTCTCGCAGACTGGAATATGGATTCCTGCGTCAAATAATCAATCATGGCGAAGGGGTATAGTTGGCTGGTTTGAAGCATCATTGCACTGAGTTGCTGAATTTGTTCGGTAAGGGAAGCATCGACAATTTGAAGAGAAAGTCGTTTTGCATTCGAATTTGCAATGGCCCATGTGCTTTCATTGTCGCTTTCGTTGATTGTGTAATAATTGTAGACTCGATAATCTTTTGGGTAGTTCTTGCCGTTAAATTCTCTGATGAAACCTGTTTTGGGTTCTCGTAATTGTTTGTTCATCTGTGTGTGAATGTCATGAGCAAAGGTTAGCCATTCAGGGTTGAGGGTTACCTCATTCAAGTTCAGAGCGGCTTGGCAGACGAGGGCGTAATCAATGGCTTTGGCTGGTATGCCAACAACTTGGCTTTTGTAATTTGCTCGCTGTAGTTGTTTATCAGGAGTGATGAATTGCTCCTTTATGTAACGCATTGTCTCTTCAGCTGTGCTCAAGTGTGAGGCATCCGCGGTCGCGCGGTATCCAGATATGTGAGCACATGCGTATGTTGCGAGAGAACTAGACGTCGATAGTTTTTCTACGATCGAGTTGCTTGGTTTTCTAGAGCGTGAGGACAGCAGCTTAGCTGAAATGGATTCAAGTACCTGTGATAAGGCTGTGGTGCTAATGGATTTACTTTTGGCTAAATCTTCCGCGGTGGTCTTCCATGTCAGAATATTTTGTCGGAAGTAGAATCTCTTCGGGTCATCCGTGAGACTAATGTTGCCTATATCGCTGAGCCCGTATGCATGTATTGCAATGTCTAATTCTTCAGCGCTTAGTAGCTTTCTTATTTCTTCAAGTGTCCAGAATTTAGGATGATTATTGGGAGCGTCGGATAAATACGCTACCCCTATGGCAAGGCTGCCATCATCTTGGGCAAGATATTGTTTGGTGAAGGCAGCTATGCGATCAGCGGCAATGCGGTATTTCTCGTCTCTTGTACTATGATAGAGCTGATAAAGTGCCAACATGGAGAGTGATTGAATGCGAAGTGTCTTTGAAAATTTAGGTAGGCTTTGGTCTTCACCATTGTAGCCGTTGTAAACTCCACCATCGAGCGGGTCAATGAGACCGTTGATAAGCATTTTATTAGTCACTTTCTGAGCGGTTCCCAGTAATTGCTCTTGTTGGTTGGCTGATTGTTGTGAAAGTCGTGATGCCAGAATCATCAGGTTAATATAGCGTGCAGCGGTAAGGTTATCGAGCTTATCTACTGTATTTGAAATAGGGTTAAATAAGGATTTTACACGCGAGATCGGCTTGATAACCGAGATAGTGCCGTCTTGATCTGGGTCGCTAGGTTTTGGAATGCCCATTTTTGAGCGTTTTTCGCTATCTCTACGGCTGTTAGCTAATGTGTATTCAGGAGATTCAAGCCATAAATTATGAACGGTGTCACTTGTCCGTTGGATTAGCGTTTTAATGCTTGATACGTTATTGGTGCTGACTGGAGTCCATGAAACAAGATTCCCCTCGTAAGAAAACCACGCCAGCATGGGATTGCTCGGCGGCAATCGGGAGCTCAAGGATAGTTGCGTCATGTAAAATTCCATATCTGGGTGCAGATTGGTATCAATGATGGTATTGATGTGATTCTTTCTGAGGGTCTCCTTGAGAGATGAAGACTGGTTGATACTGGCAAGTGTATTTAACATGTTAGGATCAGTGCCCGATCCGATGACTGCGAAAATGATACGCCTCTCGTTGTTGGCTTGTCTGAAAAGGTCTTGGTGCCAGTTTTGCCACTCGGCAGCAGAGTCAACCTGGCTGTCTAGTAAAAGGCTTTGTCCCTCAGCGAGTGGAGCTTTCTCATAGGCTTGTTCTTGGTCAGCTTCACTGGTATTGTCTTCATTGTCATCACCAGCTGATCGGCAGCTATTTAGAATAAGTAATGAACAAAGAAGTGTGATTGATAAAACTACTTTGAAAAGTGTTGGCTGCTCTGCGTGAGTTGGCATTAGTTAAGATGGCTGTAATTTTTCTGACCATAGTTTCAATCCCAAAAGAATGCACTTATAAAATCATGGTAAACTGGGTCTTTTATGATGTATAAATATCTCGTGCAGAGGCAAAATAATGCTTTTGTCTGTATGTAGAATCGCTACGTTTTACCAAATTCTTTATTGTTTTGATAACTATTGCCATAACCAGTCAAAAAGGAGGGGTGGGTAAAACTACCGTTTCGATCAATCTTGCTCACGCCTACGCGAGGGCGGGTAAGCGAACACTGCTTGTCGATGCTGACCCTCAAGGTTCGGTGGGCCTGTCACTGACGAGGCAATCTCGATCTTTGAGTGGTTTCTATGATGCCATTGCTGATTCTGATTTCCCTATTGAGCAGCTTATCATACCCACCCGCTTGGAGACCTTGAGTATTGTGCCAGCTGGGCGTTGCAGTGATTATGAGCTGGGAGGTGGCGCCATGGGTGTATCTCTACACCGAGTTCGTACTTTTTTTAAGATGGCTGAGGATCAAGGTTTCGACGTGTGTATTATAGACACTGCCGCTGGACTTTTCGGAGCTACTGCGGATGTACTTTCTGCGTGCACCGCAGTAGTAGTCCCACAACAAGCTGAGCCATTAGGTGTGCGATCAGTGCCAAAGATGCTGGAGGCTCTGACGCGTATGCAGATTGTCAATCCTCGCTTGAAAGTTTGTGGTGTGCTTATGACCATGGTCCAAAATCGACTTGTTGAGAGTGTGGAAGCAGTGCAGGCGTTACGTAATCTCCTGCCTGATAAAATGGTGATGCGTAATGTTGTACCACGAGATGATCTTTTTGTGCGTGCTAGTGCCAAGGGGTTGCCTGTAGGAGTAATGGAGGAGGGCGCAGGTGTGCTGACTGTTTTTGAAAGCCTGCGCGCAGAAATCGATGCTACCATCAATCAATAGAAAACACTGCTGAATTTTAATGGACCCGTTGCAACCATGGTTAGATGCTAAGGAAGTTCGCCGTTTAGCGGAGGGGCTATTGGCTGCGCCTCCTGAAGTAGAACAAGCCGCTGTCGATGCAGCCTATGGGGAAATTTTCGAGGGCTTTGCTGGAGAAGGGGACACTCCAGATTTGAGTGAAATTGAGCTGGCTGTTAAGGGTGAAGCCGGGGTGGTTGATGCAGTTAAGAAACTGAAGGGGTCTGTGTCAAAAGTATCTGAAATGCCAGATCAAGACCAACCTGTGGCTGAGAGAGCATCTTTGACCATAACAGAAGATTCGCCATTCAAAATTTCAACCAGCCAAGAGCATCGTGCGACTGACATTATGGCGGTGAAGGCAAGTTCTAGAGAGCAGACTCATGAGGTTTATAAATTGCCGTCTGCTGATCAGGAGCTGGCACGTAATTCATCGTCGGAGGCTACCGGGAGCAATGAGCCTATTCGTAACTTGCAGGCCAAGGGGCCCTTTTTGTCTCGGATTCGTCAGTTTAGTCAGGTGATTAGAGAAGACCTCGGTGCCAAGGCGATGTTCCTCATTGATGTCAATGGTCAGGTCCTTCTGGATGAGGTCGAGAACGCAAAACTTATCCAAGTGGCTAGAACGCTAGCGAATGCATCTCAACGAGCTAACAGGCAGTCTGCTGGTGCAGCAGCAGTGGGGAATCTACATGTTAAGATTGGAGCAAGCTCTACATTAGAGGTGATTCCAGTAGACAGTCGCTATGGCTTGTTGATTCTAGGAGTTGTCTTTCCTGGGCCTATTGGTGCTATTCGTGTAATGGAGGTTGCAGATGAGCTTCACAGGACGATCGAACCCAGATTGTAAAAATGAGGCTGGCAAGTAAGCGGCCAAAATCGACACAATATTTAGACATCGATTCTCATGCCTGTCTTTGATCATTTGTTATACGTTTATGATGTGTCGGCGCGCACAGGATCTAAAAATATGGCTTTTGATCAGTGCTTATTGGAGCAGGCAAGAGATTACCCGGTTTTGAGGATTTATGATTGGAGCGAGCCATCTGTCAGCTTTGGTTATTTTCATAAGCTTAATGATGTTAAGGATGCTTGCCCATCAGGCGGCAACGAACCAATAAGCTATGTGCGAAGGTGGACGGGAGGTGGAATTGTTGACCACCGATTCGATGTGACCTACACATTGGTCGTTCCTCGAGGTCATGCAGTGGGCCAGATGCGAGGTTCATCAAGTTACCACGTTATCCATGATCAGCTCTGTGAAGCTCTCAAAAAATTAGGGCAGAATGTGGAGCTAAGTCATGATGACCAAGGTGGAGGGGCGTTGTGTTTTAACAACCCTGTGACTTATGATTTGACTGATTCAGCTGGTCGCAAGGTGGCAGGTGCTGGACAGCGACGTACGAGGCATGGCCTGCTTCACCAAGGCAGTGTTCTTTGTGATCTGAACGCTTCTGATTTTGGGCAGATGTTTGCCAGTCATTTAGCAGCAAGTCATGAAATTTGGCTGGTGAATGATGACTTCAATGAGCGAGTTGCTGAAATCGACGCTGAGCGATATGCTTCGGAAACCTGGCTGAATAAAAGATGATCACGCGACGGTGGACGTCTCATTTCATTCGAGATGTGCTTGCCACATGCTGGTTAATCTTCAGCCGTAGAAGCGGAGGAATCCCCACTCGAAGTGCCTGACTCCTCTGCTGCAGGTGTTCTCTTTAGGTAGTCAATTAGCTTGGTGGGAAGAGAGTTTCCAGTACGCATTTTATGGCTGACACTTATGCCAGTGAAGACGGCAACTATGATCAGAATGAAAAATAGCAGCGGTTTGAGAGAGCTGCTACTGGATTGAATCATGGGTTGGCCATGTGCGGGTGCAGGGGTAGGTGCAGGGGCGTCTGGTGAGCTCTCTGCTGGTTCAGGTGTAACATTCTCAACATTGGATGAGGTGCTTTCTTTAAGTGCGGGTAATCCTTGGTTGGATACGTGAGCCTCACCCTCGGGGGTAGAATTTTCCTGTTTTTGTAATTCGTGGGGATGGAAAGATTCTTCAGACAATGTCTTTATCTCTTCCTCGGTGAGTTGGAAGCTCAAGTTGACATCCCCCATGCTGACATTCATCCCGTCTTTGAGATCGATGATTTGCATGAGAGACTTACCTTTTTTGATGCCATTGGTTGAACCTTGGTCGCGCAGAATAAATCCGCCGTCGACACGTTCCATAGTACAGTGGTCGCTGGAGCTCGAGCGGCACTTTAACACGATATTGTTACTTTCTCTCCGCCCAATACGAACGAGCTCGCGATCAAGTTCGAACCGGTAAGGTTGGCCTGGTTGGTCTAGTTCAGTGATTACGATTCTGGGCATGATATGAATTGAGCTTGGGACCTGTTGGGGGACTTTATATCGGTTAGTATTTGGCTAGTTTCTAGCAAAAGTGATAGCAACTGTCAATTAGCGGCCATCAGTCAGTGGCTTGCAGGCGCTGCATCTTGCTAATACGACCCGTGGCATTCCAGTCTTGAACGTAAAGATTGCCGTCTTTGTCGAAGCTGAGCCCGTGGGGTGCGGTGAAAATGCCAGCTTTCTGGTCTTCTGGTTTAACGGGAAACTTGGCCCATTGCGCCTTGTCGGGATTATCGCCCACAAGGGATACGATGTTACCTTTCTTGTCCAGAACTGCGACACGAGCTTCGAGTTCTGCCACAGCGGCATAATCACCATGAAAAGTCACTGCACATGGTCGGCGAAGTCCAGTGGCATGAACGCCAATCCAGTTACCTTCAAGATCGAGGTGAACAAGCCGGCGATTTTCGCGATCACACACGAGTAAACGAGGCTCACCAAAGCGAGTATCAATACCAAGACCATGACACGATCTAAACTGATTGTCGCCACTGCCTGCGCCACCAAATGACTTGAGAAGTTTACCTGTTTGATCGAACTTATGAATCATTTGTGATCCATAACCCATACTGACAAAAATGGAATGGTCCGGAGCCACTGCAATGCCGGTGACGCCGCCGAAGCCCCCAGGAATTTGGGCCGAATCTTTGTTCGGAATAGTCATGACGATGTTACCATCGAGATCGATTTTGACTGCTTGTTTATTTTTTCCGCGTTTGGCCCCATAAATAAATTGTTGGTCGCCTTCTGTGTGAATCTGCATGCCGTGAATTGCCGCTGCTTGTGGCGCCATTGCCTTGACGAAAGTACCGTTGGGCTTAAAAACACAGATAGACTTAGGGCCATCCGTGCTGACATAGATTAGCCCTTGATTATCGACAACTACGCCCCCGTGAGTCGGGCCAAGCTTTGATCCATCTGGGATTTTACCAAATCCAGGAACTGTTTGATAACGGTAGGCTCCTTGGCCTGTGTTCACGACGGTCATGAATATTCCGCTGTCGGGTGTTTCATGGTGGCTACTGGATTTAGAATCTGAGTCAGGCTGGTGTGCGAGAGTCGTCGTGGCGAGCGATAAGAAAATGATGGAGTTAATGGCGGATATTTTCATGGGTGATGAATATGTAAGTAAGGGTAAGGATTGCTGATCTTTATTGCAAAGATTAGATTATGACAAGCATACGAAAAGATGATGTGTTTTGTTTCAGAGATTGTGGCAGTGAGAGAAACAATCAAAAATAAGCAGGGGTTTATGGCTCAATGGCAGCTGGCGGGGGACTTTGTGTCGTCTTTTTTTCGACTGCACCTGCTGCCGGTAGCTTAGCAGGGGGTGGCGCTGGCGGGTCGAGGATGTTCAATAGTGCTAGAGTGGTTTTAGATTCTGGGATAGCTGGAACCATTTGGCTGACTTGCCTTAATATGGCAATGGCTGTTTGTTTGTTGCCTTTCTCTCGATGAATGTCAGCGGTGTAGAGCCACTGACGTAGTTGGTCCGACTCTTTGATATGTTTCTTACTTGCTGAATCAAAGAATGCGATTGCAACTTTGTGATCTTTTTGTTGGCGATGCCATAGTCCTAAATACTCGTATAATTTAGCGTTATTTTTGGCTGCTGCAGCTGTGCGGAGTTTTTGCACGAGGGTGTCGGGTTGCTTGCCCCAGCTTTCATGAGCCAGCCTGATGGCGCGGTAATCACGGTCCTCTTGAGTGAGCTCGCCACTACCATTGAGATGAAGAAATGGTCGGTAAAGAGGGTCACCCAGCACCACGTGTTGCCATGAAAGAGCAGGAGCTGCCATGTAGGCGGCTTCCACTAACGAGAATCCTTTTATTAAGCGGTCATGAAAAATATCTAAATGATGTGTAAGGTGCAAGTAAGGCTCGTAAACATTACCCAGAGTAGCTGCAGCTCCCTTGGCGAGGATGGGTCCTGACCAGTGGCTATTAGTGTCTCTCAGGTTGCTCGCGCTGAATGAGTGTAAGTGTGTTGCTATTGCTCCTTGTCGAAATTGGAACTGCTCGTTGAGTAATGATCCATTGCGATGTTTTGTGTACCAGCCATAATACAGGGCGGCATCGTTCATTGGGTAGTTGGTGGTATAGGTTTGCTTGTTCCTATCAATCACGGTCGGAATACCAGTGAAAAAATTAAGTTCAGCAATATTTTCTAGCCACTGATCTCCGCTGGCGTAGCCACCTCCTTTTTTGGCGATGTCCAGATAACACATGCCCCATAGACCACGGGATTCAATGGCAACGGCGTCGTTAATCATGCGCTTGCATATTTCATAACTCGGCCCGTCGATGCGCCCAACCATTAGCATTATCGGCAGTTTTGAGCTTGCGAATGACTGGTCTTTTTTGAAGTAAGGGTTGTTCATCGGGCCATTGGTGGAGATTCCTTGTATGCCCATCATCGCTAGCTCAGAATCGACGGAGGCTTCGTTGGATTGAGAGAACGGAGTCTTTGGCTTGGGTGATGGCTCTGTTGGGTTCGGAGCAATGACCTCACGTGCGATCTTGAATGGAATGCCTCGCATGCACACTAGAGTGCTTATTTTGCATGTTGCAGGCATGATCATGCCCTCCGCGGTTCGACCCAATGTCCACCATCCGCGGGCACTGAAAGCATTCCTTAGGGGGTCACGTAACGATGTGTTGTAGGTGGTTCGCGAGATCTGACCACGCTCAGTAAGTTCGATGCCAATGAGGTTTTCCATTGGGATCTTTCTCATTTGGGCGTAGTGCGCTGCCAAGTCCATGGACTGTGGAATATTGCTATTGTATAAAACGGCAACACTTTCTGGAGCAATGGGTGTAGCCTTTGCAGTAAGAATAGAGAGTGTTAATACAACAATAATATTTTTCATAACGTAAGTCAGAATCAATAACCAAAAATAGTCACAGCCTGTGGCTCAACCAATAGCAGGGAACGTAAGTTTTAGGCCGTCGTAAGCAAATTGAAATGGCTCATCAAGTTCACCCAAAGTCTCATTAACGTCAAGCTCATGTGAGAGATGAGTCAGATATACATGTTTTGCCCTCAGCTTCTTGGCCATTGCAACAGATTCGCTGAGATTCATGTGCGTGGGATGGTCGCGTTTATGAAGAGCGTCGATGATAAGTACGGTTACGTTTTGGAGTAGTTGCTGGCTTGATTCAGGAATAGTTTTTACATCAGGGATATAGGCGATTGATGGGGCTCCTGGGTAATCAAAGCGGTAGCCGTGGGTGTCGATATTGCCATGTATTACGGTGATGGGGGTGACAATGAGCTTCCCCAGCGAAAATGGAGCGGTCACTTCAATAGGCTCTGGCCTTACATAACCCCTATTAGTATTGGCGGGTTGAAAAGCCCATTCGTAGATTCGCTTTATTTCGTTGAGGCATTTGGGAGAGCCATAGATGGGTAGAGGAGAATCTCGGTGCCAACAAAATGCTCTCAACTCATCAAAGCCAGTGACATGATCAAGGTGAGCGTGGGTATAGAGCACGCTATCTACCGATGTGAGGTTTTCGCGCAATGCCTGTTCACGTAAATCTGGTCCTGTATCAACGAGAACAGAATACTCAGGCGTTTTTAAATGAATTGAGGAGCGGGTGCGTTTGAGCTTGGAATCATCAGATGTGCACACGGCACAGCTACATCCAATGACGGGAACACCAGTGGATGTACTGGTGCCGAGGAAAGTGAGGCAAATTTCAGGTTTCAACTTGCGCTCAGCTTTGCATAATCACCCCTATCGAGCCAAGGAGATTGGTTCGCCAAGATTATGTTGAGTTTGCTAAAAGTAAAAAACCTCGCACTTGTTGATGAGTTGGAGTGGCATTTAAATACTGGCCTCATAGGCGTAACGGGGGAGACGGGAGCAGGGAAATCTGTGATAGTCGGTGCCCTGAAGCTGGTTTTGGGTGAACGGGCTGATAAGGCATTGATTCGAACTGGTGAGAGTAGTTGTGTGGTTGAGGCTGTTTTCGACTTGGTCAATGTGCCGCTTTTTAATGCGGTGCTTACCGAGTCAGGATTAGAACCGTGTGAAGAGGGGCAACTCATTATCAAACGTGTCATCGGTCAGTCTTCAAATAAGCAGTTTGTCAATAATTCACCGGCAACGCTGAACCTCCTAAAAAGCTTAGGTGAGCATCTCGTTGATTTACACGGCCCGCATGACCACCAAGGATTGTTGTCCACGGATCGACAGCTTGCCATGCTGGATGCCTACGCAGGCATTACCGAGCTGTGCACTCAGTATCGTAAAAAATGGCGCGGTTGGAGAGATAAATTACAGGCATTGGAAGATTTTCAAACGCAGGGTATGGCTGATGCAAGAGAGTTGGACCTGCTCGCACACCAGCTTGGGGAGATAGATACTGCAGACATCAATATCGACGAAGCAAGTGATTTAGAAGCCACCTACCAGCGTGCATCAAATAGCTCACATTTATCTGAATTGCTGGGCGCGGCCCTATCTTTACTGGGGGGTGGCGATGATTCACTAAATATACAAGTAGGACATCTGCAAAGAGTGAGTCGAGATTTGGAAAAGCTAGATCCAGAGCTTCGTTCTACTCTCGAGGGTGTCGATAAAACCGCACTTGAGCTTCAAGAGATGGAATATGGGTTGGCTCAGTATCTTGAAGAGCTCAATACCGATCCAGCTGAATTATTAAGGCTTGAGGAGCGAATCAACATGCTTGAATCGCTAAAAAGAAAGTATGGACCATCACTGGAAGATGTATTGGCCCACAGGGAGGATGTCGCTCAGCGACTCGATCAAGTGGAGAATCGCACTGAGCATTTGAAATCTCTTGAGGCAGAAGTTGATATTGCTCGTGTTGACATAGATAAGCTAGGCGATCAGTTGAGTGATCAGCGACGTCGCTTTGCACCTAGGTTAGGCAAGGATATTGCCCATCACTTAAAAGAGCTTGGTTTTAAGCAAGCAGCTTTCGATGTGCGTTTGATGCCACATGCAAAGCCGAACATGAGTGGGTTTGAGGATGTCGAATTTGAATTTGGCCCTAACCCTGGTGAACCGATGAAGCCATTGAGACAAATTGCATCGAGTGGTGAAATTTCACGAGTGATGTTGTCTGTGAAAAGTGCTTTGGCAAAACAGGATTCGACTCCTCTCATGGTATTCGATGAAATCGACGCAAATGTGGGAGGAGAAATTGCACGGGCAGTTGGCTGTAAGATGGCACGCTTGGGCGAACAACATCAAGTGGTCTCAATCACCCATTTCCCACAAGTAGCGGCTGTTGCGGCCCATCATTTTGTGGTGAGTAAAGAAGTGGAGTCAGGGAGAACCTGTTCTCGGTTGGTGCCAGTCAACGGGGAGGCTCGCATTGAAGAGTTGGTTCGAATGCTTGGTGGTGGCGGTGAGCAAGTGAGAGCGATGGCTGAGAGTTTACTCGAATAGTGGTCATCTACCTGGGCTGAAGAGGTTAAAGTTGTCATGAAAGAGGTAAATTCAGACTTGATTTTACCGCTGTCTTGAGCGAAGCAAGCGGAGTAACAGCACCCAATCTAGGAACATGGCAGACAAAGAAGATATCAATCCAGAAAATATTAAAGGCACTTTCTACGTAGATAGCCAGTGCATCGACTGTGACCTCTGTCGTGAAACGGCTCCCAACAACTTCCGCCGTGAGGAAGACGAGGGTTATTCCTATGTTTACAAGCAGCCAGAAAATGACGAGGAGCGCGAGCAATGCGTCGAAGCGATGGATGGTTGCCCGGTAGAGGCAATTGGCGATGATGGCGGCGAATAATCCGAATCCAGACACCAATGGGGGCTCTCGTTCAGAGCCTGACATACGCACGTCTCAAGCCAAAGAGGCCAGGCTCGTCAAGCGAGGCAAACAAAGCAAAAGAGAAGGCACTGCGAGCGATCAGCAGAGAAAGGCTCGTGCGCGTATTTTGATCGAGTGGTTGGGGGGGCTCAATCCGCCAAACCCAGCCAGAAATATCCACCAGCCACGTGAGTTTGTTGATGGGTTACTGAAGAGTATTGGCGTTGCTGACGGTGTCGATGAGCAGCACCTGAGAGAAGTTTGGGGTAATGTTGCTGGTCAGTTTGTTGCTCAGCACACAGTTCCCGAATCCATACGTGGTGGAGTGCTCGTGCTGCGAGTGCTGCAACCAACGATGAAGTTTCATCTGCAGCAAATGAGTAGTAAGCTCCTTGAAAATTTGCACCGTGAGTTAGGCAAGGATACCGTGAAAAAAGTGGTTTTTAAAATTGGATAATTTGACCCATAATCTGAGGTGAAATCTACACTACATCATTATCAAAACTGGATCTTTGACTGGTCCGGTACGCTTGTTGATGATCTGGCCATGGTGCTGGATGCCACCAACCATGTTCTGCGCACTTATGGTAAAGACGAGATTGGACGCGAGGACTTCAGAATGAGCTTTCGCCTGCCTTATGCAGGCTATTACGAGGAAATTTTGCCCGGAGTTCCCTTGGATGAATTGGAAGATCACTTCAGGCAGGGCTTTGCTGAGTCAGAGGCATCTGGAGTGACATCTCCGCTGCTTCCTCACGCGCTGGATTTTTTAGAGAGACTGCAATCCAAAGATAAGCGTCTTTTCATACTGAGCTCAATGGATGCCGGTGCATTTGATCGCCATGCTGTTGAACTTGGCATTGATCATTTTTTTGAAGCGACTTATGCAGGGGTCTTAGACAAAAGAGAACAGATTCACCTTATGCTAGAGAAGCATGATCTTGATGCGTCAAACACGGTGTTTCTGGGCGACATGTGCCATGATGTGGAGACTGCTAAACACGGAGGGGTAGCATCCATTGCTTTACTCACTGGCTACCAAAATGCCGAGCAGCTGGGTGCAGCTAGCCCAGATCTTTTGGTAAAGGACCTGTCAGTTATAAATCCATGGCTCGAAACTCCAGCAAGTAGTAATAATTCATGAAGGAGAAAGATCAAATATTCATACGTGGGCAGAGAGTAAGTTGTCACATCGGTGTGCCTGATGAGGAAAGAGCTAACGCTCAAGAACTGATTGTTCATACGCGTTTTACATCATCGATATGCTCACAATTGTGTGACGATCATATTGATGAAACCGTTGATTACCATGCGGTATATCTCAGAATTAACGAAGTCGCTGCTGTTAAGTCGCGTAAGTTGATCGAAACATTGGCCGAAGATCTTGCATCCATGATTTTAGCTGAGTTCCAAGTAGCAGAAGTTTCCATTGAAATTGAAAAGTTTATTCTACCGAACACACAGTGTGTGGGTGTAGCCATTACACGTAAAAATGTAAATGATTAGCGCCGTATGCTGGTATCATTGGCAGGGCATCATTGGTGAGAGATGCTAAGGCGTGTGAGTTTCGATTTTGATGGAGTTTTGACATCATCATTTTTTTATCACACAATACTTATAAGATTACTCTATCTTTTGTAGTTCTCCCCTTACTCCTTGATTTCAACATGACCAATAAACCTAAATCAGTAGACCCTGATGCCGATTTAGTGAGGCGGGCACAAGCTGGTGATACACGAGCTTTTGATGAGCTTATCATGAAATACAGCCGCAAGCTCTACGGGCTGGTTTACAATATGACCTCCAACAAGGAGGATACTCACGACTTGCTTCAAGATGTTTTTGCAAAGGCATATCGTTCGTTGGGGCGATTTCGCGGAAAATCTACATTCTATACGTGGATCTACTCGATTGCGGTCAACATGACCCTTAATTTTCTCAAGAAGCGCAAAAGAAGAGCTGGCTTCAGCTTCGATGACATGGATTCGGGCATTCACAATGATCCAGGTTTTATCGATAAGGGGCATCATTCTAATCCTCGAAGACAATCAAATATCAACGAATTGCAAAAAAGATTGAACGAAGCGATGCAAACGCTGTCTGAACAACATAGAACCGTGGTTACCATGTTTGACATTCAAGGTATGCCACACGCAGAAATAGGCCAAATTCTAGGAGTTTCAGAAGGAACAGTCAGATCGAGGCTATATTATGCGCACAAACAGCTCCAAGGATCACTCGAAGAATTTCTCACGCCAACACACTCTCCAGACCAATAAAATCAAAGGATAACGCGCAATATAAGTTTCATGTATGCTACACATAAGCAGCACATAAATGACAAATATTTATAAATTACACTTATTAAATTTAAAAAAATACGAATATTATTGCAATCTTTAGTTTTTTTATTAAAATAATCATCAGTCCAGCCAATGAACCAAATGAACGACGACAATTTCCAGTCACTCCGGAATCTGATTTCGCTTAAGCGTTATGAGCAGCCCGATGATGCTTACTTCGATGAGCTACTTGATGAATTTCATCGTCGTCAGCAGCAAGATCACCTCAAGCCATCAAAGCGTAGGGAAATCTTGGACTGTGTAGCAACTTGGTTTGCAGGCACCAGCCGCTGGAACTATGTAATGGGAGCCGGAGCCGCATACGCGTTGATTTTCTTTGCTGTGATATTTTTCTGGCCTAAACAGGATGTAACACCTGTCTTCAACACAACGCCTATTCAACATGAGGAGGTGGTTAATAGCCCCGATTCTGAGGAAAAGGCACTGGAGGCTGATGATGAGCAGGAAGCTGAACCCGACATATACTAAGGTAGTTGTCCTATCAGTTGTGGTATTACATCACAGAGATACCTACACCGCATGGTGAGTCGAAGTAATTTTGATTTTTATTGGTGGATTAGCTGATTCCTCTCGGCAGGTTTCGGCGTTTCAGCTCAACAAAGCTGTATTGTTCGAGCACGGTAACTGTATTATATGGTCTCTGTGATTCAGTGGGGATAATTCGTTCGATACTTGAATGGTTTTTGATATTTGGTGTTGGAAAGCTTGGTGCTTGCGGTTATCCCTGCGCGCGCCTTTTGTTTCCCGGCAGCACAAATATACATGGCCTTTGATTTCTCTAGTCTCAATACAGCTCAGGCTGAAGCTGTAAGTGCACTTGATGGTCCAGTACTGATATTGGCTGGAGCAGGAACTGGAAAAACTCGAACTGTCACGTGCCGCATTTCTCATATGGTTGAGCGCGGAATTGCGCCTGAAAATATTTTGGCGGTGACCTTTACCAATAAAGCGGCGAGTGAAATGCGCGAGCGGGTTGGTGATATGGTCAGCAAAACAGCGGGTAAGGAAATTACGGTATGTACTTTCCACTCACTCTGCGTGCGTATTCTGCGCACCGGAATCGACCGGCTTGGCTATAAACACAACTTTACGATCTACAGTGGCAACGACCAGACCGGGCTTATCAAGCAAATCATTATCCGCAAGGGTGGCGCCCAAGAAAAGATAGAGCCTGGTATGGTGTTGTCCATCATCTCAAAGGCTAAGAATGCCGGTGGCGATGCAGACTCGATTGATGACCCTTTTATTGCTGATATAGCACGCGCCTATCAAAATGAGTTAAGAGCTCAGAATGCGGTAGACTTTGATGATTTGTTGTTGCTTGCTGAACGACTATTGAGGGAATTTCCCGATGTTTGCGAAATTTGTCGAAAGCGCTGGACTCGAGTCACGGTGGATGAGTTTCAGGATACGAATGGTTTGCAAATGCGCTTACTGCAGCAGCTCGTGGGTGAGCCCTATCACGTCTGTGTTGTTGGTGACGATGATCAAAGTATCTACGGATGGCGCGGAGCTGAAGTGGAGAACATTTTGCAATTCGAAAAGTTTTTCCCGAATCCTAAGGTAATAAGATTGGAGCACAACTATCGTAGCTCAGAAGCTATTATCCACACTGCGAACTCGCTCATCATACACAATGTCGGCCGGCGTGAGAAACAACTCAGATCAGTGAAGCCCGCAGGAGATCCGCTACGTATTATCTCAATGCCTGGCGACGAGGAGGAGGCTGAATTTATTTCTCATGAGATTACTGAATTGCACCGGGTGGAGAAAAAGCCACTTGAAGACGTAGCAATTTTATTTCGAACCAACTCACAGTGTCGTCACCTTGAGCTTGCTTTGCGCAAAGAGCAGATTCCGTATCGGATGATTGGGGCTCAAAGTTTCTATGACAAGCGAGAGGTGCGGGATATGTTGGCGTATTTGCAGGTGCTTGCCAACCCAAGTGCGGATGTGCCCTTGTTGCGCATTATGAACGCGCCGCCGCGGGGTATAGGTCAAGCTGCAGCTGTATTACTCACAAATACTTCAAGCGAACGTGGAGGCAGTGTTTGGGAGGCGATGGGTGTAGCATCTGATCAGCTATCTACACGTGCTCAGAAATCGGTTCATGCCTTCACGGAGATGATACTCAGCTACCGCGAGAGGATGAGTTCAAAGGAGGAAAACATGGGTAATGTCATGATGGCGATGCTCGAAGAGATGGGCTACATTGATTGGGTTAAGCGCAATAGTAAAAATGAGAGTGAAGCTGATCAACGGCGAGACAGTATCGATACGGTGATTCAGGATTTAAAGGATGCCTCTAAGAAAAAGCTCTCGCTACAAAAGTATCTTGATATGTCGGCACTGGCCCGAGAACGCGAAAGTGATGATGATATCGATAAGCAGCGTGGGGTGACCTTAATTACCCTGCACGCATCTAAAGGTTTGGAATATCCAATCGTTTACCTTGTTGGGCTAGAAGAAGGGATCTTACCACATAAGAGAAGCATTGATGAGGGCACTTCTGATGAGGAGCGTCGATTGCTTTATGTAGGTATTACTAGGGCCCAGGATCGTTGCACTCTAACATGGTGTTCCGTCAGGACCAAATGGGGACAACAGCATGCTGGGGAAGCTAGTAAGTTCTTGATGGAGCTTGATGACAAACATGTCGAGCATCACGATTACGATGATATTATGGGTGCAGAGGTTACTGAGGAGGAGACAGAAAACTTTTTTGCTGATCTGAAAAGCATGTTTGATTGACTGAGAGCTTATCTGTTGACATGGAGGGTTTGAGTTTTCGCGATATTAAGTTGTGATCACCATCAATAATTTCTGCTATGAACTCTTACATTCTGAAAATCTTTCTTTACGAAACTGAGCCCCAAGTTTGGAGGAGGTTTGTCGTGCCCGAGACGGCCACTTTTTCCGATCTACATCAAATCATTCAGAAGGTGATGGGCTGGAACGACGAGCAGGCACACCAGTTCCGCTATGGTAATGGGCGCCACTTGAAGCAGGTGATTTCTAATGCCAGAGACGAAGTAGGGCCCAGTGATGAGTTCACTGACGAAAAAGAGATTACCTTAGCTCAATTCGCAGGCCGAAGAAAGTTGCCAGTTCGGCTGATGTATCGCTACGATTTTTTCGATGAGTGGACGCATGAGATCGTCATCGAAGAAAAAACCGAAGATGTTGAGCAACTCAAGATTCTGGGTGGCGAGCGTGCATGTCCACCCGAAGATTGTGGCGGTCCATTTGGTTACAGAGAGTGCCTCGCAGGCCACGCTGAATGGATGGACGATGATTATGATCCTGAGGTCTTTGATGCAGGATCCATTCAGCTCTGAGCTCAGAGGCACGTGCTAAATTATTTGATTTTAGGCGTCTGAGTCTAAAACTTTAGAATCAGGACTTCTGCCCCACACTTCGCATTTGAATATCGGTGATCTCAACATGTAGTGGAGTGCTTAAAATGTGCAGCACAGAGCTGGCAACGTCATCCGCCTCAAGCATCTGCATGCTAGACCTTGTCTGAGAGAGTTGCTCTTCGCGTCCTTTGAAGTAGTTGTCGAGTAAGGGGGTGTCTACGAAACCAGGAGAGACGGTAGCGACACGGGTTGGGTTGCCATCAGCACGAAGCTCAAGACGTAAGGCATCACTGACCCCTCGAACTGCGAATTTGGTAGGAGAGTAAAACCCGCCACTGGGTGGAACGCGGTGGCCACTCATACTCGATGTATTAACGATTTGGCCGCCTGATTTGGGAAAGAGCGGAAGGGATTTCTGGCAACAGATTGTGAGTGCCTGCACATTAAGTTGCCACATGGTGTCCCAATCAGCGGGGTTTCCATCTGAAATGCGGGAGAGCAGAGCAAGGCCCGCGTTGTTGACCAGGATGTCAAGTTGGTTTATAGCGCCAAAGACTGTATCAATTTGAGTTGAGTCAGACAGATCACATTCGATTGGTGTCACACCTTCAGGAAGCTTGGAGGTGTCACGGCAGAGACCCAGAACGTTCGCGCCAGCATCTAGCAATTTCACGGCAATTGCATGACCGATGCCTGAGGATGCTCCAGTAACAAGAGCTGTTTTGTTGGAGAGTGACATGCAGTTTCCTGGTTGGTGTTGTGGATCTCTAGTCAGTAGGGCGGCTGCAAGTTATCATGAACTCATTGCCGTCAGGGTCGATGCACATGGCGAGATGCAGAGGGTCTTCGGGGGTATCAGTGGGCTCTCTGGTGAGTGAGCCTCCGAGCTCCTTGAGCCGTGCAATGCCTGCATGGATGTCATCAACACGGAAGCTCAGACCTGTCCATGTGCGTTTGCCTTCACCGCCTCCGTGGATGCCTATGGTGGCACCGGCGATGACCACCTCGCTCCATGGTTCAGATGCGAAGGAGATTTCTCCGTCGAATAGATCGCGGTAGAAGTGGAGGCAGCGTTCCCAGTCGGCGGCCCAGAGTGCGTATTTGACTTTTTCTACCTTCATAATGTTAGTTTGCTACAATATTGACCAATCGGCTGGGAACAACAATGATCTTGCGAATCGTTTTACCCTCGATGTGTTGTTGTACATTCTCGTCTTGTTGAGCCAGTGTTTCGATATCTTCCTTGGTGGCATCCTTGGTCACGGTGATTTTGCCACGTAGCTTACCGTTGACCTGAACTACAATCTCCACCTCGTCTTCAACCAGATAGGCCTCGTTGTATTTCGGCCAATCTTGATCGCATAGCATGATGCTTGAGTCCGGTACTTGGAGTTTTGAGTTTATTTCTTCGGTCAGGTGTGGTGCAAAGGGGTTTAAGCACTTGAGTAGATCGCGAACGAGCTCAGCTGGTAGTTGGTCTACTTTGCCAAAGGCATTAGTACAGATCATCATTTGCGAAATTGCGGTGTTAAATGATAGGCGCTCAATATCGTCACTGACTTTTTTGATGGTTTCGTGGAGCACCTTAAGCAAGTTTTTATCTTTGTCCACTGACGCGTCTTCATGGGTGAGCTTTGTGGACAAAATCCATTCGCCTTCTTGGTTTTGCTCAAAAGCAAGACGCCAGACTTTGGCGAGGAAGCGAGATACCCCTTCAACACCTTTCATCTGCCATGGTTTGACTTGTTCGAGTGGCCCCATGAACATTTCGTAGAGGCGAAGGGCATCAGCCCCATACTCCAACACAACATCGTCTGGGTTGACAACATTGCCAAGAGACTTGGACATTTTGGCTCCATCTTCACCGAGGATGAGTCCTTGGTTAACCAGTTTTTGAAAGGGTTCAATGGTCGAGACGTGGCCTAGATCGTGGAGAACTTTGTGCCAGAAACGGGCGTAAAGTAGATGGAGCACAGCGTGTTCTGTGCCCCCTACGTAGAGGTCTACCATGCCATTGTTTTCCGAAGCATTACTTGTGCCAGACCAATACTCTTCAGCTTCTTTAGAGATGAATCGCTCGGTATTGCCTGGATCGCAGTAGCGCATGTAATACCAGCATGAACCGGCCCACTGAGGCATCGTATTGGTTTCTCTCTTTGAGCTTTCGGAGTAGTTGATCCAATCGGTAGCCTTAGCTAATGGACCTTCTGGTGATCCAGTGGGCTTGAAGTCCTCCATTTCAGGCTGCAGCACAGGAAGCTCTGATTCGGGCACGGCTTTATGGTTGCCATCTTCCCAGAGAATAGGAAAGGGCTCGCCCCAGTAGCGTTGGCGGGAGAAGAGCCAGTCACGAAGCTTGAAGTTTACTTTGAAGGAGCCTTTGTTGTTGTCGCGTAGCCATTGAATAATAGCTTTTTTGGCATCCTTGGTTTTCATTCCGTCTAGGAAGCCTGAATTGATCGAGATGCCATTGCCGGTAAAGCCTTGCCAGTTATCGTCATTTTTTGGCTGAACGACCTGCGTAATGGGAAGATCAAATTTGGTGGCAAATTCGAAGTCACGCTCATCATGAGCTGGGACTGCCATGATGGCACCCGTGCCATAGCCCATCATTACGTAGTCCGCGATCCAGACTGGGATTTTTTCACCGTTGACTGGGTTGGTGGCAGTAGCACCTGTGGGCACACCTGACTTGTCCTTGTTGAGATCGCCTCGTTCGAGGTCGGACTTGGATGCGCAGGATGCGATATAAGCGTCGATGGTTTCTTTCTGTTCTGAGCTGGTGATTTCTCCCACCAGTGGGTGCTCAGGGGCGAGAACCATGTAGGTGGCGCCAAAGAGTGTATCTGGTCGAGTTGTGAAGACAGTGACCTCGTGGCCGTGGATGTCGAAGTGGACCTCTGCACCGGTTGATTTGCCAATCCAATTTTTCTGAAGGAGCTTGATGGATTCAGGCCAGTCAAGGGGATCAAGCTCGTTGATTAAGCGATCAGCGTATTTTGTGATACGCAGCATCCACTGCCGGAGAGGCCGGCGCTCAACTGTTTCCCCTTTAGATTTCCATTCTTCAACCTCTTCATTGGCCAGCACTGTGCCCATGGAAGGGGACCAGTTCACGGGTGCTTCATGAATGAATGCAAGGCGGACATCGTCGACTTGGTCGCGGCTCCAGCCCTTGGCTTCTAGCTCAGAAACGGAACGTGCTTTCTTTGTTTCCTCATCAAAGTAGGAATTGTAAAGTTGAATGAAGATCCACTGTGTCCAGCGCACATACTTAGGGTCTGTTGTGTTGACCTCGCGGTCCCAGTCATAACCAAAGCCGAGTGACTTAAGCTGGCGTCGGAAGTTGTCGACATTCTGCTCAGTAGTGATGCGCGGGTGTTGTCCGGTCTTGATAGCGTATTGTTCGGCAGGTAGACCAAATGCGTCCCAGCCCATTGGATGAAGAACGTTGTGACCATTCATCTTTTTGTAGCGACCTAGGATGTCAGTCGCGGTGTAGCCCTCGGGGTGACCAACGTGCAGGCCAGCACCCGATGGATAGGGGAACATATCCAAAATAAAATACTTTGGCTTAGTTGCATCAAAGTCTTCGTCGCCTGGGTTGGGCGTCCGAAAGGTTTTGTTCTCGTCCCAATGTTGTTGCCACTTGGATTCGAAGTCAGCAAAGGGAAATGGTTTACGTTGATCAGACATTGTGAGTGAGCTTTGGGTAGCATTTTTTAGCCGCGGTCTCTTTCGAGGAGTAGCATCATTAAAAATGAATAGATGAGGTTGAGTTCTTCTTCAGGTCTAAGATCAGCTATTTTTTCGATCTTAAATTTACCCTCAAAGAAAGCGGGTTGTTTTTGAACACGCACAACAGGAGTCCCTTCAGCTTGAATAGCTTTTGTTTGACGAAGCACACGGGTGAACCCTGCGCGTCGTTGACATAAATCTGTGGCGCGATCGCAACGATTTTAAAGCTGAGATTCAGCGGGTAGTTCACAGCGCGATGAGATGGTTGCTTGCTGAGTCTGGCATTCTCAACAAATATCTTGATGTAATCTATTAGAAGTGGATGGCGTGTCCGTCAGCATCGAGAGTTGCCTCGTGAATAGCTTCCGCAAGCGTCGGGTGAGCGTGGATGGTAGAATGTATCTCCTCTGAGGTGAGTTCCATTTCCAGAGCGAGACCCATTTCGGCGATTAGTTCAGTAGCGTTGTCTCCGATGATATGCGCTCCCAGGAGTTCGCCATGCTCCTTGCCGAAAAGCAATTTGACAAAGCCTTCTGCATCAGCTGCGGCTTGTGCTTTACCAATGGCGGCATAGGGAAATTTACCTACTTTGTAATCGATTCCTTCTTCTTTCAGGGCGCGCTCGGTTTTGCCAACCGATGCAACTTGTGGGTGGCAGTAGGTGCAGCCGGGGAAGTTGCCTACCTGGCGTGGGGTGTGACCATCTACAAAGAGACCTTCCACACACTGTACAGCTTCAAAGCTTGCTGTATGGGCAAGCCATGGCGGGCCAGAAATATCACCACAAGCGTAAACATTAGGAATAGAAGTTTGGTAGCGTGCGTCAACATTGATGAAGCCTCGCTCATCAAGCTCGGGTTGAATTCCTCCTGGTAGCACTGGGGTCACTCCGATCGCAACGAGGCAGACGTCAGCGGTAATGGTCTCGTTGCCTTTTGGACCTTCGACATCAATAGAGACTGAGTTGCCGTTATCTTGGAAATTAACACATTTTGTTTCCGTTAGGCTTCGAACTCCTTGCTTGGTAAATGATTTTTGCAGCTCTTGACCGACTTCTTCGTCTTCAACAGGAAGTAGATTTGGCTGCATCTCAATGATGGTCACCTTTGTGCCGTAGGCATTGTAAACATAGGCAAACTCAACACCAATAGCTCCAGCGCCAATGATGACCATACTCTCTGGCTGTTTTTCCAGAACCATGGCCTCCTTCGAGCTGATGACGGAATTACCATTGAAGGGCAGGGGTGGAAGTTCACGGCTTTTGCAGCCAGTTGCAACAAGAATATTTGCGGCTTCGTGTAGCTGCTTGGAGCCGTCAGCTGCGGTGACTTCAACATGGTTGCCATCTACGAGCTCTCCAAATCCACGAATGTAATCTATTTTGTTTTTCTTGAAGAGGAATTCGATGCCTCCGGCGAGACGGTCTGAAACTTGGCGAGATCGGCCGACGACCTTAGACCAGTCATAGGTCAGGTTATCAAAGGAAATGCCAAAGGTGTCTGCTTTCTTAGTCAGTGTTTGAAAAAGCTCGGCATTCTTCAGTAAGGCTTTGGTAGGAATACAGCCCCAATTTAAGCAGGTGCCTCCTGCACGGTCGGCTTCGATGACGGCGACTTTTTTTCCGAGTTGGGCTCCGCGAATGGCTCCGACGTATCCGGCGGGTCCGCCGCCGATGACAATGAGATCGTACATAATAGTATGGGTAGTTGGAATTGAGTGGTTGGAAGTTGGGAGTTGAAAGTGGCAGTGAGGAGCTGTGGCCTCAGCCAATGTAGCAGTGATTGGTGGGAATCTGGGCAGAAAGGGGTGGAAATGTCAATGGCTGGGCGGGTCAGTGGACGTGAAAATAAGCCAGTCCTAGGTAGGCCTGACATGATTAGTGTAAATGGGTGCCCGTCATGAGACTTGCATGGCCCTATTCGGGAGTTCCCTTTGAACTGAGAAACTTGATTAAACCGATGATGCCGAAGATCAGAGCAAGGAGGCCAAAGATACCGAAGCTGATAATGGCACCGATGCCTTTGCCGACCATTGATATCGCCGTGCCGGTTGATACACTGGTGATGGTGAAGTGACGACCATCCTCAATACCGGAGGCCTTGATTTGATAGGTTTTTCCTTGTTCGACTGTGAATGCGGCAACGAGGTTCTCGCTGTTGAATTGAGCCGAGCCGGATGGCTTAGTGGCAGCGGTGGTTTTGTTGTTGGTGGTGTCGGTGACATGAATAACGATGTTGCTCATGTTTGTGTCATCACCTGCCAACCAGACGCTTACGGAACCGTCTTCATTTGTCTCGTCGGCTACATAGGTTGCGGTTTCAGGAGTGGTAAAGCTAATACCGGTTTCTCTGATTTCATCGACCAAGTCTTTTCCGGAGTTGAATGCGCTTTTCCCGAGCATGGTGGCGATTATGCCACCAGCGATGAGTAAGATCAGCGCGGTGACGAGGAATCCGCATCCTTTTTTTGGGTTAGCCATGGTATTGTGCTAGTGGATGGATGCTGAGTGTGTACTGGTTGTCGATTGTCTACGTCATTTCCTTCTTTGGCGAGATAAGATAATATCGAACTGGTTAGATGTTTGCCAGAATATCGATGAGCGTTTGAGATGGGCGCATGGCTTTGCTGGTAAGTGCGTCGTCCATTTTGTAGTATCCACCAGTATCAACGCGGGAGCCTTGAGCGGCAATAAGTTCTTCGATGATGGTGTATTCGTTATCGCTGAGTGCTGAGGCGACGGGAGCAAAGGTTGATGCAAGCTCGCTATCATCTGTCTGAGTAGCCAGTGCTTGAGCCCAATAAAGCGCCAAATAGAAATGTGAACCACGGTTATCAATGCCGCCCAGCTTACGAGTAGGGGACTTGTCGTTGAGCAGAAACTGGCCGGTGGCTGCATCGAGTGCGTCGGCAAGGATTTGTGCTTTGGCGTTGCCAAATTTGGATGACAGGTGTTCGAGGGACACAGCAAGAGCGAGGAATTCACCCAGCGAATCCCAGCGCAAGTAGTTCTCCTGGGTGAACTGCTCGACGTGCTTGGGGGCAGACCCTCCCGCACCGGTCTCAAACAGTCCGCCACCATTCATCAAGGGAACGATTGAGAGCATTTTAGCAGAAGTGCCTAGTTCAAGGATAGGAAAGAGGTCAGTGAGGTAGTCTCGAAGAACGTTACCCGTTACAGAAATTGTATCCTCGCCAGCCTTGCATCGAGCCAGAGTGAATTCGGTAGCCTCTACCGGATTCATGATGTGAATCTCTAGACCGTCGGTATCGTGGTCACCGAGGTATTCGCCTACTTTGGCAATGATTTGAGCATCATGAGCGCGAGTTTCATCAAGCCAGAAAACAGCTGGGGTGCTGGTTGCCCGGGCGCGATTAACGGCTAATTTAACCCAGTCCTCAACTGGGGCATCTTTGGTTTGGCAGGCACGCCAGATATCCCCTTGTTCGACATCATGCGTGATCAGGGTGTTACCCTCCGAGTCGATGATGCTGACTGATCCATTAGCTGGGATTTCAAAGGTCTTGTCATGAGATCCGTATTCTTCAGCTTTTTGGGCCATGAGGCCAACATTGGGAACGGTGCCCATCGTGGTAGGGTCAAAAGCTCCATGCTTCTTACAGAAATCGATGGTAGCTTGATAGATGCCAGCGTAAGAGGAGTCTGGGATGACGGCTTTGGTATCCTGGGTCTCGCCAGCGGCATTCCACATTTGTCCAGATGTGCGGATCATTGCTGGCATGGAGGCATCCACGATCACATCACTTGGCACATGAAGGTTCGTGATCCCTTTGTCCGAGTTCACCATAGCAAGTGATGGTCCATTGGAATAGGCTTCCTGAATATCAGCGACTATGGCTTCCTGTTGATGATTGGGAAGAGCTTGGATTTTTGTTAAGACATCACCAAAACCGTTCTTAAGGTCAACGCCAGCTTGGCAGAGAGCTTCGCCGTGTTTGTCGAAAACATTCTTGAAGAAAGCAGCAACACAATGACCGAAAATAATCGGATCTGATACCTTCATCATGGTTGCTTTCATGTGTAGCGAAAATAAGACGCCCTGCTGCTTGGCCTCAGCTAGTTGCTCATCGAGAAAGCTCAAGAGGGCTTGTTTGCTCATGTGGGTGGCATCGATAATTTCTCCAGCGAGAAGCGGAGTGCTTTGTTTAAGGACAGTAGTAGTGCCCTCATGCGTGGTGTGCTCGATACGAACGTCAGTTGCGTTTTCGACGGTGACTGATTTTTCATTAGAGCGGAAGTCTCCGCTGGACATGCAGGCCACGTGAGATTGCGAGTCTGAGCTCCATGCTCCCATGCGGTGGGGGTTGGCTTTAGCGTATTCCTTTACGGCTTTGGGTGCGCGACGGTCAGAGTTGCCCTCTCTAAGGACGGGGTTCACTGCGGAACCTTTGACCTTAGCGTAGATATCTTCTGCGTCAGCGTAGTTGGGAATGTTGTAACCCTTGGCTTGGAGTTCGGTAATGGCCGCTTCCATTTGTGGCACCGAGGCAGAGATATTTGGGAGCTTAATGATATTGGCTTCTGGAGTTTTAGCCAGTTCGCCAAGTTCAGCCAATGCGTCATTGATTTGTTGCCCTTCGCCCAGTTGATCAGGAAATTGTGAAAGGATTCTGCCTGCTAGTGAAATGTCACGGGTCTCTACGTTGACACCTGCTGATTGGGTAAATGCCTGCACAATGGGCAAGAAAGAGTAGGTGGCTAGTGCCGGGGCCTCGTCTGTTTGGGTGTAAATAATGGTTTCTTGGCTCATGATGAAAAAGAATTGACGCGCGGGTATTAAAGGAACCTGCCGTGGGGTCAATGTTATTTGATGCTAATTAGCCGAAAATAGGCTAGCAAGAGCACACTCTAGCTAAATCAGCCCCTGATGGATGCTGCGAGGATCGGGGCTTTCGATCCTGTCTGGGGTTGAGCTAGGGCTTACCAGCCGAGACAGCGTATGGTGTGATGATCGTGCTGCCATGTATGAGCTGATCGAATCAATTTTTGAACATAACTGATGGCATGAGTAACGGCGTCTACCATGCACTGGTTGTTGGCGAGTCCTGATGTAATAGCTGCGGATAAAGTGCAACCTGTGCCATGGACACCAGATGGTAGAGCCAAGTATGGATGCCGAAAATGATGAGCTTGGTTGTCGTGCCAGAGCACGTCGAGGCACTCGTTATCACCCGGCAGGTGGCCACCTTTCAGTAGGCATGAAATATTGTAGCATTGTGCAATATCACGAGCAGCGTCGACAAATTCATCCTTGGATTTGATCCTGCGCTCTAGGATAGCTTCGGCTTCTGGTAGATTGGGTGTGGCCACTGTGGCTAACGGCAACAATATGCTAGTCATACTGTGCAAGGTGTCCTCGCCTAATAGATTGGCCCCTGTGGATGCAATCATTACGGGGTCAACGACCAGCGGGATGTCATGTTGCTCGATGGTTTTAGCGGCAGAGCGAATACATGATACAGAGGGTAGTAGACCAGTTTTAGCCGCATTGATAGGGTAGCTTTCTGAGAGGATATTGAGTTGGGCATCGAACGTTGTGGAGTCGATTTGTTCGATGTGCCTGACTTCGAGGGGGGTCTCGGCAACAATGCAGCTCACGGCGCTCAATCCATGAACATGGTGATCATGAAATGTTTTCAGATCAGCTTGTATACCAGCACCTCCGGAACAGTCCGAGCCAGCTATAGTGAGGGCTACTGGGATGTTGACCTTTTCCATTAGAGCATGACTGGAGCTAGGCCAAGCCCGCTAGCTGAAAAGTTTAGCGGCTTTTTGAACCTGTTGCAGGCAAGAAACGGTAATAAACTTCGAGCATAAAAGTGGCTAGGCAAGTTGCCATGTGGGTATCCTTAGAACCGTGATGAATTCTTTGTTTGCGGCTCCATGAGCCATTGTCACTTTGAGCGGCTAGTAGCTTGTCTCGAAATAAGTCATTGTAATCCTCCCAAGCACCTCCGCTTCTGTTGATCATGGCTTGTGCGTTGTAATAATGGTAGTAGAGATTAGATGATTGGTCAGCCCAATCAAACTCGGCATTTTTTCCAATGTATTTGATGCCGTTGCGAACGACTGAGTGGCTGCTTTTACCCCACATTTGGAATGCGAGTACACCGCCACCGGTAAGACCAGGACTTTTTGAGGCATTTTTTCTGTAGCCGATAGCTCCATTAGACCCTTGTACGTCCTCAATATAATCGAGGGCATTGTCTATCACTTTATCAAAGTATTTTTGATTCCAGAGCCCGGTGTGTTTACAGGCTTTGAGTGCTTGAATTTGCCAGAAACCAACTGAGTTATCGCCATCATTGGAGCTTACATCGAAGCTGTAAACCCAGCCGCCGCTTCGTGCTTGCCCTCCTGCAATCGCATCACCAGCTTGCTTGGTGACGACGTCAAGATTGGGTATATTAATACCTAGTTTGCTGCAGAACGTGTATGCTTCAGCCAGGGCGTAGGTGGCGATGCCGTGCTCGTAAACCCATCCATGCCCCTTGTCGCTGGTGCGGAGAAGGCCGTTATCTTTCATGCCTTTATCGATAAGGTATAGAATGCCATTAAGAACGGAGTCTCCAAATTCTTCTGAATCAGGGGTTTCGCAATGGCCAAGATATGCGAGGATGGAAAATCCTGTATATGCGACTGGATAAGTTGATCCCCAGCTACCGTTGGGTTTTTGGGTGCTCTTGATCCAGCGCAAAGCCTTGACGACTGCTTCTTCACATTGCTCGTTGCCGCCATTGTTAGCGAGACGCTGAAGCCGGTCTTCTCTCGAGCATCGCTCACGCATGGTAGCAGGAATACTTGAAAATCCTGCGCCGTTTTCTTCTCCAGTTCCCCAGCCGTCACCAAAATCATTTCCATCCCCAAAGTCCGCGGATGGGTCGGGTGTGTCCACCTCGGGAATAGGAACAGCAGTCAAGGAAGTGGTATTTGCTGCAATCACTTTAGCCATTGAGCTGGATGGAGCGGCAGGCTTGCGTTGAACAGCTCGATTCATTTCGCGTTTAGTAATCTTCTTCTCTTCTTCGGCTCCAGCCTGGTAGGAGACGATTTCTGGAGTGAAGGTCTCAACAGTAGGAAGCAGAATCCAAAGCAGCAAAATCCCAATGAGGACCACAGACAATATAGAGATGATAATGCTCGTAATTGTCGAGTTGCGTTGCTGTGCACGCAGGCGTGCTTGAGCTTCTGGAGATAGTTGTGCGTGTAGGCTCATGGCGATTTAGAGAGTGTGAGGTTTGGAAAGGATCTTAGAACTTTTTGTCATGATAAAGAAACTTGTAAAAAAACAAAGGTAATTGTGCACCATAGATTAGTATGAAGTTGACTACTACCAATATAGGCCATGCTTGTATGTTTTTCTAGTGTTAAAGTCTCGTAATAAGCTTGTTTTGTATGCCAATGGAAGCTTTGCCAGTGTTTTTTGTCAAACAGCCTTATTTAAACAGCTTTGTTTAGGATCAAAGTTGCTATTTATTGGTCGCTCGCGTGAGATTCGCATGAGTCTTGCCATGATGACAAGATTCGATTAGTGCTTGGCGCATGAAATTACGTGCAGGAGTGGCGGGAGCTGGGGCAATGGGAAGAAATCACGCGAGGGTTTTCTCCCTACTTGATGATGTCGATATGGTTGCTATTTATGACCGAGACAAGGGCCAGGCGGAGTCGGTGGCGGCAGAATTTGGTGCTGTCGCTGTTGACTCCCTTGATGAATTTGCCAAAGTCGTTGATGCGGCAACGGTCGCTGTGCCAACCATTGCTCACCGGGATGTAGGTTGCCATCTTATGGAACAGGGTGTGCATGTGTTGATGGAAAAGCCAATTGCTGATTCACTCGACGATGCTCGAGCTTTGATTGAAACTTCTCACAGGTGTGAGAAAATACTCCAAGTGGGTCATATTGAGCGTTTTAATCCAGTTATGAAGGAGCTTGAGGATCGCCTCACAGAGCCAACATTTATCGAAGCTCATCGGCTTTCACCCTTTCCCAACCGCAGTATCGATATTGGTGTTGTGTTGGATTTAATGATCCATGATTTAGAGATTATTCTCCACTTGGTTAAATCCCCAGTTGAGAGTGTAGACGCTGTCGGTGTGCCAGTGATGACATCTCGCGAGGATATTGCCAATGCGCGCATTCGATTTGAGAATGGTTGTGTTGCGAATGTGACATCGAGTAGAATTAGTCCCGAGCGGATGCGAAAAATTAGGGTGTTTCAGGGGGATTGTTATTTGTCTCTCGATTACCAAGACCAGAGTGCTGAGATGTATCGTATGGGTGGTAAGGGTATTGAAAAAGTGGAGGTAAACGTGGAAAAAGATGAGCCTCTTAAACGTGAGTTGGCAGCTTTTGTCGAATGTGCTCGTGTAGGGTCAACGCCGGCTGTCTCTGGCCAGCAAGGAGCGGCGGCGCTCGATTTAGCTCTTGAGATTACCAATTTGATCAACAAGTAAAAATCGTTCAGCGTCCCAAATGAGCCTCTTTTTGATTTCTTGACCTGACTCATTAGTCTCTACATTATTACTTTGTGGACAAAATCGAAATACCACAAAAATCAATTTACCGTATATCGTTGTACGGCCGTTGTTTAGAGCGCCTGCACGAAAATGGTCGAGAAATGGTCAGTTCGGCGGCATTAGCTACCGCAGCTGGAGTAAATCCATCCCAATTGAGGCGTGATTTAGCCTATTTTGGCACGTTTGGCACCCGTGGTCGGGGGTATCCCGTGGAGGCGCTTCGTCAAGCGATTCATGATGGTCTGGGGCGTGCAAAATTCCAACCGGTGATCATGGTCGGTGCTGGAAATCTTGGACGAGCCCTTCTGAGGTATGATGGATTTAAGAAAGAAGGTTACGAAATACTGGCTGCATTCGACTCTGAAGCGGAAAGCCTGAGAGACAGAGATATACCGGTCCCATTACATTCCACAGATGGGATGGAAGATTTTATTAGAGAAAACAAAGTGCAGATGGCTGTGCTCTGCGTGCCAGCTAATTATGCCCAGCAAGTGGCAAACAATCTCATTCAGGCTGGTATACAAGGGATTCTGAATTTCTCACCAGTGGTTCTTGAGGTGCCCACTGAGGTGACTGTGAATAATGTAGATTTGGCTCTTGAGCTGGAAAACCTAAATTATTTTATCCGTCGAAAGTAAAATAATGGAATCTCAGGATATGGAGTCAGGTTGTGTGAATTGGCCTAAGCTACTTCGTATGGCTTTTTTCTTTTCATCTTAGTCAAAGAGCGTATCCATTCGTCAACTGTCTCACACAAACAACTGAGATTTTTAATAAGTCATGGCCAAGAAAATAAGGATACCTCTCAAGAGCTCAGCAGACATCAAAAAGATGCGCGTAGCCTGTGAAACGGCGAGTGAAATTCTCCAGCTATGTGCCAAGGCTGTGCAGCCGGGTAAGACAACGGGCGAAATTGATGCTTACGCAGCGGAGTTGATGCAAGAGCGTGAGTGCAAAAGCGCCTTCCTTGGCTATCGTGGATTTCCAGGCCAAATTTGTATTTCTCGCAATGAAGAGGTGGTGCATGGGATTGGTTCCGATACGGTCATTACTGAGGGCGATATTTTGAAAATCGACGTTGGCATTACAAAAGGTGGCTGGATTGGTGATAATGCAACGACGGTGGCGGCAGGCGAGATCGACCTCGAGACCAAACGCCTAATGTGTGCGACTGAGCAGTCTCTCTACGATGCCATTGATCAGGCTCGAGCGGGCAATTTGCTCGCTGACGTATGTGGGGCTGTCGAAGCTCATGTTCAACCCTATGGGTTTACCGTGGTTCGTGAATTCGTTGGCCACGGTGTAGGTCGTGATTTGCACGAGGAACCACAGGTGCCTAATTATCGCCCATCCGGTAGATCCCCCAAACTACGTCCGGGCATGGTTTTGGCAATTGAACCGATGGTCAATGCTGGCGTGGCTGGGGTTACTATTCTGAGTGATGGCTGGACGGTTATCACCAATGATCGCAAAAACTCATCTCACTTTGAGCACACGGTTTTAGTGACTAATGGCAAGCCCGATATTTTGACTGCGCGTCCCCGCGAAGCTACCGCGGAGTTATTGGGAATTAAGATGGAGGGGTAATGGCAAAGTTACTCATTGCTGGTTACGGGTTTTTAGGGCGTGCGCTGGAGCGCAAGTTTGAAGAAGCTGGCTGGCAGGTAACTAAGCTCAATCGCAGTGGTGACGAAGGTGCGATTGCGTGTGATGTATCTTCTGCCGAGGAGTTGGCGTCTTTGCCTGAGGGTTATGATCTAGTCATTCACTGCGCAGCTTCCGGTGGGGGTGGCGAGCCGGCATACCGCAAGGTGTATTTGCAAGGTGCTCGATGTTTAATCGAGCGATACCCAGAAACTAGGTTGATATTCACCTCAAGTACTTCAGTGTATCCACAAGAAGATCATTCTTTGGTTACTGAGCTGAGTGCCGCGAATCCCTCAAGTTCGGGGGCAAAGGTGCTTCGAGAAACTGAGCAAAGTGTGATCAATGCAGGCGGTTTAGTGGCTCGCTTATCGGGTCTCTATGGTCCCAACAGATGCCATGTTTTGAAAAATTTATTGTCTGGTGATGCTCGAATAGATGGTGCTGGGGAGCGGATTATGAATTACGTGCATCGTGATGATGTTGCAAATGCAATGCTGATGCTCGCTGAATTGGATGTTTTTCCGAGTGGGGAGATCTACAATATAACGGCAGAGCCAGTAAGTCAGCGCGATTGTTATGCAATGCTCGCGGAGCATTTTGCAATGCCGATGCCTGCGCAGCAGCATCAAGAAGTGAAGCGTAAGCGCGGCAATAGCAGCAAGAGAGTATCAAATACTAAGCTCAAGAGCTTGGGTTGGCAGCCAGAATATGATGATTTTTTGTCGCTCTCTCTCGCGTGCCAAGGGTGTCAGTAGTTTAGTTGTAAACAGGCTTGTTGTGCCTGTGAAAGTAACCATCACTAAGCATCATTGATGCAGGGTAGTTTGGTAATGGGCTAGCATCTGGAGGGCGAGGAACGTTTCTGCCGATGGTCGCATCTTCAGGCTGAGTGTAGGAGATGTAAACTGGGGTGCCGTTTTTAACGAGTTGGAAGAATTTTGGGGATAGGTTTTCGTGCATGCGGATACAACCAAGAGTGCAGGGGCTGTTTTTCATCCAGCCGGTGTGAAATCCATAGTTAGCTTTGAACTCACACCAATAGGGCATGGGGGTGCCTTTGAAGCTCCATCCTGATGGCTTAGTGCGTAGGTAGCAGCCTCGAACTTGGTTACCTCGATATGCGAAGCCATGGCTGTTGGCACGGTGTTTATGGTCCTTTTTGAAAATCCGAAAATGGCCTTTGGGAGTTGGTGTCGATGATGTTCCCACGGAGACAGGCATGACAAGGAGGGGCTTTGAGCCCTCCATCACATAGACCATTTGGTTATTGGTTGATACCTTTACTCTGACTTTGGATCGATCCTTCGGCAAAGATGCGGGTAGGTCGTATGACTGATAGCCTGATAGACCCTGACTACTGAGGGAGGAGCTGGTGCCGCAGGAGCTGAGGCTAACGCAGAAAATACCAGTAGCGAGGATGCCGATGAGAGAAATACATTTCATAGTAATGACGACCATGCCTCTCATCGATGATTCCTACAAGTAGGAAAAGTGGGGGGCAACTGAAGAATAGCGTGAGATATTAGCTTGAAGCTTGCAATTAGGCTCAAAAAACCGCATCAAGCTGCGTCATGAAGACCGAAAGCATCCATAAATACCGTGCCTTTCCAGCGGTGGACCTGCCTGACAGAGAATGGCCTGATCGCAGCATCACAAGCGCCCCTGTATGGGCGAGCGTAGACTTGCGAGACGGGAACCAAGCTTTGCCTGTGCCCATGTCTATTGAGGAGAAGCTTGAGTTTTTTCAGCTCTTGTGTCGCATCGGTTTTAAGCAAATCGAAATTGGTTTTCCATCAGCCGCTGACACTGAATTTAATTTTTGCAGGCATCTTATAGATAACGACTTAATTCCCGAGGATGTCACTATTCAGCTCTTGGTGCAGACACGTGAACATCTTATTCGTAGGTCTTTCGAAGCGATTAAAGGTGCTAAGCAGGTCATCGTGCACATTTATAATTCTACCTCGCCATTGCAGCGGCGTGTCACCTTTGGCAATGCCAGCCGTGAGGATATCAAACAGCTGGCTGTCGATGGGGCTAAGCTTGTTAAAGAATTAGCACCAACCATTCCAGAGACCGAAGTATTACTGCAATATTCTCCAGAATCATTTTCAGACACTGAGCTCGATTTTGCCCTCGAGTGTTGCAATGCTGTGATCGATATATGGCAGCCAAGCCCCGAGAAGAAGATGATCATTAATCTTCCTGATACTGTGCAGTGGGCTACACCTAACGTTCATGCAGATATGATTGAGTGGATGAGTCGCAATCTTAATCGCAGAGATTCGCTGCTTGTGTCTTTGCACACTCACAATGACCGAGGTACGGGCACTGCTGCCACTGAGCTTGGATTGATGGCTGGAGCGGATCGTGTCGAAGGTACGCTTTTTGGCAACGGTGAGCGCACTGGCAACCTCGATATTGCCAATGTGGCACTCAATATGAATAGCCATGGTATACAGACAGGGCTTGATTTTTCTGATTTGTCCGCCATCCGTGCCGTCTACGAACGAGTCACTCGCATGACTGTGCCTGAGCGATATCCGTATGCTGGAGAGCTTGTCTTTACCGCATTTTCTGGGTCGCACCAGGATGCTATCAAGAAGGGCTTAGATTTACGTGAGAAGGATCTGAAAGATGACCCCAACACGTCATGGGCAGTTCCATACCTGACAATTGACCCGCAAGATATTGGGCGTTCTTACGAGGCAATCATTCGCATCAATTCCCAATCGGGTAAAGGGGGGGTTGCTTATGTGCTGGATCGTGAGCACGGCTTTGATTTGCCAAAAACGATGCATCCAACGGTGGGCATGCTTGTCTATGCTTTGGCTGACGAGCTCGGGAGAGAGCTCAGACCAGATGAAATTCGGGATGTGTTTTTCGAGAAGTTTGTTAATCTGTCTGAGCCTATGTCTCTTTGTGATTACGAACTTGATCATCATGCAGGTAAGAAGGGTGAAGTGGCATGTCATGCTGATCTCCTATTAGAGGGCAAGTCACAAAAAATTAGCGGTTTGGGCAATGGCCCGATCAACGCTTTTGTTCAGGCACTGGAGCAAGTGGGGCTTAAAAACTTCACTCTTACCGATTACAGGTCACACGCTGTAAGTGGAGGCTCTGATGCCGATTCAGCAGCATATGTGCAGTTGCAAAGTAAGGATGATCAGAACTTGGTTTGGGGCTGTGGTGTCGACCCTTCGATTGAAATGGCGGGCCTTAAGGCACTTGTCTCCGCGGTTAATCTGCTAGGGATAGCTAATCATTGAGCTCATTCATAAATTTATGTTACGTTTTACACTATTCGGAATTCCGATCGTCGTTGAACCTTGGTTTTGGTTGACTATGGCTTTTCTTGGTGGCGGTCTTAATGCCTTGCAGAGAAATTATCCTGGAGACTATCTAGGTGTAATTTTGTTCATGATGGCAGGTTTTATTTCTGTTCTTGTCCATGAGCTTGGGCACGCATTGACCGGTTGGAAGCGAGGTGGCGGGCAAGTATGGATTAGGCTGTGGGCACTGGGAGGACTTGCCTACCAACAGGGGGGAAGGTTGAACCGAAAAAATAGATGCTTTATGATATTGGCTGGTCCAGGAGCTGGTCTGATACTCGCGATGGTGAGTATCGCATCTTTGTTTGTTATTTTCCCTGCGCCCGAAGCGATGCTTAGATTGCAATATTATATCAAATACACGAATATCTTTCATCAAGAGATGCTGGGGGTTTTTCCTGACAATCGCCCCATCTATGGATTACTTAATGCGTTAATCTGGGTCAATGTATGGTGGTCTCTACTTAATTTGATACCTATTTACCCGCTGGATGGTGGCCAGTTTATAGAGCAGGTCATCAAGTCACGAAAAAAAATGCACTTGATAGGAATCATCGCAGGTGCCTGTTGTATGCTATTTTTGCTCTCTAGAGATTCATTCTTTGGGTTGCTGATTTTTGGGTTTTTGACTTATCAAAACTTTCAATCTTACAAACAGTCAAATGACTAGGTTTGTGAAGCCTGAGAGCTGATGATATTTCTTGGAAAATAATTTGTGTCAATTACTCTCAAGGTATGGACACATTTATGCTTATTGTATCTGAGCCTTTCACTTGGGGGCTTGTGGTCGGGCTGTTTCTTTTGGGCATGGTATGGCGCCTGATGCGTAAGGATATCGTTACGTTGCGTAGCGAAAAGAAGCGCCTTCAGCAGGAAAGCAAAGAGCTGCAGGGCCACCTCAATACGCAGCTTAAAATAAATGCGAAGGGAAACGATCAGCTTGAGGTCGATCTCAAGGAGTTGCGTGAGCAGAATGAAAATTTAAGATCCAACTTGAATGTGGCTAAGCAGAAGCCGGGAAGAGCTGAGCTTCGTCACCTTCATTTGATGGAAAATGCCGTGAGTGTGATGCGCGAGCAAGCGCCTGGATTTGCCCCGGCTTGGGAAAAGGCGATGCGTGATGCGGAAGCCGCAGAACTCGCGGCAGAGAGTGGCTTGAAGAAGCTAATGCGAAAAGTTCTCCCCACTGGTAAATTAGCACCAGCTATTGGCACTAAAGACGCAGTCGATGGCGACGATCAAACCAAGGATGTAGAGTAAATACAGCCACGTTGCACCCGATGGCTATCTTGACTCTTGTCTCTTCGAGTCGATTATGCTTTTCTGCGCCCGTCTTGTCGACATTGCTATCATGGCCGACCAGTCTATTTTTGTCGTCAATCTAATCACTAGCCCAGCTATCACTAAATATCGTTATGAAAATCGTCGTCGCATACTCCGGAGGTTTAGATACCTCAGTTCTCCTTCTCTGGCTTAAAGAGAAATATAATGCTGAAATTATCGCTTACTGTGCAGATGTGGGTCAGGGTGAGGAGCTGGACGGTCTCGAAGAGAAAGCTTTGAGCACTGGAGCAAGTAAGTGCTATATCGGCGACCTCAAGGAAGAGTTCGCCGCTGATTACATTTACCCCATGTTTCAGGCTAATGCTCTCTATGAGGGGCGCTATTTATTAGGAACATCGATTGCGCGCCCTTGTATTTCGAAGGGCATGGTTGATGTGGCGATCAAGGAGGGTGCCGATGCCATTGCTCACGGGGCAACGGGTAAAGGAAACGACCAGGTCCGATTTGAACTGTCTGTGGCTGCTCTTGCTCCTGATCTGAAGATGATTGCTCCATGGCGTGATGCTGAGTTTAGAGCTCAATTTCCGGGTCGTTCAGAGATGATCGCCTACTGCGAAGAACACGGCATCGATGTCACAGCATCGAAAAAGAAACCATACTCGATGGATCGTAATTTATTGCACATCTCATTCGAGGCAGGGGCGCTCGAAGACACTTGGTATGATGCAACTGGAGAAGCCGATCGTGATATGTATGTGCTTTCAGTTTCTCCTGAGGAGGCACCAGACGTTCCAGAGTATGTCGAGTTTCTGTTCGATAAAGGTGATATTGTGGGTCTCAAATACGACGGGATCGATCAAATCATCTCCGACCTCGGTGACTTCAAAGTTGAGGGTGAGAAAGATGGCTACACCCTGCTCAGCCCATACGGTGTGATGCGGGTGCTTAATTTCCTGGGTGGTAAGCATGGTATCGGCCGCGTTGATATTGTTGAAAACCGTTTTGTTGGGATGAAATCTCGTGGTGTTTACGAGACCCCCGGTGGGACCATCATTTTGGCGGCTCACCGAGATCTTGAGACGCTGACGGTAGATCGTGAGGCACAGTATGTGCGCGACAGTCTGATCACTAAGTATTCCCAATTGGTTTACAATGGATTCTGGTTCGCTCCAGAGCGTGATGCTATTCAGGCATTGGTCACGGAGACACAAAAGACGGTATCCGGTGAGGTAAGGCTTAAGCTCTACAAAGGGAACTGCATGCAGGCTGGTCGTCGCTCGCCATTCACACTCTATTCTGAAGATGTAGCGACGATGGAGGGTGGTGCAGAGGAGGCATACAACCAAGATGATGCAACTGGCTTCATCGCGTTGAATGCTCTCCGTCTTAAGGCGAGCGCCCGTCAGGGTGAGTAATGTTCGTATTCTCTTCTTAACCAGATCCTTATTAGTAAACTGCCATGGATGAAGCCGTTATTTACACCATTCTCGGTGAAGCTGGATTCACCAAGATGGTGGCCGCATTTTACCGAAGGATTAAGGAAGATGATTTGATCGGGCCGATGTATCCAGAGGAGGATTTGGTCGGTGCTGAAGAGCGTTTGCGCGATTTTCTGCTGTTTCGTTTTGGTAATGATCCCCGTTACCAAGAGAAGCGAGGTCACCCTCGGCTGCGAATGCGTCATGCTCCTTTTTCTATTGGTGAAGCAGAGGCAGTACGTTGGCTCGAATTAATGGATGAAGCAATGGATGAAACAAAAGTTCCCAAGTCTATCAAGCTGGAGCTTAATTCTTTCTTTACGATGGTCGCGCATAATATGCGCAATAAGTCGGAATAAAAAGAGAACTGGTAACTCATAAAGATATGAACAGTATATGGATTTTTATAGGCTTTATTGGTCTATATTTTTCTCTGCAGCTTTGGATTCTTCCTGCCTGCGGTATTCCGACATGAATGTCTGGAAGAAATTCTCCGGGTGAGAATAAAAGCAAGCCAGTTGAGGCAAGCGGTCAGTCCCAAACCTCAAAAACGCAAGATGAGATTGCGCCACCTGGCATGAAGAGCTCAATTACTGTTACTCCACCTCATATATCGAGTGAGGTCGACCAAAGTGAGTCCATCAGCAAGGATAAGCTAAACGACCTCGACCAGGCTCAATAGCACTGAACTTAATGATAGTGCTTAGATAAAGAGCACAAAAAAGGGGCATCCTTGTGAGGAGCCCCTTTTTTGTGGTTTGGATGAGACGCTTAAGGCTCAATGATGGAGTAGTCTCCATCTTTGCGCCGATAGAGGATTTGAAGCACATTACGACGTTCGTTGTTGTAGACGATGAATGGCTTATCAGATAGCTCGAGCTCCATGATGGCTTCTTCCTTGAGTAAGGTTCTGAGGCGGTATGATTCACGGTGAATAATCATCGGCTCAGGATCAGCTTCGGGCTCTTCGACCGCTGGAATATCATCTAGAATGCTCGATGCGAATATTTTCTCATCAAGGTGGCGGATAGTATCTTTCCTTCTGTTAGGTCTGTGCTTTCTGAGTAAGCGAGTCTTATGCTTGCGCATGCGACGAGCAATTTTGTCAATCGTCTCATCAATGGCGGCATACATGTCCTTGCTCTCAGATGAGGCATCTATGACGATGTGGTTAGCGCAGAAGAGAATGATTTCAGCATGATGGCGGTTTTTGTGTGCATCGAGGATAGCCTTGGCTTCGATTATTTTCGGGTAATCTAGGTGTAAGCCTTGAATTTTTTTGGTGGCGTAATCGCGCAGGGCGTCCGTGATATCCTCGTGACGTACGGTAACCGTGATTTGAGTATTAGCATTAGCTGATTGCATCTTGTTGTTTCCTTTCTTGTTTGTGTTATATAGCTCGAGGCTACGAAATAATGATTTTTTAGAGCACGAAATCCTCGCCGAGGTAATGTTTGCGAGCGAGTGGATTGTTTGCAATGTCTTTTGCCTCACCCTCTAGAATGAGTTGCCCTTCATGAAGTAGGTAGGCGTGATCGGTAATGTGCAGAGTTTCACGGACATTGTGGTCAGTGATTAAAATAGAGAGTCCATCTTGATCGCGTAGATCACGGACGATGGTTTGAATATCTCCAACAGCAATTGGATCAACTCCACTGAAGGGCTCATCCAGCATGAGCAGTGTTGGGTCTGTGCATAATGAGCGTGCAATGGTGAGCCGGCGCTTTTCACCACCAGAAAGTGATAATGCTTCAGACTTGCGGAGCTTGGAAATATTGAAGCGTTCGAGTAGCTGATCGGCGCGATGGTGGCGTTCTTTACGGTTCAGGTCTTTCCGGGTTTCGAGAACGGCGAGGAGATTGTCTATTACACTTAGATTGCGAAAGATAGATTCTTCTTGGGGAAGGTAGCCCATGCCTAATCTAGCGCGTTTGTGCATAGGAAGCGTTGAAATATCATTGCCTGAAAAATGAACAACGCCTGTGTCCGCTGGAACGAGACCAGCAATCATGTAAAAACTGGTTGTCTTGCCGGCGCCATTTGGGCCGAGCAGACCGACAATTTCGCCCTCACGTACACTGAGGTTAACCTCATTGACGACAGTGCGGCCAGCATAAGATTTCATCAAGCCGCGCGCCTCTAAAAGGGTGGGGGAATTACGACGTGTTGCTGTATCGAGATGCAGTGTCGCATGATCTGACGGCGGAGCCGCGGTGGTGGCTTTGTCTGCCAATAAATCGTTTGAAATAGTTTCTGACATTACTTTTAGTCTAATACGATGAGATTCTTTCTAGCGAGATTTATTTTTTGGGAATAGCTTGCATGACCCATTTTCCCTGACTGGTAATGATGCTCTCGATGTCTTTGTCTCTCATGATAAGCCTAATCCATTGGCCGTCCTCCGCGGCCTGTAGGTATTCGTTGGCACTTTGTTGGAGTGTTGGGCGCCCACCTTTGAGTATCATTTCACCAGATTTTGCGTTGTAGCTCGCTGTATTGCCTGACGCAAGAAAGGCTTGGCCATCGTTGTTTTCACCCGTAATTCTCACGTTTCCTGAGGCGATGATTTCTTTGAGATTTCCTCGGCTTGAGAAGCTGTTGGATGATTGATCTGCTTGATTTTTTTTTTCAGGGTCAGTTTTTTTTGCTGACGTATCCTGCTTTTTGTTTTCAGTCTTATTGTCGAATAAGATTTTGAGCTCATCATCGCATCGTAGCTTGAAAGCTGAGTTGGACTCATTGAGTCTGATGTTTTTGAGATAAGTTAGAATGCCATTTTCGTTATCAAAATAAATACCGCCATCACACTCTATTTTAATAGTGGCCGAGTCTTTTTCGGTATCGGTTTTCTTGTTAGTAGCCGATTTTTGTTTGGCAGCTGGAGAAGGTGTTCGATTTGGTTTTGCTGACGAGCCTTTGTTGGCCTGTTGTGCTTGATTGCTACGCTTGAGGAAAGAGCGCATTTCTTTGTCGGCAACTGCGGACTGTTCATCGCTCTGTTTGATGGCGGCCACTACATTTTTTTGGCGCTGGGAATGGCTATCACTATTGGTGGTCGACAGGCTATCAATTTGCTCAAGTTTACTATCTGACGGAGGTGCTGGTGGAGCCGCCGTGGAAAATGGCGATTGAATACTCAATAGCACAATCATGACCGCGACAGGAGATATCGATTTGGTTGTTTTAGTTAAGCGGTAGTATTGCATCAGTTATGGTCAAAAAAGAGTGTTGGTCAGCGGGAATTACTAAAGGTTATCGTTGGCTTTCTGGTACGGGTTTTGATTTGAGATGAAAAAGCGAGGCTGCTGGGCCGATGATGAAGCCTTGCCCAGTATTGATGTCGTAGACCATACCTGCGCCTGATGTTTGAAAGTCTTTCCCGCTGATGTATATGGCTTCTTCAGCATTAAGTATTGCATCATTTTCCTTGTAGGTAGCTCTTTTAACTTTCGTGCTAGCCTGGATCTCGCCATTGTCGGCGTACAACTCGAGTGTTACGTCGCGTGCATCTACCGTGTTGCCATTGATCACCTCCATCCGGTCTGCATGAAGTAGTGATAGTGGTTTAAAGTTTTCGTCATAACGAGGAATTCTGACTTGTCTCAGGACAGTGTCGCTGTGCATTTGTCCTAACAGGGAAAGGCTGGATTTCTCTTTCTTTTGCTTCGATTGTAAGCTTGAATTTGTGTCTTTTACTTTGTTGGGTCTCTTCTTCGCTTGGTTAAGCGAAGAAGCTTCTGTTTGCTTGACGTCTTTGCACGCGGTGAGTGCAAATATTGTCATGACAGTGACAAAACATAGTCCAAGGACCAAGTTGGCTGAGCTATGGTGATGACGGAAGATTTTCGTAACGGTAGAATTTGAAATGATGAGAGATATACTTAGCCAACATTGTGGGCAGCGCGATGGACGGCAAGTAAGCGAGTAAGAACAGCTTCAATCTCATTCAGTGGAATCTGGTTGGGACCATCCGAAAACGCTTTTTTAGGATTAATGTGAGTTTCCATAAACACACCATCGACACCTGTAGCAATCGCTGCCCTTGCTAATACAGGAGCAAGCTCGCCGTCTCCACCTGTGGTGCCGCCATCTCCACCTGGACGTTGCACAGAGTGGGTAGCATCAAAAATTACTTTCATGCCCATGTCGCGCATCCAGTAGAGTGAGCGCATATCAGCGACGAGATTGTTGTAGCCAAAAGTGGAGCCTCGCTCGGTGATGTAGAAGTGTTCGCAGTTGAAGTGCTTCATTTTGCCCGCGATGGGCTTTACATCCCATGGTGCTAAGAATTGTCCCTTTTTGATGTTAATAGGACGTCCCGTTTTGGCACAGGCTTCCAGTAAATCAGTCTGGCGACACAGGAATGCTGGAACCTGCAACATATCTACGGTTTCAGCTGCGATGGAAGCCTCTTCGGGGGTGTGTATATCTGTGCTAACAGGAATGCCGAGCTCCTTGCCTATTTCTCCAAGAATGCGACAGCCTTCTACCACTCCTGGGCCGCGAAAGGAATCAACGGAGGTGCGATTGGCCTTGTCATAAGAGGCTTTAAAAATGAACTGAATGCCAGTGCGCTGTGCAATCTCTTTGAGAGATCGTGCCATTTGCCATGCAAATTCCTCAGACTCGAGAGCACACGGACCAAGGATGAAAAAAGGGGCGGAGGGATCAAGGGTAAGGTTGCCGATTCGACTCATGATTAAATGTAACTAAGACGATTCAAGTTAAGCATGAACAGGGCAAATGGCACGTTAAAACTCAAGCCATGTTGTTTTTTATGTCTCCGCGGATGTTTCTTCGAGCGCCAAGGTAGCAGCCCCGATGATGCCAGCATCATTACTGAATTGAGCAGGGATAATTTCGAGCCCATTAAGAAAGGCTGGAGCCAGTTGTTTTTGGATGCTTTCTTTGAGCGGGTTAAAGAGAAGCTCTGCCGCCTTGGCTACACCTCCGCCAATGATGATGGCGGCTGGGTTGAGTAGCCAGCAAGCGTTGACTACTGTGCATGCAAGTTTTTGGGCGATGCCCTGCCATATTTCTATTGCTAGCTGATCTCCTTGAGCGGCTGCTTGTGACAGAGCTGCTGGGCTACATTCAGTAACGCTTTTATTGATATTGTGGTTAGCGTAGAATTGTCGAGCATCGGCTGCTATCTCATTGTTTCCAATGTAGTCTTCAAGTGAGCCGAGGTTTCCATATGCACCTTCTCTGCCTGCGTGGTCGATCGATGTCTGGCCCAGCTCACCGGCAACGGAGTGGGCTCCTCTTAACATATGGCCGTGAGTGATAATGCCGCCACCGACACCAGTGCCAAGTGTGATACAGACAAGGTGATCCTTGCCCATGCCAGCTCCTACTTTCCACTCGGCATAGGCCATGCAATTGGCATCATTCTCCACCGCAACGGGGAGCTTGGTGCGATCTTGTAGAATATCGCGCAAAGCAATGTTGGTCCACCCTCTGACGTTGGTCAAATTGTGAATGGTGCCAGTATTAAAATCAACAAAGCCAGGGACACCTACTCCTATGGCACTTATCTCGGGGTGGTGTGCGCGCAAATCATCGATGACATAGATGATAGCTTCGATTAGAGGTTCCGCTTCGTTGAAGTCTTCAGTGGCAATAGCAGGTGCTTGGGCAATGACTTCATGGCCTCGAACAACACCGAATTTGACGCTGGTTCCGCCAAAATCGATACCGAGGGAGAGGGGTGGTAGTGCTTGATTCATGGGTGTGAGATATTGAGATTTGCGATGATCCTCAAGCCGTCTAGTGTGAGGTCTGGAGCAAGATGATCGATTTCAGTGAGTCCGTGTGTGATCAGCGGGGCGTCGCCTCCTGTAGCTACCACAAGTGGCCTGGTGGAGAATTCCTTATGCAGATTGTGAAGGATTTCACGCACTAAGCCGCGATATCCATAAACTGCGCCTGCTAGCATAGCTTGTTCGGTTGATTTGCCGATGACTTGTTCAGGTTCCTGAAGAGTGATATGGGGGAGTAAGGCAGTGCGCTTTGCTAGTCCCTCGGTCATTGAGGCAAGACCCGGTGCAATCACCCCTCCTTGGTAGGATGATAATTGTATGTCTCCAGTTTTCTTCTTAATCTCACCGTCGTTCGTGATAG